>Ga0335073_10008594_pt1 | contig 14330 bp, 13 predicted proteins | sample Lox_Sample_22_FD_207093 | JGI IMG/M metagenome (GOLD analysis project Ga0335073, IMG submission 207093) | Soil microbial communities from Loxahatchee National Wildlife Refuge, Florida, United States - Lox_Sample_2.2 | ecosystem: Environmental > Terrestrial > Soil > Wetlands | place: USA... | reverse complement strand
AGGGCTGCGGGATCAGGCAGGTTCGTCGTCGCGGAGAAGGTCGAAGCAGCGTATGAGCAGTGATCAGACGAGTGCGTCAGCGGGAGATGCGACCGGAGAACCGGCCAGCGGGCCTGTCCGCGCCCGCGCCGCGCAGCGGGCGGACGACGTGGTCGGCCTGCGTGGTTCCCGGTCCCTGTCCAGGGACCTCAACGCGAGTCTGCTGATCGAGCTGGTGCGCCGGCTCGGGCCGATCTCGCGAGCGGAGTTGTCAAGGCAGAGCCAGATCAGTGCGCCCACGGTATCCGCGATCGTGGCTCAGTTGCTGGCGCGCGGCACGTTCTCTGAGGTCGCCCTGGCTCCGTCGAGCGGAGGCCGGCCACCGGTTCTGCTTCAGCTGAATCCGCGAGCCGGGTTCGTCGTCGGCATCAAGCTGCGAAGCGACGGGCTGACGACCGTCGTCTGCGACCTGGACGCAGGAGTCGTGGCGACCGACGAGACGTCGCTGGCCCTCGTCGGCGATCCGGCGGCGGCGCTCGGCGCGATCGAGGAGGCGACTCGCCGCGTCCTGCGCGGGGCCGGGATAGCCAGGTCGAAGGTGCTGGGCGTGGGCATCGGGCTGCCAGGCGTCATCGACTCGATTCGCGGCACTTGCGAGTTCTCGCATTTGCTGCAGTGGCACGAGATCGAACTCGCGGCGCCGCTGCAGCGACGGCTCCGCCTGCCGGTCTGGGTCGACAACGATGTGAACACGCTCGCGATCGCCGAGAAGTGGGCGGGGGACGGCATCGCAGCGCGCGACTTCGTCACGGTCAGCGTCGGGAGAGGGCTCGGACTCGGCATCGTCATCGACCGCGGCGTCTACCGCGGCGCTGTCGGCGGTGCCGGTGAGTTCGGCCACGTGATCGTGGACCCGAGCGGGCCGGAGTGCGAATGCGGGCGGTCCGGCTGCCTGGAGGCCCTCGTCGGTGAGCGGGCGCTGCTGCGCCAGGTCAGCGCGCTGCATGCGCGCGATCTCGGCAGGGACGAGCTGATTGCGATGGCCGCTGCGGGTGACGAGGCGACGCTGCAGGTTCTCGCCGACGCAAGCCAGCGACTCGGCCTGGCCGTCGCGAACGTGGTAACGCTGCTGAACCCGGAACTGGTCATCATCTGCGGCGAGGGAACGCAACTCGGCGCCCCATTCCTCGACGCGGTCGTCGCCGCGATCAGGGACCTGACCTTTGCCGGCCTCGGCAAGCAGATAGAGGTCAAGGTCCAGCAGTGGGGCGACGACGCCTGGGCCGTCGGCGCGGCCACGCTCGTCCTTCGCGAGTCGTTCGCCTTGCCTGGCCCCGACGAAGATCGCCGTGCCATCTGGCACCGGCTGGAGGCGTGATGGACCGGCAGCTGAGCGACGACATGCTGGCCGACGATAACCCCGGCTCTGTCGAGGCTGCCGTTGCCGCCATGCTGGCCTGCCAGCAGGACAACGGATCCCTGATCGCGTCGCCTGACTTCGCCGAGTATCACTACTGCTGGCTGCGCGATTCCTCGTTTGCGGCATATGCCCTCGACCGCTGCGGCGAGCACGAGGCCTCGGCCAGCTATCACCACTGGGTCGACAGGGCTATCCGGGGCATCGGCAGTCAGATCGAGACCGCCACCGAGCATCGCATGGCCGGGCTGGCAGTGGACTCCGCTGCGCTGCCGCCGGCGAGGTTCAACCTAGACGGCTCCGTCGCGGCGGACGACTGGCCGAACTTCCAGATCGACGGGTACGGGACCTGGCTGTGGGCGCTTCGTGAGCACCTTGCCCGCGCGGGGCGTGGCGGGCTGCCGCCTGAACTGCATCAGTCGGTGCGGCGAGCAGGCGGCTACATAGCAGCCTTCGCGCTGGACCCCTGCTACGACGTGTGGGAAGAGAACGGCGGCGGTGTTCACACATCGACTCTCGCGTGCGTATACGGCGGGCTTACCGCGGCAGCTGAGCTACTGGACGAGCCCGGGTTGCTCCGCCGTGCACGCGAGGTTCAATCACACGTGCGGATGACAGCCGCTGCGGCCGGGCGCTTGTGCAAGTCCACCGTTAACAGCGAGGTGGACGCCAGCATGATCTGGCTGGCGACACCGTTCGCGCTGGTGGACGACCGCGACCCGCTGTTCGAGGCGGCCGTCCGCGAGATCAGCGAGCAGCTCACGCTGGATGGCGGCATCCGTCGATTCGCGAGTGACACATTCTTCGGCGGCGGTGCGTGGCCGGTTCTGACGGCCTCGCTCGGCTGGCATCAGGCCGTCACGGGCGACCGGGACGGCGCGCTTCGGGGGCTGGCCTGGATAGCAGGCCGAATCGACGCGCAAGGCCGGCTCGGCGAGCAGTTCGGCGGCGACCGGCGACAGCCAGAGGCGTACCGCGAGTGGGTCGGCCGCTGGGGCCATCCCGCCCGTGAGCTGCTCTGGTCGCACGCGATGTACGCGGTGCTCAGCACTGAGCTAGGTGCCGCGGGCACCGATCCCACAGACAGCAAGGACGACCCCACGTTCCTGCGGCGATAGCAGTAAGGAAAGGAGCAGGGCAATGAGGGAAGGCAAGTCAGCTCGGCGGGCGAGGCGGTTCCGGCCAGCGACCGCAGCTTGCGCAGCCCTAGGGGTCCTGGCACTCGGAGCTGCCGGATGTGGCAGCTCGTCGTCAGGCGGTAGTTCTGGCAGCAAGACCGTGACGCTCACCTTCTGGAGCGCTTACAACGAGACCGACGGCGAGTCCGCCACCATGGCCCACGTCGTGATACCGAAGTTTGAGAAACAGAACCCCGGCATCAAGGTTCAGTCGATCGTCTACCCGTACGCTGACCTGCTGCAGAAGTACCTGGCAGCAGCCGCCGCGGGCGACCCGCCAGACCTGATGCGATCGGACATCGCCTGGGTGCCTGAGCTCGCCAGTCAGGGTGTGGTGCTTAAGACCAGCAGCCTGCCGTGGTTCTCCGCAGTCGTGAAGGACGCGCTGCCGGGCCCGCTGCAGACGACCGTCTATCACGGTGCCAGCTACGCGCTCCCGCTCGACACCAACACCCAGGCGCTGTTCTGGAACAAGACCGACTTCTCCGCTGCCGGGATCAGTTCGGCGCCGACGACGATGGCGCAACTGTTCGCCGACGCGGTCAAGCTCACCAACAAGGCAAAGCACCAGTACGGTCTTGGTGTGGATGGCACGGATATCTGGAACGTTGCGCCCTACATCTGGAGCCAGGGCGGGACGCTGACGAACTCTGCCTACACCACCGCAGCCGGCTACCTGAATGACTCCGCCACGGCCGCGGCCGTGCAGAAGCTGGTCAGCCTGGAGAAGCAGGGCGTCATCGGCACGGACTTCCTCGGCGGTACCGGCGCGGTGTCCGGAGAGGAAGGCTTCCCGAAGGGCGAGTATGCGATGTACATCGACGGACCGTGGGCGGTGTCCACGTACGCGGCGCTCAAGCCGGCACCGGACTACGGCATCTCGATGTTCCCGGCCGGCTCAGCCGGTTCCTTCTCGACGGTGGGCGGCGAGGATCTCGTCATCTCCCAGGGCGGTCATAACCTCCCGGCGGCCGAGAAGTTCGCCCAGTTCCTCGAGTCGCCGTTCTCGCAACTAGCCATGGCTAAGGTCGGACAGATGTCCGCGCTGGCCACTACGGCTTCAGCCGAGGTGCAGGCGACACCGTATTACGCAGTCTTCACCCAGCAACTGAAGACAGCGATGGACCGGCCGGTGACCGCCAACTACGGCAAGCTCGACACCGACTTCTCCACCGCGCTGCAGGAGATACTGGCCGGCAAGGCGTCGGTCCAGGCAGGGCTGACGAGCGCGGCGGACCAGTACGACTCGCAGACCGGGAGTTGATCACCGCACTCCGCAGCGAGCGGCGCCAGGGGACTCGGTCTCCTGGCGCCGCCTCGCGGCGGTCGCCAGGGCTACGCCGGATCGTGACGCCCTACGCGCTGATCCTCCCGGCCGCGGCGATCTACGCGCTGTTCACCGTCTACCCGATCTTCCGTCAATTCGACATCAGCTTCTTCAACTGGCACGTGTTCCCCGGAGCCGAGAACCCTTTCCTGGGCCTGGAGAACTTCACCGCTGCCGTTCACGACCCGGTGGTGCGGACTGCCACCTTCAACACCGTCCTGTACGTCGTGATCACGGTGCCGGCCCAGATGCTGATCGGCCTGTTCGCTGCCGCGATCCTCAGTGACCGGCTGCCCGCGGCCGGCCTGTGGCGCGCACTGATATTCATCCCGGTCGTAACCTCGTGGGTGATCGTCTCCTACGTCTTCGCCTACATCTTCAATGACCAGGGCGGCGTGGCGAACGGACTGCTCAGCCTCTTCGCCGGGCATCAGGTGAGCATCGACTGGCTCGCCCAGACCTGGACGGCGAACGCGGTGATCTGGATCGTCGGGATCTGGAAGGGCGTCGGCTGGTCGTTCGTGATGTTCCTGGCAGGCCTGGACGGTGTGCCCCGCGAGATCGTCGAGGCAGGGCGGGTCGACGGCGCGACCGAGCTGAGGCTGTGGCGGCGCATCGTGATCCCGGCAATCCGGCCGACGATGGTTTTCGTGTTCGTGCTGCTGGTCATCGGCGGCACCCAGGTGTTCACGCAGGTCTACCTGATGACCGGCGGCGGCCCCTACAACTCGACCCAGGTGCTCTTCACCTATGCCTACCAGCAGGCATTCACGAACTTTGAATTCGGCTATGCAGCCGCCATCGCATCGATGATGGCCGTCATCGTCTTCGGTCTCAGCGTCGCGGAAATCCAGCTGCTGCGTCGCAGGAATAGTTAGGACGGACCGTGGCGATCACCCGTACCATGCCGGCGCGCTCCACCGCGAAGCCGACTCAGCTGGGCATTTTCGGGATCCGCGGCTGGCGCAAGACACGCTTGGTGCTGGCGATCCTGTTCGCGGCCGTCTCCGTTTTCCCGCTGCTATTCATGGCGTCGCTGTCGTTCCAGCCGCCGTCGGACGTATTCAGCGGCACACCCGTGCTGGTGCCGACCCACCCGACCACCGCCAACTACGCCCAGGCGTGGACCGAGAACAGCTTCGGCCGCTTCTTCGCCAACAGCATCTACGTCTCGCTCGGAACTGTCGTGCTGACCGTGGCGCTGGCGTCGCTGGCTGCATTCGCGTTCGCCAGGTTCCGGTTCCCGTTCAGGGAAGTGACCTTCTACGCGTTCCTGGCCAGCCTCGCCGTTCCCGGCGTTCTGCTGATCATCCCGCAGTATCTGCTGATGAGCAGGCTGCACCTGATCAACTCGCTCAACGGCCTGATCCTTATCTATGTCAGCCAGAACCTGCCCTTCTCGATCTTCTTGCTCCGCAGCTTCTTCGAGGCGATACCGCGAGAACTCGAGGAGTCGTTCAGGGTCGAGGGCGCGGGCAGCATGCGGGTACTGACCAAGCTGATCGCGCCGCTGTCGGTGCCGGCGCTGGCGACCGTGGCCATGTTCACCTTCAACGCCGCCTGGGATGAGTTCATCATCGCGCTCACGCTCATCAACACGCCGTCGCATCGCACGCTGCCGATCGGCCTGGCCCTGTTCATCGGCGCTCACACAACGGCGTGGGGACCGCTCTTCGCCGGTTCCATGATCGCGACGGTGCCGAGCGTGATCGTCTACGTGATGGCGCAGCGGTGGTTCAGGCACGGCATCTCGCTCGGCGGCCTCCGGTGAACCCGTCCCCGTTCGCCGCACTTCATACCTGGTATCCGGCCGGGCAGCCTATCCAGGTGCGCGGCAAGCTGCCCGCGGGCACGCAGCGCGTGCTGGCGCGATCGGCGTTCGGTGACGCCGGCCAGGTACTAGTCGCGGACGACGAAGTGCACCTGCCGGGCCTGCCACCAGGCACTTACGCGATCGAGGCCTGGACGCCGGCCGGGGAACTGATCGGCGAGGAGCTGACCACCGTGGGCAGCCGGCCAGGGGACAGGCCGGTGCCCGGCTTTGTCACGACCTACGCGGACGACGCGGTCACGCCGGCGCTGGCCTGGCTCCGGGCGCTGCGGTGCACGAGCATCCAGTTCTACGACTGGATGGCCAGCTACGCCGAACCACTAGCAACTACCGGCAGCTACACCGACCGGCTCGGCCGTGCGCACTCGCTGACGGCCATCAAGCGGCTCACTGAGGAGTGCCGGGCGATGGGCGCCGCACCGCAGGCCTACGCGCCTGTCTATGCGGCCGACCCGGAATTCGGCCGCGCCCATCCAGACTGGCTGCTCTACCGTTCCGATGGCGAGCCGCAGCGGCTCGGCGACCTGCTGCAGATCACGAATCCGGGAAACGCCTGCTGGCAGTCGCACTGGCTGTCCCGCTACGGCGGCGCGGCCGACGCGCTGGGGTTCGCCGGATTCCATCTCGACACCTACGGCTACCCGCGCGAGCCGCTGGACGCTTCCGGGCGGCCCGTCTCGATGACAGCGGCATACTCCGCGTTCACCGACGCATTGCGGGCGGCCCGGCCCGGCGCGGTGCTGAGCTTCAACCAGGTCAACGGCGTTCCGGCCGGTCTCGAGCTGGCCGGGACACCTGGCTACCGGTACATCGAGGTGTGGCCGCCGAACAGCAGCTGGCGGCACCTGGAGGCATTGCTGGCGAGGACCTCTGCTCCGCCCGGCGCAGGGGCTGGCGTGCTGGCGATCTACCCGCCGGTCTGGTCGGGCGACCGCGGCCAGGCGCTGCGGACCGTGCTGCTGACCGAAGCTGTCTGCACGACCCTCGGCGCCGGCCTGCTTGTCTACGGTGACAACGGTGGCTGCCTCCGGCATCCGTACTATCCCGACTACCAGCGCCTGACGGCGGACGAACGCCGGCAAGTGCTGCGCTGGCACCGGTTCGCATTGCGCTGCCGGGACTTGTTCACTGAGGGCACCGATACCAGCTGGATCGACATCGGGGACGAAAACGGTGCGGTGTCGGTGCGCTGGCCGGGCCGTGACGCCGACGGCATCAACACAGCAGTCCTGCCCGAACCCGCCGGCCGGTCTGTCTACGCCAGAGTGATCCGGCACGCGGACTGCATCGTGATCAGCGCTCTGGACCTGACCGGAAGTTCTGCCGGATCATGGCAGTCGCCGACCGCGCCGGGCGACTGCAGCCGCCTGACTGTGACCGTCCTGCTCGACGAGCCCGGATCCTGGACCGCTGACGCCGCGGTGCTCGGCCGCGACGGGGACCGTTTCGAGCCGGTGGCGACCGTTCCGCGGACGCACCGGGAGGGATCCGCGATCGAGATTGAGGTTCCAGTCGTGGCCGGCTGGTCGGTTTTGCGCCTGCGCCGGGCCTCAAGGGCGCGTTTCCTGCCGTAGCAGGTGTCTGAACCGATGGCTGGCAGGCGCGAAGTACCCGATTGAGATACCCTACCAGGGTATGGTGTCGTCTGCCCGGCCGGGAGTCGCTAGCTCCGGGTCCGGGCATGACCGAAGGCAGCCGATGGGGGAGTGATGAGGATCCTGCATGCGCTGGGCCATGCGCTGGCGGTCACCGGGACGATGACCTGGGAGATTACCTGGTCGCTGATTCTCGGCTTCGGCCTTTCGGCGATCATCCAGGCACTGGTGCGGCGGCAGACAATCACCCGGCTGCTCGGCGACGACAGGCCCCGGACGCTGGCGCTGGCGACGGGTTTCGGAGCGGCATCCTCCTCGTGCTCGTACGCGGCTGTCGCGCTGGCCCGGTCGCTGTTCCGCAAGGGCGCCAGCTTTACCTCCGCGATGGTGTTCCAGATCGCCAGCACCAACCTGGTCATCGAGCTAGGCATCATCCTGGCGCTGCTGATCGGCTGGCAGTTCACGCTGGCGGAGTATGCGGGCGGCGTCGTGATGATCGTAGTAGTCGCGGTCGCGTTCCGGCTGCTCGTCTCCCGGCAGCTGATAGACGCGGCCCGCAGGCAGGCTGAGCAGGGTGTTGCCGGGTCGATGGAGGGCCACGCCGCCATGGACATGAGCATCACGGCTGGCGGGAGTTTCCGGCGGCGACTGATCAGCCCTCGCGGTTTCACCTCGGTGAGCCACATCTTCGTCATGGAATGGGCCGCGGTGATCCGCGACGTGGTGGGCGGCTTGCTGATCGCCGGTGCGGTCGGCGCCTGGGTACCGGACAGCTTCTGGCGCCATTTGTTCCTGGCCGGCCACCCGCTGGCCGCCCGGCTCTGGGGTCCGCTGATCGGTCCGGTCATTTCAATGCTGAGCTTCGTCTGCTCGATCGGCAATGTTCCGCTGGCCGGAGTGCTGTGGAACGGCGGCATCAGCTTCGGCGGCGTGACCGCGTTCCTCTTCGCCGACCTGATCATCATCCCGATCCTGATCATCTACCGGAAGTACTACGGGACCCGGATGATGCTGGCCATCCTCGGCATCTTCTACGCGGCCATGGTGCTGGCGGGGTACGTCATCGAGTTCGTGTTCGGCGCGCTGGGCCTGATCCCGCAGGCACGGACGGCGCGCATCACCGAGCACGCTATTGAGTGGAACTACACGACCATCCTCGACATCATCTTCCTGCTCGTGGCGGCGGCGTTGCTGGTCCGCTTCTTCCGGACCGGTGGCGGGCCGATGCTGAAAATGATGGACGGCAGCCCCGACGGTCACGAGCATGATCATCATCTGCACCACGGCCAGCAGCAGGGCAGCGCCGGAGCCTGCGAGTCGGCCCGCGGTGCTCTTTAACGGCCGCCGGTAACGGCCTGCAGGTCGCCGAGAGACTCCCGGATTAGCTCCGCCAGCTCCCTCGACTCGCTGTCGCTGACCCAGCGCGCGAACGCGACCCTGAAGATCGCGATCCCCGCCTCGGCGGTCAATGTCGCTGCCGGGTCGGCGACGCCACGCCGACGCAACGCGGCCGCAATGGCCGAGCCCAGTGAGGCCAGCTTGATCAGTTCGCGCTCGCGCAGCTCAGCGTTTGCGTCGATGACCCGCTGGCGTTGCCGGGCACCGTCGCGCCGCTCCTGGAACAGCGGGCCGGCGGCCTCGAACGCTGCGACGACCGCGTCAATCGGCGAGGCGGATTCAGGCGCGGTTTCTACGGCGCCGACGAGTAGCGCCTCGAGGGTCGGCGCGCCCCAGAACAGCACCTCGCGCTTGTCCGCGAAGTGCCGGAAGAATGTCCGCTCGGTCAGGCCCGCGCGCGCCGCTATCTCCGCAACGGTCGTGTTCTCGTACCCTCGCTCGGCGTAGAGCGCGAGCGCCGCCTGCTCCAGCCTGCCCCGGCTGTCCGGCTCCCAACGCCCCATGGCCAGAATCGTACTAGCTGCGCGACGACAGTGACTGACATGCCATGTAGACTGATGTCAGTCACTGACATGACGGTGTCCTCAACGTCGAGGACCATCGAGCCACTGGAGGTCCATTTCATGCGTTACTTCGTCACAGGCGCGTCCGGCTGGATCGGGTCCGCCGTCGTTGCCGAACTCCTTGACGCTGACCATCAGGTCACCGGGCTTGCTCGCTCGGATGCCTCCGCCGCCGCTCTTACCAAAGCCGGGGCACAAGTGCAGCGCGGCACGCTGGACGACATCGACGTCCTCCGGGATGCCACGGCAGCGTCGGACGGCGTGATCCACCTGGCGTTCAAGCACGACATCGCGTTCTCCGGCGGCTTCCAGGCTGCGGCCGACGCCGACCGCCGCGCCGTCGGGGTATTCGGCGACGCCCTCGCCGGGTCCGGCAAGCCCCTGGTCATCGCGTCCGGGACGCTCGGCGTCTCGCCAGGACGGCTCGCGACCGAACGGGACGGGCATGCTCTCGATCCGGCTGTGGAAGCTGCTCTGCCTGCCGGCCCTCGCACCCGGTGGGGCACCGCCGAACTCACCCTTTCGTTCGCCGACCGCGGCATCCGCTCCTCCGTCATCCGGCTCCCGCCGACGAATCACGGCGACGGCGACCACGGCTTCATGGCGACCCTGGTTGCGATCGCCCGGGACAAGGGCGTCGCCGGCTACATGGGTGACGGAGCGAACCGGTGGCCAGCCGTGCACCGGCTCGACTCCGCGCATCTGTTCCGCCTCGCGGCGGAGAAGGCGCCCGCCGGATCGACGTTGCACGCCGTGGCGGACGAGGGAGTGCCGATCCGCGACATCGCCGAGGTCATCAGCAGGCATCTGAACGTGCCCACCGCCAGCGTCGCTCCGGAGGACGCAGCCGGGCACTTCACCTGGATGGCCGGCTTCATCGGTCTCGACAGCCCGGCGTCCAGCGCGCTTACCAGGGAGCTGATGGGGTGGCAGCCCACTCAGCCGGGACTCATCGAGGACCTAGACAAAGGTCACTACTTCAGCGACTCGCCGGCGTGAGGACACCGCCGCCGGGCGCTGCGATCAGGTGAGCGCCCGGCGGTCCGTCCCCGCCCGGGAGTTGCCGGCCCTCCGGTTCGCTGTGTCAGCGGCGTCCGCGACCCGCCGCATGCGCGCGATCTCAGCGGCAGTCATGTTCGGATCCGCGGCCTTCCACTCAACGAGATCGCGAAGCGCCTGTGCCGGGGGAACGCTCACTCCGGTCAGGAAGCTGCTGACCAGTCTTGCCCGCGCGTACGCCGTGAGCGGTCGCTTCCAGCGAGCCGCCGGAACCTCTCCGGCGGCCATGAGTACCCACGCGATGCCCACGTCGAAGGCCGGGTCGCCGCCGGCCGCGCCGCTCCAGTCGATGACTACCGGCCCGTCGGGACCGATCAGGACGTTAAGCGGGTGCAGGTCAAGATGCAGCAGCCGGTCGCCATCACCGACCGGCGCGGCCGGGACGAAGTCAGGTGCCGGGATCTCATGCAGCCGGCGGTGCAGGCTCGCTAGCAGCGATCCCTGGCGGCGGACCGTCCACGGTCGGCACTCGATCGCGGCCACCATGGACGGGCCAGCGATCCGCTGCATTATCAGTTCCGTCCCGTCGGCCGAGACGTGGTCGACAGCAGGGACCGGGTAGCCATGTTGCCGGGCATACTCCATGACGCGAGCTTCCGCCGCCAGCGAGCGGCCGTGGCGAGACCGGCGCAGGACTAGGCCGGGGCCGTAAGCAAAGATGTCGCAGTCGCGACCGGAAGCCAGCAGCGGACGGCCCGGCCCGGCTGCGCCTGTGCTGGTGACGCCTGTGCTGGTGACGCCTGTGCTGATCATGCCGCGTCCGGCGGGAGCAGGGCGGTGCATACGAACTCCACTACTGTCTGTCGGGTGAGGTCATCGTCAAAACGACTCGCGTCGCGGCCTTCGTGCCGCTTCCACGCGAACCAGGCAACGGTCTCGGTCACGATCTGCGCTGCGACGGCCATGTCGGGAAACGGCCTCAGCTGCCTTGCCGCGGCGCGTCGCTCCAGGTAGTCGCGGAGCAGGTCGATCCGGCCCCGCCTGCCGCGCCCGAAGTACAACTCCTCCAGCTGTGGCAGGTCAGCCGCACACGCCTCGATGACGGACAGCACGTTGCGAAGCCGCTCGACTGTCTCGTACTGCTCGCGGACAACGGCGGCGAGTTCCGCCCTGACATCCGCTGGCGCGCTGGCCGCGATGGCCGACTTCAGCAGCGGCGTCGTTCCGTGGCGTATCAAGCCGCGTCCGACCATTGCAATGGTGGCGTCAAAGGCAGGCGCGCTCAGTGGCAGGTCGGTGAATTCCTCCGCAGGCGTGCCCAGGCCGACTGCCAGCACTAGGTGCAGCAGAGCCTCTTTGCTCTCCACGTAGGTATAGACGGCCCCGGTGGACAGGCCGGCCGCGGCGGCCACCTCCGCCATCCGCGTCCTGCGGTATCCGAGGCGGGCAAAGCAGCGCCCTCCGGCAACCGCGATGTCCTGGAGCCGGGACTCGGCGCTGGCGCGTGCCATGCCGACAAGCATCTACTGAATGAACCGTTCAGTCAACTCGTTATGCGCGAGCTCTTCCTGCTCGGTTTCGCCGCGCCGCTGCCGGTATGCCGGCCTGCTGACGTCTCCGTCTCGAGTTCGACTCGTGCGCGCGCAAGCTCCCGCGCGTCGGCAGGATCCGGTGCCGGGTAGTGCGGGTTAATCTCGATGAGCGTCTGGGCGATCACCGCCGCCGCGCAGATCCGCGTGACCCACTTATGGTCGGCGGGCAGCACGTACCACGGAGCCCACTCGGTACTGGTGTGGCTCAGCATCTCCGAATACGCCTGCTGGTAGTCATCCCAGTACTGCCGCTCGCGCACGTCGCTGGCGGAGAATTTCCAGTTCTTCTCCGGCCGGTCGATCCGCTGCAGGAAGCGAGCCCGCTGCCTGTCCCTCGACACGTTCAGGAAGAGCTTCACTACCCGGATGCCGTTATCGACGAGGTAGTGCTCCCAGTCGTTGATCTCCCGGTAGCGCCGCTTCCAGACATCGCGGCCCGCGGCATCGGGCGGGAGCATCTCGCGGGCAAGGCTGTCCGGATGCACCCGCACGACAAGTACCTCTTCGTAGTGCGACCGGTTGAAGATCGCGATCTCGCCCCGGGCGGGCAGGCGGCAAGCGTGCCGCCACAGATAGTCGTGGTCGAGTTCCTCCTGCGACGGCGCCTTAAAGCTCGACACGTGGACGCCCTGCGGATTGACGCCGCTCATCACGTGCCGGATCGTCGAGTCCTTGCCAGCGGCATCGAGCGCTTGCAGGACGACGAGGACGCCATAGGTCCGCTGCGCGGCAAGCCGGTCCTGGTACTCCGCGAGCAGCTCGACACCCTGCCGCAGCAGGCGCTCGGCGTCTTCGCCCTTATGCACGCCGAACCGGTGGCGCGGATCAAAGTCCTCGGCAAGCGTCACCTTTGCGCCCGGCTCGACCCGCAGCGAGCGGACGAATCCAGCAGGCCAGCCCGCCACCAGCTCGGTCATCCGTGCCTCCGTGTCCGCCGGCGGTAAAGGCTCAGCCCTTCGTGAAGAAGCTATAGGTCTCGCCGTGCGCAAGGTAGTGAAAGGCCGTATCCGTGGTCGACTCCGCGGCGGCCCGCCTGAAGTCGTCCAGGCCTGACATGAACACCGAATAGTCGTTGTAGTGGATCGGGATGGCGGTACCGGGCTGCACGATTTCCACGGCGCGGACCGCTTGCTCGCCGGTCATGGTCACTACGGTCATGAACAACGTTGTGCCGCCGGCGTGAAACAGCCCGAGATCGATATCCGGATATGCCCGGGCTATCTCAGCCAGCTCGTCGGTCAGCATCGTGTCCCCGCTGATGTAGATCCGGTACAGCTCCTGGTCGCCGTGGCTGAACTCGAGCATGTGCCCGTTGACCGGCATCAGCATGGCGGCGATCGCGTCGTCGGTAGCGTGCCTGGCCGGCATGGCCGTGATCTGCAGGCGCGCTTCTCCCTTCCCCACCTGAGCGGACTGCCAGGCGTCCAGCGGGTAGGCCCGGCCGAAGCCGAGCGGCGCCAGCTTGCCGACAGCGTCGGCGGTGGTGATGATCGGCAGATCCTGGTCGAGGTCGCGCACCGCGGCCTCGTCGAAGTGATCGCCGTGATAGTGCGACAACAGGATCAGGTCGATCGGTGGCAGGTCGGCGACCTGGCAGGCCGGCTCAACCTCGCGGCGGGCCCAGATGCCGTGGCCCAGGTATGTGTGAGTGCCCCGGTGCATGAACGCCGGGTCGGTGAGGAGATTCAGTCCGCCGAACCGGATGAGCGTCGTGGCATTGCCGATGAAATACACCTCACCCTGGGTGAAGTCCGTCGGATCGTCTTCCGGAAACCGCAAAACGGTCATCGCGCACTCCCGAGCAGTCGCGAGGTCTAAACGCACCGTCACTGCAGGGTAACTGCTGGTAGCTGAGGGAGGAAGCTCAGGGCTGCGGGGCCAGGCCGGGCTGAAGCGGCTCGTCTCCTTCGCGCGGGGCAACCACGGCGGCCAGCTGCTGGTCCCTGCGCCGGGCGGACGCCAGCAAGGCTGCGATGACACCCAGACCAGCCAGGCCGGCCAGCACGTACAGGTCACCGATGAGCTGCTCGGGTGCCGTCATGACGAAGCCCTGCACCGCAGGCGACGGAACGGCCCACACCACGCCGGAGAAGACCAGCGCGATTGCCGCCAGCCCGGACCAGCAGGCCCGCCGCCAGCGCACGGCTACTGCGAGCGAGGGCGGCCGCGTCGAGAAGTCTGCCAGCACGGCCAGTATCGGCGCGATCCACACCCAGTGATGTGTCCATGAAACCGGCGAGACCAGCAGGCCGGTGAGCGCGCACACCAGGATGCCGACAATCTCCTGCCCCCGGTGTGACGCCCAGGCGGCCAGCGCTAGCCCTGTCACCCCGATGACGACGTCGGCGAGCAGCTGCAACGGCCGCGCGGCCGTAGCGGTGCCGAGCAGCCGCAATGCCGCCCCGTATAGCGACTGGTTTCCGACGTAGTGCACGTTCCCGAGACGAGTCG
>Ga0335073_10008593_pt1 | contig 14331 bp, 11 predicted proteins | sample Lox_Sample_22_FD_207093 | JGI IMG/M metagenome (GOLD analysis project Ga0335073, IMG submission 207093) | Soil microbial communities from Loxahatchee National Wildlife Refuge, Florida, United States - Lox_Sample_2.2 | ecosystem: Environmental > Terrestrial > Soil > Wetlands | place: USA... | reverse complement strand
GGGCGGCTGCTGGCGGGGCGGCGGCTGCTGCCCGGCTTCGCGCACACCTCGCTGCAGCGGCGGGCGATCCGCAGCACCGAGCTCGCCCTGGCGGCCTGCGGGCGGGACCGGATCCCGGTCCGCCGCTCCTGGCGCCTCAACGGGCGTCACTACGGCGCGCTGCAGGGGCGGGACAAGGACGAGGCGCGCCGGGAGTACGGGGAGGAGCAGGTCCTGCTGTGGCGGCGCTCGTATGACGCGGCCCCCCCGCCGCTCCCGGCGGGCGCCCGCCCGCCCCGCGCCGCCCGCTATCCCTCACTACCGCCCGAGGACGAGCCGCGGGCCGAGTCGCTCCGCGACGTCACCGCCCGGCTGCTGCCGTACTGGCGTGACGCCGTGGTACCGGACCTGCGCACCGGGGCATGCGTGCTGGTCGTCTCGCACGGGAACACGCTGCGCGCGCTGGTCAAGCACCTCGATGTGATCGGCGACGACGAGATCGCCGCGCTGGACATCCCCAACGGCATCCCGCTCGTTTACCGCCTCGGCGCCGACATGCGGCCGCTGGCCCGAGGCGGCAGGTACCTGGCCGGCTAAGACCGTCGCAGCGGCACGCGCCATTCGAGCGTGGTGCCGCCGCCCTCGGCGGGCCCGGCGCTCATCGCGCCGCCGAGCATCCGCGCGCGCTCGGCCAGGTTGCCCAGCCCGCTGCGGCGCCCGGTGCTGGTGATGCCGACGCCGTTGTCGCGGACGGTCAGGATCAGTTCCGGGCCGGCCTCGACCGTCACCTCGACCTTGTCGGCCATCGCGTGCCTGGCCGCGTTCGACAGGGCCTCGCGCAGCGCGCCGAGCATTTGCTCCCCGGCCTCGGCCGGTACCTGATCCAGGAGCCCGGACATCCGGACCGCGGGCGCGAAGCCCAGCACCTCCCCCGCCTCTTCCACCACGTTCAGGATCTGGGTGCGCAGCCCCGAGTCATCCGCGCCGGGACGTGAGTGCAGCGAGAAGATCGCCGACCGGATCTCCTTGATGGTCTCGTCGAGAGCGTCCACGGCGCTGCTCACGCGCCTGCCGTTGTCCGATTCGCCCAGCCGCGCCGACACGCCCTCCAGCGACATGCCGGTGGCGTACAGCCGCTGGATGACCAGGTCGTGCAGGTCCCTGGCGATCCGGTCGCGGTCCTCGAACACCGCGAACCGTTCGGCGTCCCGGCGGTGCGCGGCCAGTTCCAGGCCGACGCCCGCCTGCGCGGCGAAGCTGATCAGCATCTCCACCGCCGACGGCGCCATGGGCATCGATCCCGGGCGGCGCCCGGCGGTCAGGATCCCCCGGACGTTGCCGGGCGCCCCCAGCGGGAACACCACGGCCGGCCCCAGGTGCAGATGCTCGCGGGCGGCGGGAGCCACCCGCTCGTCGGAGCTGAAGTCATCCAGGCTCATCGGTTTGCCGCTGCTCAGCACGATCCCCGAGGCCGACCCGTCCACCGGAAGCACCAGACCGCGGGCCTCCTGCGCGCCCTCGCCTCCCGCGTGCTCGATGACAAGCTGCTTCCCGCCCGCCGTCGGCAGGGCGAGCGCGATCAGGTCGGCGCCGGACAATTCCAGGCCCTGTCCGATCACGAAGGCGAGCACCTCGTCGGCGTCCGCACCCGACAGCAGCCGCTGGGTAACCTCCGAGGTGGCGCGCAGCCACCGCTGCTGCCGGCGCGCCTCCTCATACAGCCGGGCGTTCCCGATCGCGACGCCCGCGGCCGCGCCGAGCGCGGCCAGCACCGCCTCGTCCTCCTCATCGAACTCGGCACCGTTCGCCTTCTCGGTGAGGTAGAGGTTGCCGTAGACCTCGTCACGGATCCGCACCGGCGCGCCGAGGAAGGTCCGCATCGGGGGGTGTCCCTCGGGAAACCCGTACGACTGCGGGTGGGCCGACATGTCCGGCAGCCGCAGCGGCCGCGGGTCGGTGATCAGCTCTCTCAGCAGCCCGCGGCCCTCCGGCCAGTGATGGATCTTCGCGATCTGGTCCTCGTCCAGGCCCACGGGGACGAACTCGGCCAGCCGTCCGCCCTCGCCGATGACCCCCAGCGCCCCGTACCTGGCGTCGACCAGCGTCACCGCCGCCTCGACGATCCGCCGCAGCACCACTTCCAGGTCCAGGTCGCTGCCTACGGCCACGACCGCCTCGAGCAGCGCATGTACCCGGTCCCGCATCCCGACCGCCGCCGCCAGCCGGACCTGCAGCTCGGCGAGCAGCTCATCGAGACGCAACTGCGGCAGCAACGGCCTGCCCCGACTAGGTTCCATGCCATCCACAGGCTTGCTCCATCCCCTACTTCCTTGATCGTACGCGGCGAGCCGCCCCGCCGAGCGGATCGGAAAGCACAGGTCAGGGACCTTGAGGTGAATTGTCGTCAGCTTAACCGGCCCGATGGTCCCGCCGGAACATGACCGAACGCCCGCCGCAGCAGGGACTGGCGGCCCTGCCGCGCCCGCCGGGGACGCGCCAGCCTGAGCATTACGCCACATACGGCGTCGGCCATGACAGCCCCCGGACTGCCCGGCCAGCCGCAGTGCCCCCCGTCCCCCGGCGGGGGGCACGTCAATTTGCGGCGGGGAACGGAGCACCGGCAGCCGGCGCCGCGCGGCGCGGGCCTTTGGGCCTGCGAGTGACCGAGGAACGTCCCTGCCGGGGGGCGCCCCGGCGTGTCAGCCTCTAGACATGTTCACCAGGCTCTCATCGACCCCGCGAGGCAAGACGTTAACCGGGGCGCGGCAGGCGGCCGAGGCGGCGGATGCGCTGGACTCGATCGACTGGGCCTCGGTCCTGGCCGGGGCCGAGCGCGCATGCTGCTGCTCGGCGAGGCCCATCGTGGTCGCCGTGTTCCCCCCGCAGGCCGGCCGATCCCACCCCGTTGACCTGCTTTTGTGCGGCCATCACTACCGAGCCTGCCGGACGGAGCTTGAGAGGGCCGGCGCGGTCGTCCACCGGATGCCCGGCCATTGACGCGATTTCGCACCCCCGAGGAAGGGAACGGCGATGTACGGCAGGCTGCTGGTGGCCGTGGATAACTCCGACGGCGCGCGACGGGCCATTGACGCGGCCGGGGAACTCGCGCGGCTGGCCGCGGGCGAGGTATGGGTGCTCACCGTCCGCGAGCACGGGGTCCAGGGAAAGGTCCCGGCCGGGATGGGAATGGCCGGCCCGGAGGGGGCCGGTGACGCGCAGGCGACGGTCGACGACGCCGTGGCCCGGCTGACGAGCGCGGGGATCACCGCGCACGGTGAGGTGCGCAGCGCGGTGTTCGGCCGCGCGGCCAGGGAGATCGTCGACGACGCCGGGAGCCACGACGTCGATGTCGTCGTCATGGGCTCGCGCGGACGGGGCGATCTGGCCGGGCTGGTCCTGGGCAGCACGGCGCACAAGGTGATCCACCTCTCCGACCGGCCCGTGCTCGTGGTCCGCTGAGCATCCGGCCTGGCGTGGCTTCCGGGCCCGCCGCGCACAGGACTTTCGCCCCTGGCAATGGCGGCGGTGCGGCGTCATTATCGGTCTTAGCCGGGAAAGGCGGGCGCGACCGTAAAGGGGAGGGCCGATGTACGAGAGGCTGCTGGTGGCCATCGATCACTCAAAGCACTCCGAAAGCGTGCTCGGTGCCGCTCGGGACCTGGCGTCGCTGTCCGGCGGCGAGGTGTGGGTCCTGCACCTGCGGGAGCGCGAGGTCATGCCGCGGGCGGGCCTGATCGAGACCGAGTCGGGCGACGACGCGCAGGCGCAGGTCGACGCCGCGGTGGCCGAGCTGACCAAGGCCGGGATCAAGGCGCACGGCGTGGTGCGCAGCACCATTTACGGCTACGCCGCCCGGGAGATCATCGACGACGCCAAGAACCACGACGTCGGCGTCATCGTCATGGGCTCGCGCGGACGGGGCGATCTGGCCGGGCTGGTACTGGGCAGCACGGCGCACAAGGTCATCCACCTGTCCGACCGGCCGGTGCTGGTCGTACGCTGACCCCGCCGCGGCATCCCCGGTCACCATCCCCGGTCACCACATCCCCGGTCACCACGGCCGCAAGCCCCGCATGCCGGGCCTCGCGCGGCGCCTCAGGCGGCTGGGTAGCTGAGCCGGTCCCGCAGCGCCACGACGCCCTCCAGGTGGCGGATCGCGTTGAGCACGCCGAGCGCGTCCGCGCGCTTGGCGATCGATCCGGTCACCGTGACCACGCCGGACCGCACGGTCACCATGAACAGCTCAGGGTCCAGGCCGAACTCGCTCACGAGAACGCCCTTGACCGCCTCGTCCCAGATCTCGCGGTCGGGCCGCTCGTACACGGTGAGCACGTCCACGCGGCTGACGATGCCGCGGATGCGGCCGTCACGGTCCACCACCGGCAGCCGCTTGACCCGGCGCGTCCGCATGAGCGCCGCGGCTTCGCCGGCCGAGGCATTCTCGGTGATCGTGACCGCCGGAGCGGTCATCACGTCGGCGGCGGTCACGCCGGTCGCCTTGGCCCGCTCCTTCGGGTGCCACGCGCGCCGGCCCAGCGCCGGGCCGGCCTCCTTGGCCAGCAGGTCGTCCTCGGACACCACGCCGATCACCCGGTCGGTCGCATCAAGCACCGGGAAGGCGCTGATGCGGAAGCTGTGCAGCGCGGCCACCATCTCCTTGAACGTCGCTTCTTCGCGCACGGCCACAACGTTGGTGGTCATGACGTCTTTGACCGATGTCTCCTTCACCGCCATCACCTGTTCCGCTTCTCGCGTCGTCCCCTGGGCCGGCCGTCGCGGCGGCCGTCAGAACAACACCTCCTCCACCGGTCGCCGGACGCTCACGGCCTTCTCGCCGGTGGTTCCGAGGCGCAGCACCATCTGGGGGTAAGCGCGGGCCGCGAGGTGAACCCGGGTGAAGTCCCGCAGCAGCGGGATCTCCAGCGGCTGGCTGTGCAGCGCCGCGGCCACATGACAGCTGCTGGCGGTCAGCAGCACCCGCTGCAGCGCCTGCCCGGCGTGGATCCAGTCTGACGGCTGGTCCACGCTCGTGGTCAGCAGCCCGACCACTCCGGCGGAGCGTACGGGCGACGTCTCGGGGCCCGGCGGGAGTCCCCATCCGTGGCCGTGGGCGTAGTCGCGGCCGGCGAAGTGGGGCTCGGTGCGCTCGGGCTGCGCGGGGTAGGCGGTCGGCGGGACGCCGTCCTGCCGGCTGCTGCCCGGGCCGGGAGCCCAGTGCGCCTGCTCCTGGGCGCGCGCGCTGTTGAGCCGCAGGGCGCAGTCACCGGCCTCCACGACCGCCGCGATGGCCGACGCGAGCAGCTGGTTGCCGGTCACGAGCGTCAGCGTCGCCTTCTCCCTGCTCGCCTCCTGAGGCAGCGCGTCGAGAAGGGCGGCGGGCAGCGGCGCCGGGTCGAAGCCGCCGCGATGCGTCCGGCGCCGGGCGATCTCCGCGAACAGCTTCCGCTCATACTCGATCGGAGGCACCTGCTCGTCCCAGGTCACCCGCGCGATCAGGTTGGGCAGATCCGGGTCGGGCAGGATCCGGGTCTTCGGCACGAAACCCAGGTAACGCAGGGCCACCCGGACGTTGAAAAGCGCCGCCCCGCAGCTGATCATCATCTCGCGGCCGAGCGGATCGGCCACCCGCAGCTGCCGCTCGTTGTTGGCGGCGATGCTGATCTCGTGATCGCCCTGATAGAACCGCCAGGGCTGCGTGTTGTGCACCGAGGGCGCCGCAATACCCGCATTGGTGACGAATCGCGCCACCTCCTCGGGTGAGGCCGACACGGCCGGCAGCCCGTCTGATGGCGCCTCAAAGATGTCCATGGGCTTCCTCCGTCGCATGTCAAGGCGGACTACTCCATGCCATCGCGGCCTGCCCGCCCGGCACAGTTGCGAACGTCCGGAACCCGACAGGACCTTCGGCCCGCGCTCGGCCCGGACCGGCCGCGGGACCAACGGCCCGGCCGGCAACCGCCCAATGCCTCTGGGCCGTCTCCGGCCGCCGGGTGAGCCTGGCAGCGGAGGCTCGGAGGCATGGCGCTCCGGCCGGGCAGAGCTAAGGAGACGGCCATGGAACGAGACGTCATAGCCGCGGGCACCGACGGCTCAGAGCAGTCCTTGTGCGCCGTGGAGTGGGCCGCCCGCGAGGCCGTGACGCGTGGTGCGGCGCTGCTGATCGTCGGCGTGCCCCCGCTGCCGCCGCGCATGGCCTGGCAGCGGCCGCCAGGGTACACGCCGGAGAGCGTGGCGGACACCGTGGCGCGCTCCTTCGAGCGCGCGCTGGCCACGGCCGCCGACCGTGCCGCCGAGATCGAGCCGGGTCTGCAGGTCCGCACCGCGCTGCGGTCCGGGCCGCCGGCCCGGTCGCTGTGCGAGGCCGGGCAGCAGGCGTCGATGCTGGTGGTCGGCTCGCGCGGCGGCGGAGGGTTCGCGTCGCTCCTCCTCGGCTCGGTCAGTCGCTACGTGTCCACGCACGCCGAGTGCCCGGTGGTCGTCGTGCGCGAGGAGACGATGGCCGTGCACCGCGAGGTGGTCGTCGGCGTCCGCGACCTGGACCAGCCCTCGGCGATCGGGTTCGCGTTCGAGGAGGCGGCGCTGCGCAAGGCCCGCCTGCGCGCCGTGCACGCCTGGCAATGGTTCCTGCCGGAGATGCGCCTGACCCGAGCCGAGCGGCCCGGAGCCAGCGCCAACGACGTCACGTCCGAGGCCGCGCAATGGCTGGCCGACCTGCTCGGTTTCTGGCGCGAGAAGTACCCGGAGGTCGATGTCATCGAGGATGTCGCGCACGCCCATCCGGCCCGGATCCTGGCCGGGTTCTCGGCCCGCGCGGACCTCGTCGTCCTCGGCCGGAACACCCCTGACGATTCCCCCCGCCCGGGGACGAACGCGGTCACGCACGCCGTGCTGAACCACGCGCACGGCCCGGTCGCCGTCATCGCGGAGTGATCCCGATGAGCAACGTTCCATCCGCCGTGGCCGGGGCGCCGACGTCCGGGCCGCCGCCCGGCAAGGGCCCGGACGCCGGGTACGCACCAGCGACCGGGCAGGCCGCCAGGGCCGGGGCCGGCCTGGGGATACTCGTGGGCTACGACGGGTCGGCCGCCAGCGAGCGGGCGCTGAACTGGGCGGTGAGGCAGGCGCGGGCACGCAAGACGGCCCTCACGGTCTGCCAGGCCTGGGGGCCGGGATTCCCGGTCCTCCCCGATGACGAGGCCGTCCTTGAGTTCGCGCGGCGAAGCGGTGAACGGGTCATCGCCGACGGACTGCGGCTGGCGCGCAGCCTGATGGGCCCGGGGGACGTACGGCCGATGCTGGCCCGCGGGCCGGCCGCCGCCGTCCTGTGCGAGCACAGCCGCGAGGCCGTCATGGTGGTGACCGGCGCCCGGGGGCGCGGCGGCATGCCCGGCCTGCTGCTGGGCTCGGTCAGCGAGCATGTTGCCGCGCACGCCCGCGGCCCGGTGGTGGTGGTGCGCGGGCACTGGCGCCCGGCCGCCGGCCTGGGCCGCGGGACCGTCGTGGTCGGGGCCGACGGATCGCCTGGCTGCCGGCCCGCGGTCGATTTCGCGTTCGAGCAGGCCGAGCTGTGGGACGTGCCCCTGGTAGCCATGTGTGCCCTGGCTGACGCCCCGGGAAGCCTGGGCGGCGCCCGCGTGTGCCAGGAGGATTTCGAGCTGACGATCGCCCTGGCGCAGGAGAACCATCAGCAGGTCGCCGTGCGGCGATCGGTCGTCCCCGGCGGCGCGCGGGGCGCCCTGCTCACCGCTTCCCGCGACGCCCAGATGCTCGTCGTCGGCTCGCGCGGGCGCGGTGGCATCACGGGAATGACGCTCGGCGCGGTGAGCCAGGCGGTGCTGCACCACGCGCCGTGCCCCGTCGCGGTCGTGCACGGGCGGTGAGCCCGGGCCGCGGGCACTATCCGGCGGGGTGCTCGGGCGCGGAGGGGTCCTGGTCCTCGAAGACCCGGGCCGCGTACGCGGCGGCCTGGGTTCGCCGTTCCATCCCGAGCTTGGCGAACAGCCCGGAAACATAGTTCTTCACGGTCTTCTCGGCCAGGTACATCCGCTCGCCGATCTGCCGGTTGGTCAGGCCCTCTCCGATCAGCTCAAGGATCCGCCGCTCCTGCCCGGTCAGCCCGGCAAGCGGGTCCGCCCGTGCCGCCTGATCGCGCATCCGCCGCATCACCCGGCTGGCCGCCTCCGGGTCCAGCAGCGACCGTCCCGACGCCACCGTCCGCACCGCCCCCACCAGGTCGGTGCCGCGGATCTGCTTCAGCACGTACCCCGCCGCCCCCGCCATGATCGCGTCGAACAGCGCGTCGTCGTCGCCGAACGAGGTCAGCATCAGGCAGGCCACCTCCGGCATCCGCGACCGGATCTCCCGGCACACGGTCACCCCGTCGCCGTCGGGCAGCCGCACGTCCAGCACCGCCACGTCCGGCCGCAACGCGGGAATCCGGGCCAGCGCCGACTCCGCGGTCCCGGCCTCGCCCACCACGCTGATGTCCGGCTCGGCCTCCAGCAGCTCCCGCACTCCCCGCCGCACGATCTCATGATCATCAAGCAGGAAAACCCCGATCCGGCCCTCACTCGGCTCCGGATTGCCCGAATCAACCATTTCCCGACCGCACCTTTGCTTCCTCGTGCCCGCACACCCGGCGGGCCGCCGCGCGGCCCGCCGCTACCGTCACCCTAGCCCGGTCCTGGACCGGCCAGGTGCTCCCGCCGCTGGTCACGCTACAGACGCTCGCCCACGATCGCGGCCAGATCGGCAAGCCTGCAGGTATAGCCCCACTCGTTGTCATACCAGCCGAACACCTTGGCCAGGCTGCCCGCCGCCTGGGTCAGGCCGGAGTCGAAGACGCACGACGCCGGGTCGCCGATGATGTCACGGGAGACGAGCGGATCGGTGCTGTAGTGCAGGATCCCGGCCATCGGGCCCGCCGCCGCCTCCTCGAACGCCTCATTGACCTGCGGGGCCGTCACCTCGCGCGCCAGCACGGCCGTGAGGTCGGTCAGCGATCCGTCCTCCACCGGCACCCGCACCGCGATCCCGTCCAGGCGCCCGGCTAGCTCGGGAATCACCTCGCCCGTCGCCTTGGCCGCGCCGGTGGTCGTCGGCACCATGCTGAGCGCAGCGCTGCGCGCCCGCCGCAGATCCTTGTGCGGGCCGTCCAGCAGCATCTGGTCGCCGGTGTAGGCGTGCACGGTCGTCATGAACCCCTGGACCACGCCGAACGCGTCGTTCAGGATCTTTGCCATCGGGGCCACGCAGTTCGTCGTGCAGGACGCGTTCGAGATCACGTCATGCCGCTGCGGGTCGTACTCGCCGTCGTTGACCCCGATCACCACCGTCAGGTCCGCGCCCTTGCCCGGCGCGGACAGCAGGACCTTCCGCGCGCCGCCCTTCAGGTGCAGGGCCGCCTGGTCGCGGGCGCGGAACTTGCCTGTGGACTCGATGACGACCGGGACGCCAAGGGCTCCCCAGTCGATGTCGGCCGGATCGCGGGTGGACAGCACCCGGATCGGGCGGCCGTCGACGATGATCGAGTCGTCGGTGTGCGTAACCACGGCGTCCAGCCGTCCGTAGGTCGAGTCGAACGCCAGCAGGTGCGCAAGGGTCCGCGCGTCCGTGATGTCGTTCACGGCGACGACCTCGATGTCGCCCCGCTCCAGCGACCGGCGAACGAACGTACGTCCGATACGCCCGAACCCGTTTATCCCGACGCGGATGGTCATGGCGTTCCTCCCGGCTCCGTCTTCCGCTCAGCGCTGTGCGCGCTCTTCGATCCTGCCCGGGCCATCGCATCCGCCGACACGGCCCATGGGCACCCGGCCGTGGGCCATAGGTCCCGAAGCTTTCCCCGCGCGGAACGGGCACGGGCGGCCCGCCTGGGGCCGCCCGCGGCGTGTGGCGGCGAAGCGCGGCCCGCCCGTACCGGTGTCGCGTCACGGCATCCGGCTCAGCACGACCTTCAGCGCGCCGGTCTCGCCCGCCCGGGCGAAGACGTCATAGGCCTTGTCGAACTCGTCGAGCCCGAAGCGGTGGGTGATGAACCGCTTGGTGTCGATGTGATGGCTGGTGACCAGGCGCAGCAGCGTCGGGGTCGAATACGTGTCGACCAGCCCGGTCGTGATCGTGATGTTCCTGATCCACTGCTCCTCGAGGTGCAGCGTCGCGGGCTCGCCGTGCACGCCGATGTTGGCGATCCGCCCGCCCGGCCGGGACAGCGCGACGGCCAGCTCGAAGCTGGCCGGGACGCCGACCGCCTCGATGGCCACGTCCGCGCCCAGGCCGCCGGTCAGCGAGCCGATGGCCTCGCGCGGATCCTGGCGGGCGCTGTTCACGGTGACGTCGGCCCCGAAGGCCTTGGCGGCCTCCAGCCGAGAGTCGGCCAGGTCGATCGCGACGACGTGGCTCGGGCTGAACAGGCGCGCCCCGGTGATCGCGGACAGCCCGATCGGGCCGGACCCGACCACGGCGACCACGTCGCCAGGCCGCACGCCGCCGTTCAGGACGCCGACCTCGTATCCGGTGGGCAGGATGTCGGCCAGCATCAGGATGTCCTCGTCGTCGCTGCCGGGCGGCATCGGGTAGGTGGAGGTGTCCGCGAACGGCACGCGGACGTACTCGGCCTGGGTGCCGTCGATCTTGTAGCCGAAGATCCAGCCGCCCCCGCCGAGGCACTGCCCGGCGTGGCCCTCGCGGCAGAACCGGCAGCTCCCGCACACCGAGACGCAGGAGACCAGGACGCGGTCGCCGGCCTTGACCGTCCGCACCCCGCTGCCGACCTCCTCGACCGTCCCGATCGCCTCGTGGCCGAGGATCCGCCCGTCGGTGACGACGGGGACATCCCCCTTGAGGATGTGCAGGTCCGTGCCGCAGATCGTGGTGGTGTCGACCCGGACGATCGCGTCCGTGTCGGCGGTGATCCCTGGCTTGGGCACGTCCTCCCATGCCTTCGCGCCGGGTCCGTGGTAAACGAGAGCTCGCATGACGACCATCTCCTCTATGTGGCATTCGTGGTCTTTGGTCACGCTCACCGTCGCGGCGGGAGGGCTGACAGGGCCGCAAGCCCGGGCCCGCCGGGTCCAAGGCCGCCGGTCCGGGGGGACCATGGTCCCGGCGCGATAAGCCATCGGTCCCTGGTCACGCACCGGTGATCGCGGTGGGATGTAAGAGGCGAGAGAGACCAAGGACGCGGAGTTACGAGGCACCACCGCTCGCACACCGCGCAATCAGGATCCGCGAGAAGCGGATTGGTCCTCTCGCCACTACGCGTCGGCAGATCCCGCGGCGATACGCCGGAGCCCGCATTCGAGGGTGCCGGGGAAAGGCCCTGCGAAAAAGGCAGAACGGCGCCCGTGCTGGAGACGTAGGTCCCTGGCCGGCGTGCGCCAGCGAATGACACGGTGAAAGTGCGGTCCGGTCGCCGCCGGGCGCGCCGTGCCTGGTCCCGGCGAGAAGCGACCGCGAATGCCCGGGCAACCACGTCGCCGGCGGGCCACACGGCGGCAGGCCCCGCAGAGAGGGGTCACGATGAGCACTGGAGTGGCGACCGGTATCGCAGATGCTCGCCCGTCCTCCGCGACATGTCATGCGGCGGCTCCCCGCCGCGAAGGGCCGGCGGACGTGACCAGCCTTCGTCATGTGTTCCGGCCGGGCTCGGTGGCCGTCGTCGGCACCAGCCGCCGCACCGGAACGGTCGGGCGCGCCATCCTGCACAACATCGTCACCGGCGGCTACCAGGGGAAGGTCTACGCGGTCAACCCTCATGCCTTCCGCATGGAGGGACTGCGCTGCCTGCCGTCGGTCAGCGCCCTGCCCGAGCCCGCCGAACTGGCGGTGATCGCGGTGCCGGCCGCCCGTGTGGGCGTGGTAGCCGACCAGTGCGGCCGCCGCGGCGTGGGCGCCCTGGTGGTGATCACCGCCGGCCTGGACGCCCTGCAGGAAGCCGACCTGCTGGCGATCTGCCGCCGTTACGGCATGCGACTGGTCGGCCCGGACTGCTTTGGCATCGCGGCGCCGGGCATCGGCCTGGACGCCACCTTCGGCGCCCGCCGCCCGGCGCCCGGGGTGGTGGGCCTGGTGACGCAGTCCAGCGGGCTGGGCCTGGCCCTGGCCGAGCGGCTGTCCCTGCTCGGGCTGGGGATCTCCACGTTCGCCTCCATCGGCGAAAGGTGCGACGTCTCCGGCAACGACATGTTGCGATGGTGGGAGCGCGACGAAACGACCAGGCTCGCGGTGCTCGACGTCGAGTCGTTCGGCAACCCGCGCGCGTTCGTCGCCGCGGCGCGCCATGCCGGCGCCGTGATGCCGGTCCTTGCGCTGCTGGCCCGCGGGCCGGGCGGGCGGCGGGCGGACCGGGCGGCCGCCTGCCCGCCGCCGGTCACCGATGAGTCCCTGCTCGAGCAGGCGGGCGTGATCGCCGTCCATAGCCCCGGCGCCGCGCTCGCGACCGCGGCCCTGCTGACCGGCCAGCCGGTCCCGCCCGGCCGGCGTGTGGCGGTCATATCCAACGTCGGCGCGGCGGCGGCGCTGGCGGCCGGCGCCTGCGCCGGCCACGGGCTGGTCGTGCACACGCTGAGCGCCGAGGCGCGGCGGCGGCTGCACGCCCTCGTGCCGCCGGGCGGGGCGGTCACCGGGCCGGTGGACACCACCGCCGCGGTCACCGAGAGGACCTTCCGGCGTTGCCTGGAGCTGGCCGCCGCCGACGAGGGCGTCGACGCGGTCCTCGCCCTGGTGCTGCCCACCGCCGCGGGTGACCTGGTCACCGCGGTGCGCGCCGCCGACGTCCGGGTACCGCTCGCCGCGGTCGTCCTTGATCAGGCGGAGAGCGTACGGCTGCTGGCGCCGTCCGCGGGTCGCGCACCCGGCGCTGACCCGTCCGGCTGCATACCCGCGTACTGCGACCCGGAGACGGCCGCCGCGGCGCTGGCCCGCGCCGCGGCATACGGCGCCTGGCGGGCGCGGGCGCCCGGGCAGGCTCCGGTCCTCCGCGGGGTGCGGGAAGGCGACGCGCGCGAACTCGTCCGGGAGTTCCTGGCCGGCTCGCCCCGCGGCGGGTGGCTCCCGCCCGGCCAGGTGGCCGGGCTGCTGGAATGCTACGGCGTCCCGCCGGACCCGCAGGCCCCGGGCGCTCCCGGCGTCGCCGGGTTCGTCATCGGAGCCAGCCACGAGCCCGCCTTCGGTCCGCTGGTCACGTTCGGCGTCGCGGGCACGGAGCCGGCCCGGCCCGGCCGGCCTGCGGCCCGGCTCGTCCCGCTGACGGAGGCCGACGCCGACGATCTCATCGCGGCCGCGGGCCCGGCGCAGGCCCGGACGGCCCTGCGCGAGACGCTGCTGCGCGTGTCCCGGCTGGCCGACGGCCTTCCCGAGGTAGCCGAGTTGTCCCTCGGCTGCGTGATCACCCTCGCCGGGGGCGTGTCCGCGGCCGGTGCCCGGATCCGGCTGGCGCCCGCCGCGCCCCGCGGCGTGCCCCGGAGGGAGGCGCCGCCGATCAGGGCCGTAGGTCCGCATCGGGGACGGCACTAAGCCCCTGGCGGGCGGCCGGAACCGGCCGGAGCGTGAAAGGTGGCTGCGGGCGCTGCCCGGCACCCGCATGAGTTCAGGAGGGTCATCATGAACGTACGCGCCGGCATCGACCAGCTCGGATTGTCCGCCGGCAAGAAGGCGCGGCTGCGCCGGATCCTGTACCGGCACGGGCTGCAGAACGGAACGGCTCTGTTCCTGCCCTATGACCAGGGCCTCGAGCACGGGCCGCGGGATTTCTTCGCCAACGCTGCCGCGAGCGACCCGAAGTACATCATCGGGCTCGCCCTGGAGGGCGGCTTCAACGGCATCGTCGTTCAGATCGGGCTCGCCGAGAAGTTCTACTGGGACTACGCCGGCGAGATCCCGCTCGTGCTCAAGCTCAACGGCAAGACCGACATCCCGTCTGCCATCGACCCGCTGTCGCCGGTGAACGCGACGGTGGAGGACGCGGTACGGCTCGGCGCCGACGCGGTGGGCTACACCCTCTACGTGGGGACACCCGCGCAGCCGGCCGACTTCGAGCAGTACCGGCGGGTGCGCTCGGACGCGCGGCGCCTGGGCATGCCGCTGATCGTCTGGGCCTACCCGCGCGGCTCCGCGATCGACGCCAAGGGCGGCAAGGATTCCTTCTACGCCGTCGACTACGCGGCGCGCACGGCCAGCGAACTGGGCGCCGACATGGTCAAGGTGAACTTCCCGCACCCGGAGAAGCGCTCCGACGTGCCCGCGCCCTACCTGGCCGAGTTCTCGTCCCAGCAGGCCATTGACGCCGTGGTCAGGTCGGCGAACCGGACCATGCTGCTGGTCTCCGGGGGCGAGCGCGCCGGCGACGAGATC
>Ga0335073_10008592_pt1 | contig 14331 bp, 15 predicted proteins | sample Lox_Sample_22_FD_207093 | JGI IMG/M metagenome (GOLD analysis project Ga0335073, IMG submission 207093) | Soil microbial communities from Loxahatchee National Wildlife Refuge, Florida, United States - Lox_Sample_2.2 | ecosystem: Environmental > Terrestrial > Soil > Wetlands | place: USA... | reverse complement strand
CGTCACCCCGTACACCTGTTTGGCGATGCGCTCGGCGTCCCACTTCTCGACGTAGCTGCCCACCGTCCCGGTGAGCGATACCGCGCCGTCTTCAACGCTGACCGCGATCTGACTCGCGTCGATCTTCGGGCTCCAGTCGAGCGCCGTCCTCACGCCCTCGCGTACATCTGAATCTGACATCGGAATCTCCTTTACTAGGGCTCAAATGACCGAGTTGCCGGATCCGCTGCCGATGTCAGGCCTTCCCGGGCCCGGCACTCTCCTTCCACCTGCGTTATTCGAGCACCCCGGGGCATGCGCTGTCGCTTGCACGATAGTGTCGGCCGATACCAAGGTGTCCTCATCCTCAGGTCTGCAGGCGCCTGATGGCATCCAGGCGCTGCGCGACCGCAGGCCAGTTCCATAGATTCCAGACTGCCTCGAAGTAGCCGGCCTTGGCGTTCGCGTATTGCAGGTAGTACGCGTGTTCCCACGCATCCAGTACCAGAATCGGCGTGGCACCCTCGATGGCGTGCGACTGGTGGTCATGAATCTGCGTGACGAGCAATCGCTGCGCGCTGCGTTCCCAAACAAGGGCCGCCCAGCCGGATCCCGTGACCGCGGCAGCCGTCTCGGAGAACTGCTTGCGGAATGTCTGGAAGCTTCCGAACTGTGCCTGTATGGCCTTGCCGAGTTCCCCGCCCGGCTCGCCGCCTGCCTTGGGCGCCAGGTTGGTCCAGAAGAGGCTGTGCAGCAGGTGCCCCGAGACGTGAAAGGCAAGCGTCTGCGCCAGCTGCCCGGCGGCACTCATGGCCCCACTGGCGCGCATCTCCTCGAGCTGCTCGAGGGTACGGTTGGCGCCCTCGACGTAGGCCCGGTGATGCTTATCGTGGTGCAATTCCATGACGCGTCCCGAGATGTGGGGCTCGAGTGCACTGTAGTCGTAAGGAAGCGGGGGAAGCTCATAGGGCGCCACGATGTCTCTCCTCTGCCGGGAGTCGAGATTCTCCCGCCTGGCGCGCGGTTGTGAAACGCGTGCGGGAAATACCAAGGTGTCGGCCAACACCTTGGTGCAATAGGGCGCAAGGCTGCAGCCGGCCCTGCCCGGGGTACAGCGCTCGTCAGCGGCAGCGTCCCTTGCGTTGCGGTTGACGCATGGCGTCCGAGACAGCCATGAGCATCTCGTGCCCGTCGAAGGGCTTACTGAATAGACGACAAAACCCGCCGCCGGCTCGCGGCGCCGGCTGGGTAATCCGGGCGTGGCCGGTGATCAGTATGACGGGCAAATCAGGCCTGGATGCCTCCGCCAGCCGCAGCAGCTCGAAACCATCGACCCTCGGCAGGTCGATGTCCGAGATGAGGCAATCGATGTTCGCGAGGCTCCCGCTCGCGAGCAGCGCCGAGGCAGAGTCGAACAGACGCACCCCGTGTCCGGCCGACTCCAGCAGGTCCCCGAGTGACTCCAGTACGCGTCGATCATCATCGACGACGGCCGTGAGGGACTCGCGGCACCGATCAGTCATGGCGAGGCATTCTGCCGGAGGGCGCACGCGCGGTATCTAATGGAAAGATATAAGGGACGATCTCGTGCCGGGCGCGTAGCTCGAGCGTAGGGAGGGGCTGCGCACCCGATGCCGCCGGTCGGAACCGCGATGGAAAGCAACGTGGCAGCGACGTACCATCGAATCGCAGCGGGCTTCCGCTACAACCTTCAGCAGGCCTCCGTGACTTCCAACGAGCCCGTCGTTTTGATCGTAGACGACGACGCACGCTTGCGCGAGGCGCTGCTCGACCTGCTGGCCAGCTTCGGCGTGCGCTCGGTCGCGTTGGGGTCGGCTGCGGAGTACCTGGCTCATCCCAGACCGGAGGGCCCGGCCTGCCTCCTTCTGGATGTGGAGCTGCCGGACATCAGCGGCCTCGATCTGCAGCGGCAGATTGCGAGCGGCTACCATCCCCCCATCATCTTCATTACCGGACACGGCAGCGTTCCTGCGAGTGTCCGCGCGATCAAGGCGGGCGCGTTGGACTTCCTGCTGAAGCCCGTCGACGATCAGCAGCTCCTGCGACTGGTGCGCGCCGCGCTGCAGCAGGACCGCACACGTCGCGAGCAGCTGGCGATCAGCGAATTACTGCGGCAACGCCTCGGCTCGCTGACGCGGCGTGAGCGCGAAGTCCTGCCGCTGGTCGTCAGCGGTCTCCTCAACAAGCAGGCCGCGGCACGCCTGGGAATCAGCGAGGTGACGTATCAGGTGCATCGGACCAAGGTGATGCGCAAGATGTGCGCCGCTTCACTGGCCGATCTGGTGCGGATCGCCGGCGCACTCGGCATTTAGCCGCTGCGGCACGTCGGCGGGCAACGTCTCGGGTGCGAGCCTCGCATGCAGGATGACCAGCTCCGCCAGCGAGCGGGCCATCATCTTGCGCATCATTCGGCCGCGGTGGGCTTTCACCGTGATCTCGCTGATGCCGAGCTCCGCGGCGATCTGCTTGTTGAGCCGGCCTCGCACCACCAGCACCATGACCTGGCGCTCCCGACGGCTGAGAGTGGCATAGCGGGCGCGCAGTGCGCGCAACTGCGCCCGGTGGCTGAGTGAGCTGCGGCTCAGCTCCAGCGTAGGCGCCAGCGCTTGACACAGCGTCGCACCCTCGACGGGCGCGATCAGGACCTCGCTGGCGCCCGCCTTCATCAGCCGGACCGTCATCGATACATCGGCACGCTGCAGGATGAAAACGATCGGTACGTCGATGCCGGCGGCGGCGAGGCGCGCGACCCACTCGGTTCCGGCGGCCGAGGCATCGAGCACCAGGCAGCCGGGTGCCAGCGGCCGCTCGTGCAGAAGGAAGTCATCCGGGTCCGAGAAGGTGGCCGAACGCCAACCGGCTGAGTCGACCAGCGAGGCGAGCTTGCGCCTCGCTGCCGTATCGTCACACACCAGATAGACCGTGCAGGGGGCGTGTGCCCCGCCGGTGTCATCGCGGGACGGCGACTCCGCCTGCGCTGAGCTCTCTAAGAGCGACCTGGGCTGCAACATGGAAAGCACTCCGTAATCAGGCGTCGCGCGTGGGTATCATCAGCCGCCGAATGCTGCGGCGCCATCACACCTTTCCATTAGATGGAAACAGTATCCCGAATCGCTCGGCGGAAGACTGCGCGCGGCGGCGCAAGCGCGCCGTCAGGGACCTCAGGCGGGGTAGGTCAACGCGCCGCCGGCCGAGCGGCGCGCGGAGGCGGTGAGCGCAGCCACCTCGATCGCGTGCGGTCCCATGATATGCAGCACGGCGAGACCGTCCGCCAGCAGGTAGTCGGCGATGATGCGCCGGTGGCAGCGCCACCATACCGCCTCGGCACACATCACGGCGCAGCGGCGCAGGCTCGCGAGGCTGCGCAGCTGCGCCAGCCCCTCGGCAAATTCACCCGTCATGGCGTAATCGGCGTAATTGCGGAAGGAGTCATTGCGCCAGAACGTATTTGGCGAAGGCGCTGCGCCGGGCGGTCTGCGGCGTCGGCCGCCGAGTTCGGCGAGATGGCGGTAGTCGATGCCGGATTCGGCCAACGTGCCGGGCAATGTGTCCATGTTGAACTGGGGGTTGCGGCGCGACCGCGGAATCGATCGCACATCGACGATCATGGCGACCGAGGCCTCGGCAAGCAGAGCCACGAGCTCCGTCGTGGTGCGGGTGGAATGGCCGACGGTGTGAACGATGCAGGCGGCGGCCGCGCTAGTCATCGCGCAATCTTAGAGCCGAGGCCTTGTGGAGGGCGACATGGTCGGTCCTGTCGCTCTTGATTTCATACTGAGGATCGTGCGCTGTCGCATGGTGCGTATAGCCCTTCCAATCGAGGTCCTCGGTATGGACCGCGATGATCGTCCCCGCAACCCAGCCGGCCTCCGAGTTCCAGCGGACGCGGTCCCCGATTCTGAAGGCCCGCCTCATGAGGATTGCACTAGCCGCTTCGTCAGTGACAGGTCTGCGAGGCGGGCTCAGCCGAGGCGGGAACGCCGGGCTGCGAGAACCCGCAGTCATCCACCGCCACCGCGCGCAGCCGCGGCAGCGGCCGCTGCACCCAGGTGTGCCGCCAGGGGCGGCAGAACTGTGTGCCGGCCATGCGGGCCGGAAGCAGCACTTCGGCATCGGTGGCCCAGGCCCGCGTCCGCGCTTCCGCGATCAGGTCGGGCCACAGTTCGCCGAGGATCGCGAGCAGTGTCGGCAGCGGTGCCACGTACACGCCGGTGCTGAGCCGCGCGCCCATATCGACCAGCCGCTCCGCCACCAGAGGCGGCGGGCGCTTGATGAATCTCACCGCGTGCCGTCCCGGATCGCCATCCTCGGCGCCGAGCAGCAGGTAGTCCTGCCCGGGCTCGCTCGAGTAGGCATCGAGGGTCAGGGTGACGACATGGCCAGGCAAGCGCTCGAGCGTGTGCACGGCACGTCGCACTCCGGCGATGAAGGCCTCGTCGCTGGCGCAAAACGTGTCGGCCGGCTGCAGCACGACGAGCGCTTCCGTGCCGCCCGCGCGCTCGATGAGTGCAAGAGCAGCCGCCAGTGTTACGGTGGGTCGCCCACTGAGCTCGTCGACGATGCGACGGCCGCCCGGCACGCACCACAAGGGCTCGCTCCACCAGCGGCGATGTGCGTCGGCCACGGTGGCGACGATTCGTTGCGGTCTGGCGACGCACAGCGCGCGGTGCAGGCTGCGCTGGATCATTGCCTGAGATTCCTGTGGGCGCCAGTACTGCCGGGGTATCGGGCCGCGACTGGTGAGCAGCGTACGGTCTCCGTCGGCTTGCACGATGCACCATAGCGGTCGCGCACAGAAGTCAGCCGCCATTCAGGCCTCCTCCAGGGACATAAAATGCCGGCGGGCCATCGCTGGTCCGCCGGCCAGGACACGGAGCAATTTCGTCGGGGGGTAGACGTGAGCTCCGTTGCATGGTGTCGATGTCAGCATCTCCGTGCACTGCGGGCGATTGCACGTTGGTGTCGGGCGCCGGCGGATCGCGGCGTCTCAGAAGCTGCGCTGGTCGCTGCCGCGATCGATGTAGTTGAGCACCGCCGGTCCGATGGCGTTGACCTGTGTGATGAACTCACCCGATTTGGCCCAGTGAAAATGCGGCTGACCGCTCGGAACGATCACCACGCTCCCCGGAGCGTGCGCGGTGAGCGCGCTCTCGTCGAACCTCGCGCCGAGGCCGATGTAGAAAACGCCCGCTATGACCGTATGGATGCGGTCTTCACCGTGCGCGTGCGGCATCATTCTCTCGCCTGCGGGTACCCTGATGCGGATGAGATAAGGGCCAGGTTTCTGAGGGTCCCCCACGAGCACCGCGAGCCGCGCGCCGCTCGGGAATCCGGCGAAAGGCTGCCATTCGATCGCGTCGGGCGAGATGACGCGGTACTCGCTCTCGCCTGGCTGGTGGGTGTCTTTCATGAGTGTGCCGCCTGCCTGCCGCCCGCCCGCCGGCATGGGAGCACGCGGCTCGCGCCGAGGCGATTGCACCATGGTGTGGGTCGCGGGCGCCGCCTGCATCGGATGCGGACGATACCATCGTGCAATCGCCGCGCCTGTTGGCGTCTGGTCACATCCGAATGAGGATGACTTACCAGAGCCCATTCGTTGCTGCCCGCCGGCAGCAGCTCTTCCCAGTGCTCGCGGCCGGGGAGATCGAGCGCGTCCAACGCTACGGAACGAACCGCTGGTATGCGCGCGGCGAGTACCTCGCGCGCGTGGGCGAGCGCTCATGCGGGCTGATGGTCGTTCTCGAAGGAAGCGTGACCGTCTACCGGAGCGATGCGGCCGGCGGCACCGAGTCGATCGTCACCTGCGGCCGTGGAGAGTTTCTCGGTGAGCTCGCGCACATTACGGGACGCCCTTCCCTGGTCGATGCGCGCGCGGATGAGGAGGTGCTGGTGCTGCTGATCGCACCGGAGCGGCTGCGCGCCGTTTTCATCGGCGAGGCGCAGCTCGGCGAGCGCATCCTGCGGGCTCTGATCCTGCGGCGGATGGTGGTGCTCGAAACCGGCAGCGGGGGCCCGCTCATCATCGGCGGCGCCGATGATCGCGACGTGCTGCGGCTTCGGGAATTCCTCAGGCGTAACGGCCATCCGCAGCACACACTCGATCCACAGACTGATGCAGAGGCGCGCGCACTGCTGGAACCCCTGCCAGGCGCGGCGCGGCAGCTGCCGCTGGTGCTCTGCCCGAATGGCAGGCTCCTGAACAACCCAACGGAAGGCGAGCTGGCGCGCTGTCTGAGTCTCAGCCTCGCGCTCGACCCGCAGCGGATCTACGACGTCGCGGTGGTGGGAGCCGGGCCTGCCGGCCTGTCCACAGCCGTATATGCTGCCTCTGAGGGTCTCTCGGTACTGGTTGTGGACGGACACGCTTTCGGTGGACAGGCGGGCGCCTCGACACGCATCGAGAATTACCTCGGCTTCCCCACGGGGATCAGCGGCATGGCCCTCATGGGACGTGCCTACAGCCAGGCTCAGAAGTTCGGCGTCGAGATGGCGATCGCCCGTTCCGTTTCGAGGCTCGAGTGCCCGGAAGCTGGCGGGAGCTGCTTCACCCTGCATCTCGCGGACGGTGGCCAGGTACACGCCCGAGCCGTCGTCGCCGCGAGCGGCGCCCGCTATCGGCGCCTCGGCGTCGAGGACCTGGGCTCCTTCGAAGGCTCGAGCGCCCACTACTGGGCTTCGCCTCTGGAGGCGCGGCTGTGTGCCGGCCAGGAGGTAGCCGTGGTGGGAGCGGGTAATTCGGCAGGCCAGGCGACCGTGTTTCTCGCTGGCGAAGTACGCAAGATCTGGCTGCTTCTGCGCGGCAGGGACCTGGGCGCGAAGATGTCGACCTACCTGGTCGACCGAATCTGCGGCTTGCCGAACGTCGAGGTGGTTCCGGAAGCGACGGTGACGGCACTCGAAGGCGCGAACGGCAAGCTGCAGGCGCTGCGCTGGCGCGCGCCTTCGGGCGCGGCCCGGGAGCTACCGGTGCGACACCTGTTCCTGTTCATCGGAGCGGAGCCGAACTCCGGCTGGCTCGTTGGTGCGGGTGTGGCTGTCGACAGCAAGGGGTTCGTGCTCACCGGGCGGGATGTCGCCCAGCGCGATTGCCGCTCGCTCGAGACCAGCGTGCCGGGCTTGTTCGCGGTCGGAGATGTGCGAGCGAACTCGACCAAGCGCATTGCCACCGCGGTCGGCGAAGGTGCCCAGGTGCTGAGGGGCCTGCACCGTCACCTGAGTGACCCTGAGCACCAGCCGCCCGCTCTGGAGCGCGGCGCCATCGCCGCGCAGCTGTCGCTGCAAGCGAGCGTTGCCCTGCGCTGACTCGATCGGTCTAGTCGGAACGGGCGGAGAGCTGCGATCTGGCGCGGGCGACCCCGTCTTCCACTACCGGAGCCGCGCCGTTTCCCCACGCGTTACGGATGAAGGTGAGGACTGCCGCAACCTGGGCGTCGGTGAGTTGGCCACCGTAGGCCGGCATGCCGGGCGCGGTGGGCTCGGTAGCGGTGGCGGCGCTGCGCGTGCCGCGCAGCACGATGCGTACCAGAGTCGCCGTATCCTGAGCGCGTACGACCGAAGAATCCGCAAGCGACGGGAAGAGAAATGGCGTGCCGCGGCCTTCGAGGCCGTGACAGGCGGAGCACTGGTCGCGATAGATCGCCTCTCCGGCGACCATCCTCGGATCGCCGGCGCCAAGCGGCGCGGGCGGATCGCCGGCGCCCGCGAGGGACTTCAGGTAGCCGGCGATCGCCTGGAGATCCGCAACGGTCATCTGTGAAGTCGACAGCTCGACCACTTCGGCCATCGGGCCGGTTGCGGCGCTCGTGCGGTTGTGTCCGCTTTTGAGATACGCCACCACGTCCTCGTTCGCCCAGCCGCCGATGCCGAGATACCTGTCGTCGGTGAGGTTTGGGGCGAACCAGCCCTGCAGGGGCGAGCCCTCGAGGGGACGATGCTCCTCATCGCCCCCCAGGAACGTTTTCGGCGTATGACACGCGGCGCAGTGCCCGGGCCCAGTGACCAGATACGCGCCGCGGTTCCACTCGGGAGTCTGCTGCGCAACCGGCCGATACTCGCCCGCAGAAAAGTACAACGCGTCCCATACGCCGACCGCGGCCCGCACGTCGTAGGGGAAAGGCAGCTGATTGGGCTCGACGCTGTTGCGCACCGGAGGCACCGTATTCAGATAGGCCCGCAACGCCAGCACCTCCTCGCGCGACATCCGCGTGTACGCGTTGTAAGGCATGGCCGGATAGAGCCGCGAGCCGTCGGGGCGGCGCCCGCGGCGCACCGCTGCATCGAACTCATCGTCCGTCCAGCCACCGATCCCGGTATCGCGATCGGGAGTGATGTTGGGCGATAGCAGATTGCCAAACGGTGTTTCGACGATGCGACCGCCCGCGTAGGTGCGCCCGCTCCCGGGCACGGTATGACACCCGACGCAGTCGCTGACCACCGCCAGGTAGCGGCCCGCCTCGAGTTGCGAAAAATCCTGCGGATCGACCTGGCCGGCATCCACCCCGACCGGCGCCGCGCTGATGGCGGCCAGGAGAGTCGCCAGGCGCCCGGCGCGGCTACGGTCAGGCATCGATGAGTCTCCCCGGCTTCCTGAGGTATTGATTACGGATGGCGGCGGCCGACCAGTAGGCGAGCGCGCCGACGGTGCCCGTGGGGTTGTAGCCCGCATTCTGGGGGAAGGCGCTCGCGCCTGTGACAAACAGGTTCGGCACGTCCCAGCTCTGCAGATAACGATTCAGCGCGCTGGTATCCGGATCCGTTCCCATGATGACGCCGCCGTTCAGGTGCGTCGTCTGGTACTGGGTGATGTCGTATGGGGCAGTCCGGTAGGTCTTCACGACCTCGCGCGCACCCATCGCCTGGATGATCGCCGCAAACTTGTCGGTGAGAAAACGGTTCTGCCTGACTTCGTTGTCATGCAGATCGATGGTCATGCGCATCAGCGGACGACCGAAGCGATCCCGATAGGTCGGGTCGAGATCGAGGTACACGTCGCGGTAGGCGTAGAAACTGCCGTGCACTCCCGTGCCGGGCTTTACGGTGCTCAGATAGTTGTCGCGCACCGCCTGTTTCCACGCCGCTCCCCACTTCGGCGTTCCGGGAGGCGTCGGTGTCGTCTCGATCGGCCGGGCGCCGGTCTGCACGTGCCCGAGATAGCCACCCCCCACGAACCCATGCGGACCGTGGTCGAAGTTATCGCCGTTGAACTCATCGATGCACATGCCGATCGCACCCGAGGCGATGAAGGGGTTGAAGTTGAACCGGCGATGATCGAAGAACCCGACGGCGGTGGAGATCGTCTGGTGCGTGTAATTGCGCCCGATCACGCCTTTTTGCGAGACGGGGTCGTAAGGCCGCCCGATCCCGGAGTGAAGCAGCAGTTGCACGTTGAAGAGCGAGTACGCTGCCAGGATCACGAGCTCTGCGGGCTGCTCCCATTCCTCGCCGCCCGCATCGACGAAGGTGACGCCGGTCGCGCGCTTTCCGGAAGCATCGGTGTTGATCCTGACGACCTCCGAGTTGGTGCGCGCGGTGAAGTTGGACTTACGCACCAGCACCGGAAGGATGGTCGTCTGCGGGCTCGCCTTTGAGTAGTTCGCACACCCGAACCATTCGCAGAAGCCACAGTAGGTGCACGCGCCGAGGCGCAGCCCCAGCGGGTTCTGATAGGGACGGGAGAGATTGGCGGAGGGCTGGGGGAAGGGCTTGTAGCCGAGCTCGCGGGCCGCCTTGGCGAAGAGCTGGTAGCCGAAGGGCTGCTCCTGCGCAGGGTTGGGGTACGGCCGCGAGCGTGCGCCTTCGAACGGGTTTCCACCCTCCTGAATCCTGCCGTCGAGATTGCCGGCCGTGCCCGAGGCGCCGCACAGGTACTCGAACCGGTCGTAGTGAGGCTCGAGGTCCTGGTAGGTGACGCCCCAGTCCTGGATCGTCATGTCGGCGGGCAGGAATTTCGAGCCGTAACGTTGCTTGAGGTGGGTCTTCAGCACGAAATCGGACGGCAGGAAGCGCCAGATCTCTCCGTTCCAGTGCACGCCCGCGCCGCCGACGCCGTTTCCGGGCATGAAGGCACCCCACGAGCGTATCGGCAGCGCCGTCTGGCTCATCTTGTTGCGAAAGGTGAAGGTGTTCTGGGCCGGCGAGAGAAACAGCTCGTGGCGGATGCGGTAGCGCAGCTCGTCCTGCATGTAGGTTGGCGGGAAATCCGTCGGTGAGTCCCGCCACGGACCGCGCTCGATCGCAATGACATCGAGCCCTTCCTCCGTCAGCTCCTGCGCCATGATCGCGCCGGTCCAGCCGAGCCCGATAATCACCACGTCCTTCGTGGGGAGTCTGCGTGACATGGCGCTTCAGCCTCCCGTGGGCATCCATTCCGCCCGCCCGGCGATGCTCACCGGCGGCAGCGGGAAGCGCTCGTTGTGTCGCTTGACCCAGTCGAGATAGTTGTAGCGCGCCCCGGGGAAGCCGATCATCTTCCACGCCACCATGTTGCGGTTGCCGCCGTAGATCGGGTCGGCGAAAAAGCCCATCTGGATGTCCTTCACAACCTGGTCGAAGAAGGCCTGACCGCTGACGCCCTCGAGGGTCAGCTCGCCCTTCTCGAGCGCGCTGAGCACCGCGTCCTGCTCTGCCGTGGCGAGGTCGGCGAATACTTTGCCCGCGTGGCGCGCGACGCAGGCGCCATCGAACGCGGCCAGCCAGCCGCGGTACTGCTGAGCAGGGCTGAGCGGAGTCTGGGCGCCCTGGTTACGGGCGCCCCGCTCGAAGGGCCCGCTGACATAGAGTCCTTCCTGCCGCCCATAGGGACCGGCCAGCTGACGATCGACGAATACTGCGCAGCCAGCCTCCTTGCCGCCGGGGGTGTCCGCATCGGGCGGAATGATGCGATCTGCCAGCGCCTCCATCGTGCGGCCTTCAACCGCGGTGAAATAAACCCACGGGCCGGGCCTGGCGGGGAGAGGGGGGTTGCCCGCATTGGGGACCCAGGGCAGGTGTCCCGCGACCGTCTCGGCGCGGCTTATCGACGCGCCGACCAGCATAACCGCGCTGCCGGCCAACACATCTCTTCGACTGAGACTGCTTCGACTGCGCGAGTCCTTGTTCACGAGATTCACTCCGCCGATGGAGGGTCTTCTCCCTCGGTACAACGCCACTCACCCGCGCAGCAAGTCGAACATCGGGACACGGAACTGTCTCTTGCACGATGGTCTCGGTCGATACGAAGGTGTCGCGCTACCCGCCGCTACCATCGTGCAATCGACGGGTCGCCAGTGCCTTGTTCCCATACCGCCTCGGGAACGAGTGCCTGCACTCGCACCCGCCGGTTCGCCAAGAGCATTACACCCGGAGGATCCATCGTCATGGCTCACGCCGCACAAGAGAAGAGCCGCAGTGCCGCAACGCTGCGCGCTCCGCTGGTCACGCCGACCGACCTTTCGCCCGAAGCGACCCGCGACATCAGCGGCGCGATGAACGCGATCCTGGCGGATGTCTACGCGCTCTACCTCAAAGCCAAGAACTTCCACTGGCACCTGAGCGGGCCGCACTTCCGCGACTATCACCTGTTGTTCGATGAGCAGGCCGAGCAGATCTTTGCGATGACGGATGCCATCGCGGAGCGCGTCCGCAAGGTGGGTGGCACGACGCTGCGATCGATTGGCAATATCGCCAGGACGCAGCGCATCAGCGACAACGACGCCGACTACGTCGAGCCGTCGGACATGCTCGCGGAGCTGCGCGAGGACAACAAGACGCTCGCGGCGCGGCTGCGCGAAGCACACGAGGTCTGCGAGCGACACCGCGACATCGCCACGGCGAGTCTCATCGAGGTGTGGATCGACGAAACCGAGCGGCGCACGTGGTTTCTGTACGAGGCAAGCCGCCGCTCGGATTCAGGTGGCCGCTGAGAGCGGCGATCGAGCCCATCAGGAACGAGGCCAGCGCGAGGTGTTGTTGAAGCCCGGATCGCCGCCTGGTTGCTGGCGGCGCCTCATTCGCGGGTAAGGCGCCTGCTCCTGGGCAGGCGCAGCTGCCCCGCGAGGGCGGGTCGCAGAACGACGCCCGTGTGTTGCTGCGGGACGTGTTGCCGCGGATAGACGGATGGGCAGACTCTGGTGCCAGGGCAGGCCCAGAAGCTGAAATGCCTCGGCGTACCATTTCCGGGAAACACATTCCAGGCATTCCCGGCTAATCAACCGGAAGCACTTGCCCAATAATGGGCCCGTCACCTGCAGCCTGAGGGCCTGATGCCGAGCCTGGACGACGTATTGATATTCGTGAAGGTGGCGCAGTTCGAGAGCATCAGCAAGGCCGCGCGTGCGCTCGGCATGCCGGTCTCAACCGTGAGCCGCAGGCTCGCGGTGCTCGAGGATTCTCTCGGGGCCTCGCTGGTGCGACGCACGACCCGGCGGACGACCCTGACCGCACAAGGGCGTGAGTACTTTAATCAGTGCCGTGAGCCTCTCGTTGCCCTGCAGGAGGCCGAGCGCGTGCTCACGCAGGCACAGCGCGAGCCCGAGGGAGCCCTGACGCTTTCCGTGCCCATGATCCTCAGTCAAGCCCCGTTCCTGGATCTCCTTTCTCAATTCTCCAAGCAGCATCCGCGCATCCAGATCGATCTGTTCATTACCAACGTATTCGTCGATCTCGTGGCCGAGAACGTCGACCTGGCAATCCGTTTCGGTGAGCTGCGGGATTCGAGCGTCGTTGCCACCAGGCTCGGCAGGTGCGTGCGCTACGTGGTCGCCTCGCGCGAGTACATGAAAGGGCGCAAGCCCCCCTCGGAGCCGCAGGAGCTGCGCTCCTACGATTGCGTCATGATGAACGCCAGGCACAATGAGTCGGATTGGGATCTCGTCAACGGGCGCAAGCGGGCCCGGGTGCGCGTCGCCGGTCCGGTGGCAAGCCGCGACTGCGCCTCTGTCAGCGCGCTCGTATTCAGGGGCCACGGCGTCGGGCTTCTCCCGTCCACTTACTGCAACCCGGCGCTCGAACGCGGCGAGCTGGTGCGGCTTCTGCCACGCTGGACCTCCCCATCCATCCCGGTGTTCGCGGTGCACCCGGGGCGGAAATTCGTGCCTTCCCGGGTGAGCGCGTTTATCGAGGCTCTGAGCGCGTGGAAGACTCCGCTCTGGGTGCCCGGCTAGCATCAGCTGCGCGGGCGCGCGTCGCGCGCCCAGCCATTAGCCCTCATGCCGCCGCGATCTTCCCGCCCGCAAGTGCCCCGCGCGCGTGCCGCGCATGTGCGGCCATGAAAATCAGCGCCCATCCGCCAAAGAGCAGATCGATGCCGATGAGCAGCCCCAGTGCCCAGAGCGCGGTGCCGGGGAGGAACACGAACAACATGACGCCGAGCACGAGGTCGAGAATGCCGCTCACCAGCATCCATCTCCAGCGGCCCGTCAGCGCACGCCGGTGATCGAGCGCATACAGGATCGTCAGAATCCCGTCCATGAGCAGGAAGGCGATGAGCACGACTGTCAGCGACAGCGTCCCCTGCACCGGCCACCACAGCAGCACGATACCCGCCGCGATCGCGACCAGCGCCGAGAGCAGGGACCACGCGAAGCCGGGCACCCGGCCGGCCCGCAGCGTGGCGATTAGCCCGACCGAGCCGCTGACCAGCAGCAATGAGCCGAAGAAGATGGTGGCAGCAACGGAGGCGATCACGGGCACGAGGATCGCCACCGTGCCGAGGATGAGCAGAATGATGCCCTCGACGAGGAACAGCACCCAATGATCGGTGAGCGAAGCGGCAGGGTAGGGGGTGGACATGCGCGTGCTCTCCTTCGATGACGGACCGTGTCGTATCACCGCGTTTCGTAGGGATGAAAGACGTAGTCCTTGGCTTTGACAGCCACGTGGCACGACTGCCCGCAGCCGGGCGTGCCCGCTTTGTCCGCGCTGAAGACCGCCGTTGGCGGATCGTAATCGAACTGCGCGTAGCCCCAGCCTCCGGTCGCGGGGAACTTCTTGCTGTCCTTCTCCATGAAGAAGAGGTCGGCGAGGGTGTCAGGCACGTCGACGACAAACGGGGCCTCGCTGCTCTTCTTCGGCTTCCACTGCACCTTGGCGATCTTCGATCCTTCGGGGAACGGCTTGCCGTTACCCGGGATGCCGGACTTGAAAGCCGCGATGATGATCGGGTTGCCGAGGATCACCTTCATCCGGTCGTCGGTCTTCGCGCTCGAGATCAACTGCCAGTCCCCGTAGCCCCTGAAGTCCGAGAAGGGGATGCCGCCCGGCAGCTTCACCGTGTACCTGTCCTGGGCCGAGGTGGCGACGCCCACCGCGGCGAGCACGAGCAGCACCGCAGAAATTGCCGTGACACGTTTAGTC
>Ga0335073_10008591_pt1 | contig 14332 bp, 15 predicted proteins | sample Lox_Sample_22_FD_207093 | JGI IMG/M metagenome (GOLD analysis project Ga0335073, IMG submission 207093) | Soil microbial communities from Loxahatchee National Wildlife Refuge, Florida, United States - Lox_Sample_2.2 | ecosystem: Environmental > Terrestrial > Soil > Wetlands | place: USA... | reverse complement strand
GGGTGGCAGGATCATTGGAATCGCCCTGGGCGCCCGGGTCGTCCGCCAGCACGCCGCCCGCTAAAGCGGCGGAAAAGCCGAAAATGGCGCCCGCAACGAGAGCGATCAGCGTCCGCGATCGCATCGACATGTGAAGAATCCCCCCGTGGGATCAAGGAACCCAACGATGCTACGGCGGGCCCTGCCGGTCAATGGGCGCCCGACCACCGGCGAGCAGGGCCCGGCCAATGGACCCTCGTATGAGGCGCTGGATCCGGGCTCCTGCCCGGCCCAGCGCCGTTGAGCCAAAAAGCGTGGTTTTTGGCTCAACGTCCGCCACCTGGGGCGGCGGGGCACATCCGTGTGCCTGGACGCAAAGTTCTGCCGCTTCATGGCATCGGGGTCGACACGAATCGATGGGGAACTAGGATGAAGCGCTACCTGCGGCGGCCGGGGTCGACTGCCGGTCGATGGCCAACTAGCCCGCGGCCCCGAGCGCCCCCGCGGAGCCGCGCGCCGCATGCCCGGAGGCGGCGAGCTCCGCCATCAGGTCGTCGAGGGGCACAGGCCTCGCGATGGCAAATCCCTGTCCGTAATCGACGCCGAGAGTGGCGACGCGTGCCAGGATCTCCTTCGTCTCGACGTATTCGGCGACGGTGACCAGGGACATGGTGCGTGCGAGCTGTGCGATGGCACGCACCATCGATTCGGCGCGCGGGTCGCGGATCACGTCGCGAACGAAGCTGCCATCGATCTTCAGCATGGTGACCGGCAGCTCGCGCAAATAGGCGAGCGAGGACAGTCCCGTGCCGAAGTCATCGAGCGCTATGCCGCAACCGAGCGCACGGAGCCTGCGCATCAGCTCGATCGCGCGCTTGACGCTGGCGACGGCTGTGTTCTCGGTGAGCTCGAAGCAGAAGAGATCCGGCGGCAGGCCGCTCGAGCGGATGCGCTCGAGCAGGAATTCGCCGAAGCTCTCGTCATTGAGCGACTGGCCGGAGAAGTTGATGGCGAAAGTGAACGGGCCGCCGGCAAACGTGTCGGCGTAGGCCTTGAGGCGCTCGAGGGCGGTCTCGATCACCCAGCGATCGATGCTCTGCATCAGCTGGTAGCGTATCGCCGCCGACATGAAGCTGTCGGGACCCGCGGCGGTGCCGTCTTCGTCGATCATGCGCACCAGGAGCTCGTAGTGGGACCGCCGGTGCGTGCCGGTGCCGAAGGGCAGGATGAGCTGCGCATCGAGGCGCAACCGCCCGGCGCTGATGGCATCGTGCAGCTGCCCGGCGATGTTGATGTCGGCAAACCGGCGCACGAGGCTCACATCGTTGGCGCGGTAGACCTCGACGCGATTGCGGCCGCGGTCCTTGGCGGCCTTGCAGGCGGTCTCGGCCGCGGCGAGCGAGTGCATGAGCTCGCCCTCGCTCGAGTCGAGCGCCGCCACCCCGATGCTGATCGAGACACGCAGCCGCGAGTTGCCCTGCGTGTCGCCCAGCAGCTCGGCTGCCTCGCGCAGCGCCTCGCCAAAGCGCTCGGCATCATCGAGGTGGCCCGGCAACATCGCCGCGAAGCGGTCCCCCGAGATCCGCGCCGCGAACGCGCCCGCCGGCAGCCGGCCGCGCAGCAGCTCACCCAGCTGGCCGAGGATGCCATCCCCGACCCGCATGCCGAAGTTGTCGTTGATGACGTGAAGCTGATCGACGTTGATGTAGAGCGAGCTCCAGCCCGCGGAGCTCTCGTTGCTCGCCACGGCAAGGCGCATGCGGGTCTCGAACGCCGGGCGGGTGTAGAGGCCGGTCAGCGTGTCGAAGCTGCCGACGTCCTCTCCGGGGCTCATTTTCCTCAGCTCCGCGACGGTCCGCTTGAGCTTGGCGACGGTCACGCGCGCCAGCAGCTCGCGACGCAGACACTCCAGGACAGGAGCGAGCAACGCCTGCACGAGCGAGTAGCTGCGGACCTCGCTCTCGCGCTCGCCACCCGTCGCACAGGCGATGGCGAGGATCGCGAGCGGATGCCGCGAGTCATCGCGAATCCAACTGACATACACCGGAGCATTGCCGGGCAACATGTGGAGGTCGCCGGGGCTCTCGGGTGCGGAGCGGGCGGCGGCGACAGCGTCGGCGACAACGGGCTTGAGGCCGTCGGCGGCGGCCTGGTCGGTCGACCACCGCAGTCCGCCACGAGCGTCGAAGATCGCGACGGTCGAAGCCCGCGGCAAGAGCGATCGGCAGAGCTGCGCATGGGGTTCGAAGCCGCTCCACGCGTCCGCAGGTTTCCCGGGGCCCTCGGACCCGTGAGGGCGAGTCTCAGAGGACAGCTTTATGTCGTCCGGAGGCCGGCTCATGCCGAGGCAACCGTGGCTTGCTACGAAAAATGGCCGCCACTGTCGCGCGGAAGGGACGCGCCGGGCCTTGCGCGAGTTGGCGGTTCGCGGATGAGGCCCCCGCCTGCGGTCCCAAAGCTTGACGTGTCTCACACGTTCCCGCCGCAGGTGGCGCAGCCGCGGGCAAAAGCCACGCTTTTTGGCCGCGGCGCTTCATACTACTGCCGCAGCCATTGCCGCGGGTCGAGCGGCTCGCCCTCCCGGCGGATCTCGAAGTAGAGCTCGGGTCGGGCGCTGCCGCCACTGTCGCCCGCCTGCGCAATGATCTGACCGGCGGTCACTTGCTGCCCGACCGACTCGTACAGGCGGTCATTGTGGCCGTAGAGGCTCATATAGCCATCACCGTGATCGATGATGATGAGGAGCCCGAGCCCGGCCAGCCAGTCCGCGTAGACCACCCGGCCCCGGGATACCGCGCGCACCGGTGCGTCACGCTGCGTCGCGAAGAGGTCCCCCTGCCATTTGAGGCCACCTGCCCGCACCTGGCCGTAGCCCTCGATGATCGTGCCGGCCACCGGGCGCGGAAGCCTGCCGCGCAGCTTTGCAAAAGGAGAGTGGCCCAGATCTTCCGGAGGCATGCTTGCGGTCGCCCGGCGCAGCTGCGCCAGCAGTGACTCGAGGTCGCTGCGCTGGCGCCGCAGGCGGGCCAGCCGCTCGGTGCGGCTTTGGGTCTGCGCCGAAATGCTCGCCAGCACCTGCATGCGCTGCGAGCGTGCCTGCTGCAGGGCGGCGACCTGCGCCTGCTGCGCCTGCTGCAGGCCGGCTAGTTTCGCGTCCTGCGCCTGGAGCTGCCCATCGAGCTGCCCGAGGTGTTGCAGGTCGGCCTCTATGGCCTGGATCTTGAGGGCGCGGGCACGACCGAAATAGCTGTAGTAGACGAACATCCTACCTGCCCGGGCCGGGTCGCCCTGATTCAGCAGGAGCTTCAGCGGCTCCTCCCGCCCGATGAGGTAGGCGGCACGCAGCTGCCCGGCAAGAACGCTGCGGTTGTCGGCGAGGTCGGTCTCGAGCTGGCGCTTCTGCGCCTCGAGCTGCGCCCGTTGGGCAGCGCCCGCCTCGCGCTGCTGGCGCAGGCCATCGAGCGCGGCCTGTGCCTTGCCGACCGACTCTTCCGTGGCCCGCAGCTGGCGGGTGAGGCGGTCCCGCTCTGCCTGTCCGCGGCTCACCTGACGGGCGATGCGCGCAATCTGGTCGCGCAGCGCCTGGAGCTGCGCCCGCGCCTGACGCGCGTCCGCATGATCGCCGGCCGGGGCGGCGTGCCCGGCCGCGCCTTCCGCCGGCGCGGCCAGGAGTCCGATGAGCAGGAATGGCGCGATCAGGCCGATGATGCGGAAGCGTCGCATATGAGCGCTATAATGCGCGCCCTTTTTAAGGCCGGCCCGCCCTTCTGCTGCCTCCCGCATGGACCGTCTCGCTCAATACATCCAGATGAATCACTGGCTCGTCGCCGCAACGGCCGTGGTGCTCGTGCTCGTCATCGTGTTCGAGATTCGGGCGCACGCGGAAAGTCTCGCGGCCGTCACGCCGCAGGACGCCATCAGGCTGATGAACCGCGGCGCGGTGGTGATCGACCTGCGTGCCGCCGAGCCGTATGCCGCCGGGCACCTCTCCGGTGCGCGCCGCCTGGACGGCGAGCAGATCCTCAAGGCCGCCGACACGCTGAAGAAGTACAAGCAGAAGCCGCTCATCGTCTATGACGAGTCCGGCTCGCTCGGCAGCTCGGCCGCACGGCAGCTCAAGGCCCAGGGCTTCGAGCAGGCCTTCAATCTGCGCGGCGGACTGGCGGCATGGCGCGCCGACAACCTGCCGCTCGAGAAGGGCTCGAAGGCAAGTGGATGAGCCGCCGCCCGAGGGTCGTAATGTACTCCGCGAGCTGGTGTCCGTACTGCGCACGCGCGCGGGAGCTGCTCGAGGGCAAGGGTGTCGAGGTGGAGGAGATCGACATCGAGGCGGCACCGGCAGCCCGGGTGGAGATGATGTCCCGCTGCGGGCGGCGCACGGTGCCGCAGATCTTCATCGGAGAGACCCATGTCGGCGGATGCGACGATCTGCACGATCTCGATGCCGGTGGTGGTCTCGACAAACTATTGCAAACTGGAGTGACAGATGACGAATGAAGCTGCCGGCCTCGCGCCGACGCCCGAGTCCGCGACTGGCCCGGTGCTCGCCCTGCAGAGCGTGTACCTCAAGGATTGCTCCTACGAGGCGCCCAACGGCCCGCGCGTGGAGGGCAACTGGAATCCGCAGATCAATCTCGACCTGCACACCGCCGCCACACCGCTGTCCGCCGACGTGCGCGAGATAGTGCTGACCGTGACGGTCTCCGCGAAGCAGAACGACAGCACCATCTTCCTGGTCGAGGTGAAGCAGGCGGGGATTTTCGTGCTGCGCAATCTGGCGGATGAGGACATCAAGCGCGCTGTCGGCAGCGTGTGCCCCGGGGTACTCTTTCCGTACGCGCGCGCGGCCGTATCGAGCCTCGTCACTCAGGGTGGATTCCCGCAGTTCCTGCTGCCGCCCGTCAACTTCGACGCGCTGTACGCAGCGAACCAGAACCGCCCCCCCGAGCAGACAAACTAGTTTGAGGCGCTGGATCCGGGCATCGTGCCCGGCCCAGCGCGCCTCGGGCAAAAAGCGCGGTTTTTTGCCCGAGGCTCCGCCACCTGCGGCGGCGGGGCACATCCTGTGCCTGGGACGCGACCGCGTGCGGCTTTATGATTCGGAGTCGACATGAGTCGACGAGCACAACCCCGCGGCGAGACCAAGCCATGAGCACTGTCACCGAGAGCGGCTCGCCGGTCGCCGTGTTGGGCGCGGGTTCCTGGGGTACGGCGTTGGCGGTTCAATTCGCGCGCAGCGGGCGGCCGACCCGACTGTGGGGCCGCGATCGCGCACGCCTCGCCGCCATGGCGCGGGAGCGCCGGAACGAGCGCTACCTCGCCGCGGGAGCATTCCCGCAGTCGCTCGCGGTGGAGCCGGAGCTCGCGCAGGCCATGGGCGGCGCGTGCGACGTGCTCATCGCCGTGCCGAGTCATGCTTTCCGGACGTTGCTCGAGGGGATTGCGCCGCTCCTCGCCCCGGAAATGCGGCTCGCCTGGGCGACCAAGGGCTTCGAGCTTCCCTCGGGGCTGCTTCCACACCAGGTTGCGCACTCGGTGTTGGGTCCCAAGCGGGCAGTGGCGGTCCTGTCGGGGCCCACTTTCGCGCGGGAGGTTGGGGCTGGACTCCCAACGGCGATGACTATCGCGTCGTCGGACTCGGCCTTCGCGAAAGCACTGGCGCAAGACCTCTCTTCCGAGCAGTTCCGCGCCTACACGTCGACGGACATTGCGGGGGTCGAAGTAGGCGGGGCCGTCAAGAACGTACTGGCGGTGGGCGCAGGCCTGTCGGACGGCCTGGGCTTCGGAGCCAACACGCGTGTGGCGCTCATCACGCGCGGGCTGGCGGAGATGATGCGACTCGGGGTCGCACTCGGGGCGCAACGTGACACTTTCATGGGGCTCGCCGGCCTCGGGGACGTGGTCCTCACCTGCACCGACGACCAGTCCCGCAACCGCCGGTTTGGCCTGGAGCTGGCGGCTGGAAAGACGGCCGAGCAGGCGCTCGTGGACATCGGGCAGGTCGTGGAGGGATACCCGGCCGCAAAGGCCCTGCATGCCGTCGCCGCCCGGGCGGCGGTGGAAATGCCGCTCTGCGAAGGCGTCTATCGGGTGCTGTATGAGGGCGTACCCGCACGGGATGCGGTCCGCGCTCTGATGACGCGGCCGATCAAGTCAGAAACGGAGTAGGCGGCAGCGCCGGTCAGTGGTGTATCGCGGCTCGGACGGCGCCGACCAGCGCACCGATCACGAGCGCCGCGACCGGACCCGCAGACAGTCCGTAGCCGAGCGAGCGCTTGCTCGGATCTTTCACATAAGCCAGGTAATAGATGCAACGCCCGATGAGGTAGATCCCGCCGAGCCCTGCAGCCACCTTGGCGCTGACGTAGAAGCCGAACATCCAGATCCCCGGCACGAACATGATGAGCAGCTCCAGCGTATTCATCTGAACGCGGAAGTAGCGCTCGAAAACCTCGTTGCCTGTCGTGGCGGGAGCGGGGACGTTGTATTTGTCCCTCGCCCTGCCGACCGCGGTCGCGAAGGCGAAGAATTGCAGCAGAGCGAGGGCGACTATCAGGTTGACCAGGGCCATGGGAGCTCCGTAAGCGTAGGACTAGTATGAAGCGCTGGATCCGGGCTCCTGCCCGGCCCAGCGCGCCGCCGGCAAAAAGCGTGGTTTTTGCCAGCGGCTCCGCCACCTGCGGCGGCGGGGCACATCCGTGTGCCTGGACGCAAAGTTCTGCCGCTTCATGGCATCGGGGTCGACACGAATCGATGGGGAACTAGGATAGACGATGCCGCGGTCGCCCGGGCCAAGGCTGTGCGCTGATGGCACAATTGCGTCCCATGAAGGACAAGACTCGGGGCTATGCCCACCGGATCGACGTCACCGCCGATGTGCAGACGGTCTGGCGGGCGCTGACCGACCCGGCGCTGCTTGCCACGTGGTGCTCGCCCAAGGCCGAGATCCGCGCGCGCGCCGGCGGCCTTTTTCGGGCGTGCGTCGACCGGGTTACGGAGCTGGAAGCGCATATCGACGTCTGTGAGCCGGGACGGCGGTTGCGGCTCATCTACCTGCCGAGCGCGGCGCTTCCTCCCAGCGAGAGCGCGCTCATCGACGACTTCATCCTGGAGCCGGGCCGGCCCGGCGGCACCATTCTGCGGCTGCTGGGATCAGGGGTGCCGGGGGTGCCGGAGTGGGACGCGCAGTATCTGCGGCTGCGGACCGGCTGGCAGGCGGCCATGACCCGTTTGAAGGCCCTGATCGAGGGCACCGCCCGGCGGGAGCGCTCGTGACCGGGTTCGCTCTCCGCGCGCTCATCAGCGCGATCGGGCTCTGGGTCGCGACCCGATGGGTGTCGGGGATCCGGATCGACAATGCCGGCACGCTGGTGCTCGCCGGCGTCCTCCTGGGTGTCGTCAATGCGATCGTGCGGCCGATACTGATCATTCTCACGCTGCCGATCACCATCCTCAGCCTCGGGCTGTTCCTGCTGGTCGTCAACACCGCGATGGTGGCGCTGGTCGCCTGGATCCTGCCGGGTTTCCACATCTACGGTGGGTTCTGGTCGGCGTTCGCGACATGGCTGATCGTCTGGATCACGGGCTGGCTCGGCTCCCTGCTGATCGGGCCGCGGGGGCGGATCGACGTGCATGTGCGCAGGTTTTGATAAGGCCACCTGCGGCGGCGGGGCACATCCATGTGCCTGTGGTAAGGTGCCGATATGACTCACACGAACGCCCCTGCGAGTGTGCTGCGGCTGAAGTTCTGCGGCCTGGACTTCGCCTCCCCGATCGTGCTGCTCTCCGGCTGCGTCGGCTTCGGCGAGGAGTACACCCGGATCCAGGGCTTCTCCAACCGGGATGCGGGCGCGGTGGTGCTGAAGGGGACGACGCTCGCGCCGCGGCTCGGCAATCCGCCTCATCGCGTGTACGAGACGCCGGCCGGAATGCTGAACGCCATCGGCCTGCAGAACCCGGGCGCCGAGCACGTCGTGCGCCGCATCCTGCCGGCGCTGGATTTCAGCGAGACGCGTTTCATCGCCAACGTTTCCGGCTCGACCGTGGAGGAATACGCGGCGGTCACGCGCCTGTTCGACCAGTCGCCCATCGACGCGATCGAGATCAACATCTCCTGTCCCAACGTCAAGGAAGGCGGCGTCGCGTTCGGCAACTATCCCGACATGTCGGCGCAGGTGGTGGAGGCGTGCCGCCGGGTCACGAAGAAACCGCTGATCACCAAGCTCTCGCCGAATCAGACTGACATCCGCGAGAACGCGCGGCGGTGCATCGAGGCAGGGACGGACGCGCTGTCGGTCATCAACACGGTGATGGGCATGGCCATCGACGCGCGCAGCCGCCGCCCGATCATCGGCAACATCCAGGGAGGATTGTCGGGACCGGCGATCAAGCCGATCGCGTTGCTCAAGGTGCACCAGGTCTACGAAGTGGCGCAGCCGCACGGCATTCCCATCATCGGACAGGGTGGCATCACCACCGCGACGGATGCGGTGGAGTTCCTGATCGCCGGCGCGACGGCGGTCGGCATCGGGACGGCGCTGTTTTACGATCCCTTCGTCTGCAAGAAGGTGAATGAGGGGATTGCCGAGTACCTGCGGGAGAGTAGTCTCGAGAGCGTCACGGCACTCGTCGGCACTCTGCGCACCGGCAAAGAGGTTCAGGACGCCCCGGTCTCCGGCTGAGCCGGGGGCGGCCAATCGGTCACGAGTCAGCTCTCGACTTCGAGCTCCTCCGACTCCCCGGCGAGCTCGCCTTCGCTCATCTCCAGCTCCTTCAGCTTGCGAGTGAGCGTATTGCGGCCCCAGCCGAGAAGCCGCGCGGCCTCCTGGCGGTGGCCTTGGGTGCGCTTCAGAGCGGCGCGGATCAGGATGCGCTCCATTGCGGGCAGCGCCAGCTCCAGCAGCGGTCGCTTGCCGCCGAGGACGTGGCGGTCGGCCCAAGCCGCCAGGGCTTTCTCCCAGTCGGCATCGGCATCGCCGGCGCTGGCGCCGGCGGCAAGGATCTCGGACGGCAGATCCTCCACGTGGATCTCGCTGCCGGGTGCGAGGACCGAGAGGCGACGGCACAGGTTCATCAGCTCGCGAACGTTGCCGGGCCAGCCGTACGCAGACAACTTCGCTTCCGCCTCTTTGGCAAGCGCTTTGCGCTCCACACCGAGGTCGTGAGCGGTCAGTCTGAGGTAATGGGCGAGCAGGTCCGGAATATCCTCCGCGCGGGCGCGCAGCGGCGGCAGCTCCAGTCGGATGACGTTGAGTCGGTGATAGAGATCCTCGCGGAACAGGCCGCGAGCCACACGGTCCTGCAGGTTCTGGTGCGTCGCGGCGATGACGCGGACATCCACGCGAATCGGCGTTTGTCCGCCCACTCGATAGAACTCTCCCTCCGCCAAAACGCGCAGCAGACGCGTCTGCAGGGGCGTCGGCATGTCGCCGATCTCATCGAGAAACAGCGTGCCGCCGTCAGCCTGCTCGAACCGTCCGCGGCGCTGGGCATCGGCGCCGGTGAACGAGCCTTTCTCGTGACCGAAGAGCTCCGACTCCAGCAGGTCCGCGGGGATGGCGGAAGTGTTGAGAGCGATGAAAGGCTTGCCGGCGCGCGGGCTGTGATCGTGCAGCGCGCGCGCAACCAGCTCCTTGCCGGTACCGGACTCACCCGTGATGAGCACCGTGACGCTGGAACGGGAGAGGCGTCCAATGCCGCGAAAGACCTGCTGCATGGCCGGCGCGGTGCCCAGCAGCTCCGGGATGCGGGGTGTGACGGCCGTATCCGCGCCATTCTGGCCGACGGCGCTGGCGGCGCGCCGGACGAGTGCGACCGCCTGATCGATGTCGAACGGCTTCGGCAGATACTCGAAGGCGCCGCCCTCGTACGCCGACACGGCGCTGCCGAGATCCGAGTGCGCCGTCATCAGGATGACGGGAAGCGCGGGACGGGTGTCGCGAATCCGGCGCAACAGCGCCAGGCCCGATTGACCCGGCATCCGAATGTCGGTCATCAATACGTCGGGGACTTCACGCCGCAGCGCCTCCAGCGCGGGCTCCGCTGCTTCGAACGCACGTGGCGTCATGCCGCCATTGCGCAGCGCACGCTCCAACACCCAGCGGATGGACGCGTCATCGTCGACGAGCCAGACACGCAATGCAACGGCGCTGCGAGGCTCCGTCCCTGCGCCTCGCCCTTCGGGCCGGCTATCGCCGTCCAAAATCGCTCCAAACGATTTTGTCATGCGGACTCCTCCAGCGGCAGCAACAGTGTGAACACGGTACGTCCGGGCTCGCTCTCGAATTCGACCAGGCCCCCGTTGCGGGACACGAGCTCCTGCGCCACCGCCAGACCGAGGCCGCTACCATCCGGACGGCCGGTGACCAGGGGATAGAAGATGCTCGAGCGCAGCTCCTCAGGAACACCAGGGCCATCGTCCTCCACCTGCACCACGGCCACGAGACGGTGGCGGGCAGAGCCTATGCTGACGTTGGAAAGCGCGCGGGTGCGTAGCACGATCCGCCCGCGGGCACCCAGCGCCTGCATGGCGTTGCGGGCCACGTTGAGCAGCGCTTGAATGATCTGATTGCGGTCGAGCGTGGCGTTGGGAAGGCTCGGGTCGTAGTCGCGCTCGATCTGAATCGCAGGACCGGCCTCCGCCCGCAGCAGGTGGTACACGTGCTCGCAAACCTCGTGCACGTTGATCAGCGACTTCTGCGGCACGCGCTTCGGGCCCGCCATGGAATCGACCAGCGCGGCCAGGCGGTCGGCCTCGCCGATGATGACTTGCGTGTACTCCTTCAACTCGGCGCCCTGCAGCTCGCGCTCGAGCAGTTGGGCGGCACCGCGCAAGCCGCCGAGCGGGTTTTTGATCTCGTGGGCAAGCTGGCGGATCATCAGTCGGCTGCCGTCGAGGCGCGCGATCAGGTCGTTCTCGCGCGTGATGCGCTGCCGTTGGGTGGTGTCGGCCAGCTCGAGCAGCAAGTGGTTTCCCGTGATCTGACCTTCGAGCGGTGTGATGGTGACGTCGAGTGTGCGGGAATCGCGGGGCATGCCGGCAGGGCGGATGGTGAGCTCGCGGTCGGCGATGCTCTCGCCCGCTTCGAGCGCGCGGCGCAGGATGCCGGTCAGGCCATTGCCATCGTACAGAAAATCGGAGAATGGGCGGCCGCGCGCCTTGTTGAGGCTGAAGGCCAGGAGGTCCTGCGCGGCGACGTTGGCGTAGATGGCGCAGAGTTGGGCATCCAGCACGATGATGCCGGTGGAGAGGGCGTCCAGGAGATCGGCAGGGTCGAAATGCGACAGCGCCGAAGGTAGGTTGTACTCAGCGGCCACGGGACCCTCCGCTAGCCCGAAAGCAAGTCATGAAGCGGCCCAGGGCCGCTCCCTGGGCCGCGAGAGCGAAGAAGTAACGTGGCTGGCCGCGCGAATCGCCGGGAGCGATTTGCGCCAAATCTAACGAGGATGGACGGGGTTCTGCGGGTTCTGGACCGAGGGCTGGTGCACGAAGAAGGTGACGCTGGCCGTCTCGCAGACGATCTGGCCGGTGCTGTCCTCGATCACCGCCTGCACGGAGTGTTGCCCACGGAAGACCGGGAACGAGAAGGAGGTGCCGGAGCCCTGGATCTGCTTGCCGTCGACGAACAGGTGGACTTGATCGCCCGGCCGCAACGGCGGCGAGGTCTGTACCACCGCTGTCGTGTTGTAGACGTTCATCAGCATCTGCTGATCGGAGGGCTGGGCGATGGAGCAGCTGTCGTAGGCAGGGCCGGACGGCTGGGCCTCGGCGGGTGCCGAGGAGGAGCTCTGCGGCACCGGCAGAGCCGAGAAAGTCTGGGCGCCGCGAACCTCCAGCTTCTGCGCGTTGGGGTGCGGCTGGTCGCTGTAGTGGACGACGCCCTGGGCGTCGACCCACTTGTAGACCGTCGTGGTGCCGTTGTCCGCCAGGGCGGTGGCGCCTAGCAGGCCGAGGCTCGCAACAACCGCCGCGGTCGCTCCCAGAGCCACCGTCCGGATTAAGGTAAATCGCCTGTCGCGCATAGAGCCCGAGCATAGCCCGATGCGCAGCCGAGAACAAAGGAACGCCGTAGCAGAAAGGAGGGCAATGCCACTGGCCCTCCTTGGCGGCAGGGCCCCCGGCCCGCGCATCCGTGCGCGGGCGCTCGCCGCAGCGGCCGGAGCGTTCCCGCAATGGCGGGGCGGCTCCGGCATCGGATGAGGGGGCGTCTGTTTTCAAGTTCCGTCCATCGATCAGCAGCTGTAGTAGAGCTCCATCTCCACCGGATGGGTCGCCATGCGAAACCGCGTCATCTCCTGCATCTTGAGGCCGACGTAGGCGTCGATCACGTCATTGGTGAACACGCCGCCGCGGGTGAGGAACTCGCGGTCCTTATCGAGGTAGTCGATCGCCATATCGAGCGAGTGGCACACGGTCGGGATGTGCTTGGCTTCCTCGGGCTCCAGGTCATAGAGATCCTTGTCGGCCGGGTCGCCGGGGTGGATCTTGTTCTGGATGCCGTCGAGCCCGGCCATCATCATGGCCGCGAAGGCGAAGTAGGGGTTTGCGCTGGAGTCCGGGAAGCGCACCTCGATGCGGCGTGCCTTCGGGTTCGACACCCACGGAATGCGGATGGAGGCGGAGCGGTTGCGGGCGGAATACGCGAGCATCACGGGTGCCTCGAATCCCGGCACCAGGCGCTTGTAGCTGTTGGTGCCGGCGTTGGTGAAGGCATTGAGCGCGCGCGCGTGCTTGATGATGCCGCCGATGTAGTACAGGGCAAGGTCCGAGAGGCCGCCGTACCTGTCGCCCGCGAAGAGCGCCTTGCCTTCCTTCTGCAGCGACTGATGGACGTGCATACCGCTGCCGTTGTCGCCGACGAGCGGCTTCGGCATGAAAGTCGCCGTCTTGCCGAAGCGGTTGGCCACGTTCAGCACCGCGTACTTGAGGAGCTGCACCTGATCGGCCTTCTGCACCAGCGTGCCGGCGCCGATACCGATCTCACTCTGGCCGGCGGTGGCCACCTCGTGGTGGTGCACTTCGACCTTCAGGCCGAGCTCCTCGCAGGCGAGACACATCGCGGAGCGGATGTCCTGGAATGCGTCGACCGGCGGGACCGGGAAGTAGCCGCCCTTGATGCCGGGCCGGTGACCGCGATTGCCGTCGGTGTACTCCGTACCCGAGCTCCATGCGCCCTGTACGGAGTCGATCGAGTAGAAGCAGCCGCGCATGTCGTTGCCATAGCGCACGCTGTCGAAGATGAAGAACTCGTTCTCCGGGCCGAAGAGCGCGTTGTCGGCGATGCCCGTCGAGCGGAGGTACGCCTCGGCACGCTTGGCGAGCGAGCGCGGGTCGCGCTCGTACCCTTGCATGGTGGCCGGCTCGATCACATCGCAGCGGATGTTGATGGTCGCGTCCTCGAAGAACGGATCGATCACCGCCGTGTTGGCTTCCGGCATAAGGATCATGTCCGACTCGTTGATGCCCTTCCATCCGGCGATGGAGGAGCCGTCGAACATCTTGCCGTCGCGGAACAGATCCTCGTCGACGAGCCGCGCCGGAATGGTCACGTGCTGCTCCTTGCCGCGCGTGTCGGTGAACCGCAGGTCCCCGAATTTGATTTCTTTTTCTTTGATCAGCTTGAGTACATCGGCCGGTGTCATATCCCCTCCGGAAGAAACTAAGGACGCCGCCCGCCGGGCGGATCAGTCTCCCGGAACAGGTGGCGGCGCGCTGTGACAGTGCAGGCGCTGTGCCAGCTCTGGCGGCAAGGCAGATCAAGGACTTAGCGGCGAGTGGGCCGGTCAATCGCACTACAGTGGTGCAATTCGGCTCATTTTGGCACCAATCTGGCGCAATACCAAGCCGCTATTGCCGTCCCACGATCCCACGGGCGGCCGCGGCGTGCCTCGTTTTGGTGCGGGCTGCCCGCGTGCCGCTGGTCCAGGTTCGGCGGGATATACTCGCCGGCTCTTTTGTGCGTTCGACCCCATCCATGAGAATCGGCACGGCGCCCCGCACCTTCCAGGAGCTGATCTTTGCGTTGCAGCGCTACTGGTCAGAGCGCGGCTGTGTCGTCCTGCAGCCCTACGACATGCAGGTCGGGGCCGGCACTTTCCACACGGCCACCTTCCTGCGGTCCATCGGCCCCGAGCCGTGGAGCGCCGCTTACGTTCAACCCTCGCGCCGCCCGGCCGACGGCCGCTACGGCGAGAACCCTTTCCGGCTGCAGCACTACTATCAGTTCCAGGTAGTGATCAAGCCCTCGCCGCTCGACATCCTGGACCTGTATCTCGGGAGCCTGCGCGCACTCGGCTTCGACCCGCTGGTGCGGGACGTCCGCTTCGTCGAGGACAACTGGGAATCGCCGACCCT
>Ga0335073_10008590_pt1 | contig 14332 bp, 14 predicted proteins | sample Lox_Sample_22_FD_207093 | JGI IMG/M metagenome (GOLD analysis project Ga0335073, IMG submission 207093) | Soil microbial communities from Loxahatchee National Wildlife Refuge, Florida, United States - Lox_Sample_2.2 | ecosystem: Environmental > Terrestrial > Soil > Wetlands | place: USA... | reverse complement strand
ACGCCCGGATCGCGGCGATCCTCATCTTGGCGGATCTTCTCGGGGCGATCTGGCTCGTGCACCTGAAGAACGGATTTTACTTCGCTGCCCCGAACGGAGGCGGATGGGAATATCCTGTGTTCTGGTCAATGACGCTGATCGTTGTCGCACTGCTCGGCGACGGCGCCTGGGCGCTGCGGCCGACCGCGTTCTCGCGTCGATGAAAGGCCGGCCGCTCAATTGTGACGTTTGCCCGCTAGGCGCGAGCGGAAGCGCCGCGTCAGGTTCGTGATACGCCGGATCGCCGAATGTCCCGCATGGCGGCAAAAGACAGGGAAGAAAAGAATGGCTCGACGCTTCATCGATATTTCGGCGCCGCTGCAGAACGACGTCCCGGCCGATCCGCCAGGACTTAATCCCAAGATCGAATATATTGATCATCAGCAGAGCTTGCCGCAAATCCTGCCGTTCTTTCCCGGTCTCAAGCAGGAGGACCTGCCGGACGGGCAGGGGTGGGCGGTCGAGCGCGTGCAGCTCTCCACTCATAACGGCACCCATCTCGACGCGCCGTGGCACTACCATCCGACGATGAACGAAGGCGAACGCGCCTCAACGATCGACGAGATTCCGCTCGAATGGTGCTTCCAGCCGGCGGTGAAGCTCGACTTCCGCCATTTCTCAGACGGCTATGTCGCCACCGCCGCGGACGTCGATGCCGAACTCGCACGGATCGGCCATAAACTGAAGCCGCTCGACATCGTCCTCGTCAACACGAGCGCCGGCGCGAAATATGGACGTCCGGACTATGTCGCCTCTGGCTGCGGCATGGGCGCCGAGGCGACGCTCCACCTTTTGAAGCAGGGCGTGAGGGTAACCGGAACCGACGGCTGGAGCTGGGACGCGCCATTCGTCCGCACGGCCCGCCGCTTCGCCGAGACGCATGATCCGTCGATCATCTGGGAAGGCCACAAGGCCGGCCGCCACATCGGCTATTGCCACATTGAGAAACTGCAGAACCTTGAGGCGCTGCCCTCGACCGGCTTCATGGTCGCCTGCTTTCCGGTGAAGATCGAGCGCGCCTCCGCCGGCTGGACGCGGGCGGTCGCCATCGTTGACGGGTGAACGGTTCCGCGCCCGTGGCCTTGAGATTGTCGCTTTCCAGGCGAAGAAATCGCCCGGGTCCGGAAGTTCGGTTTGATGAAGGTCTTTACGCCCCCTCGCGCGCCGGCGGTTCACAATCCCGGCCTGCGTTTTTTCCATTGGCTGATGGCGGCGCTCATCTTTACCGCATTGCCGCTCGGCGTCTGGGCGTCGCTGGAGCCGCACGGGAGCGCAACGCGCTCCGAAATCCTGTTCTTCCACAAGTCGATCGGCGTTACCGTTCTCGGCCTCGTCGTCCTGCGGATCATTTGGCGGCTCGCCGCCGGCGCGCCGGCCTATGTCGAACCGCTCGGCCGGCTCACGCATGCCGCCGCGCAATCCGCACATCTTGCGCTTTACGCGCTGATGATCGCGCTGCCGGTCAGCGGCTATCTGACCTCGACCGCCAGCGGCTCTCCGCTCCCCTGGTTCGGGCTGTTCACGCTGCCGAGGCTCGTGGGCAAGGACAAGTCGCTCGCCGAGGCGACGAGCTGGGGGCACTTTACTTTTGCCTGGACGATCGCCTTCGTCCTCGCCGCCCATCTCGGCGCGGTCGTCTGGCACGCCGGGATCAGGCGCGACTCGGTGCTGACGCGGATGTGGCCGGGCTATCGGCCCGCGCCGCGGATCATCAAATCATAACCGGAATTTACGACCGGGTCACCGAGCGGGCCGCCCTGACCGGCCACGCGAGCGCGTCGGGCAGGCTCTGCGCGACGCTTTCGGCGAGAACCGAAGCCGGGGCGCTGTTCCAGTTCGCTCGAACGACCGGCGACAGGACGACGCCAACGCCGACCAGATAGATAATGATGATCAGGGCGAGCAGGAGGCGCATTTTCGCATTGTCCGAGCGACGTCCGGGCCGACGATCAGCCGACGTCGCCGCGCTTGCAGGGCGCCATTTTTCCGCTCGCGTTCCGCCGAGAGCGCCGGTCTTCGCCGTGACGGCCCGGTTGTGCTAGAATGGCTCCAATGGCCATTTCCGTCGGGCCGAATTTGGAGTTCGTCATGGCGCAAGGTTTGACCGCGCGGATCGTGGGGCTCGCCGGCAACGATCCGCTCTTCGCCCGCATCCGTCAGGAAGCGGAAGAAGCGCTGCGGCGCGAGCCGGAGCTGGCGCTATTTCTGACGGTGAACGTTCTGAACCACGACACGCTCGAAGGGGCGGTGTCGCACCGCGTCGCATCGCGGCTCGATCATCGCGACCTTCCCGCGGCGCTGATCCGCCAGACGTTCACGGATGCGATCGCGCACGACCCCTCGATTGGCGAGGCGTTCCGAGCCGACATCATGGCGGTGGCCGATCGCGACCCCGCGTGCCTGAGAATGATGGAGCCTTTGCTTTATTTCAAAGGCTTCCAGGCGCTCCAGGCCTATCGGCTGTCCCATTGGCTTCTGAAGGCGGGCAGGCGCGATTTCGCCTTGAGCCTGCAAAGTCTCGTCTCGGCGGCGTTCGGCGTCGACATCAACCCCGCCGCGCGCATCGGCAAGGGCATTTTCCTCGATCACGCAACCAGCCTTGTGGTCGGCGAGACGACGGTGATCGAGGACAATGTTTCGATCCTGCAGGGCGTGACGCTTGGCGGCACGGGCAAGGAGACCGGCGACCGGCATCCCAAAATCCGTCATGGCGTGCTCATCGGCGCCGGCGCGAAGATTCTCGGCAACATCGAGATCGGCTATTGCGCGCGGGTCGCGGCGGGCTCGGTGGTGCTCCAGCCCGTTCCCCACAACAAGACAGTCGCGGGGGTGCCTGCCCGCATCGTCGGCGAGGCGGGCTGCGCGGAGCCCGCGCGCGACATGAACCAGATCCTCGCCGACAAGGCGCTCGACGCGTAAGCGCTGCCCCGCCCACAGGGACTGGGGCCTGCTGAGAATCGGCGACTGCGCCGGGTCGCCGTCTTGCAGCGCGGCGCCGCTTCGTGGCAGAGCCTCGTCGCGCGGGCTCGTGAGCCGGGGAGACATCATGGACAAGGCCGAGATCGTGAAACTGAGGGAGTTCCTCCGTCGCTCGTTCGGCGCGCCGACGCTTCAGGTCGCGCCGAATTCGAGGTCCGCCGAAGCGGCGGACGTGTCGCTCGGCGAACGCAAGCTCGGAACGATCACCGTCGACGACGAGGATGGCGACCGCTCGTTCGCCTTCGCGATGAAAGTGCCCGTCGGCCGTCCGGTGTTGCAGGACTATCTTCGCCGGCTGTTCGAGAACGACAAGCTGGCCGTCGCCGGGCGGCTCAAGAAAACCGACTCGGTCGAGCTCAACAACGGCCCCGACTTTCTCGGCGTCATCTCCGCCGACGATCCGGAAGGCGCGACCTTCACCCTGCAAATGGCGATTCTCGACGTCGATCTCGACGACGAGGAATAGGCGATGCCGCTCTATTCCCTCGACGGCCGTCGGCCCGCACTGCCGGCCGAGGGCCGCTACTGGATCGCTCCGACCGCCTGCCTGATCGGCGACGTCCGGCTCGGGATCGACGTCGGGATCTGGTTCGGCGCGGTCCTTCGCGGCGACAATGAGCCGATCGTCGTGGGCGCGCGCTCCAACATCCAGGAATCCTGCACTCTCCACACCGACATGGGCTCACCGCTCACGATCGGGGAGGAGTGCACGATCGGCCACAACGTGATCCTTCACGGCTGCACCGTTGGCGACGGATCGCTGATCGGGATGGGCTCGATCATTCTCAACCGCGCCAGGATCGGCCGCGGCTCGTTAGTCGGAGCCGGCGCGCTCATAACCGAGGACAAGAGCTTCGACGACTTTTCCCTCGTCATGGGCGCGCCCGCCAAAGCGATCCGGAACCAGGACAAGGACGCGGTCGCGGCCCTTCGCTTCTCCGCCGCCCACTATGTCGAGAACTGGCGCCGGTTCGCCAAGGGGCTGAAACCGATCGACCCCGACGTCTGACCTGAAGCGCTGCGAAGGCGTCAGTTCGACCCGGAGCGGACTCGTCGCGAAGAAGACCACTGGAATTTGCCTGCACATGGTTGTACAGGCTCTAAATGTCGCTGCGCCATCTGCATCGGAATTGAGGCGTCATGGCCGAGAGCAGGAAACTTGCGGCAATCCTGGCCGCCGACGTCGTCGGCTTCAGCCGGCTGACCGGCGCGGATGAAGACCGCACGCTGGCGCGGCTAAGGGCATTGCGCAGCGACCTCATCGATCCGACAATCTCCATCCACAACGGCCGCATCGTGAAGCGCACCGGCGACGGCGCAATCGTCGAATTCCGCAGCGTCGTCGATGCGGTGCGCTGCGCAATCGAAATTCAGAACGGCATGGTCGAGCGCAACGCCGGGGTGCCGGAAGATCGGCGCATCGACTTCCGCGTCGGCATTCATCTGGGCGACGTGGTCGAGGAGGCCGACGGCGATCTGATGGGCGACGGCGTCAACATCGCTGCGCGTCTTGAAGGCGTGGCGCAGCCCGGGGCCATTTGTCTTTCGGAGGACGCCTACCGGCAGGTGAAAGCGCGGCTCAATCTGGCGGTCACTGATCTCGGCCCTACCCATCTCAAGAACATCGCAGAACCGGTGCGAGCCTATTCGGTGCAGGTCGGAACCTCCCCGCCGGTGAAGCCGGAAGAGCCAAAGGCGGAGGCCAAGCCCCTCGCCCTGCCGGACAGACCCTCGATCGCGGTTCTCGCCTTCCAGACGATGGGCGGCGACGCGGCGCAGGAATATTTCGCCGACGGCATGGTCGAGGACATCATCACCGGCCTGTCGCGGATCAAATGGCTGTTCGTGATCGCTCGCAATTCAAGCTTCGCCTACAAGGGCAAGGCGATTGACGTTCGCCAGGTCAGTCGCGAACTCGGTGTGCGCTACGTTCTGGAGGGGAGCGTGCGGAAGGCCGGCGGACGTTTGCGTGTCACCGGCCAGTTGATCGACGCGGACAACGGCGCCCATGTCTGGGCGGATCGCTATGACGGTGCGCTCGACGACGTGTTCGAATTCCAGGACAGGATCACGGAAGCCATCGTCGGGATTATCGAACCAAATGTTCGGCGGGCCGAGATCGAGCGCGCGCGCAGGAAGAGGCCCGACAGCCTCGACGCCTACGACCTCTATCTGCAAGCCGCGTCCCACTTCGGCTCGATGATGCCGGAGGATGTGGAGGCCGCGATACCCCTGCTCGAACAGGCGTTGAAGCTCGATCCCCAGTACGCGCCGGCGCATGCTTTTATGGCGTTGGCTTTGGAGACCCGCTTCGCGCGCGGCGGCTTTAGCAAGGCCGACGCGGAGGCGAGCGAGCGCCACGCCCGCGCGGCGGTGGCTTACGGCGCCGAGGATTCGACAGCGCTCGCTGTTGCGAGCCTGCCGCTCATGATGGTCGCGCATGATTTTGAGGCGGCGTCGAGCGCGGTCAAGCGTGCGCTTGACATCAACCCGTCGTGCGCGGTCGCGCTCTTCTTCGGCGGGCAGGCCCACGCATACGGCGGCGACCATGCGCTGGCGGAAGATTACGCGACGCGGGCTTTGCGCCTCAGCCCGCTCGATCCGCAGAGCTTCATGGCGCTCAACGCTCTCGGTTTCGTGCGCGGTCTCGCCGGACGCTTGGACGATGCGGTTTCGTTTTTCTGCCAAGCCGTGCAGTCGAACCCGCGCTTCAGCACCCTTTACATATTTCAGGCCGGCGCGCTGGCCCATGCGGGACGGGCTGACGAGGCGGCGACGGCGGCAAGCCGGCTGCTTGCGATGCAGGCGGACTTTCGCGTGGCGCCCTTTCGCCGTTTTGCTTCGGGATTCTGCCGCAAGGACATGCTGGACTGGCTCACCGCTGGCTTACTGAAGGCCGGCCTGCCGGAATAAGGAGGCGCGGCTCCCGGTCGCGACGCGCTCTCAGGTCAGAGCGTCGTGTCCTCGCTGAAATCGTCGGCGGGAAACGGGCGCATGAACTCGACCGCGATCCCAAGATCGAGATGACGCACGACCTGGGCCGGCGTCGAGCCGAGGACGACGCGCGCGCCGAGCGGCGGCTGGAAGTCGACCCTGAGCGCCGCGCCCGAGATCGAGATGTCGATCAGGCTCGCGGTGAACTCGCGGCCGTTGGCGAGTCTCAGCATCGTGTATCTGTCGCGCGGCGCAATGCGCTCGTGGCGCCGGTCCTCGGGCAGCCCGAGCGTCTGGCGATTGGCGAGCCATGTGAGCTGGTCGGCGAGCTTCTCGCGCTTGGTCGGCGGCAAAGTCATCTGGACCGCGAACCCGCCAGGGAACCTCCGCGCTACCCGGCCTTCGATCCGACCGATCTGGTTGAGATAGGCGACGACGCGCTCGTTAGGCTGCACCCCGGCGTCGGACGAGAACGCGATGCCGCCGGGAGAGGCGTCGATTGACTCGCAGTCGAATTCCAGCCGGTCGGAGCGCATGAACCGCCCGGCAAGGCGGACTTTGACCCGCTGGTGGCGCCGCCGCTCCAGCGGCGCCGGCTCCGCGATGCTCCATGCGAGAGCGCCCATGGCGGCGTGCTCCTCGGATTTATCGACGCCGGCCGCACGCCGTCGTTGCCGCGATCGATCCTTCGCGAGCAAGCCGGCGCGAGCCATCCTAACCTTAACTGGTAGGGATTAAGGCGCTCTTACGCTGGACCCGCCCGGGTCTCGTCAGGTCATCCAGCGTTCGCCGGAATAGACAAAGAGATGCTTGTAACGTCTCGGGGGATTGCGAAACCGAGAGCCAGCCGGCGCCGCTTCGTCGACCGCCGAGCCGGGGCGCGACGGCGGATCGAGCGCGCGCAGCGAGGTCAGCGCGACCGGACCCGCGCCAACGAGCCCGATCCACGACGGCGCCGCATGGACGGCGAAGGCGCCGAGAACGCGCGCATGCGTCAATCCGTGGTGACGCAGCGGCAGGAGAATGGCCTCGATGTCCACCGCTCCGAGACCGGGCGGCCGGGCCTCGGCGCCGATCAGGAACGGCTGCGCTTCGTCGGCGACGCAATGAAGAATCGAATCGATCCGCTTGCGATCGGCGTCGCGCCAGAGCTCGAGAAAGGAGCGGCCCCTCAGCTCCTCTAGGAAGATCGCGTTGGCTCGCGATCCGGCGATCCGGAACGGAAACCCGCGACGCTCGTCGAAGTCGAGCACGAACGTGTCGGCGAGCACGCCCCGGATCGCGCCCGGGTCGACATCGTTGCGCTCCGGCGCGCTCCGCGCTCCCCTGAGCCGGCTCCAGTAGGCATAAAGCTCCATGGTGACGGCGAGCTTCACTGACTTTCCCCGCGGCTCGTGCGTTGACGTCGGTCCCGGAATGGGACGCGTTCGAGAGGCCTGCGTCTGACGAGGCAGGGACCGTGCCATTCCCAAGCGGAAGCAGGCGCCTGAGCGTTGGCGGGGCCGGACGTCCGCCGCTTTACCCGAGGCTAACCATGGGATGATCCGGCCTGTCCGCAAACGGGACAGTTCAGCGCGTCGAGGCGATCCGTCGGCGGCGAAAGCTCAGAGCGGGAGGTCCCGATTTAGGCCGACGCTGCGCGCAGCAGCCACGATCGACGCCCAGGCCTCGCTTGGCAGCGGCACGCCGCTTGCCGTGCGTTTTGCCCGCGCGTCGCGCTCGGGCTCGCCGGGCGTCATCACCGCCTGACCGGGCATGGTTTTGGCCCGCCGGAGCCAATCGAGATAGCGCGTCATGTCGGCGTCGAAGACATGCGACGGGTCGATCCGCTTGGGGTCGACGTAGAACGAGAACATGCCGTTAGAGAACTTGCGGTCCGGCCCGGTCGCTCCGTTGCCGGTGAGCGAGCCGCCGAGAAGCTCGCAGATGAGCGCGAGGCCGGAGCCCTTGTGCTCGCCAAAGGCGCGCATCGCGCCGGCGCCGCGGGCGTAATTGCGCGCGTCGTCGGAGGTCAGCGGCCCGTAGAGCAGCTCCGGATCGCCCGAGAGCGATCCGTCCGGGCCGATCAATGCGTCCGGCGGCAGCGGCTTGCCGCCGCGGCTCGCGACATGGACCTTGCCTTCGGCGACCAGCGAGGTCGCGAAGTCGAGGATGATGGGGGCTGCGCCTTCGCGCGGTACGCCGGCGCAAAAGGGCGCCGTCGACAGCCGGCGGTCCAGGCCGCCGAATGGCGCGACCAGGATCGAGCCGGCGGCGTTGACGAAATGGATCGAGATCAAGCCCGCTCCGGCGGCGCGCTCCGCCCATTCGCCGACACGGCCGACATGACCGGAGTTACGCAGCGAAATTGCCGAAAGGCCGGCCGCTTTCGCCTTTTCGACGCCGATGTCGACGGCGAGCGGCGCCATCGTCTGACCGAAGCCGAAACGGCCGTCGAGCACAGCGATGACCGGCGTATCGACGAGGCGTTCGATCGACTGGTTGGGAACGAGGTCGCCGGCGCGGACCCGGTCGACGTAACGCGGCGCGCGGATGACCCCATGGCTGTCGTGGCCGGTGAGGTTGGCGTCGACCAGAGAGGCGGAGACGCGTTGGGCTTCCTCGTCACGGCAGCCGACGCGGGCGAAAATCTCGGCGCAAAAATCCGTCAAGGCGCCGGCGGGAATATGAATCGTCATGTTTCAGCCCTCGACTTGCGGGCCGCCTAGATAGGCGTCGCGGATTCGCTCGTCGCTCCAGAGCGTCGCCGGATCGCCCCCGAGAGCCAGGCGGCCGGTCTCGAGCACATATCCCCAGTCAGCGACCTTGAGCGCCATATGCGCGTTCTGTTCGACCAGCAACACGGTCGTTCCCCGCTGATGAATTTCAGCGATGATCTCGAACAGCCCCTGGACGATGACTGGCGCGAGGCCGAGCGAAGGCTCGTCGAGCAGCAGGAGGCGGGGCTTCGCCATCAAGCCGCGGGCGAGCGCGACCATCTGCTGCTGGCCGCCCGAAAGCGTCCAGCCGAGCGCGTCGGCGAAGCGCCGAAGGTCGGGAAAGAGACCGAACATCGCCTCGGCGTCGCGCCGGATCGCCGAGGTCGAGGCTGCGCGGTTCGAAGCGCCGAGCATGATGTTCTCGCGCACCGTGAGGCCGGGAAACACCCGCCGGCCTTCGGGCACGTGGGCGACGCCGAGCCTGACGATCGCGCGCGGACTTAAAGCCCCGATCGGCTTGCCGTCGAGCCGGATCGAGCCTGAACGCGGCGCGGCGAGGCCGGAGACCGCGCGCAGCGTGGTCGACTTTCCCGCGCCGTTGGGACCGAGCAGCGCGACCACGGCGCCCTCTTCGATCAAGAACGAGACGCCGCGCAAAACCTCGATCTCGCCGTAGCCGACGCACAGGTCCTCGACTTCGAGCAGCGCCATCAGGAGGCTCCGAGATAGGCGGCGACCACGTCAGGCTGCCGCAGCACGTCGGCGGTCTCGCCGTCGGCGATCCGCCGGCCGAAATTGAGAACGGTCAGATGTTTCGCCACCCCCGCGATCAAGGTCATGTCGTGGTCGATGATGAGGACGGTGAGCCCCCGGGCGGCGATGCGGTCGAGCAGGTCGTGCAGCGTCCTCTTCTCGCCGGAATTGAGGCCGGCGCCCGGCTCATCGAGCAGGAGCACGGTCGGGTTGGCGGCGAGAGCGCGGGCAAGCTCGATCAAGCGCTGGTGGCCGTAGCTGAAGCTCGGGATCGTCTCGCCGACGCGCGCGCCGAGTCCGACAAAATCGAGCGCAGCCTGGGCGCGCCGCCGCAATTCCATGGGGCTCCGGACGACAAGCGCGTTGCCCTCGCGCTCGGCGCCGACGACGACATTTTCGAGCGCGGTCATCGAACGGAAGAGCCGGATGTTCTGGAATGTGCGCGCAAGGCCGAACGCGGCGCGCTTGTGCGGCGGCAGGCCGGTCACTTCGGTTCCGTCGACGAAAATTTCGCCCGCGTTGGCGCGGTAGAGTCCGGTGACGACATTGAGCGTGGTCGTCTTGCCGCTGCCGTTGGGGCCTATCAGCGCGTGCACCGCCCCGCGGCGCACCTGAAAATCGACGCCGTCGACCGCCTTGAGGCCGCCGAAATTCTTGACGATGCGGCGGACCTCGAGCGCGATCGGAGCGCCGGAATCGGAAGGCCGCAGCTCGAGCGGCTCTCCGGCCATCGGCGCCGCGCGCGCTCGAATCGCGAAGAGCCGTCCGAGGAACCCCCAGATGCCCTCTGGCATGAAAATGACGATGAGAATGACGGCGGCGCCGTAGATCGCGAGATAGAGGCCGGGCACGCTCTTCAGAAACCGCAGCCATTCCGGGATCAGGATCAGGAGCCCGGTCCCGATCGCCGACCCGATCGGCGAGGCCACGCCGCCAAGCAGCGCCATTGTCAGGAGCACGATCGAATCGGAGAAGGCGAACTGGTCGGGGCTCACGTAGGAAAAGCCCGCCGCGAACAACCCGCCGCCGAGTCCGCCGAGGAGCGCGCAGAGCGCGAAGGCGATGAGCTTGGTGCGGAAGACGTCGACGCCTGCCGCGCCGGCGGCGAGCTCGTTGTCGCGCACCGCGCGCATCGCCCGGCCGAGACGCGTGTCGGCGAGGCGCCAGACGAAATAGCCCGTGAGCGCCAGCACCGCGACGACCAGCGCCAGAAAGGCCTGCCGCGATTCGAACCCGGCGGGACGGGCGATCGAGCTCACGCCGTCGGGCCCATGGGTGAGGCCGATCGCATTGATCAGCACGACAGTCAGGATCTGCTGGAAGGAGATTGTGACCATAGCCAGGTAATGGCCGCCGAGGCGCAGGGTCGAAACGCCGAGCGCCGCGCCCGCCGCGCCGGCGAGCGCCACGCCCCCGATGAGGCAAAGCCAGAAGGGCAGGTGATAGTCGGCGGTACCGAGGCCCACCCCATAAGCGCCGAACGCGAAGAATGCTGCCTGTGCGAGATTGATCTGGCCGCAGAGACCGAGCACGATCGACAGGCCGAAGACGGCGATCGCATAGGTCGCCGCCTGCATCAGGATATTGGCGACATAGCCGTCGGTCCTGACCGTCGCCGCGAGCGCAACGAGCGCGACCGCGGCCAGAGCATAGAGGATCTCACCAAGGGCGAAGGCGCGCGGGCGGCTCATGCCTTCTCCGCCACCCGTTCGCCGAAAATGCCTTGCGGGCGAAGGGCGAGAAAGAGGATGAGGACCAGAAAGGCGAAGGCGTCCTTGAATGGCACGGAAATATAGGCCGCGCCGAAGGTCTCGATGATCCCGATCGCAAAACCGCCCAGGATCGCGCCGGCGACGTCGCCGAAGCCGCCGATGATCGTCGCCGCGAACGCTTTCAGCGCGATCGTCGAGCCCATCTGGATCGAGACGAACAGGATCGGCGCGACCAGGATGCCGGCGATGCCACCGAGCACGGCGCTATAGACGAAGGTGATCATGATCATCGCCGCGACGGGAATGCCGAGCAGCGCCGCCATTTCCTTGTCCTGGCTGGTCGCCTGCAGCTTCTTGCCGAGCAGGGTGCGCTCGAAGAGCCAATACTGGAAGGCGACCAGCAGGAGCGCGACCGCGATGACGACGAGATATTGGCTGTCGAGATAGACGGGTCCGACCTGGAATCCCGGCGTATCGAGCCAGCCCGGCAGCACCTGCGGCTGCGGTCCGTAGAGCGCGAGCACGGTGTTGGAGAGGAAGATCGAAGCGCCGATGGTCGAGATCAGCACGGGCAGATAGGTTCGATTGCGGAGCGGATAATAGACGCAGAGATTAAAGACGGCGCCGAGCAGCGCCATGCCCGCGATCGCGACCAGAAAGGCGATCCAGTAGGGCCAACCAAGATCGACCGCGAACACGACCATGAGATAGGCCGCCACCATCGAGAACTCGCCCTGGGCGAAATTGACGACGCTGGTCGCGCGGAAGATGAGCACGAAGCCAAGCGCAACGAGCGCGTAGACTGCGCCGATGCCGATGCCGGCGAAAAGCAGCTGGAGAAAGAAATCCATGCGAGCGGCCTTTCGCGCTCCTTGCCGTTAAACCAGCAACTCCCGGGCTTGTCGCCCGGCGGGCCGCAAACCGACGCCCTCATGCCTCGAGGGCGCCGAAGGCGCGTCTCGAAGGATGCTCCAGAGGCCACGCGGGCTCGGCGCGCGCGCTGGAGCGTCCTTCGAGGCCCCTCCGGGACGCCTCAGGACGAGGGGGCAGCTTCGGACTCCTCAAATCGCCAAGGCGAGCGCGGCGCTTCAGTCCTTGAACTCGATGTGCTTGTCGAAGACGATTACGCCCTTGTCGTTGCGCACGATGTTGTAGCCGTGCAGGCCGTCGCCGAATTCGTCGAAATTGTATTCGCCCTCGGCGCCCTTGTAGCCCTTGGTTGACAGGATGGCGGCGCGAATCTTGTCCGGATCTGTTGAGCCGGCCTTATTAATCGCGGCGCTGAGAACGCCGATCGCATCGTAGGTCCATGAGCTGTAATTGTCGGCCGGGATTTTCGCCACAGCCTGATAGAGCTTGGCGAATTCCTGCGCCTCGGGGCTCGAATCGATGGCGAAGTCGGCGACGCCGAACGTGCCCCAGAGCGCGGGACCTGCGAGCCGCACCGCGCCGTCGACGGCGATCGAGGCCGAGCCGATCCAAGGCAGCGTCACGCCGAGTTGCCTCAGTTGCCGGGCGAAGATCGCAATGTCGTTGTCGTAGGTGAAATAGGAGCCGATGATGTCGGCGCCCGAGGATTTGATCGCCAGCACCACCGGCGTGAAATCCTGGCTCTGGTTGGGGTAGCCCTGGTCGATAGCAACCTTCGCTCCGGCCTTGTCGAGCGCAGCCGACAGCGCCTTGAAGCCGCCGGTCCCGAACGCGTCGGTCGAATGAACGATCGCCCAGTTCTTCTTGCCGAGCGTATCGACGCCGTAAGCGGCGATCACCCGGCCCGAATAGGAATCGTTCGGCCGAAAGCGGATGAGCCAGGGATTGCCCATCTTGGTCAGCGCCGGATCGGTGCCGCCGAAGCAGACAGGCTTGCCGGTCTTCAGGATGTCGGGCGCCATCGCGTGATTCTGGGTCGAGCGGATCGAGCCGAGGAAGGCGACGATGTCGGGTTGCGCGGCGAGCTTGGAGAAGGCCAGCACCGCGCCCGGATTGGTGGTCTGATCGTCCTCGGTGACGAGTTCGATCGGCTTTCCGAGCACGCCGCCCGCCTGGTTGACCCGGTCGAGCGCGATTTTGGCCCCGGTCAGCGCATATTTGCCGCTGTCCGCGGCTGGCCCGGTGACGGGCAGCACCATGCCGATCTTGATCGTCTTAACTTGGGCGCGAGCGAGGCGCGAAAACGCCGGCGCGGCGAGGGTCGCGGCGAGCCCCAGGTTTACCGACCGTCTGGTGGGCCTCATGCGTTCCTCCACAATTCGTGTTCGTTCCGATTGGCTCAGGCGGGCGCTCCCTTAGGGCGACAGCTCCCGGTTCGAAGCAAGCTTGCGGAATTTGGCCGCGCCTTGCAAGCCAGCGCGCCGAGCGCTCGGCCGAGCCCCAATTTCGCCAAAGCGGTGTTGCGGGTTTAGACTTGGATTGGGGCGGCTATCCCGCCCGGCGTCGGTCCCGGCTTCGAGGGGCGTCGGGGTTCGTGACCGAAAGGCTGGCAAGGGTATGAGCTTTATCGAGCCGCGCAGGATCGCGCGCCGCGGCGAGCCGATGTTCAATGCGCCGCTGGTGGTGATCGGCCTCATTGTCATTCTCATCGGCATCGAGGCGGCCATGAACTGGGCGCCCTACGCGGTTCAGAACACGGTCGTTCGCGACTTCGCCTTCATTCCCGGCCGGCTCACGATCTCGATCTGGCCGCGGCGGCTGATCGAGCTCGTTCAGCGGGCGAATACCGATCCGGCCGCGCTGCAACAGGCCCGGGAGATCCGCGCCTTGCGCATTCTCGGCGGCGGCGCGAAGCCCTGGACGGTTCTCACCTACGCCTTTCTCCACGGCTCGTGGACGCATGTTACGCTCAACAGCGTCTGGCTGGTGGCGTTCGGGCCGCCGATCGCGCGCCGGTTCGGCTCGGGGCGGTTCCTTCTGTTCATGGCAGTCACCGCGATCTTCAGCGCGCTCGCGCATTGGATGAGCGCGCCGATGGATTTCGCACCGCTCATCGGCGCGTCGGGGTCCGACTCCGGTCTCATGGGCGCGGCCACGCGCTTCATGTTTCAGCCCGGGGCGCCGCTCGGCCCTTCGGCCCCGATCGGCCGGCCGGAAAATGAATCGATCCCTGCCGCAAGCCTGCGCCACGTGTTCGTCGACCGGCGAGCGATGATCTTCCTGGCCATTTGGCTGGCGACCAATTTCATCTTTGGGGCGGGCGCGCAGGCGCTCGGCTTTTCGGAG
>Ga0335073_10008588_pt1 | contig 14334 bp, 14 predicted proteins | sample Lox_Sample_22_FD_207093 | JGI IMG/M metagenome (GOLD analysis project Ga0335073, IMG submission 207093) | Soil microbial communities from Loxahatchee National Wildlife Refuge, Florida, United States - Lox_Sample_2.2 | ecosystem: Environmental > Terrestrial > Soil > Wetlands | place: USA... | reverse complement strand
AGCCCGGGTGACCAGCTGGTCGGTTACCTCGGCCGCGTGCCCGGTTAGCCGAGCATAGTTACCGGCAAGTAATATAGCGCTGTCAGCGTTTCCTCACCAGGGGAGGCCCACGTGCCCCGCTCCGCACGCGACGTCGTCTTCGTGGACGGCGTCCGCACCCCGTTCGGCAAGGCCGGGCCCAGCGGCCTGTACGCCGAGACCCGGGCCGACGACATGGTCGTCGGCGTGATCCGCGAACTGCTGCGGCGCAACCCCGCGCTGCCGCCCGCGCGGATCGGCGAGGTGGCCATCGCCGCCACCACCCAGACCGGCGACCAGGGGCTCACCATCGGGCGCAGCGCCGCGGTGCTGGCCGGGCTGCCGAAATCGGTCCCCGGGTACGCCATCGACCGGATGTGCGCGGGCGCGATGACCGCCGTGACCACGGCGGCCGGGTCGATCGCGCTGGGCGCCACCGACACCGCGATCGCGGGCGGCGTGGAGCACATGGGCCACCATCCGATGGGCTCCGGCGTCGACCCGAACCCCCGGTTCATCTCCGAGCGGCTCGTGGACCCGTCCGCGCTGGTGATGGGCTCGACGGCGGAGAACCTGCACGACCGGTTCCCGGCCATCACCCGGGCGCGCGCCGACGCGTACGCCCTGGCCAGCCAGCGCAAGGTCGCCGCGGCTTACGCCGCGGGCCGCATCCAGCCCGACCTGGTACCGGTCGCCGTCCGCAGCGCCGAGAAGGGGTGGGGGCTGGCCACCGCCGACGAGCCGCCGCGCCCGGACACCACGCTGGCCGCGCTGGCCGGGCTGAAGACGCCGTTCCGGCCGCACGGCCGGGTCACCGCGGGCAACTCCGCCGGGCTGAACGACGGCGCCACCGGCTGTGTCATCGCTGCGCGGGACGTGGCCGCCGAACTCGGCCTGGAGGCCAGGATGCGGCTGGTCGACTTCTCCTTCGCCGGGGTGGACCCCGAGGTGATGGGCATCGGCCCGGTTCCCGCCACCGAGGCCGTGCTGGCCCGCAACGACCTGACCATGGACGACATCGGGCTGATCGAGATCAACGAGGCATTCGCGGTCCAGGTGCTGGCCTTCGGAGACCATTTCAAGATCGCCGACGACGACCCGCGGGTGAACCCCTGGGGCGGCGCGATCGCGCTCGGCCACCCGCTCGCCAGTTCCGGCGTGCGGCTGATGATCCAGCTGGCCCGCCAGTTCGCCGGGCGGCCCGACGTCCGCTACGGCCTGACCACCATGTGCGTCGGGCTGGGCATGGGCGGCACGGTCCTGTGGGAGAACACCAATGATTAATCCGAACGAATCAGCTTTCGACGAATCGCTCATCACCTCACTGTTCCCTGGTGAAGTGGTCACCCGGGCCCTGGTCAGGGACGTGGAACTGCCCTACGGGGCGGGCACCATGGCCCTCATCACGCTGGACAACGGGCGCGACCACACCCGGCCGAACACGTTCGGCCCGGCCAGCCTGATCTCGCTGCGTGAGGCGCTCGACGCAGTGGCGGCGCGGCAGGACATCGCCGCGGTCGGGGTCACCGGCAAGCCGTTCATCTTCTCGGTCGGCGCCGACCTGAGCGGGGCCGGGGTGCTCGCCTCGCGGGACCAGGCGCTGGCCATCGGCAGGCTCGGGCACGCGGTATTCCGGCGGCTCGGCGAGCTCAGCGTGCCGTCGTTCGCGTTCGTGAACGGCGCGGCCCTGGGCGGCGGCCTCGAGCTCGCCCTGCACTGCTCGTACCGGACGGTCTCCTCCGGCGTCACCGCGGCCGGGCTCCCCGAGACCTTCCTCGGCATCGTGCCCGGCTGGGGCGGCACCTACCTGCTGCCGCAGCTGATCGGCCCGGCCGGCGCGCTGAAGGTCATCGTCGAGAACCCGCTCAGCCAGAACCGCATGCTGCGCGGGCCGGAGGTCCTCATCCTCGGGATCGCCGACGTGATGTTCGAGCCCGCCGACTTCCTGGCCGAGTCGCTGCGCTGGGCCGCGCGCGTGCTGACCGGCGCGGCCGGCGTGCCGCGGGTGCGGCCGCCGGGCGGCTGGAGCGCGGAGAACTGGGGCCAGGCGGTCGCCACGGCGCGGTTGTCCGCCGACGGCAAGCTGCACGGCGCCGCCCCGGCCCCGTACCAGGCCATCGACCTGGTGGCCGCGGCCCGCGGCCGGACCCGCGACGAGGGATTCGCCGCCGAAGACGACGCGCTGGCGGACCTGATCCTCAGCGAGGAGTTCCGCGCCGGGCTCTACGCCTTTGACCTGACCCAGAAGCGGGCCCGCCATGCGGCCGGAGCCCCCGACGCATCGCTGGCCCGCCCTGTCACCAAGGTCGGCGTGGTGGGCGCCGGGCTGATGGCGGCGCAGATCGCGCTGCTGTTCGCGCGGCGGCTCGAGGTGCCGGTGGTGCTGACCGACCTGGACCAGGCCCGGCTCGACGCGGGCCTGGGCCACGTGCGGGCCGAGGTGGCCAGGCTCCGCGACCGCGGCCGGATCAGCGCCGATGCCGCCGCGCGGCTGACCGCGCTGGTGACCGGGTCGCTGACCAAGGACGCGTTCGCGGACGCCGACCTGGTCATCGAGGCCGTGTTCGAGGAGATCGCGGTCAAGCAGCAGGTGTTCGCCGAGGTCGAGGCGGTGGTCCGGCCGGACTGCGTGCTGGCCACGAACACCTCCTCGCTGTCGGTGACCGAGATGGCATCCGGCCTGGCGCACCCCTCGCGCGTGGTCGGATTCCACTTCTTCAACCCGGTGGCCATGATGCCGCTGGTCGAGGTGGTCCGGGCGGCACGGACGGATGATGCGACGCTGGCCACCGCCCTGGCCGTCGGCCAGGGGCTGAAGAAGAGCTGCGTGCTGGTCAAGGACGCGCCGGCCTTCGTGGTGAACCGCCTGCTGACCAGGTTCCTCGGCGAGATCATCGGCTGCGTGGACGAGGGCACGCCGTTCGAGGTGGCCGAGCACGCCCCCGACCCGCTCGGCCTGCCCATGTCCCCGTTCTTCCTGCTGCAGCTGGTCGGCCCGGCGGTCGCGCTGCACGTGACCGAGACGCTGGCCGCGGCGTACCCGGACCGGTTCGCCGTATCGCCCAAGCTGCGCGCCCTGGTGACGGCGGGTAAGACGGCGGTCTACCGGCCCGACTTCACCGTCGACGAGTCGGTCGCGGCCATTCTGGCCGGCGGCGACCGGCCGTCGACCGCGGGTGAGGTCCGCGAGCGCGCCCTGGAGGCGCTGGCCGAGGAGATCAGGCTGATGCTCGACGAGGGCGTCGTCGCCGCGCCCGAGGACATCGACCTGTGCATGATCCTGGGCGCGGGCTGGCCCTTCCACCTCGGCGGGATCACGCCCTACCTGGACCGCACCGGGATCACCGAGAAGGTCACCAGCACCCGGTTCCGCGCCTAGGCCCCAAGAGCGCCGGCCGGGGGTAGCGGGGCGCGCCCGGGCCGGTTCCGTCGGGGTCCGTTCGCCCGTTTCATCCTGTTTGCCGGGTATGTCCGCGGATTTACGTGGTTGATCCGGGCTTGGTGGTGGATCGGGGGGACCCCGGTGCACCGGGATAACCGCCAAGCCCGGACGGCCCATGGCCGCAGAGCGCAATAACATACGCGATCGTCCTAGGATCGGGTGCATGGATGCGATCGCCGGGCTGCTGGACGGGCCCCGCGCCCGCGACGCGTTCCTGCTGCGGTCCAGGATGTCCCCGCCGTGGTCGCTGCGCATCCAGGATGAGGCCCCGCTCACCATGGTCGCCGTCGTCCGCGGCTGGGCCTGGCTGCAGGCCGGGGCGGCCCGCCGGATCGGCGGCGGAGACGTGGCCATCCTGCGCGGTCCCGCCCCCTACACCGTGGCCGACGCGCCCGATCGCCCCGCGCAGGCCGTCATCTGGCCCGGGCAGCGCTGTACCGGCCCGGCCGGGGCCGAGCAGCACGTCATGGGCCCCGTCGGCGTCCGCAGCTGGGGCAACGACCCGGCCGGGGTCACCGAGATGCTCACCGGGACCTACCAGGTCACCCGCGAGGTCAGCCAGCGGCTGCTGCGCGCCCTGCCGCCGCTGATCGTGCTGCGGGCCGGGGAGTGGGACTGCCCGCTGATCCCGCTGCTGGCCGACGAGATCGTCAAGGACGAGCCGGGCCAGGAAGCGGTCCTGGACCGGCTGCTCGACCTGCTGCTCATCGCGGTCCTGCGGGCCTGGTTCGCCCGGCCGGACGCGCACGCGCCCGGCTGGTACCGGGGCTACGCCGACCCGGTGGTCGGCGAGGCGCTGCGGCAGGTCTACCACGCCCCGCAGCATCCCTGGACCGTGCAGAGCCTGGCCCGCGCGGCCGGGACGTCCCGGGCCACGCTGGCCAGGCGCTTCACCGAGCTGGTCGGGGAGACGCCGATGGCGTTCCTGGCCGGCTGGCGCATCGCGCTCGCCGCCGACCTGCTCCGCGAACCTCAGGCCACCCTCGGTGCCGTCGCCCGCCAGGTCGGATACGCCAGTCCCTACGCGCTGAGCACCGCGTTCAAGCGGCACCGCGGCGTCAGCCCCCGCGAGTACCTGGCCGGGACCGGCCGCCCCCCGGCCGGTCCTGAGAAAGCGGCCACGGGACGGTAAACGTTGTCACCTGGACATTCTTGTCTACTTTAGGGTGAGCGCATGACAGAGGTGTTCCGGCTCTGCGACGACTACGTCTCCCGCTGGGCGGCCCTGGACCCGGTCTCGGCCGGCCGGGGAGGCCTGTCCGAGGCCTTCGGGGCGGCCACCGACTACGGGCCGGACGGCATGGCGGCGCAGGCCGACCTGATCGCCGCGACGCTGGCCGAGCTCGGGTCGATGACCGTGACCTCCGATGCCGACCGGCTGGCCGCGGCGTTCCTGCGGGAACGGCTCGAGGCGCAGCTGGCCTGGTTCCAGCTGAACGAGCCGCTCCGGCTGGTCCGCACCCCGATCGGGCTGAGCGCCGCCATCAGGGACAGCGTGGACCTGCTGCCTCGGGACAGCGAGCAGGACTGGCGGAACATCGCGGCGCGGCTGGCGGCGATCCCGGCGATGTTCGCCAGCTGGCGGCGGAGCCTGGACGCCGGGCTCGGGCAGGGCCTGCGGGCGGCGCGCCGCCAGGCGGCCGAGGCCGCCGTGGAGGCCGAGCGCTACGCGGGCTCCCACGACGACCTGGTCGCCTCCTACGGCGACGGCCCGCTGGCGGGCGAGCTCGCGGCGGCCGCCGCCGCGGCCAACCGGGGGTACGCCGAGATCGCCCGCTACCTGCGCGAGGACTACGCGCCGCGGGCCGCGGAGGCGGACGGGGTCGGCGCGGAGCGGTACGCGGTGGCGGCCCGGCTCAGCCTGGGCGCCGACATCGACCTGGCCGAGGCCTACGACTGGGGCTGGGCCGAGCTCGCCCGGATCGAGGCCGAGATGGCCATCGAGGCGGACAAGATCAGCTCCGGCGCCAGCCTGGACGAGGCGGGCGCCATCCTCGACGAGTCCCAGTACGTGGTGGGAGCCGACGCCTACCGGGCCTGGCTGCAGGACCGCCACGACTGGGCCATCGAGCAGCTGAACGGCGTGCACTTCGACATCGCGCCGCCGCTGCGCCGGATCGAGGTGGTCCTGGCCCGCGGCTCCACCTCGGGGGCGGCCTACTACACGCCGCCCAGCGAGGACCTGACCAGGCCCGGGCGCACCTGGTGGCCGCTGGGCGGGCGGGACAGGTTCGCCACCTGGTCCGAGCTCTCCACCGTCTTCCACGAGGGCGTGCCCGGTCATCATCTGCAGGCGGGCGCGGCCAAGGTGGCCGGGGACCGGTTGTCCCGGTTCGCCAAGACCAACTTCGTCAGCGGGCACGGCGAGGGCTGGGCGCTGTACGCCGAGCGGCTGGCCGACGAGCTCGGCTGGTTCACCGAGCCGGGCACGCGCCTGGGCATGCTGCGCGGATCGGCGCTGCGCGCCGCGCGGGTGATCATCGACATCGGCGTGCACCTGGACTACCCGCTGCCCGACGGCTCCCGGTGGACCTTCGGCCAGGCCAGCGAGATGCTCCGCGAACGGGGCCGGGCGCAGCCGCACCAGGTCAAGCCCGAGGTGCTGCGCTACTTCGGCTGGCCGGGCCAGGCCATCTCGTACAAGCTGGGCGAGCGCGGCTGGCTGGCGGCCCGGGAGCAGGCCATGCGGCGGGCCGGACCCGTAGCCCCCGGCCAGTTCGACCTGAAGCGCTGGCACACCGCCGCGCTGAGCCTGGGCCCGATCGGCCTGGCCGGGCTGGCCGAGACGCTGGCCGGTATCCAGGCTCCCGGGGTCCAGGCTCCCGGGGTCCGGGCCCCCGGCGTCCAGGACGGCGAGTAGGCGCTCAGCGCGGCCGGTGATCCACGACCCGGCGCATCTTGCCCACGGACCGCTCGATGGACTCCGGGGGCAGCACCTCGGCCGTGACCGTGACGCCGATGGTGTTCTTGACCTGCGCCGCCAGCGTGGCACCCGCGCCGGCCGCGGCGGATTCGGCGGTCCCGGGGCGGCGCTCTACGTGGACGGCCAGCCGGTCCATCCGGCCTTCCCTGGTCAGGTGCAGCTGGAAGTGCGGGGACAGCTCGGGGATGCCCATGATGAGCTCCTCGATCTGGGTCGGGAACAGGTTGACCCCGCGCAGGATGATCATGTCGTCGGTGCGGCCGGTGATCTTCTGCATCCGCCGCATGGTGCGTGCCGTGCCGGGCAGCAGGCGGGTCAGGTCGCGGGTCCGGTAGCGGATGACCGGCATGGCCTGCTTGGTCAGCGAGGTGAAGACCAGCTCGCCCTCCTCGCCGTCGGGCAGCACGGCCCCGGTGAGCGGGTCGATCACCTCGGGGTAGAAGTGGTCCTCCCAGATGTGCAGGCCGTCCTTGGTCTCCACGCACTCCTGCGCCACGCCCGGGCCGATCACCTCGGACAGGCCGTAGATGTCGGTGGCGTCGAGGCCGGCCCGGGTTTCCATCTCGGCCCGCATCTCGTTGGTCCACGGCTCGGCGCCGAATATGCCGAACCGCAGCGAGGAGGCGGCCGGGTCGTCGCCCTGGCGCTCCATCTCGTCCACGATCGCGAGCATGTAGGACGGCGTGACCATGATGATGTCCGGCCGGAAGTCCCTGATCAGGGTGACCTGCCGCTCGGTCATCCCGCCGGAGACCGGGACCACCGTGCAGCCGAGCTTCTCGGCCCCGTAGTGCGCCCCGAGCCCGCCGGTGAACAGCCCGTAACCGTAGGCGTTGTGAATGATGTGGCCGGGGCGGCCTCCCGCCGCCCGGATCGAGCGGGCCATCACGGCGGACCAGACCTCGATGTCGTCCCGGGTGTAGCCGACCACCGTGGCCCGGCCCGTGGTGCCCGAGCTCGCGTGCACCCGCACCACCTGCTCGCGGGGCACCGCGAACATGCCGAACGGGTAGTTCTCCCGCAGGTCGGCCTTGCTGGTCAGCGGGTACTTGGCCAGGTCGGCCAGGTCCCGGCAGTCCTCGGGGTGCACGCCCGCCGCGTCGAAGGCCGCCCGGTAGTGCGGCACGCTGGCGTAGGCGTGCCGCAGCGACCAGCGAAGCCGTTCCAGCTGCAGCGCGCGCAGTTCGTCGGCCGAGGCCCGCTCGATGGGGTCGAGGTCCCCGCCCGGCGACGTGAGGTCCGGCATCGCTGTCTCCTCGGTGGCTAGGCGTCATAATCGACGGTGATCTGCTCCGACGCAGGGACGGACTGGCAGGTGAGGATATAACCCGCGTCGAGTTCCTCCTGCTCCAGGGCGTAGTTGCGGCGCATGGTGACCTGGCCGGCCACGAGCCGGGCGCGGCAGGTGCCGCACACCCCGCCCTTGCAGGCGAACGGCAGGTCCGGCCGGACCCGCTGGGCGCCGTCCAGGACCGGGGTGCCGGCCGGGACGGTCGCGGTGCTGCTGCGGCCGTCGAGCAGCACGGTCACCTCGGCGCCCGGGCCCGCGGGCGCCTCGGCGTGCCTGGCCTGTTCGGGCGGCTCGTCTTCGACGTAGAACAGCTCGCGGTGGATGCGGCCGCGCGGGACGCCGAGCTTGGTGAGCAGGCCGATGGCGTCTTCGACCATGCCGAACGGGCCGCACAGCCACCAGTGGTCCACCGCGGGCACGTCGACGGTGACCGGCAGCAGCGCGCGCAGCTTGGCGGCGTCCAGCCGGCCGTTGAACAGGTCCACTTCCTGCGGCTCGCGGCTGAGCACGTGGACCAGGCAGATCCGCTCCGGATAGGCGTCCTTGAGGTCGGCGATCTCGTCGGAGAACATCACCGAGTCGCTGCGCCGGTTGCCGTAGAGCAGGGTGACGGCGGAGGAGCCCTGCGCGGCCAGGACGGATCCGGCGATGGACAGGACCGGGGTGATCCCGCTGCCCGCGGCGATCAGCACGTGGTGGCCGGGGGTGTCCAGGTCCGGGGTGAACGAGCCCGACGGCGCCTGCACGTCGATCACGTCGCCGGCCCGGACCTCGTGCACCAGCCAGCCGGACACCGCGCCGCCCGCTACCTCCCGGACGCCGATGCGCGGCGGGCGTCCCCGGGCCGCGCAGATGGAGTAGGACCGGCGCTGATCGCCGCGGCGGACGGTCAGCGACTGCCCGGGCGCGAAGGCGAACCGCCCGGCCAGGGCGGCCGGCACGTCGAAGGTCACCGCGGCGGAGTCGTCGGTGAGCGAGTCGACCCGCGCCACGGTGAGCGGGTGGAATTCGGTCCGGGGCCCGGCCATCAGATTTCCTTTACGTGCTCGAAGGGCTCGCGGCAGGACTCGCAGCGGTACAGCGCCTTGCACGCGGTGGCGCCGAACGCCGCGGTCCGCGTGGTGCTGGCCGAGCCGCACCGCGGGCAGGCGACCGGCGCGCGACGGGTCGCGGTGAGGGTCAGCGGGACCGGCCCGGGGGGCCGCGCCGCCGCGCCCGGCGGCGCGATGCCCGCCTGGCGGAGCTTGCCGCGGCCCTCTGCGGTGATCCAGTCGCTGCTCCAGGGGGGCGCCAGCGCGGTCCGCACGACGACCTCGCCGAAGCCGGCCTGGGTGAGCCGGTGCCGCAGGTCGCGGGCGATCTCGGCCAGCGCGGGGCAGCCCGAGTAGGTCGGGGTGATCGTCACCACGACCCGGTCCCCGTCGGTGCTGACGTCGCGCAGGATGCCCAGATCGGCCACCGTCACCATGGGCAGCTCGGGGTCGGGCACCGCTGCGGCGATCTCCCGCGCGGCGGTCACCGGGTCCGGGCCGGACGCGGTCACCACGTGGCGTCCGGGTGGGCGCGGGCGACGCTCTGCAGCTCGGCCAGCAGGTACCCGAACGCCTCGGTGTGCACGCCGTCGCGCCCGGCCTTGCCCGCGACCCGCGCCATCGGCGCGCCGTCCGGGCGGTCCAGGGTGGCCGCCTCGAGCACGACGTCGAGCACCGTGTCGACCTCCGCGCGCAGGTCGGCCGGGTCAGCCGCCACACCGGGCAGGGCGGCGGTCACCGGGTCGGGCTGGAACAGCTCGTCGACCAGCGGCCACAGGGCGCCGAGCGCGGCCTGCATCTTGCCGTGCGACAGCGGCGTGCCGTCGCCGAGCCTGATCACCCACTGGGCGGCGTAGTCCCGGTGGTAGGCCAGTTCCCTGGCCCCCTTGGCTGCGATGGCCGCCAGCACCGGGTCGGCGGAGGAGGCCAGTCGGCCGAACAGCGCCAGCCGCCAGGCCGAGAAGACCAGCAGCCGCCCGGCCAGCTCGGCGAAGTCGCCGTCGGAGCGCTCGGCCAGCCGAACGTTCCGGAACTCGTGCTCGTCGCGGAAGAACGCCAGTTGGTCCTCGTCGCGCCCGCGGCCCTCGGCCTGGGCCGCCCGGCTCAGCAGCAGCCGCGCCTGGCCGAGCAGGTCCAGGGCGATGTTGGCCAGCGCCGTCTCCTCCTCCAGCTCGGGCAGGCGCGTCATCCACTGCTGGAGCCGGTGCGAGTAGACCAGCGCGTCGTCGCCGAGCATCAGGCAGTAGGCGGCCAGCGCCCCGGCGTCGGTGCCGTCAGGCAGCGACGGGTCGATCCCCTCCAGCGGGTCAGTGAACCCGGTGCCGAAGGCCCACCGGTGGTCTTCGGTTTCCTCGCTCAGGCTCTGGTAGGCGGCGAACTCGTCCTCGGTCACCGGTGCTCCCTACATGTGGGGGACGTCGTCCGGGATCTGGTAGAACGTCGGGTGCCGGTACACCTTGTCCCCGGACGGCGCGAAGAACGGGTCCTTCTCGTCCGGGCTGGACGCGGTGATGTCGGCGGCCGCGACGACCCAGATGCTGACGCCCTCGTTCCGGCGCGTGTACAGGTCCCGGGCGTGGCGCAGGGCCATCTGCGGGTCGGCCGCGTGCAGCGACCCGACGTGCACGTGGTTCAGCCCGCGCTTGCCGCGCAGGAACACCTCGTACAGCGGCCAGCCCGAGCGCATCTGCGGGTCCTCCATCAGGCCGCCGCCTTCCCCGCCGCCTGTTTGGCGGCGTGGGCCATGGCCGCCTCGCGGACCCACGCGCCTTCGGAGTGGGCCGCACGGCGGCGCGCGACCCGCTCCGCGTTGCACGGGCCGTGGCCCTTGATCACGGCGGTGAACTCGGCCCAGTCCACCGGCCCGAAGTCATAGTGCCCGCGGCCGGCGTTCCACCTCAGCTCCGGGTCCGGCAGGGTGACGCCGAGCTTGTCCGCCTGCGGCACCGTCATGTCCACGAACCGCTGCCGCAGCTCGTCGTTGGTGTGCCGCTTGATCCCCCAGGCCATCGACTGCGCGGTGTTCGGCGACTGGTCGTCGGGCGGCCCGAACATCATCAGCGACGGCCACCAGAACCGGTCCGTGGCCTCCTGCACCATCGCGCGCTGCGCCGCCGTGCCGCGCATCATGGTCATCAGCAGCTCGTAGCCCTGGCGCTGGTGGAACGACTCCTCCTTGCAGATGCGGACCATGGCCCGGGCGTAGGGGCCGTAGGAGGAGCGGCACAGCGGCACCTGGTTGCAGATGGCCGCGCCGTCGACCAGCCAGCCGATCACGCCGACGTCGGCGTAGCTCAGCGTCGGGTAGTTGAAGATCGAGGAGTACTTCTGCCGCCCGCTCACCAGCCTGCCGGTGAGGTCGCCGCGGTCGGCGCCCAGCGTCTCGGCCGCCGAGTACAGGTACATGCCGTGGCCGGCCTCGTCCTGCACCTTGGCCAGCAGGATGGCCTTGCGGCGCAGCGAGGGGGCCCGGGTGATCCAGTTGCCCTCCGGCTGCATGCCGATGATCTCGGAGTGCGCGTGCTGGGCGATCTGCCGGATCATCGTCGCGCGATAGGCGTCCGGCATCCAGTCGCGCGGCTCGATGCGGCGGCCCCGCTCGATCGTCTCGTCGAAGTGGGCCAGCAGCTGGCCCGTCCCGTCCTCAGGAAGCGCATCTTCAGGGAGCGCTGTCATCGCCACCATCCCTCCGGTCCGGTCTTCGGCACCATCGTAAGCACCGCCGGACCTCGTGCCGCACGCCCGCTCGCCGTATTATATACCGGACGTTCGGTCAGTAAAGAGAAGGGAAGCCGCCGTGACCCAGCTGCCCAGCGTGGCGGAGATGATGGCGAGAGACGAGGCCTCCCGCGGCCTGGGCATCGAGCTGATCGAGCAGGGCGAGGGACGGGCGGTGACCCGCATGACCGTGCGCGGGGACATGGTGAACGGGCACGCCATGGCCCACGGCGGCCTGATCTTCGCGCTGGCCGACACCGCGTTCGCCTGCGCCTGCAACAGCTTCGGGCCGGTGACGGTGGCCGCGTCGGCCGACATCGTCTTCGTCGCCCCGGCCCGGACCGGGGACGTGCTAGTGGCCGAGGCCGCGCTGCGGACCCGGTTCGGGCGGTCCGGGCTCTACGACGTGACCGTCCGGCGGGACGGCGAGGTGATCGCGGAGTTCCGCGGCCGCAGCCACCAGCTTGGCCCGGCCTCGTGAGCCCGCCCGCGATCCCCGCCGCCGGGCCGCGCCGCGGCCGGCCGGGCCATGACCTGGCCTCCGTGCTGGCGGCGGCGGTCGAGCTGTTCAACGAGCGCGGCTACGACGGCACCAGCATGCGGGACCTGGCGGCCCGGCTCGGCATCGCCAAGTCGGCGATCTACCACCACGTATCGGGCAAGGAGGAACTGCTCCGGCTGGCCCTGGACCGGGCCCTGGCCGGCCTGTCGGTGGTGGCGGACCGGGCCCGCGCGCTCCCCGCGCCGGCCGTCGAGCGCCTGGAGTACCTGGTCCGGGGCAGCGTCGAGGTCCTCGAGGCCGAGTCGCCCTACGTCACCCTGCTGCTCCGGGTGCGCGGCAACACCGACGTCGAGCGGGCGGCGCTGGACCAGCGGCGCGCCTTCGACCGGTTCGTGGCCGAGCTGGTGGCGCAGGCCGTGCGGGACGGCGACATCCGGCCCGACGCGGACGCGCTGATCACCGCGCGGCTGCTGTTCGGCCTGGTCAACTCCATCGTCGAGTGGTACAGGCCCACCCGGCGGGCCGACGGCGCCTCGCTGGCCGACCCGGTCTGCGCGATGGCCTTCGAGGGCCTGCGGACCCGGCGCCGCTGAGGAGTCAGTAGCGGATCGCGATCTCGCGGCCCCCGTCGTCGCGCTGCGGCCGGGCCGGGAGGACGACCGCCTGGCCGGTGGCGATGCGCCAGGCGCTCCAGGCCACCGCGGCCGCGTCCAGCGTGTCCGCGACCGGGGCCAGCCGGACCCGGGGGACCGCCAGGCCGGCCCGGCCCAGCAGCTCGCGGCGCAGGTCCGCGCCCGCCTCGGTGTGCTTGCTGTGCGCCAGCGGCGCGCCCGCCATGGCGCTGAAGGCCAGCTCCGGGTGCACCTCGTACAGCGGGTGCGCGCAGGTCCGGCGGTACCGGTCGGCCTCGAGCAGCCTGGCCCGCAGCCCCCAGGCCTGGATGCTGAAGCCCTGGCCGGTCAGCTCGCGGCAGCGCTGGTTCGCGGCCTGGTAGCTGGCCTGCGTCCAGACCGCCCGGGGCGGGATGGCGAAGACCGAGCTGCGCCTGGGGCCGAGCAGGCCGCGGGCCGCCCGGTCCGCCTCGCGCCAGCCCGACTCGAGCAGGCCCAGCGGCATGTCGATGCCGACCACGTCGGCGCCATTCCCGTCGAGGACCCCGGCCAGCGACTCGTGCACGCGCACGCCCTCCACCCCGGGCGGTTCGGACACCTCCAAGCTGACGGCGACCCAGCCGCGCCGGCAGGCGTCGACTCCGGTTACGCGCACGCTCGCCCCCTCCCGAGGTATCTGACGGGTTTGTCCGGCGAGGCTACCGCCTGACGGCGCGCTGAGCCGTTAGGGTGCCCTTGTGGCCGAGGTCACCATCGACGTCACTGGTCAGCGACCGGACCGCGCCCGGGCCCGCCTGAGGCCCGTCCGCGACCCGGCCCCGGCCCGATCCGAATGTGCCGTCACCATCCGATGCACGGCGCCCGACGCGCTGTCCAACTTGGTCGCCGTCCTCGAGCTGACCGTCGACGGGCAGGTGCGCTGCAGTGCGTCCACCCGGCGGCCGTTCGCCGCGACGGTCAGGCTGGTCGACGACGTCCTGGTCGGCGGCGACTACTACGACGGCGGGGGCGAGCCCATCGCGGCGTTCGGGTGGCCGATGCTGCTGCAGTCCGGCGGCCTGGCCCGGCTGGCCGGAACCACGCTCGAGCTGACCCCGCGCGGTGAGGCGGCGCTAGCCCGGCCGTCCTACCAGGCGCTCGGAGCGCTGTGGGAGCGGTGGCGCAAGAGCGTGTCGCACGATGAGCTTTCCCGGATCGAGGCGATCCGGGGACAGCACAAGGCGGCCACGCTGACCCCGGCGGCCACACGCCGCGCCGCGGTGGCTGAAGGTCTCGCCGCCGTCCGGCCCGGCGAGTGGATCGATGCCGACACGATGCTCGGGGTCCTGGCGACGCAGTCGGCGCCGCTGACGGCGGCCAGGAGCCGGATCGCCCTCTGGCGCCTCTACGTCGCCGACTCATGCCGCGGGTCGCTCGGTCGCGCGGGCGAGCTGGCCTGGGCGGTCGTCGAGGGCCGGTACGCGCTGTGCGTGCTGTTCGAGTACGCCGCCACGATGGGCGTGGTCGACGTGGCTTACACCGATCCGAGGGGAGCCCGCGAAGACTACCGTGGCCTGTGGGGTGCCGGCGGTTATGACTGCCTGTCCCGCTACGACGGCTTGGCCGCCGTGCGGGTCAACGAGCTTGGCGCCGCGATCCTGCACGATCCCGGCACCCTGCCCGCCCTCGGCCTGCCCGGGCCCAGGCGTGACCTCCGGTAGGGCACGCGGCGGGGCGAGAGCACGCACCGCATTCGTTCGGCCCCAAAAGTCCAAAAATAGGGGGGGAGCGGCGCGGCACCTGATCACGCGGGACCTCA
>Ga0335073_10008587_pt1 | contig 14335 bp, 13 predicted proteins | sample Lox_Sample_22_FD_207093 | JGI IMG/M metagenome (GOLD analysis project Ga0335073, IMG submission 207093) | Soil microbial communities from Loxahatchee National Wildlife Refuge, Florida, United States - Lox_Sample_2.2 | ecosystem: Environmental > Terrestrial > Soil > Wetlands | place: USA... | reverse complement strand
CAGGCAGGAACTGCTCACCAAGCAAAGCGGTCCCCGCCTGTGGGCGATCGTGGACGAGGCCGCGCTGCGGCGCCCGGTGGGCAGCCCCGCGGTATTCCGGGAACAGCTCGAGCACCTGATCGAGGTCGCCCAGAACGCCCGGATCACGCTTCAGATCGCTCCGCTGGGGGCCGGGCCGATCGCCGAGGCGGGTGCGTTCACGCTCATGCGGTTCCCGGATGAGGACCTGCCGGACGTGGTCTATCTCGAGCAGCTCACCAGCGCCCTGTACCTCGACAAGCGCGAAGACGTGGAGCGCTACAGCGAGGTCATGGAGCGGCTCAGCGTCGAGAGCGAGCCGCCGGAGCGCACCGCGGACATACTGCGCGACATGATGCAGGACCTCAGCTAGGGAACCGGCATACGCTGCGCACATGACGAGCAGCGAGATGTTTGACAGAGGTATGCGGACGCGGCGCGAGGTCCTGGGCGCGGAGTACGTCGACGCCAGCATGGCCCGGGCCGATGACTTCATGATGGCTTTCCAGCGCGTCACCACGGAGCTGGCCTGGGACTACGTGTGGAACCGCCCCGGCCTGGACCGCCGAACGCGCAGCCTGCTGAACCTGGCCATGCTGACCGCGCTGGGCAAACCCGCCGAGCTGAAGCTGCACGTGAAGGGTGCGCTGACCAATGGCGTGACCGTCGACGAGATCAAGGAGGTGCTGGTGCAGGCGTCGGTCTACTGCGGCATCCCGGCCGGCCTCCAGGCGTTCCGCGCCGCCGACGAGGTGCTGCTGGCCGAAGGCGCCATCACGCCCGCGGACGCTGGCGAATGAGTGTCGTGCCGGAGGCGCGCAAGGCAAGCACCCCGCCCATCCAGCGGGTCGGCTTCGTCGGCATCGGCAACATGGGCTGGCCGATGGCGGCCAACCTGGTGCGCGCCGGGTTCGACGTCGTGGCGGTGGACGCAACGCCGGGCCGGGCCGACGCGTTCGCGGCCGAGGTCGGCGGCTCGGCGGCCGGCGCCGAAGATGCCGCCGAGCAGGCCGACGCCATGGTGACGATGCTGCCGACGAGCGACCACGTCGCCGACGTCATCGCGCAGACGCGTGCGCGCCTGCGCGCGGGGGCCCTGGTCATCGAGATGTCCTCGGGCGTGCCGAGCGTCACCCAGGCCCTCGCCGCCGACCTCGCGGCGCACGGGGTCGGGCTGATCGACTGCCCGGTCTCCGGCGGTGTCGCCAGGGCCAGGACGGGAGACCTCGCGATCATGGCGGGCGGTGCCGCCGGGGAATTGCTCCGCGCCGAGCGCGTGCTGGCGGCCGTTGGCACGTCCGTCCACCACTGCGGCGGCGTCGGCGCAGGCCAGGCGATGAAGGCGCTGAACAACCTGGTCTCGGCCGGCGGCTTCCTGATCGGGATCGAGGCGCTCCTGATCGGGCAGAAGTTCGGGCTCGACCCGGCGCTCATGGTGGACGTGCTGAACGCCTCGTCCGGAATGAACAACAGCACGCGGAGCAAGTTCAAGCAGTTCGTGCTGTCCCGGCGGTTCGATTCCGGCTTCGGCCTCGACCTGATGGTGAAGGACCTCGCGATCGCGCTCGAGGTGGGCGACGACACTCCGGCGCCGTTCGCTGAGCTGTGCCGCGAGCTGTGGAGCAGCGCCGCTGATCTGCTCGGCCCGGGTCAGGATCACACCGCGGTGGCGCGGCTGTCCGAGAGGCTGGCAGGAGCCGAGCTCGCCCCCGCCGACGAGCCGGGCTGACCGGCGGGCGCATGGGCAAACGGCAGGTTAAACGGTCATATCTGCAGCTCGGAGGCTGGTGACCGGCGCCCCTAAATTAGTACAATTCTCAAGATGGACCGCCGTGCCGGATGAGCAGCCAGGGGGACGGATGACCGAGCTCATCATCGGCCACGAGCAGTCCGACACGCATCAGAAGGCACTGCGCATCAACCTCGACCCGCGCTGGTACGGGACGATGGCGGAGATCGGCGCGGGCCAGGAAGTGGTGCGCTGGTTCTTCCGTGTCGGGGGTGCCGCCGGCACCGTCGCGAAGTCGATCTCCGCCTACGACATGGCGGTCAGCGATGCCGTCTACGGCAAGGCGGAACGGTACGTCTCCTCCGGCAGGCTGCAGGGCATGCTCGACAAGGAGTTCCAGCTCAACGTCCAACGGCTGGACGACGAGCGCGGCGACGAGAACTGCTTCTTCGCGTTCGCCGACACCGTCGTGGCGCGCAGCTACCGGGGCAGCAACGAGTGTCACGGCTGGATGGGCGTGAAGTTCCAGGCGCAGCCCCACGACGAGCCGAGCCAGATCGTCATGCACGTGCGGATGCTCGACGTCGAGGCGTTCGCGCAGCAGGAGGCGCTCGGGATCGTCGGGGTGAACCTGCTGTACGGGGCGTTCTTCCACCACCACGAGCCGGACAAGCTCATCGAGAGCCTGCTGGACCGGCTGACCACCGGCCGCATCGAGATCGACATGATCCAGTTCCGCGGGATCGAGTTCCGGCACGTGGACAACCGGCTGATGGCGCTCAAGCTGGTGCAGGTCGGGCTCAGCGGCGTGGCGATGTTCGGGCCCGACCGCGAGGTGCTGCAGCCGAGCGAGGTGCTGCGCAAAAAGGCGGTGCTGGTGGAGCGGGGCAGCTTCCGGCCGCCCACGCACGTGAACCTCGACATGCTCGAGACCGCCAAGGTCAGGTTCTCCGAAGACCCCGCGGTCTCCGGCAAACCGATCCTGATGCTCACCGAGATCACGATGCGCAACCTGCTCGCCGGCGGAGCCACCGAGGTGGACCGGCGCGATTTCCTGGCCCGCGCCGAGCTGCTCGCGGCGTGCGGCATGACGGTGCTGATCAGCGACTACTTCGACTACTACCGGCTGGCCGCCTACATCGCACAGCGAACCACCGAGCGCATCGGCATCGTCATGGGCGTGCCCAGCCTGATCGACCTGTTCAATGAGGCGAATCACGCCCAGCTCCCGGGCGGGATCCTGGAGAGCTTCGGGCGGCTGTTCAAGAACGACCTGAGGCTCTTCGTCTACCCGCTGCAGCCGTCACGGGACGACGAGCTCAAGACCGTGGACGACGTCAAGGTCCAGCCGGAGCTGCAGCCCCTGTACGACTACCTCTGGGGGCGGGGCAGCTTCGTCAGCCTCGACAACTACAAGCCCGAGTACCTGCCGATCTTCAGCAGGGACGTGCTGCGCCGGATAGCCGCCGGAGACGAGTCCTGGGAGACCATGGTGCCGAAAGAGGTCGCCAAGCTGATCAAGCGCCGCGGGTTCTTCGGCTGCAGCAAGTCGAACGAGGACTGACTGACCGCTTAAGGTCTTGCCATGGAGCAAGGCCTGATCGCCGAGGTGCCGTGGTGACCACGGCGAGCGTCCTGGTCGAGGCGCTGAGCCGGGAACTGCCCAGTGACCGTGTCGTCACCGATCCCGACGTCCTTGCGGCGATGTCTCACGACGACGCCGAGTGGGCTCCGGTCGGCCCGGCCGCCGCCGGGGTGCGCGCGCGGTCCGAAGCGGAGGTGCAGCACGTCGTCCGCACGTGCGCAGACCTGGGCGCCGCGGTCGTGCCGCGCGGAGCGGGAACCGGGCTGTCCGGCGGCGCAAACGCGGTCAGCGGCTGCGTGATCCTCGACCTGTCGCAGATGAACCAGCTCATCGAGATCGATCCCGACAACCTGCTGGCGGTGGTGCAGCCGGGAGCGGTCAACAACGACGTCAAGGCGGCCGTCGCCGAGCACGGCCTCTGGTACCCGCCGGACCCGGCCAGCGCCCCATGGTCCACGATCGGCGGCAACGTCGCCACCAATGCGGGCGGCCTGTGCTGCCTGAAGTACGGCGTCACCCGCGACTACGTTCTGGGCCTGCGCGCCGTAGTCGGAGGTCCCGTCGGCTACGGCGAGGCCGTGCGCCTCGGCCGGCGCACCACCAAGGGCGTGGCCGGCCTCGACCTGGTGGGGCTGTTCGTCGGCTCCGAGGGCACGCTCGGCGTCGTGACCGAGGTCACGCTGCGGCTGCGGCCCGCGCCGGCCGGCACGCCGCGTACGGTCGTCGGCGCCTTCGCCGACCTTGTCTCCTCCGGCCGGGGCGTGGCCCAGATCACCCGGCGCGGCCTGACCCCCGCCGTGCTCGAGCTGCTCGACCGGGCGTGCCTGCGTGCGGTCGAGGACTGGAGGCACCTGGGCATCGAGGCGGACGCGGAAGCGCTGCTGCTGGCGCGGGTCGACACGCCGGGTGACTCCGGCGCGGCCGAGGCCGAGGCGATCGCGGCGACCATGGCCGACGCCGGGGCGATCTGGGTCGAGCAGTCAACCGACGACGCCGAGTCCGAGGCGCTGTTCGACGCCAGGCGGCTCGCCTACCCGGCGCTGGAACGGCTCGGACCGGTCCTCACCGAGGACGTCTGCGTACCGCGGTCCAAGGTCCCCGCGATGCTGGAGCAGATCGCCGCGATCGCGGCGCGGCATGGCGTGCGGATTGCGACGATCGCGCACGCGGGTGACGGGAACCTGCACCCGCTGCTGATCACGCCTCCGGGCGACGGCGCGGCGCGCGCCGCCGCGCAGGCCGCGTTCGAGGAGTTCCTCGATGCGGCGATCGCGCTCGGCGGCACCGTGACCGGCGAGCACGGCGTCGGGATTCTCAAGCGGGACGGCATGCGCCGCGAACTCGACCCGGGATCGCTCGCCATGCAGTCGGCGGTGCGCCAGGCCCTGGACCCCCTCAACATCTTCAACCCGGGCAAGGGCTGATCGATCCCTGCCGGCCGGCCCCCGGCCACGTGATTACTCAAAGTATCTGGGCATAACGGGACGTGTTCGGATCGGCTCGGGGATGTGGCTCGGCGCGGGGGGGTGCCTGGGGCGTGGCGGGTGATGGGGGGCCAGCGAGGGGAACGGGGGCGCGGCGCCTGTCGCCGGAGGGCCGCCGGATTCTGGCGCTGGAGAACGAGACCGTGGCCGGCCACACGTGCAAGGTCATCGAGCTGGATGGTCCGCTCGACGTCGGCCGGCTGCGGGCCTCGGTCGCCGAACGCCTGCCCCGGGCGCCGAAGCTGAGCATGCGCTTGCACCTGAGCGCGATTGACCACGCTCCGTGGTGGGTCCCGGATCCGCACGTAGACATCAACGCGCAGGTCGTGGAGTACCGCCAGCCCGAAGCGGCGGACGCGGCCGGGTTCCGGGCTGCGGTCGCCGCCATCTTCGCCCAGCATCTGGACCGGTCACGGCCGCTGTGGCGACTGGACGTGATACCCCGGATGCCCGGGGGCGGCAGCGCGCTGGTCTGGCGCATCCATCACGCCCTGGCGGATGGGCTGACGGCCATGCGCATGGCAGCCGCTGTGCTGTGGGACGAAGAGCCGGCATCCGTGGGAGGCACCGGCCGGGCGGCGCCGACGAGCCGGGACCGCGCCGGCGCGGCGGGCGGAAGCGGCGCCGCGGCGCAGCATCACTGGCTCGCTGGACTGCTGGCCGCCTCGCGTGAGGTGCCGCAGCCGTGGCTGAGCTCGCCATTCGACGGTCACATCGACGGCCGGCGGGCGGTGGCATTCAGCACCGCCGGGCTCGCCGATCTGCACCGGGTGGCGGCAGCCGCCCACGGCGCGACGGTGAACGACGCGGTGCTCGCCGTGGTGGCGGGCGGGCTGCGGCGCTGGCTCGAGGCCCATCACGGCCGCCTCGGCGCGGTCCGGGTGAAGGTGCCGGTGAGCTTGCACACCCCGCCTCTCACCCCGGGCGACGCCGACTCCCAGCCCGGCAACCGCGACTCTTTCTTCTGCCTGGACCTGCCGCTCGGGTCGGCCGACCCGCTCGAGCGCCTGGCCGCCATCCGGCGTGCCACCCGGGTCCGCAAGCAGGGCCATGACGCGCAGCACCTCGACGGGCTCATGCGCGGGCTCGCACACACCCCGCGGCTGAGCAGGTTCGCAGACCGCATCCTGGCTCATCCCCGCTCGTTCGCGCTGAACGTGTCCAACGTCCCGGGGCCCCACCGGCCGATCCAGGTGCTCGGGGTGCCGGTGCGCACGCTGTACTCGCTGGCCGAGATCCGCGAGCACCACGCCCTGCGCGTCGCCGTCGTGTCGCTGGCCGGAAATCTGAACTTCGGCCTCGTCGCCGACCCGACCCTGCTCGACGATGTGGACCAGCTGGCCGCCGACATGCACGCAGAGGCGGCCGCCCTGATCGCGCACGGTCCGGCCTGACCCGTCCTTTTTGCTGGCGCAATTATCTGGACATTCCGCAGTCCGACTCGGCGCGCATATGCCGGACCATATGCTGGGCCTGCCAAGGGGGCATTAACGGAGGACGGCGGGGGAATTTATGCTGCTCGGGCGCATGGCCTGGCGGGCCGTCGCGGCGGGGGCCGCGGTTACGTCACTCGCACTGGCCAGCACCGCTGGCCCAGCAACTGCCGCGGTGGGCACGGGCACGCGGCTCAGCAAGCACGACCCGGTCATCCCGGTGAGCGCAACTGCCCGGGGACGCACGCGACAGCCGGTAACCGCCTATATCGTCAATTATCTTTCGAGTACCGTCACCCCCATCCGCACCGCCACCAACACGGCGGGCACCGCGATCCCGGTCGGGGAAAACCCCGTGGCCATCGCGATCACTCCGAATGGGAAAACTGCTTACGTCGTCAATGCGCACTCCGGCACGGTTACCCCGATCGATACACGGACCAATACCGCGGGCACGCCTATCGCGGTTGGCAGAGACCCGGAAGCCATCGCGATTACCCCGGACGGGAGAACCGCCTACGTCGTGAACACTGGCGCAGACACGGTCACGCCGATCCGCACCGCCACGAACACCCCGGGTGCGCCGGTCCCCGTGGGATCCATCCCGCAGGGCATCGCGATCTCTCCGAACGGCAAGACCGCCTACGTGACCAATCAGCTCTCGGACACGGTCACCCCGATCCGCACCGCCACCGACACCGCGGGCAGCCCGATCCCGGTCGGCGGACTCCCCTCGGCGATCGCGATCACCCCGAACGGGAAAACCGTCTACGTGATCAATCATCTCTCGGGCACGGTCACCCCGATCCGCACCGCCACGAACACCCCCGGCCGCCCGATCCCAACCGGGAAAGACCCCTGGGCCATCGCGATCACCCCAGACGGGAAAACCGCGTACGTCGCGAACTTCGAGTCGGGCACGGTCACCCCGATCCGCACCGCCACCAACACCGCCGCCCGGCCGATCCCAACCGGGAAGAATCCCTGGACCATCGCGATCACCCCAGACGGCAAGACCGCCTACGTCGCCGATCGCGGCTCGGGCGCAGTCATCCCGGTCCGCACCGCCAGCAACACCCTCGGCCGCCCGATCCCAACCGGGAAAGACCCCTGGGCCATCGCGATCACCCCAAACGGGAAAACCGCGTACGTCGCCAACTTCGACTTCTACTCGGGCACGGTCACCCCGATCCGGACCGCGGTCAACAAGGCAGGCACCGCCATCCCGGTCGAGAATGGCCCCCAGGCCATCGCGATAACCCCGTAGCGAGGGCGTCAGGTGAGCGGGAGGACCGACGAACTTCGCGGCCCGACCCCGCGCAGCACCGCCACGACCTTGCCGCGGATCGCCGCCTTGTCGCCGGATATGGGGGTGTAGGCAGGGTTCTGCGGCATCAGCCAGACCCGGCGGTCCACCTTCTTGTACGTCTTGACCGTGCCCTCGACCTCGATGCCGTCAATTAATGCGGCCACGATGTCGCCGTCCCGCGGCTTTTCGTAAAGCTCGCGTACCACGACCCAGTCGCCATCGAAGATCCCGACGCCGATCATGGAATCGCCGACGACCTTGAGGATGAACAGGCCCTCTTCGGGCCCGACCACTTCTCTGGGCAGCGGCATGCGAACCCCGTTGGGCCCCAGGGGAACAATCGGCTCACCACCCGCGACCTGCCCCTCGAGGGAGACCCAGGCCACCCTCGAGGGGTCGTTCTCCCCGGGCGCCGCCTCAGCCTGCCTGATCTCCTCGGCGGCATGCTCGCCCGGCCGCAGCAGCCGCACCGTCCGCGGCGACCCCTCCTCGTAGGTAAGGAACCCCTCCGCCTTCAGTTCCCGAAGGTGGTGCAGTGCGCTGGACCCGCTCTTCAGGCCCGCTGCCCCGGCGATCTCGCGGTTAGTCGGCGAACAGCCGTGATCCGTCGCGTAGTCATCGATAAACCGCAGGATCTTGCGCCGACGCCAGTACAGAGCGCCCAGCCTGAGTTCCTCGCTGTCCGTCATCGGGCCTCCGCCTCGGTGATCATCACCAGCTTAGGGCTGAACCACGCGGCCAGCCAGCAGGTAGGGATTGCGGAGACGGAGGGTGGCGGAACGCGCAGTGGTTTTGGGCTGGTGCTCAGCCGGGCAGCGGGTTTTCGGGGGAACAGGCAGTGGTTTCGGGCGACCTCAGCCGGGCAGCGGGTTTCCGGGGGAACAGGCAGTGGTTCGGGCGACCTCAGCCGGGCGCAGGTTTCCGGGGGAACGCGGGGACGGAGCCCCCGCGGGCTGGCATCGCGATGCGGCGGCCTGCGGTCGGCGGGGCAGGCAGCGCCGCGTGCTGGGCGGCCAGCGCCTCGACGGCGCTGCGGCGGGGCTGCGGCATGGGCGTCACCTGCTCGGTCGCGATGTCGACGTGCAGGAACATCAGCTCGTTCGCCGCCATCTCGTCGCCGGTCTCGGCGTCCGTCATCCGGTGGAACGCGTGCAGCCGCTTGGCGTCAGCGCCGAGCAACTGCGTGCTGTACCGCAGCCGGGTGCCAGCGCGCACGCTGCGGAAGAAGCACACGTGGCTCTCGACCGTGAACATGCCGCAGCCGGCCCGCTCCCGGTACGCGGCGCCCAGGCCGATCTGGTCGAGGAACGCCTCCGTGGCCTCGGTGAACGCCAGCCCGTAGTACCCGTCGTTCATGTGGCCGTTGTAGTCGATCCAGTCCGCCGGCACCGTGCGCTCGCCGGTGTCCAGCGGGCCTGGCGCGCCGGCGCTCACCGGCCCTGCCAGACGGGCGCGCGGCGCTCGGCGAACGCCCGGGCCCCCTCGGCGGCGTCGGCCGACCCGAGCATCGCCCGGTACGCGGGCAGGCTGCCGTTGCGCTGGATCCCGTACCCCGCACCCACCGCGGTGGCCTCGGTCTCGCGCAGGATCTCCAGCACGGCGGCGACGGACAGCGGCGCCGCCGCGCAGATCCCTGCCGCCAGCTCACGCGCCGCGGTCATCAGCTCCCCGCCCGGGACCACCCGGTTGACCAGCCCCCACCTTGCCGCCTCGGCTGCGGTCAGCCGCCTGCCGGTGAGCAGCAGCTCGACCGCGATCGGGCGGGGCAGCCGGGCGGGCAGCCGCAGCAGTCCCCCGGCGTCCGGGACCAGGCCGAGCGTGACCTCGGTGAGCGCGAACTCGGCGTGCTGCGCCGCCACGACCAGGTCCGCGGCTAGGACCAGCTCGAAGCCGCCGCCGAACGCCAGCCCGTTGACCGCGGCGATCACCGGCTTGCCGATGTTGAGGAACTCGGTGAGCCCGGCGAACCCGCCAGGGCCGTGGTCGGCGTCCACGCCCTCTCCCCCGGCCGCCGCCTTCAGGTCCCAGCCCGCGCAGAAGAACCGCTCGCCCGCCCCGGTCAGGATCCCGACCCGCAGCTCCGGGTCGCGGCGCAGCCTGTCGAACGCGGCGAACAGCTCCCGGCTGGTCGCCACGTCGACCGCGTTCGCCTTGGGCTTGTCCAGCGTCACGATCAGCGTCTGGTCTTCCACGGCGGTGTGGACCGTGGCGTTCAGGGTGGTCAATTAGGCTCCGTACGGTCGCAAAAGTGAGCGGGCAATGATCTGGCGCTGTATCTCGCTGGTGCCATCCCAGATTCTCTCTACCCTGGCATCCCGCCACCAGCGCTCGACCGGCAGCTCGGCCATCAGCCCCATGCCGCCGAACGTCTGCACCGCGGCGTCGGTGACCCGGCCGAGCATCTCCGAGGCGTACAGCTTGGCCATGGCCGCGTCGGCGTCGGTCATCGCCCCGCGGTCGAGACGGGCCGCGGCGCGCAGCGTGAGCAGCTCGGCCGCCTCCAGCTCGGTGGCCATGTCCGCGAGCCGGAACCCGACGCCCTGGAACCGGCCGATCGGCTGGCCGAACTGCCTGCGGTTCGCGGCCCATTCCGTCGCCGCCTCCAGGACCCGCCGCGCGCGGCCGACGCTGGTCGCCGCCACGGTGAGCCGGGTCGCGCCGAGCCACTGGCCCATCAGGTCGAAGCCGCGGCCCTCCTCGCCGAGCCGGCTGGCCACCGGCACCCTGCAGCCGGAGAAGATCAGCTCGCACTGGTGGTAGCCACGGTTGGACACACACGGCGGGCCGCGGCGCACCTCGAGGCCGGGCGCGGGATTGTCCACCAGCAGCGTCGTGATCAGCTTCTTCGGGCCGCGCGGGGTCTGCTCGACGCCGGTGGCCGCGAACAGGATCACGAAGTCGGCCACGTCCGCGTGGCTGATGAAGTGCTTCGTTCCGTCGATCACGTAACAGTTCCCGGAACGCGCCGCGGTGGTGCTCATCGAGCGGACGTCGGAACCCGCGCCGGGCTCCGTCATCGCCACGCAGTCGTGGCGCTCGCCGCGGATCGCGGGCAGCAGGTACCGCTCGCGCTGCTCGCCCTCGCAGGCCCGCAGGATGTTGCTGGGCCGCTCGACCAGCATCTGCAGCGCGTACGAGGCGCGGCCGAGCTCTCGCTCGGCGAGCGTCACGCCGGTCGCGTCGAGGCCGCCGCCGCCGAGCTCGGCCGGCATGTTCGCGGCGTACAGGCCGGACGCGATCGCCTTGGCCCGGATCTCGTCGGCCAGGCCGGGCGGCACCTCGTCGAGCCGCTCGACCTCGTCCTCGTGCGGGTAGAGCTCGCGCTCGACAAAGTCGCGGACGGTGCCGACGATCAGCCGCTGCTCCTGCGTGAGGTCAAGATCCACCGCGGTCACCCGCCCGGGGGCGCAATGGCGCGGCCGACGTAGCCCGGTCGTGGCAGCGCCGCGTGCGCGACCCGGATCTGCACCAGGCGCCCGGCGATCTCGGCCGGAAACGGCGTTGACCGGCCGGCCGTCAGGTCGACGTGCAGCAGCAGCTGCTCGGCGGTGGCGAGCACCGCGCCGGAGTCGCTGCGGATCTCGTGCGCGATGTGCAGCCGCTTGGCGTCGACGCCGAGGACGTGCAGGGACAACTGCAGCCGGTCCCCGGTCCGCGCCTGGCCCAGGTGGCGCAGATGGGTCTCGGCGGTGAACAGCGACCGGCCCGCCGCGCGGTAGTCATCGTCGACGCCGATGTAGCGGAAGAAGGCGTCCGCGCTGTCCCCGACGATCAGCAGGTACGCGGACTCGGTCATGTGGCCGTTGTAGTCGGCCCACTCCGCCGCGACCTCGGTCTCGTGCAGCCGCAGCGGGGCGTCGATCACCCGCGCCATCAGGCCTCTCCGACGGAGACCGTCATCTTCGGCACGTCGGCGAGGAGCTGCGCGGTGTACGCGTCCTTCGGCGACTCGAGCACCTCGGTGACCGTGCCGCGCTCGCAGATCCTGCCGTCGTTCATGACCACGACGTGGTCGGCGATGCTGCGCACCAGCGGCAGGTTGTGCGTGATGAAGATCATCGACAGGCCGCGCTCGTGCTGCAGGCCGCGCAGCAGCTCCACGATCGCGGCCTGCACGGAGACGTCGAGAGCGGAGGTGACCTCGTCGCAGACGAGCAGGTCGGGCTCGAGGATGAGCGCGCGGGCGATCGCCACCCGCTGCCGTTCGCCGCCGGAGAGCTGATCCGGGTACAGCCCGACGAACGACTCGCGCAGCGCCGCTGAGGACAGCGCGGCCAGCACCCGCTCATACCGCTCGTCGGGCCCCAGCTTCTCGAAGTGGGCCAGCGGCTGCTCCACGATCTGGCCCACGGTCCGGCGCGGGTTCAGCGCCAGGTACGGGTTCTGCGAGACGTACTGGATCCGCCGCAGCTGGTCGCCGCTGCGGCGGCGGATGCCGGCGGTCAGCGCCTTGCCGGAGAACGTGACGTCGCCGCGCCACGTCGGGTGCAGCCCGACCAGGCACCGCGCCAGCGTCGTCTTCCCCGACCCGGACATGCCGACCACGGCCACGCACTGCCGGCCCGGCACAGCGAAGGTCAGGTCGGTCAGCGCGGTCTTGCGGCCGTAGGTGGCCGACAGGTCCCGCACCTCGAGCAGCGCTTCCGTGGAGCCAGGGCCGGCGGGCCTGGCCACCGGCCCGCCCTCGGTCCCGGCCAGCGCGGCGACCTCGAGGGCTTTCAGGCACCGCGCCGCGTGACCGGTCGGCGACACCTCGACCATCGGCGGCTGCCCGGCCTCGCACTCCGGCACGGCGAACTCGCACCGGGGCTGGAAGAAGCAGCCCGGCGGCCGGCTGCCGGGCCGGGGTGGCTGCCCGGCCAGACCGGTCAGCACCTGGGAGCGGTCCAGCGACGGGACGGCCTGCAGCAGCCGGCGGCTGTACGGGTGCGACGGGGTGGTGAACACCTCGCGCGCCGGGCCGACCTCGGCGAGCCTGCCGGCGTACAGCACCGCGACGTGGTCGGCGATCTCGGCGACCACCGCCAGGTCGTGGCTGATGTAGACGGCCGCGACCCGGTAGGAGCGGCACAGGTCCCTGATGGTCTCCAGCACCCGGCGCTGGGTGGTGACGTCCAGGCCGGTGGTCGGCTCGTCGAGCACGATCAGCTGCGGGCGGCAGGCGAAGGCCATGGCCAGCCCGACCCGCTGCTGCTGCCCGCCGGAGAGCTGGTGCGGGTAGGAGCCGAGGATGCCGGGCACCGTGGACAGGCCGACCTCGGCCAGCATCTCGGTGAGCCGCTCGGCGCGTGCGTTGTCGTCGCCCTCGTAGTACGCGAGCACCTCGCGGAGCTGGGTGCCGATCTTCAGCGTGGGGTTCAGCGCGCTGGACGGGTCCTGCGGCACGTAGGCGACCTGGCGGCCGCGCAGATTCTGAAGGCCCTTCGGCGACAGCGGGAGGATGTCCTGGCCGTCGACGACGACCTTGCCGCCGCCGATGACCAGCCCGCGGCGGACGTGGCCGAGCAGCGCGAGCGCCATGGTGGTCTTGCCGGATCCGGACTCGCCCACCAGGCCGAGCACCTCGCCCGGCTGCACCTGGAACGAGATCTCATCGACGACGTCGACGGACTCCCGCCCGTGCGACGGCGCCCGGAGCACCTGCAGGCCGTCGACGACCAGCCTTAGTTCCGCGGCTTCCCCGCGGGCACCGGCCGGAGTGGCGGTCATGACGTGGCTCCGGCCGCCGTGATGCCGGGCAGCAGCGCGTCGTCGGCGCCGCGCCCGACGCCGAGTGAGGCGCGGGCGACGGCGTCGGTCAGCGTGTTCGTACCGATGGTCAGGGCAGCGATGAGCAACACCGGCGCCAGCACCCCCCACGGATTGGCCACCAGGCCGATCCGGTTCTCGTTGATCATGTATCCCCAGCTCGGGGTCGGCGGCTGCAGCCCGAACCCGAGGAAGCTCAGCCCGGCGATCACCAGGATCGAGTAGGTGAGCCGAAGCCCCAGCTCCACCATCAGCACCGAGGTGAGGTTCGGCAGGACCTCCCGGCGCATCACCTTCCGCGCGGGCATGCCGATGATCTGCGCGGCCCTGACGTAGTCCCGCTCGCAGATGTCCAGGGCCGCGGCCCTGGTCACGCGGGCCACCTGCGGCGCGTGCGAGATCGCCACCGCCGCGACGATCAGCCAGATCTTCGGCCCGAGGATGCTGACCAGCAGCAGCGCGAACACGAGCTGGGGGAATGCGAGCACGATGTCCACGGTGCGCATCAGGATGGTGTCCCAGCGCCCGCCGAAGTACGCCGCGGTGACGCCCCAGGCGGCTCCCACGCCGACGCCGAGCAGGGTGGCGACCGCCGCCATCAGCAGCAGCTGCCAGCCTCCGTCCAGCGTACGGCTCAGCACGTCCCGGCCGAGGGTGTCGCCGCCGAGCGGGAAGTTCAGCGATGGGTTGGCGAACGGCCTGGTGACGAAGTTGTCGGCCGGGTAAGGGGCCAGCGCAGGGCCGATCGCCGCGATGAGCACCACGGCCCCGACGATCCCGAGCCCGATCGCGCCGCGAGGGGTGCGCACCGCCCGGCCGAGCACCGCCACCCACTCCCGCCGGCGTGCCCGTCTGCGCCCGGCGGTCTGAAGAACCTCCAGCGCCGCGGTGGAAGCCACTGAGTCACCTCCGTCAGGACCGGGGCAGCCGCCGCCGCGGACTGGCGGCGAGCGACACCATGTCGGTTGCGATGTTCACGACCACGTAGAAGGCGGCCAGCAGGATCACGATGAACTGGATCACCGGGAT
>Ga0335073_10008585_pt1 | contig 14338 bp, 13 predicted proteins | sample Lox_Sample_22_FD_207093 | JGI IMG/M metagenome (GOLD analysis project Ga0335073, IMG submission 207093) | Soil microbial communities from Loxahatchee National Wildlife Refuge, Florida, United States - Lox_Sample_2.2 | ecosystem: Environmental > Terrestrial > Soil > Wetlands | place: USA... | reverse complement strand
CGCCCATTGCTCGAAGAACGGCCACAGCGCGGCCCCGGTGAAGATGATGCCGAGCGGCAGCAGGCCAGGGATCAGCACCGACAGCGAGAGCGTATGCCCGAGGAAGTTGATCTCCCAGGAGGGCATCATGCGCAGCGAGCCCTCCAGGATGCCCATGTAGAAGTCGGGCTGCGACGCCGACGAGATCGCCAGCGGCGTGTAAGGCCCGTACAGCCACACCGGGTTGATCTGCGCGAACGTGGAGAGCGCGACGAGCGCGCCGAAGATGAAGAAGAACCATGCCTGGCCCTTGAGCAGGAAGTAGGGCCAGAACGGCTGACCGGTCACGTTCCGCTCGGTGTTGATGCTGCTCGGCATCTGCGTGTGCTTCTGGTGGAACATGATGAACAGGTGCGCTGTGACCAGGGCCAGGATCAGGCCCGGGAACAGGAACACGTGCAGGATGTACATGCGCGGGATGACCGACGTGCCGGGGAACGGGCCGCCGAAGAGGAAGAACGCGGCGTAGGTGCCCACGATCGGGATGCCCTGCAGCACGCCCTCGAAGATCCGCAGGCCGGCGCCGGACAGCTGGTCGTCGGGAAGCGAGTAGCCGAAGAGGCCCTCGAGCATGCCCAGCATGAACAGCGTGACGCCGATCAGCCAGTTGATCTCGCGCGGCTTGCGGTAGGCGCCGGTGAAGAAGACCCTGAGCATGTGCGCCATGATCGCGACCATGAACATCAGGGCGGCCCAGTGGTGGATCTGCCGCATCAGCAGGCCGCCGCGGATGTCGAACGAGATGTTCAGCGTCGACTGGTATGCCTCCGACATGGTGATGCCGTCGAGCTTGGTGTACGAGCCGTGGTACACCACGTCGTTCATCGACGGCACGAAGAACAGCGCCAGGTAGGTGCCGGTGAGCAGCAGGATCACGAAGGACCACAGGGCGATCTCGCCGAGCATGAACGACCAGTGGTCCGGGAAGACCTTGCGCATCAGCACCTTGACGCCCTTGGCGCCGTGGAACCTGTCGTCAAGCCACCCGCCGACACCGGACACGGCCGGCGGGATCTTCACTGCGTCGTCGCTCATCCGCGCTCCCAGAAGCTCGGGCCGACCGGCTGCGTGAAGTCGCTGGCCGCAGCGAGGTACCCGTCGGCGTCAACCATGAGCGGGAGCTGCGGCAGCGCTCGGGCCGCCGGGCCGAAGATGACGTTCGCGCCGTTCGCCGCGTCGAAGGTCGACTGGTGGCACGGGCACAGGATGTGGTGGGTGGTCTGCTCGTAGAGGGCGACCGGGCAGCCGACGTGGGTGCAGATCTTGGAGTAGGCGACGATATTGTCGATCGTCCAGTTCATGCCGTACAGCTGCGTCCCGCTGTTGTAGATGGTCGGCACGTGCAACTCGCCCGGCGCGAACTTGATCAGGATCACGCCTGCCTTCGCGAGCGCGTCGGCATCGTCCTGGTAGCCCTCCGGGATGACGGTGATCATCGAGCCCGGAGTGGAGATGTCCGCCGGGCGCAGCGGGCGCAGCGCGCCGAGGGTGACCGCGCGCAGTCCCTTCCGCCAGACCGTGTGCCGCAGCGAGGTCCCCGGCAGCGGGCCGAGGTCACGCAGCAGCACCAGCGGTGCCAGGGCAAGCGGCGCAGTGGCGAGCAGCAGCGTGCGGCGCAGCAGCGGCCGCCTCGTGACCTGGGAGACGGCCGCGCCCTCGGCGAACTCGCGCTGGAAGGCCGCGCGGTCCTGGGGCGTGGACTGCAGGTCGTGCCGCTCCTCCTCGATCTCGATGTTGGGTGTCAGGTGCCGCACCCAGATCATCGAGCCGGTGCCGAGCGCGAACAGCGCGATCATCAGGCAGGTGCCGAGCACCATGTTCGATCGCAGCACCGCGACCACGTCGTTGGCGCCCGACGGGATCGCGGGCCCGACCTCAATGCCGACGTAGCCCGCGATGAAGCCGCAACCCGCCAGGAAGGCGAGCACGAACAGCGCCGCCACCACCCGCTCGGCCCGCTTCGCGTGCAGCGGCGCGGGCGGTTCCGCGGAAAACTCCGGCCCCTCGGGCTCGGTGCTGATGGTGTCGACCGCCTGCGGCGCGGGGAAGGGAGTTCCGATGACCCGGCGCCGGCCTGTCGGCTCCTCCGGCGTCTCACTCATGACTTCTGCTCCGATTCAGCCTTGAGGTGGTCCCGCCGCTTGGCGGTGAGCCACATGGCGATGAGCACGAGGAAACCGAGGCCGCCGATCCAGGCGAGCAGGCCTTCTGTCGTCGTGCCGGTGCGGCCAAGGGAGAAGCCGCCGGGGTTGGTCTCGGCCCGGGTGTCGACGATGTAGGCGATGATGTCGCGCTTCTCGGCGGGCGTGACCGTCCCGTCGCCGAAGACCGGCATCGCCTCGGGCCCGGTCAGCATCGCCGTGTAGATCTGGGCGGGCGTCGAAGCGGTGAGCGGCGGCGCGTACTTGCCGTAGGTCAGCGCGCCGCCCGCGCCGGCGAACCCGTGGCACTGGGCGCAGTTCGTGCTGAACAGTTCCTCACCGAGCGCCGTGTTCGCCCCGGTGGTCGAGATTTGCGCCGGGGTCGGGATCGCCGGACCGCCGCCGATGGATGCGATGTAGGCGGCGATGGCGTAGATCTGCTGCGTCGTGAACGACGTCGGCTTGCGGTCTTCCTCCGCGCCAAGCTCCCTAGCGGGCATGCGGCCCGTCGACATCTGGAAGTACACCGCGGCCGCGCCGGCCCCGACCAGGCTCGGGGCCTGCGTGGTGCCCTGGGCGTCAAGGCCGTGGCAGGTGGAGCAGCTCTCGATGAACAGCGAATGACCCTGCGCGACCTGAGTCGAGTTCTGGTCGGGTGCCGCCGCCGAGGCGCCGCCGGCGGAGAACGCGCTGTACAGCGCGCCCGCAAGGACGAGACCGCCGGCGACCGCGGCGTAGCCGGCGGCTGGGTGCCTGCGCCGGGAGATGATCGAGCTCACTCGGTATCCCCTGCTTACTGGATGAGGTAGATGGTCGTGAACAGGCCAATCCAGACAACGTCGACGAAGTGCCAGTAGTAGGACACAACGATCGCGCTGACCTGCTGTTCATGAGTGAATTTCTTCGCGGCGTAGGTTCGCCCGAGCAAGAAGAGGAACGCGATAAGACCGCCAGTCACGTGCAACCCGTGGAACCCGGTAGTCAGGTAGAACACCGAGCCGTAGTTGCTCGAAGAGAGCGTCAGGTGGTCGCGGGTGACCAGCTGCCACCACTCGTAACACTGCCCGCAAACGAAGTAAAGACCCATGAGGAAGGACAGCACGTACCACTCGCGCAGTCCCCACTTCGGGAAGTTCCAAATCGATGCCGCACGCCTGATCTGGCCACGCTCAACCGCGAACACGCCCATCTGGCAGGTCACACTGGACAACACGAGCACTGTCGTGTTCGTCGAGCCAAGCGGGAGGTTCAGATGAGCCATGGGCCAAGGCAGGCCCTGGCCTTTATCTACCGAGCGAATCGTGAAGTACATCGCGAACAGCGCAGCGAAGAACATGAGCTCGCTGGACAACCAGATGATGGTGCCCACGCTCACCAGGTTCGGTCTGCTGGCTGGGGTACGCGGTACCGGCTCGGTCACGGATGCTGTCGCCACGAACGTCATTATTACGACACCCCGTAGGGGATGCGCAGCCGACCCCCCAACTTCGTCGCTTCCCTGGGAGAAACTTCGCGGCTTCGCTGTGCGAAAACTGAAGGCCGGGGCCTCTCGGCTGCCCGTGTTCACCCCGGCCAACGGGAATACGGACGTCAGCGCGCGCTGGGTCGTCCCTGCCGGAAACGCCGGCGGAGCCGGGATTCCTCGCGGATCGCGTAGCCGCGGACGGGCCAGAAACCGGCCTTCCGGCCGGGCCGGTGCGGCCGGGGTCTCCGCGATCCGGCCCGGCCGCCGCGACATCGGGGTACGGGGGGCCGTCCCCCCGGCAGACGACAGTAGGATGCTGGTCCATGAAGGTCGTTGTTTACAGCCATGACGCCGACACGCGGGCAGAGATGAAGCTCGCGATCGGTGCCCGCCCGGCCCCAGATACGCCGGAAGCGGAGATCATCGAGGTGGCCACCGCGCCCGCGCTGTTCCGGCTGCTCGACGCGGGCGGCGTGGACGTCATGGTGCTCGACGGCGAGGCACAGCCGGCCGGCGGCATGGGCGTCAGCCGCCAGGCGAAGGACGAGATCTACCACTGCCCGCCGGTGCTGCTTGTCATCGGGCGGGCGGACGACCGCTGGCTGGCCACCTGGTCCAAGGCCGACGCGGTGATCAGCCACCCCATCGACCCGGTCGCGCTGGCCAGGGAACTGGCCGCGCTCATGCGGTCACGCGCGGCCGCCATCACAGCTCAGTAACAAAAATGGACACCCCGAGCTGGCCCGCGTTGATCCGCGCGCTCATCGGCAGGCAGGCGCTGACCGCGGAGCAGACCGCCTGGGCTATGAACGAGATCATGGAGGGCGCCGCGACCCCGGCGCAGATCGCCGGGTTCGGTGTGGCGCTGCGGGCCAAGGGCGAGACCGCCGCGGAGATGTCCGGCCTCGCCGCGTCGATGCTGGCGCACGCGACGCCGATCTCGATCTCCGGGCCGGTCACCGACCTGGTCGGCACCGGCGGCGACGGCGCGCTCACGGTGAACGTGTCCACGATGGCGACGATCGTGGCCGCCTCCGCCGGGGTGCCGATGGTCAAGCACGGCAACCGGGCGGCGTCCTCGGCGTGCGGCGCGGCGGACGTGCTCGAGGCGCTCGGCGTGGTGATCGACCTGCCCGCCCCGGCGACAGAGGTGCTGTTCGCGGAGATCGGCCTGGCGTTCCTGTTCGCGGCGCTTTATCACCCGTCGCTGCGGCACGCGGGCCCGGTCCGCAGCCAGCTCGGCGTGCCCACCGCGTTCAACTACCTGGGCCCGCTGACCAACCCCGCCCGGCCGCGTTCGCTCGCGGTCGGGATCGCCGACCCGCTGATGGGACCGGTGCTGGCCGGCGTGTACGCGGCGCGCGGCAACGCGGCGCTCGTGTTCCACGGCGGCGGGCTCGACGAGCTCAGCACGACCGGGCCGTCCACGGTCTGGGTGGTCGCCGACGGCGTGGTGTCGGAGACCTCATTCGACCCGGCGTCGCTCGGACTGCCCCGGGCCACGCTGAGCGACCTGCGCGGCGGCGACCCCGCGCACAACGCATCCGTGGTGCGCTCCGTGCTGGCGGGCGACGCCGGCCCGGTCCGGGACATCGTGCTGCTTAACGCCGCCGCCGCGATGGCCGCCGCCGAGGGCCTCGCCGCTGTGGCCGCCGCCAGGTCGGCCGACCCGGCCGTCACCGCGTCCGCGACGGGCGAGGCGCTGACCAAGACGCTGGCGGAGGGACTGGCCCGCGCCGCCTCCGCCGTCGACTCAGGCGCCGCCTCGGCCCTGCTCGCCCGCTGGGTCGACACCAGCAACCGCCTGTCCACCCCCCGCCCCCGCGGCTGACCTTCCCCCGGCCGACGTGGCCGGCCTGTGGCGGGTGTGCCTTGAGGGCTAGCAGGGGAAGCTGATTCCGTTCCGGATCCGCTACCCGGTCTTTTGTGTTAACCGCTGGCGTTACGCGGGGTCGCCCGTGAGCGAGAAGGTCTCGAGGCGGCGGGTGGCCAGGGAGAGGCCGCCGATCGTGATCACGATGGCGAGGACCAGCGATGTGCCGAGACCCAGGCCGGCCTGGAGGTTCTGGTCTGGGTAGATCGCGTTGGCCACGCCCAGGGAGTAATGGGCGATCGAGAGGATCCTGACGCCGCCCACGAGGTTGGACAGCAGGCCCTCCCAGACGGCGACGTACAGCAGCCCGAACGCGATCGCGCGCGTGGTCACCACCGAGGCGAGGACGAAGACCGCCGAGTAGACCACCGAGCCGACCAGGGCACCGGCAAACAGGGCCCAGGCCAGCTTGGCGGAGTGCGGCGCGATCAGGCCGGCGATCAGTTCCGGCAGCGCGGCGAAGAGCGCGGTCAGCCCGGCGGCGACCGCGAACTTCGTGATGATCACGTCGGCGCGCCGCACCGGGGTGGCCAGCAGGTGCACGACGCTGCCGTCGTCGATCTCGGCGCCGAGCACGCCGGTGCCGATGATCAGCGCGGTGAGCGGCAGCAGTACGGAGAAGCCGAAGTCGCCGAGGACGTTAGCCGGCCAGGACGAGTCGCCCGGGTGGGACGCGCGCAGCACCAGCGTGAGCGCGATGAGGATCACCGCGGGAAGCGCGAGGAAGACCGCGCGCCTGCGGCCGAGCGTGGCGCGGGCCGTGATGGCCGCTACTGTCGGGTTGAACATGCTGGGGTGGCTCCTAGTTCGCGATCAGGTAGCCGAAGACGCTTTCCAGCGACTCGTCGGTGGGGAGCAGTTCGGTCAGCCGGATGTTCTCATCGCGGGTGATGACGGCGATCTGCGCGCAGAACGCCCCGAAGTCGGACGTTCTTACCTGCAGGCCCTTGCTGGTCAGTTCGACCGCGTGCGTGTAGTCGCGGCCGACAAGGGCGGCGGCCAGGCGCCTGTCGTCGGTGGTCTTGACGTGGAACACGTGCGGGCGGCTCGTCATCAGGCGACGGATGGCACGGAAGTCTCCGGACGCGGCGAGGCGGCCGGCGACCATGACCTGGATCGTGCCGGACAGGCGTTCCACCTCTTCGAGGATGTGCGAGGAGAACAGGACCGATCTTCCCTCCTCGCCTAGCCGGGTCAGCAGGTCCATCATGTGCAGGCGCTGCCTGGGATCCATGCCGTTGAACGGCTCGTCGAGCAGCAGGATCTCCGGGTCATGGACGAGGGCGGCGGCGACCTTGATGCGCTGGCGCATGCCCTTGGAGTACGTGGCGATCTTGCGGTCCTGCGCCTGGGACATCTCGGTCAGGTCGATCGCCCACCGGGCGGACCGCTTCGGGTCGGTGAGCTTATGCAGCCTGGCGGTGGCGGTAACGAACTCGGCGCCGGTGAGGAAGGCGTAGACGGAATCGCGCTCGGGAACGAGGCCGAGGCGGCGGTAGACGCCCGGGTTCTTCCACGTTGGGGTGCCGTCGAGAGTGAGTGTGCCCTTGGACGGTTCAAGGAAGCCGGCGATCATGTGCAGGATCGTGGACTTGCCCGCGCCGTTCGGGCCGAGCAGGCCGGTCACGCCGGGGCCGATGTCCATCGTGATGTCGTTGACCGCCACCACGTTGCCGTACCAGCGGCTGACGTTGCGCAGTTCGATGGTGCTCATGACAGGCGGGCCTTCTGGTAGCGGGCGGCCAGGCCGTACAGGCACAAGCCGACGAGAACGATCAGGACGAGCGCGTAGACCGCGCCGAAGGCGCCAACCGCGGGCACGTTGTCGCCGAGGTTGGTGCCGCCGAGCCACCTGCGCACGCCGTCGAAGAGGGTGAACGGGCTGAACAGGCCGGAGACCTTCTCCGCGAGCGATGGTGGCGGCGGGGCCGACTTAAACGCCCCCGCCGGGCCGGGGGCGGGACCCGCCTGCATGGCGGCCTGGCTCTCGACCTGGAGCAGGATCTGCGAGAGGACGTAGGTGAGCAGGAAGAAGATCGCCACCGTGCCCGTCGCGAAGGCGCGCCGGCCCGTCAGCGAGGCGAGGAAGAGGCTGATCGCGGCCACCGACACGGCCCACATGAGCCCCACGAGCAAGCCGGGGATCAGTGCCCTCGTCTGCGCCCAGACGGCCGCGCCGCCGTGGACGTTCGCGATCGATCCCCCGTACAGCAGGAGCAGCGGCACCTCGAGCATCACCAGGCAGGCGGCGGTGAACCCGAGATACTTGGCCAGCGGGTAGTCGCCGGGCCTGATCGGCCGGGAGAAGTACAGCGGCAGCACCCGGCTGCGGAGGTCGCGGCTGACCAGCTCCGGTGCCTGGACCGCGACGAAGATGGTGATGATGAAGTCGCGGAGCACCGGGGTGTAGGTGTCGTAGTTGACGACGCGCGGGTTGCCCCTTGACATGGCGAACGCGTTGACCACGGCGGGCAGGCACATCGCGATGAAGGCGATCACCGGCACGATCTTGGCCTTCGCGCCCCGCCCGAAGCCGAACGCGGACCGGAAGCTGTGCCAGGCGAGCGCCGCGACGATCCGCGACCTGCCGAGGCGGGGACCGTCGTAGCGGCGGTAGCCGAGATCGTGGATGACCCCGGTAGCGGTCGCCGGCTTGGTCTCAGACGGCATCGGCGGCCTCCATCTCGCTGAGCCGGCCTGGCTGGCCGGGCTGGTCGTCACGGAAGATCTCCTCGACCTGGTGGCGGCGCTGCTCAAGGCGGCTCAGCGGCAGCCCGAGCGCGGCGACGGTGTCGCGCACCGCGTCGTAGGTGTGGTCGCCGGTGATAGGGACGAGCAGGGCCCGCTGGTAGGGCTGGGCGGCCAGCCCACGGCGTTCGAGTTCCCGGCGCAGCGCGTCGGCACCGTCCTCGACCTCGATCAGCAGCGTCTGGCTGGCCCTGGTGAAGCTGTCGATCGTGTCCGCGCGCAGCAGTCTGCCCGCCTCGATCGCGACGAGGCGGTCGCAGATCCGCTCGATCTCGCCGAGCAGGTGGCTGGCGACCACGATGGAGATGCCGAACTCTTCGCCGATCCGCGCGATCAGTTCGAGCATGGCGTTGCGGCCGGCCGGGTCGAGGCCGTTGGTCGGCTCGTCGAGCAGCAGCAGCCGCGGGTCGCCGGCCAGCGCCTGGGCAAGCTTCACCCGCTGCTTCATCCCGGTGGAGTAGGTGCCGATCTGCCGGTAGCGCTCCTCGTGCAGGCCGACGTGGCGCAGCGCCTCGGCGGCGCGCTCCCTGGCGGCCGTCGCGGGAAGGCCGGACATGCGGCCCATGTGGGTGACGAACTCGGCCGCCGAGATGTCGGTCGGCAGGCAGTCGTGCTCGGGCATGTAGCCGACGACCTGCCGGATGCTCATCCCGTCCTTGGCGCAGTCGTGGCCGAGGACCTTCGCCATGCCCTTGGTGGGCTCAAGCAGGCCGAGGAGGATCTTGATCAGGGTCGACTTGCCCGCGCCGTTGGCACCGATGAGCCCGGTGACGCCGGGCGCGAAGGCGACGGTCAGGCCGTCCAGGGCGGTGACGTTGCCCGGGTAGACCTTGGTCAGCACGGTAGCCTCGATGACCGCGCCGGCCTGCCCCGCGGGAGGGGATGCTCTCATGCCGCATACGGTGTCAGAAGGCGCCCAAGGGCGCGTCCCCCCGCACGGTGAGATCGCGGCGGCCCGAGCGGGGCCGGTCAGCATCGCGGGCTACATCCCCGGGATGAGGCGCTCACGCCGCCGGGCGACTACCGTAGGGGTGTGGGCCCAGAACGCGACATGTCGTACCCGGTCGGCGAGCGCCAGCCCGGGATGTATCCGGCGTACCCGGGGCCCGCCGATCCGCGTCCTCCCCGCCCGCCGCTGACGAAGCGGATGCGGCCCGTGCACTGGATGGCCCTCGATTGCGTGGTGGGCGCCTTCGTCGCGGTCTTCGGCGCGGCCGCGTTCGGATCTCACCTGCGAATGAGCGAGGGCAAGCTCCCGTTCGTGCTGCTGTTCCTTGCGGTGGTCTTCACCCCGGTGGCACTGCGCCGCCGGGCACCGACCACCGCGTTCGGCGCGCTCGTCATCGCTGGCGTGCTGCTGTCAGGGATGCCGCCCGTCATACCCGGAGTGATCTTCCTCGCCGCCGCGTTCGTGCTGTACACGGTGACGGTCGAGGGCCGCAAACGGACCGGCGCCGCCGCGCTCGGCCTGATCCTCGTCGTCTTGGTGATCCTCGCCGCCGCGGGCGGCGGTGCCCGTCCGCGCGGCGAGGCGTCCGGCGTGCTCGTCCCCGTCGCGCTCGCCAACGTGATCGCCTGGATGACCGGGTACTCGGTGCGGCAGCGGCGGCTGTACGCGGTGACGCTGCAGCAGCAGGCGGCGAGCAGCGCGGTGGCCGAGGAGCGGCTGCGGATCGCCCGCGAACTGCACGACGTCGTGGCGCACAGCATGTCCGTCATCGCCGTTCAGGCCGGCTACGGCCAGTACGTGATCGAGGCGAGCCCAGAGGGCGCCAAGGAGGCGCTCGGCGCCATTCAGGCGACAAGCAGGGACGCCCTTGAGGAGATGCGCCGGATGCTCGGCGTGCTCCGCCAGCAGGACGTGTCGCCCATCCCTGCGCGGATCGGCACCTCCCCCGGCCGGCCTGGGGAGGGCGGCGCCCAGGCGCGGGACGGCGACGGTGCTCAGGCCGGGCGGGCGCCGCTCACCCCGGCACCGGGCCTGGCCGGCCTGGACAAACTCATCGAGCGCACCAGCGGCGCCGGGGTAGGGGTCACGCTCAACGTTTCCGGGCACCCACGGCCCGCGCCGGCCGGCGTGGACCTGTCGGCGTACAGGATCGTGCAGGAGGCGCTCACGAACGTTGTCCGGCATGCCGGCACCGGTGCCAGGTGCGTCGTCAGTCTCGCCTACACGGACGCGGACCTGGTCATCCGGGTGACCGACGACGGCGGTCTGCCGGTGACGCTCACGTCGATCAGCGTGGCTGGCCCGGGAACGGGGCACGGGATCATCGGCATGCGCGAACGGGTACACCTGTGCGGCGGCACGTTCGGCGCGGGGCCGCTGCCGGACGGCGGGTTCCAGGTCATGGCGGCGCTGCCGCTGCCCGCGACCGACCTCCGCACTGCGGGCCGCCCGGCCGGCGCCGATCCCGGCGAATGGCTCGCGGCCGCAGCGGTAAGCTCCGGCCCCTGCGCGCGGGCCGACATCGTGATAGGCACCGACGGCGTGACGGCCACCGTCGCGGGGAGCGGCGGCGGCCGGGGATGACCATCTCCGTGGCGGTGGCGGACGACCAGGCCCTGGTCCGGGTCGGCTTCTGCGGAATCGTCGCGGCCACCGACGGGTTCGCCGTCGTCGGCGAGGCCGCCAACGGGGCGGAAGCCGTCGCCGTCGCCCGGTCGGCGAGGCCCGATGTGCTCCTGATGGACGTGCGGATGCCGGTCCTTGACGGCATCGCGGCCACCAGGCAGATCACCTCCGCTCCCGAGTCCGCGGATGTCCGGGTGATCATCCTCACCACGTTCGACCTCGACGAGTACGTGTTCGGCGCGCTGCGGGCCGGGGCCAGCGGCTTCCTGCTGAAGGACACCGTCCCCGAGGACCTGATCACCGCCATCCGGGTCGTCGCGGCGGGCGAGGCACTACTCGCGCCGAGCGTCACCCGGCGCCTGATCAGCGAGTTCGCCCGCACGCCCGCGCTCGGCGCGCCGGGGCCGACGGCACCCGGGCTGCCGGCCTTCGGCGGCGAGGCACGGCGGACCGGAGGCACCGCGGCAACCGCGGGAGCGCTGCCCGCGCACCGCGCGGGCAAGGTCACCGAGCTGCTCACCGACCGGGAGTGCGAGGTGCTCCGCCTCGTCGCGGCGGGCATGTCCAACGGGGAGATAGCCGACCACCTGCGCATCTCACCCGCGACGGCGAAGACCCACGTGGCGCACCTGCTGACCAAGCTCGACGCCCGGGACCGGGTCCAGCTGGTCATCATCGCCTACCAGGCGGGCCTGGCCGCGGGTTCAGGCCTGGAATAAGCCCGCCCCGGCTGCCATGGGCTGCTGCCAGAAGCAGACCGGGGAACAGGATGGAATCGGGCTACCCGGCCCCGCTGCCCGCGGCTCGGCTCGAATCTCTTCCGTCGGCCCCTTACCTCTGGCGAGTGACCGGGCCGCTGGAGATTTGACGCAGGGCCCGGGCACCGCCCACCGACCATGGTCAATGCGGCCGGCAAAGGATTCCCAGATAACACGTAGCTCCGCTTCCCGGCAATGACTGGCCGGGAAGCGGAGCACGATTCGTTCGGGATACCGCTGGTGCTAGTGGCTGAAGTGACCCCGGTAGTACTCGAAGACGAGCCCGATGGACGAGAAGATCACGCCGAGGACGCCGATCAGGAACAGCCACCAGCCGACCGCGAAGCCCACGGCCGTCACCGCGCCGGCCAGGCCGACCCAGAACGGCCACCAGCTGTGCGGGCTGAAGAAGCCGATCTCGCCGGTGCCCTGGGCGATCTCGCCGTCGTTGTCGTCCTCCGGGCGCGGCGGAAGGCGACGGCCGGTGAACAGGATGTAGAACCCGGCGAGCAGCGCCAGGCCGACGGCGAGGGCCAGGGCCGTGGTGCCCGTCGGGTCATACGACGTGTACCAGTACACGACGTCCGCGCCGATGAAGAAGACGCCACAGCCGAGGAAAAGCCAGCCTTCGACTCTCATCTGAGATACACGCCCCTACTTCTTCTTAGCAGCGCTGATCGGCGGGATGTCCTGCACCAAGCCGCGCGACGCCGCGCCCGCCACGATGTGCGGGTAGTGCGCCTCGAAGGCGGGGCGCTCGGAGCGGATGCGCGGGATGCGGTAGAAGTTGTGCCGGGGCGGCGGGCAGGAAGTGGCCCACTCGAGCGAGGAGCAGTAGCCCCACGGGTCGTCCTCGGTGACCTTCACGCCGTACCTGGTGGTGATGTAGACGTTCCAGATGAACATCAGCACAGAGAACGCGAGGATCCACGAACCGACCGTAGAGATGATGTTCAGCGTGGTGACGTCGCCCGGCAGGAACGGGTAGTTCGCGGTGCGCCGGACCTGGCCCTGCACGCCGGTCCAGTGCTGGACAAGGAACGTCATGTTGAAGCCGATGAACATAAGCCAGAACTGGACCTTGCCCATCGTGTTGTTGAGCATCTTGCCGGTCATCTTCGGCCACCAGAAGTAGAGGCCGGCGAACATCTCAAACAGCACGGTGCCCGCGAGCACGTAGTGGAAGTGCGCTACCACGAAGTAGGAGTCGGAGACCGCGAAGTCCATCGGCGGGGACGCCAGGATGATGCCGGTGATGCCGCCGAACAGGAACACGATGAGGAAGCCGATCGTGTAGAGCATCGGCGGCTCGAAGCTCAGCTGGCCGCGCCACATGGTGCCGGCCCAGTTGAAGAACTTCACCCCGGTTGGCACCGCGATCAGCAGCGTCATGAACGAGAAGAACGGCAGCAGCACCGCGCCGGTGGTGAACATGTGGTGCGCCCACACGGTCATCGACAGGCCCGCGATGGCGATCGTCGCGGCGATCAGGGTCTTGTAGCCGAACAGCGGCTTGCGGCTGAACACGGGGAGGATCTCGGTGGCGATGCCGAAGAACGGCAACGCCAGGATATAGACCTCGGGATGGCCGAAGAACCAGAACAAGTTCTGCCAGAGGACCGCGCCTCCGGACTGGGCGGAAAAGACCTGGGCGCCGAGGCGGCGGTCGATCTCCAGCACGAGCAGCGCGGCGGCTAGCACCGGGAAGGCGAGCAGCACGAGCATCGACGTGAGCAGCGCGTTCCAGGTGAAGATCGGCATGCGGAACATCGTCATGCCCGGCGCGCGCATGCAGAAGATCGTGGTGACGAAGTTGACGCCGCCCATGATGGTGCCGAAGCCGGACAGCGCGAGGCCCATGATCCACAGGTCGGCGCCGATGCCCGGCGAGTTCGTCGCGCTGGTCAACGGCGAGTACGCGTACCAGCCGAACGCCGCGGAGCCGCCGGGGGCGAGGAACGACGAGAACAGGATGAGCCCGCCGAACGCGAACAGGTAGTAGCTGAGCAGGTTGAGCCGCGGGAACGCCACGTCGGGAGCGCCGATCTGCAGCGGCACCAGTTCATTCGCGAACCCGACGAACAGCGGAGTCGCGAAGAACAGCAGCATGATCGTGCCGTGCATGGTGAACAGCTCGTTGTAGATCTGGTCCGACAGGAACGTCGAGGTGGGGCTCAGTAGCTGAATGCGGATGAGCAGTGCCATGACCCCGGCGCCCAGGAAGAACACGAACGACGTGATCAGGTACATGTGCCCGATGATCTTGTGGTCCGTGGACGAGAGCCAGCCGGCCAGCACCGAGCCCTTGCGCTCGGTGCGCGCGGCGCGGGCCGCCGCCCGGAGCGCTGCCGGGTTTTCTAGGGTCGTCACGAGGTGCTCCCTGAAGCCGTCTTCTGGATCGCCTGCTGCTGGCTGATCCATGTCTGGAACTGCGCAGGAGTCACGATTTTCAGCGTGAACAGCATCCTGCTGTGGTACAGGCCGCACAACTCGCTGCAGTGCCCGGTGAACGTGCCGGTGGACGTGGCGGTGATCGAGAAGTGGTTCGGGTGGCCGGGGATGACGTCCCGCTTAAACAGGAACTCAGGCACCCAGAACGAGTGGATCACGTCCGGCGAGGTGAGGTTGAACTCGATCGTCTCGCCCTCGGGGATCTCAAGCAGCGGCAACGGCCCCTGGCCCCACATGTAGCCGTCGGTGGTGACGTTGTACTGCGGGTAGTTGAACTGCCAGGACCAC
>Ga0335073_10008584_pt1 | contig 14339 bp, 11 predicted proteins | sample Lox_Sample_22_FD_207093 | JGI IMG/M metagenome (GOLD analysis project Ga0335073, IMG submission 207093) | Soil microbial communities from Loxahatchee National Wildlife Refuge, Florida, United States - Lox_Sample_2.2 | ecosystem: Environmental > Terrestrial > Soil > Wetlands | place: USA... | reverse complement strand
ATGACGGCTGCGCTCGAAATCCCGGCGGCTCTCCTCGTAGGGCGGGTCGATGAACGTCAATCCGCGGCGCTCGCGCGGGGGGAGCCACGCGCGCATCACCTCGAACCCGTCGCCATTCTCCACCCGCACCTGCGGCGCCGGCGCGCCGGCGCGAGAGAGTGCCTGCTCGAGCGCGCGCGCTTCGGCGGGCAGGCTCTCGATGAATACCGCGCGGTCGACGGGACGCAGCTCGCTGGCGGCAAACAGCGGTGAGCCAGGATAGAGCCGAGGCTCACCGCGCTCGCGGCGCAGCAGCTCGATCCGCGCGAGGTAGTGGCGAATCTCCTCCGCGCCGGGCTGTTGCGCGCCCGGCGAAAGATATTCCGTCACCAGCCGCCCGATACCGGAGGCGGACTCCCCGGATCTTGCGGATACGTCGTAGGCACCGCGGCCGGCGTGCGTCTCGAGATAGAGGAAGCCCTTGTCCTTGCGCCGCAAGGCAGCAAGCAGCTCCAGCAACGTCACGTGCTTGTGGACGTCCGCAAAGTTGCCGGCGTGATGCTCGTGACGGTACTTCAAGCCTGCAACCGCGTTTATTCGCGCGGCCGGATCGCCGCCGCCGCCTGCCGTGACAGTGAGGCCATGGCGGTGTCGCTCGCCTGTTGGAATGCGGCGACGACCTCGCCCAGGCGGTTGGCGCTTGCAACGGCCGATCCGCTCGCCACGAATGTCGCGATGATGTCGCGGCCCTCCTCTTTGCCCAGTGTGCAGTCGAGCGTCACACGCACGGTGGGAGGCGCACCCGTATCGTCAGAGTAGTCGGCGTCGAAATGGACTACGGAGAACTGCAGCAGATAGTCGGACGGGAAGGGGCTCTCGGCATCCTGGACCGAGCGCCAGTGACCGGACGCGCGCAGAGTCTGCACCACCAGCGACTCGAGGAGCACCGGCGCGTCGGCCGGCCAGGCGCTGGCGGCATATACGTTCAAGCGGTGACCGGGCTGCAACAAAACGATCTGCGGCGTCCCTAGACCGGCCGCGGCACGTGGGTGCGCGACGCGTATCGATACATCCGCTGCCTGTTGGCCGGTGCCATCGGATGAGGCGGACGGGGCTCGCAGCGTGTAGACCTGTACAGGCGGCGCATTGCTGCGCAGAAAGCTCGAGCAGCCGGCAACGGCGAGTCCCAGCAGGACCGGCGCGAGATGTCGCAGAGGGTTGCAGGTTGCCTTCACGGCGGAATCTCCACGCCCCTCGGGGCCGACTTGTAGATGAGTTGCGACGGATTCTGGCGCAGACTGTCGGATAGCTCACGGATCGACTGCGCGGCCGCCCGGCTCTCGCGCACGAGATTCTCGATTTCCGGCAGGGTGGAGCGCGTGAAGGAACGGACGCCGCCGCGATTCTCCGCGATCATCTTATCGAGCTGATCGGAGGCGTCCGACAGTTTGTCCGCTACCGTCTGCAGGCGCTGTATGGTCGTGACGACTTGCGGACCGGCCGTGTCCATGAGCTTGCGCGCGCTGTGGGCAGTCGCGCCAAGCTCGACCGTCGCGGAGCGGAGCTGGATGAGCAGCGCGTTGACGCTGCGCACCGTCTGCGGCAGATGGTTGCTTGCATCCGTAAGGTTGTCGAGGGCGCGCGAGACGTCGTCGATGTTGTGGTCGCTGAGCAGGCGGTCCAGACGCTGGATCACACCCCCGGCCGAGGCTGCAAGGCGCGGAAGCTGCCCCAGGAAGACATCGAACTGTGACGGCGCCGCACGGATCACCGGATATTCGAGGCTCGGCACCGATGGCGCCGTCGCCGCCTTGTCGGAGCGCTGCAGGTCGATGTAGAGCAGGCCGGTCAGACCCTGCAGGTCGAGCTCGGCGAGCGTGCGGGCGGAGATCGGCGTCGTGGACTCGATCGCGGCGATCACCTCCACGCGCCCGGCATTGCGCGGGTCGATGCGCATATTGATGACCCGGCCAACCCGCACACCGAGATATCGGACCGGCGCGCCCTGCTCCAGGCCGCTGACGGTGCCGTCGAAATAGATCTCGTAGCGATCGTAGGTACGATGAACGCGAGTGCCGGAATACCAGTAGACGAACAGCGTCGCCGCCAGCGCGACGACCAGCACGAATGCCCCGACTGCAGCATAGTTCGCTTCACGCTCCATGGGCCACCTTGAGGCGAATGCCGGCGCGCTCACCGTGAAAGTACGCCTGTATCCACGGATTGGGATGATCGACGATGCGCTCCAGCGTATCCGTCTCCATCTTGTGATCCACGATGACACCTACCCGGTTGCAGGTGCGAAAGATTGAATCGAGGTCGTGTGTGATCATGACGACGGTCAGCCGCAATTGCTTCTGCAGATACAGCATCAGCTCGTCGAACTCCGCCGCGCTGATCGGATCGAGGCCGGAGGTCGGCTCGTCGAGAAACAGCAGCCGGGGGTCGAGCGCCAGCGCCCGCGCCAGGGCGGCCCGCTTGATCATGCCCCCGGAAAGCTCGGCAGGATATTTGCGCGCGGCTTCCGCGGGAAGACCCACCAGCCGGATTTTGAGCATGGCGAGCTCGTCGCGGGCGCACTCGGACAGCTCCTCCAGATATTCGACCATGGGCAGCTGCACGTTCTGCAGCACCGTCAACGCGGAGTACAGCGCCCCCTGCTGGAAGGTCACGCCGTAACGCGCCTTCACCGCGCGCAGCGCAGCACCGGACAACTGCGTGATGTCGTGCCCCTCGATGCGGATCGTGCCGGCCTGCGGCCGCTGCAGGCCGAGGACGCTCCTGAGCAGCACCGATTTGCCGGTGCCGGAGCCGCCGACGATGCCGAACACCTCGTCCTCACGGACGTCCATGTCCAGGCCGTCGTGGACCACCTGGGAGCCGAAGCGGTTGACGAGACCCCGCACTTCGAGGACCGGGTAGATCACACGCCCATCTCCAGGAAGAGCACGGCAAAGAGCGCATCGGCCAGTATGACCAGGAAGATGGCCTGGACGACCGCGACAGTGGTGAGGCGCCCGAGCTCGCGGGAGGAGCCGCTCACCTGCATTCCCCTGTGAGTGCCGGCCATCGCGATGAGCGCGGCGAAAACCGGAGCCTTGACGATGCCGACCCAGAAGGTGGTGGGCGAGATCGCCTGGCTCACGCGGCTGACATACTCGTCGAGCGGAATGTGCAGCAAAGAGGCGCACAGCACGGCCCCGCCGACCAGGCCGACCAGGTCCGCGATCACGGTGAGCAACGGCAGGGAGATGACGAGCCCGATCACACGGGGCACCACCAACGCCTCGAACGGATCCACCCCGGTCGCCTGCAGCGCGTCGACCTCCTCGTTGAGCTTCATGGAGCCGATCTCGGCCGCGAAGGCGCTGCCGGAGCGGCCAGCGACGATGATGGAGGTCAGCAGCACGCCGAGCTCGCGCAGCACGCCGATGGTGACCAGGTCCACCACGAAGATTTCGGCACCGTAGTTGCGAAGCTGTTGCGCGCTCATGTAGGCGACGATCACGCTGATGAGAAAGGCGATCAGCGCCACGATCGGGATGGCGGTGATGCCGGTGTCATATACGTGACGGGTAATGGAGGTCGGACGCAGGCTTCGCGGACGCGGCAGCGCACCGAGCCCCGTGGCACTGACCCTGCCGAGGAAGGCGAGCGCGGCAGACAAGTCGCGCCATAGAGTCACCGTACGACGCCCGATGAAAGTAAGGGTTGCGTCCTCGGTTTCGCCGGGAAGCTCCTCCAGCTCGGTGCGCAGATCCTTCACGGGACGGGGCGCGGCCGCCGCCGCGGCCGCCGCCTCGATCGGCCGCAAAGTCTCGTCCACCAGGCGCAACTGATCCGGCGGCGTGCCGGCGAAGGTCACCTGCGCGCCCATCTTTTGCGCCTGCAGCACGAACTCCCGCAGACGCCAGGCGCCTGTCAGATCGAGCGCGGCGAGCCTGGCGGTGGCGATCTCGATATGGCGCGCGCCGGCCATATCCACCGCCGCCAGCGCGGAGTCGAACTGCCGATAGGCGAGCGCCCGCCACTCGCCTGTCAGGTCAAGGGCGATGCCCTGCTCGGTAGTGCGCACTTCGAGGACCATGCCTGCCAATCATAAGGTAGAATTTTCCTCCTTTTCCCCCTCTGAGGCTGAAGCACGCCATGAAGCCAGTCTTGAACGTTGCGATCACGGGCGCCGCCGGGCACATCGGCTATGCCCTCGCCTTCCGCGTCGCCTCTGGACAGCTTCTCGGACCGGACCAGCCTGTCAATCTGCACCTGCTCGAGATCACGCCCGCGCTACAGGCGCTCAACGGGGTGGTGATGGAGCTAGCCGATTGCGCCTTCCCGGGGCTCAACAGGGTCCTGGCCACGGATGATGCGCGAGTCGCGTTCCGGGACTGCCACGTGGCGCTGCTCGTAGGCGCGCGCCCGCGCGGACCGGGCATGGAGCGCAAGGACCTGCTGCTCGCCAACGCGCAGATCTTCTCCGCCCAGGGCAAGGCGCTCAACGAGGCTGCCGATCGCAACGTCAAGGTGCTGGTAGTCGGCAACCCGGCCAACACCAATGCGCTCATCGCCCGCTCCAACGCCAAGGATCTCAACCCGCGCAACTTCACGGCCATGATGCGGCTCGACCACAATCGGGCGCTGTCGCAGCTCGCGGAAAAGACCGGAGCTCGTGTGACCGACATCCGCCGCATGACTGTGTGGGGCAATCACTCCGCAACCCAGTACCCCGACATCAGCCATGCCCTGGTCAACGGGAAGCCGGCTCGCTCGCTGGTCGATGCCGCGTGGGTCGAGCAGACGTTCATCCCGGTCGTACAGCAGCGGGGGGCCGCCATCATCAAGGCACGCGGAGCTTCCTCGGCGGCGTCGGCCGCCTCGGCCGCCATCGACCATGTGCATACCTGGTTTCACGGTACTGCCGAGGGTGACTGGGTGAGCATGGCTATCCCCTCCGACGGCAGTTACGGCATCCCGGAGGGGGTGCTCTACTCCTACCCGGTGACCACGAAGAACGGCGAGTACAAGATCGTCCAGGGGCTGGCGATCGACGAATTCAGCCGCAAACGCATGGATGCGACCCTCGCGGAGCTGCAGGAAGAGCGGGAAGGCGTGAAGGGGCTCCTGTAGTAGAAGCGCTGGATCCGGGCATCCCGCCCGGCCCGGCGCGTCGGCGAGCAAAAGCGCGGTTTTTGCTCGCCGCCTCCGCCGCCTGCGGCTGCGGGGCACATCCCTGTGCCTGACATCGCACTGGGGTAGACTCTGGTGATGGGAGTAGCAATCACCCTGGTGTTCGTGGCGGCGGTGCTCTTTCTCGCGTACCGCCGCCTGTCCCTGCTCGCGTTCACCGCGACCTTCACCGCACTTCTCATCGCCTATACGCTCCTCGGGGCGTCGGGCACGCCGGCCGGGGCCTGGAAGGGATTCCTCTGGCTGCTGCTCGCGGGTCTATGGCTGCTCAATCTGCGCCCGCTGCGCAAGGCCATCATTACCCGACCGTTCATGAAGGCGTATCTGAAGCTGCTGCCGCCGATGTCGCAGACGGAGCGGGAGGCGTTGGAGGCCGGCACGGTCTGGTGGGACGGAGAGCTGTTCACGGGCGCGCCCAAGTGGTCGAAGCTGTTGTCGGCCCGCGCGCCGCAGCTGACCGCCGAGGAGCAGGCCTTCCTCGACGGGCCATGCGAGGAGCTCTGCCGCATGCTCGATGACTGGGCCATCACCCATCAATTGGGCGACATGCCGCCGCAGGTCTGGGATTTCCTCAAGTCGCGCGGCTTCTTCGCGATGATCATCCCCAAGCGGTATGGCGGCCTCGATTTTTCCGCCTATGCGCATTCCTGCGTGCTCGCCAAGCTGGCGAGCCGCAGTGCCACCTGCGCCTCCACGGTCGCGGTGCCCAACTCGCTCGGCCCGGCCGAGCTGCTCAACCACTACGGCACCGAGGAGCAGAAGAGCCACTACCTGCCGCGGCTCGCGCGCGGCGAGGAAGTACCGTGCTTCGCTCTCACCGGTCCGCGGGCCGGCTCGGACGCGGCTTCCATCCCGGATACCGGCGTGGTTTGCCGCGGCACCTGGCAGGGGCGCGAGATCATCGGCATCCGCCTCAACTTCACCAAGCGCTACATCACGCTGGCGCCCATTGCGACGGTGATCGGCCTCGCGTTCCGCATGTTCGATCCGGACAAGCTCCTCGGCGAACGGGCGGACATCGGCATCACCTGCGCCCTCATTCCGCGCAACACGCCCGGCGTCGGCATTGGCCGGCGGCATTTCCCCATCAACGTGCCGTTCCAGAACGGGCCCATAGAGGGCCGCGACGTGTTCGTGCCGCTCGACTGCATCATCGGCGGCCCCCGCATGGCGGGCGCCGGCTGGCGCATGCTGGTCGAGCAGCTTTCGGTCGGACGCTGCATCTCTCTTCCCTCGAACGCCACCGGCGGCGCCAAGGGGGCCGTGTGGGCCACCGGCGCCTATGCGCGGATCCGCAGGCAATTCAACATGCCGGTCGGGCGCTTTGAAGGCGTCGAAGCAGTACTCGCGCGGATGGTGGGTCTGACGTATACGATGGACGCAGCCCGCTCCGTAACCGCGGGCGCCATCGACGGTGGGGAAAAGCCGTCGGTCCCTTCGGCGATGCTCAAGTATCACGTGACCGAGATGGCCCGGCAGGTCGCCAACGATGCGATGGATGTGCACGGCGGCAAGGGAATCTGTCTGGGCCCGCACAATTATCTGGCCCGCGGCTACGAGTCGGTGCCGATCACCATCACCGTCGAGGGCGCCAACCTGCTCACGCGCAACCTGATCATCTTCGGCCAGGGCGCGGTGCGCTGCCATCCCTTCGTGCTGCGCGAGATGACCGCGGCGCGTGATCCGGACCGCGGCCGGGGTGTCAATGAATTCGACCGGGCGCTGTTCGCGCACATCGGTTTCACCATCTCCAACGCGGCCCGCTCGCTCGTCATGGCGCTGACGCACGCGCGTTTCGCCCGGGCTCCGGTATCGGGCTCCATCGCCCGCTACTACCAACACATCGTACGCTTCAGCGCCTCCTTCGCCTTCACCGTGGATGTGGCGATGCTGACGCTCGGCGGCTACCTGAAGAAGAAGGAGAGCCTGTCGGCACGGCTCGGCGACGTGCTGTCGGCGATGTACCTCGCCTCGATGGTGCTCAAGCATCATGACAACCAGGACCGGCCCGCCGAAGATCTGCCGATCGTCGAGTGGGCCTGCCGCAACCTTCTCTATCATGCCCAGGAGCAGCTGCACGGCTTCCTGCGCAACTTCCCGAACCGCCTGCTCGCGGGCCTGATGCGCGTCATCGTTTTCCCGCGCGGCCGCACCTACTCGGCGCCGTCGGATCGCCTCGGCCGCAGGGTGGCGGAGCTCGTGACCCGCGCCGGCAACTCGCGCGAGCGGCTCTGCCAACACATCTACTGGACGCTCGAGCCGGGCAATCCGCTCGGTTTGCTGGAGGAGGCGCTGCGGCTCGCGGAAAAGATGGAGCCCATCGAGAAGCGCATCCGCGTCGAGGGCGTCAAGACAGCGCGCGTGACGGCGCTCGACCTGCCCGGGCAGATCACACAGGCGCTGGCGCTCGGGATCATCTCCGAGGAGGAGGCGGCGGCGCTGCGCGACTACGACCGTAAGGTGATGAGCCTCGTGCGCGTAGACGACTTCGCGCCGCACGAGCTCGGCGTGCAGGCGCGCCCCGAAGCCGACGCCCGACACTCGGCACGGGAGACAGACGCAAGGAGCACCGTCCGGGCCGTGTGAGCGCGGTATAACGTTATGAGCCGCGCCATCTTGCACGTCGACATGGACGCCTTCTACGCGTCTGTTGAGAAGCGCGACAACCCAGAGCTCGTCGGCAAGCCAGTCATCGTAGGGTGGCCGGGCGGCCGCGGTGTGGTCGCGGCGGCGAGCTACGAGGTTCGTAAGTTCGGCGTGCGGTCGGCGATGCCGATGCATACCGCGCTGCGGCTGTGTCCGGACGCAATCTGCATCCCGCCACGGATGCAGCGTTATCGCGAGATCTCCGGGAAGGTGTTCGGCGTATTTCACGAGGTCACGCCTCTCGTACAGGGCCTATCGCTCGACGAGGCGTTCCTGGACGTCACGGAGAGCCAGGCGCTGCTCGGTGAGCCGGCCGCCATCGCCCGGCGGATCAAGGAGAGCATCCGGGCGCGCACCGGTCTCACGGCTTCGGTCGGGGTTGCGACGAACAAGCTGGTGGCGAAGATCGCCTCGGATCTGGACAAGCCCGATGGACTCACGGTCGTGCCGGAGCAGCGGATCCGCGAGGTGCTCGATCCGCTGTCGGTGCGTCGCCTGCCTGGGCTTGGACGCAAGCTTGGCGAGAAGGTGGAGGCTGCGGGGCTGCGCACTCTGGGCGAGCTGCGGACGGCGACGGACGCGGTCCTCCGGCCGCTCTTCGGCCGCGACACGCCCCGCATGCGCGAGCGGGCGGCAGGCGTGGACGACCGTCCGGTACAGCCAGATCTCGAGGAGAAGTCCCTCAGCGCCGAGGATACCTTCGCCCAGGACCTTGCCGATCCCCGCCGGCTCGACGCGCAGCTCTGCCGGCTGGCGGATCTCGCCTGCGAGCGGCTGCGCGGCCGGGGGCTGATGACCGGGCGCGTGGGCGTGAAGATCCGGCGTCACGATTTCGCGACATTCACCCGGCAGCGGGCGATCGCGCCGCCGACTCAGGAAGAGCTTACGGTGCGCAACGTCGCCCGGGAGCTGCTGTCGCGCTGGCTCACGGAGCACTCCGGTGCGAAACTTCGGCTCCTGGGGGTGGTCTTGACCGACTTGAGCCCGGCCTCGCAGCTCGGCCTCTTCGATGCGCGCCTCGATTGCACGGTGGACGAAGTGCGCGCGCGGTTCGGCCGGGATGCGCTGCGGCGCGGCAACACCATCGGGTAGCTTTCATCCATCCATGTATCTCTCGTTCTTCGGCCTCAACGAAAAGCCTTTCTCCATCACTCCGGATCCGCGCTACCTGTACCTCAGCGAGCGGCACGCCGAGGCGATGGCGCATCTGCTCTATGGCATAAACGAGGCCGGCGGCTTCGTGCAGCTGACGGGCGAGGTCGGCACGGGCAAGACGACGATCGTGCGCTCGCTGCTGGCGCAGGCGCCGAAGAACGCCGAGATCGCGCTCATCCTCAATCCGAAGATGACCGCGACGGAGTTCCTGCTGACCATTTGCGAGGAGCTCGGCATCGGCGTGCCGGACTCGGCGACCCAGAGCCTCAAGGACCTGGTCGACATCCTGAGCCAGTATCTGCTGCGCGCGCACGCGGCCGGGCGGCGGGTCGTCCTGGTGGTCGACGAGGCGCAGAACCTCGCGCCCGAGGTGCTCGAGCAGGTGCGGCTGCTCACCAACCTGGAAACCAACACCCAGAAGCTGCTGCAGATCATCCTGATCGGCCAGGAGGAGCTGCGCGAGCTGCTGGCGCGCAACGAGCTGCGCCAGCTGGCGCAGCGCATCACCGGGCGGTATCACCTGAGCCCGCTGAGCGCGGAGGAAACCACGGCCTATGTCCGGCACCGCCTGCGCGTCGCGGGCGCCACCGCCGACATCTTCAATCGCTTCGCGCTGGAGGAGATCTACCGGCTCTCGTCCGGCGTGCCGCGTGTGATCAACGTCATCTGCGACCGCTCGCTGCTCGGCGGCTACTCGCAGGACCGGCACCGCATCACCGGCCCTCTCGTGCGCAATGCCGCCTCGGAGGTCTTCGGGAAGCGCTTCACGCCCCCGTGGCTGCCATGGGCCGGGACGGCGGCGGTGGCGGCGGTACTGGCAGTTGGAAGCTTCGCGCTCTGGCGCCTGCAACCTTGGAGCTGGATCCATACTTCCGCCGTGACTCAGCTACATCGCACGGCCGCAAAGCAGCCTGCAGCGACCTCGCCGGCAGCGGTCCCTGCAACCGCGCCAGCGGGCGTGGCACACACGGCGATCGCGCGGGCGCCGGCGGCCCCAACCGTTGCGCCGGCCGTCGAGCCTCTCGCGGCGCTGCTGGCCAAGCACTCGGTCGACACGACCACCGATGCGGCCTTCAGGACACTGTTCGACCTCTGGGGGATTCACTACACCATGGACGGCACGGATCCCTGCACCCAAGCGACCCAACACGGGCTCGCGTGCCTCACCGAACGCGGCTCCCTCGGGCAGCTGCGTCTCTACAACCGCCCCGCCATCCTGATCCTGACCGATGCCAACGGCACCAGTCACGAGGTGGTGTTGACCGGCCTCGACGGCGAGAACGCCAGCATCGATCTCGGCAAGTCGACGCACCAGGTCGGCGCCGGCGAGCTGTCGACCTACTGGATGGGCGACTACGTCATGCTGTGGCGGCCCGAGGCCGCCCCGGTGCACACGCTCTCCCCCGGCATGAGCGGCAATGGCGTACTCTGGCTGCGGCGCAGCCTGGAGAAGCTGGCGGGGACGCCCGATCCCGGCTCGCCGAGCAATCTGTATGATGCCAGCCTCACGGGTCTCGTGCGTCAGTTCCAGCGCAATCATCGTCTGACCGTGGACGGTGTCGCGGGCGTGCGCACGCAGGTGGCGCTGGCGGGCGCGCTGGCGAGCCCCGGCTCTCCCTTGCTGACTGCGGCGCACGAGTAACCAACATGTCGTTCATCCTGGATGCATTGAAGAAATCCGAGAGCGACCGGCAGCGGCAGAGCGGGCCATCGCTCTTCGAGGTGAAGGTCGCCCCACCGCGGCGGACGCTGCCGGTCTGGGCCGTGGCGATCGCCGTGCTCCTCGGGATCAATGTCATCGTGGTCTCCTGGATGCTGCTGCGGCGGCCCGCCGTGCAGCAGCCGGCGGCGGCAAATTCCCAGCCTGCCGCCCCTGCCGTCCAAGCCGTTCCGGCGGCCCGCGCGGCGCCCACGCCGCTAGCAGTGCAGAGCGCCGCACCCACCGCAGCCGGGGTTGCTACGCCGCCGGCAGCGCCCCAGGCAGAAACCCCAGGGCAGTCCCCAGCGCCGGCTGCTCTCGCCAGCAGCGGCCAAAACGCGGGGCAGCCGCCCGCCGGCGACAATCCGAGCGATAACGCACCGGCGGTCGAGCCGGGCGCGGCGAGCGGCTTCGGCACATCCGGCGGCGGGCAGGCCGGAGGTGACTTGCCGCTCTACCAGCAGATCGTCACCAGCGACAATCTGCCCCCGCTGCACCTGGACATGCACGTTTTCGCCGATCGGCCGCAGGATCGGTTCGTCCTGATCAACATGCACCGGCTGGGGGAGGGAGACACCCTGGCGGGCGGCGTGCACGTGGATGCCATCCGGCCGGATGGCGTCGTCCTTACTTACCAGGGTACGCAGTTCCTGCTGCCGAGGAATTAGTTTATTGGCGCCAATCGCTCCCGGCGATCGGCGCGGCCAGCCCTGTGACAGGGATTCATCCCGCGGCCCAGGGAACGGCCCTGGGCCGCTCAACGGCTTGCTTTCGACCGCGAGAGACGGTTATTAGACGTAATTCACAGGTCCCAGGGCCTTCGGGGACGGGCTTCACAGAATCGCCCGGAGCCTAGCGACAACTGAGCCCAGGCTGGTCCATCGTTTTCTGCTGAGAGAACGGCCGTTCTCGGGTGGCAGGTGGAAACCAGGCGGAAAGGCTCGCCAGCGCGCATGCTGGTTGTGGATCGCGATGCGAAGTATCGCGAGTGGTTGCGGATGCATCTGGGCATCGTGTGCCCGGACGCCGCCATTGGAGCTATTGACCTCACGGAATTCGAGCCGTGGAGCGCCCTGGTAACGGGACGCGAGTGCGACGTACTCCTGCTGGCCGCCAGCTTCGGCACCAGCCCCGAAGACCCCGAGGCGCATGGTCTCGACCTCCTCCGCAAGCTCCGGGCGCGCAACGTCGCATCAGCCGTGATTGCCGTGGCCGACGATGGCAACGAGCTCACCGCGGTGCGGGCACTGCAGCTTGGCGCCGCGGACTACCTGCCGAAGCGCCTGCTCACCCCGGACCGGCTGAAGACCTCCGTGCGCATAGCGCTGCGCCGTATCGAGCAGCGCGTCGCCCGCCGCCTCGCCGATCTGGCGCACACCGCTCAGTCGGTCGCGCTCGATGCGCCCCAGCAGCAGGAGCGCGCGGAGCAGCCAGCCGAGGCTGCGGGCGCCCCACCGGTGCTGGACAGCGACAGCCCACCGGCCATCCCCGGGTACGCCATCGCGAAAACGATCGGCGAGTCGGAAAAAGCGGTCGTCTACCTGGCCGCGAGCACGGCGCTGGGTACGGACGTCGCGTTGAAAGTCAGCAGGACCTCACGCGAGGGGAACGCCGAGCGGCAAGCGCTCGAGCGCGAATACAAAGCCATTCTCGCCATCCGCCATCCGGCGGTGGTCAGGATTCACGATTACGGCGTCGAGAAAGGATTCGAGTACCTTGCCATGGAGTACTTCCCGCGCGGCGACCTCAAGGCCCGCATGCACTTCGGCGTGACCGAAGGGGAAACCCTGCGCTACGTGGAGCAGATCGCCGCGGCGCTGGCCGTCGTGCACGGCGCGGGGCTGCTGCATCGTGACCTGAAACCGCCCAACGTCATGTTGCGCGAGAGCGATGAGATCGCGCTCATCGACTTCGGACTGGCGCGCAACCTGGATGGCGCCGGTCAAAGCACCCGCACCGGCGTGCTGCGCGGCTCGCCCTACTACATGAGCCCGGAGCAGGCCCTCGGCGAAGAGCTCGACGCGCGCTCCGATCTCTACAGCCTCGGCGTGATCTACCACGAGATGTTGACCGGCAGGAAGCCTTTCACGGGCGGATCGGCCATGGAGGTGTTGCAACAGCACGTGAACGCGCCGCCGCCGCAGCTGCCGTTGTCACTCTCCCGTCACATGCCGGTGATCTCGCGGCTGCTGGCGAAGCGGCGCGAGGATCGTTTCAACACGGCCGATGAGGTGATCGAGGCCACGGCCGCGCTGCGCCACGGCGCCGCCCGCCAGGCGCAGCCGACGGCGGCCTGACCTCGCGCGCGAAACTTCCGGCAGAAGCACCGTGCGTCTTGACAATCCGTGCTCCGGACAGGTGCAATGCGGGCACGCAGTTTGACTTGGTGACTCCTGATCTTGAACGACCGCCTGCACCTCGTCGATGCCACGCTTTTCTATTCGCCGACGAGCGGCGGAGTCAAACGCTACCTGACCGCGAAGCACGCCTGGCTGGCGGCTCACAGCCGCTGGGAGCACACGCTGGTCGTGCCAGGAGAGCGTGACCGAACCGAGCGCGGCGGAGTGTGCACGCTGGCCGGCTACCCGGTACCGGGCAGTTTCAACTACCGCCTGCCGCTCGATCCGCGCCGCTGGATGCGGCTGCTCGATGCGCTGCAGCCCGACCTGGTCGAGGTGGGCGACGCGTTCCATCCCGCGTGGGCCGCCTGGCGTCTCGCGCGCAGCAGCGGCACCCCGATCGCCGCGTTCTATCACTCCAACCTGCCGCAGATCATCAGCCGCCGCGTGGGCGGACGTATCACCGGGCGGACGCTGGAGCGCTACCTGCGCTGGCTCTACCGGCGCTTCGATGTCGTGTTTGCCCCGAGCCGCGTGATGTGCGACGTGCTCGGCGACCTGGGCATTTCGAACGCCGTGCATCAGCCTCTCGGAGTCGATGCGGAGGTATTCCGGCCACAGCGGCGCGGCGACTGGTTGCGGCGGCGGCTGGGACTCGCGCCGCAGGCCCGCGTCCTCGTCTACGCGGGACGGTTCTCGGGCGAAAAGAACCTGCCGCTGCTGTTGGAGGCGTTTGCCCAATTGGGCTCGCCGTATCACCTGCTGCTGATCGGCGGCGAGCGGCAAGGCCGCCCAGCCGCCAACGTGACGATGCTGCCCTATCGGCGCGACAGCATCGAGCTGGCGGAGTGGCTGGCATCAGCGGATGCGTTGGTGCACGCGGGGGCGAAGGAGACTTTCGGGCTGGTCATCCTGGAGGCAATGGCCTGTGGGCGGCCGGTGGTGGCGGTGCGCGCCGCGGCGGTTCCGGAGTTCGTGGACGATGGAGTGGGATTGCTGGCGGAGCCCGGCAGCAGTGCCAGGATGGCCGAGGCGATCGCGGCGCTCTACGAGCGCGACATCGAAACACTGGGAGCCAACGCGAGAGCGAAAGTCGAGCGGAAGTTCACCTGGAACCGGGCGTTTCAGGCACAGATGGCGACTTACAAGGCGCTATTGGGCAGGGGGCGCGTCGCCGTGCGATCTACGGACACGGAGCTCGCCGAGCCGAGCTAGTTTAAAGCGCTGGATCCGGGCTCGTTAAAGCGCTGGATCCGGGCTCCTGCCCGGCCCAGCGCGCCGCGGGCAAAAAGCGCGGTTTTTTGCCCGCGGCTCCGCCACCTGCGGCGGCGGGGCAC
>Ga0335073_10008583_pt1 | contig 14340 bp, 13 predicted proteins | sample Lox_Sample_22_FD_207093 | JGI IMG/M metagenome (GOLD analysis project Ga0335073, IMG submission 207093) | Soil microbial communities from Loxahatchee National Wildlife Refuge, Florida, United States - Lox_Sample_2.2 | ecosystem: Environmental > Terrestrial > Soil > Wetlands | place: USA... | reverse complement strand
CGCCATCTCCTGGAAGAAGGTGCTGGTGGTGCGGCCGCAGCCGGGACAGGCGGTGACCTGCGGGGTGAAGCTGCGGATGCCCATCGACTGCAGGATCTGCTGCGCGACCGTGACCTCTTCGGTGCGGTCGCCGTTGGGCGCGGGCGTGAGCGAAACGCGGATCGTATCGCCGATGCCTTCCTGCATCAGCACACCGAGCGCGGCGGTCGAGCCGACGATGCCCTTGGCGCCCATGCCCGCTTCGGTGAGGCCGAGGTGCAGCGGGTATTCGCAACGGCGCGCCAGCTCGCGATAGACATCGATGAGGTCCTGCACGCCACTGACTTTGGCGCTGAGGATGATCTGCTCGCGCTTCATGCCGTAGCTGACGGCGATCTCGGCCGAGCGCAGGGCGCTTTGCACCATCGCTTCCATGGTCACGTCCCGCGCGTCTTTGGGCTCGTCGAGTTTGGAGTTCTGGTCCATCAGCCGCGTCAGCAGCGCCTGGTCGAGCGAGCCCCAGTTGACGCCGATGCGCACCGGCTTGTCGTTCTCGATGGCGACCTCGATCATGGCAAGGAAGTTATTGTCGTCCTTCTTGCCGATGGAGACGTTGCCGGGATTGATGCGGTACTTGGCAAGCGCGCGGGCGCACTCGGGATACTTCTTCAGCAGGATGTGGCCGTTGTAGTGGAAGTCGCCGATGATGGGCACAGGCACGCCCAGCTTCTCGAGGCCATCGACGATGTATGGCACGGCTTTGGCGGCTTCGTCGTTGTTGACGGTGACGCGCACCAGCTCGGAGCCGGCGCGGGCCAGGGCCATCGATTGGCGGATGGTGCCGTCGATGTCGGCAGTATCGGTGTTGGTCATCGACTGCACCACAATTGGTGCATCGCCGCCGACTCGCACGCCGCCAATCGTTGCTTGATAAGTCTTTTTGCGCTGAATTTGCGCCATACAGGGACTAAGAAAAGTGTATCACGCTGATGCGGAGCTCCCGTCCACCAGGACTCGCCTGCGTCTAAAATGCAGAAATTACGCTCGATTGCCGAAAGAATTGAAACCCGGAACCCGCAAATGTGGAAACCCTGGTGAAGGTGTGACATCTGACTACGTAGGCCGTCCACCCACCAACGGGCGCATGATCGGCTCTGGTTGCCGACTCCGGATACGGGAGTGGACTTCCCGCTCCAAGGGGACGACAATAGGGAGAAGTACCGGCAACAAGTTGTGCCGGCCGGGGTTTATTTGGGCGTCGGGCTGTGGCCGGAGTTTTGTCCGGCAAAAGGTGTACATCATGAGTTCCGCAATCCGCTTCTTATCCGTCGGCATTCTGTCGATTGCGCTGGTGCCGCTGGGGTTTGCCCAGAGCCAGAGCTCGTCGACGCAGAATTCGCCTGACCAAAGCGCGTCTTCGCAAAGCTCGTCATCGCCCGATCAGTATCTCCCCGACAAGCCGGAGAAGAACCCGCCGCCGAAAGACGTGATGGATAACATCGACGCCATCGGCAATCGCAACGTGGGCTGCGACAAGGGCCTGGGCAACTGGTACTCGCTCGATAAGCAGGTGGCGATGGGGCGGCAGTACTCGCAGATGGTGGAGCACAGCGCCAAGATGGTCACCGACCCGGTGGTCACCGAGTACATCAATCGGCTGGGCCAGAATCTGGTGCGCAATTCCGATGCGAAAGTCCCATTCACCATCAAGGTCATCGATAACGATGAAATCAATGCCTTCGCCCTTCCCGGCGGGTTCTTCTATGTGAACTCGGGCCTGATTCTTGCGGCAGACAACGAAGCCGAGCTGGCCGGCGTGATGGCGCACGAAATCGGACACGTTGCCGCCTGCCACGTTGCGCGTGAGCAGACGCGCGGCAACATCGTTAGCCTGGCCAGCATTCCACTGATTTTCGTACCCGGCGGTTGGGGGGTTTACGAGGCGTCGCAAGCGGCGCTCAGCATCGGCGTGCCGCTGACCTTTATGAAATTCTCGCGCACCTTCGAGGCGCAGGCAGATTTCCTGGGCATGGAATACATGTACAAGGCGGGATACGATCCGCAGTCGTTCATCGCGTTTTTCGAGAAGATTGAGGCGCAAGAGAAGAAGAAACCGGGCGTGATTGCGAAGGCATTCGAGTCGCACCCGCCGACTCCCGACCGCGTCGCCGCCGCGCAGAAGGAGATGGAGACGGTGCTGCCGCCGCGGCCCGAGTACATTGTGGACACCTCCGAATTCGAGAACGTGAAAGCGCGGCTGGCCTCTCTGGAGAACCGGCACAAGGTGCAGAACCAGAAGGACAACGGCGATCGTCCGACATTGCGGCGCGCTACCGCCGACAATCCCTCGGATGACGGAAACGGCTCAGGCAGCCAGCCCGACGATCGTCCAACGCTGAAGCGCAATGACGGCTCCGGCTCCCAGTCGTTTCAGTGAAGGCGTGCTCCGCTCGATAGGTTTGGGAATCCGCTCTAATCGATAATGGCCAGGGTCTCGCCCGCATTGACCGTCGAGCCTTCCGCGGTAAGGATCTTCTGCACGCGCCCGTCCTTGGGCGACTTCATTTCGTTCTGCATCTTCATCGCTTCCATAACGATGATGCCCTGACCAGCCTTGACCTCATCATTTTCACTCACCAGAATGCGAACAATCTTGCCCGGCATGGCAGCCTTGATCTTCCGCGGACCGGCTTCCGCGCCGGCGACAGCGCGACGCGTGCGCAACGAGCGCGGGTCCTGGACATCAACCGCATAGCGCGCGCTGCCGATCACCATGTGGAGTTCGCCCTGCAATGAGCGCTCGCGCTTGATCTCATAAGCTTTGCCGCCCACCAGCACGGACATGACGTCGCGCGCGGTGAGCGCGGCATCAACTTCGATCTCCTGGCCGTCCACCTTGCACGACCAGAGCTTTTCGCCGCGAATGAGCTCTACGCGATGAGTTTTGCCGTCAACGAGAACATCGTAAGTCATAATCAGTCCCTGGCGGGGCGAAACGGATGCGGTAGTACAAGAGTCGATACCTTCTGTATTTCATCTTTCCCGCACCGCGTCGGCACGCGCAGTGCGGCGCCAATTCGAAGCTGGCTCTGGAGGCGGGGGGCTGCCGTTGACCGGCACTGCGAGTGTAGCTCCCGGCAAGGTTGTCTGTGGCTCGGTGGTCGCGAAAATCGCTGCTCCAATCGCGGCGATGATCGGCCGCCTTACGTCGGTCTCGTTGCTCGGCTTGGTGAGCAAGCGATCCAGAAATCCGGTATCGATATTGCCGGCGCGAAAATCCGGATCTTTCAAAATTCTGCGAAACAGCGAAACATTCGTCTTGATGCCGCCGACAAAATATTCGTACAACGCGCGCAGCAGCCGGTTGATGGCTTGCTCGCGGTCCTCGCCGTAGCCGACCAGTTTGGCCAGCAGCGGATCGTATTCGATGGGCACGGTCCAGCCTTCGTACATGCCGCTGTCGCGGCGAATCCCCGGTCCCGACGGCGAGATCAGCCGCGTGATCTGGCCGGGCGACGGGAAGTAGTTGTTGTCGGGATCCTCGGCGTAGATGCGGCACTCGATCGCATGACCGCGCAGGCTGATGTCCTCCTGCTTGAACGGAAGCCGCTCGCCGGCCGCGATGTGCATCTGCAGGTGTACCAAATCGAGTCCGGTAACGAACTCGGTGACCGGATGCTCCACCTGAAGGCGCGTGTTCATCTCCAGGAAGTAGAAGTTGCGCTGCTGATCGACGAGAAATTCAACCGTACCCGCATTGAAGTAGTTCGCGGCTTTGCCCACGCGGACGGCGATTTCGCCCATGCGGCGCCGCATCTCGTCGTCGACGATCGGCGACGGCGATTCTTCCAGCACCTTCTGATGGCGGCGTTGCACCGAGCACTCGCGCTCGCCGAGGTAGACAACATTGCCATGTTCGTCGCCGAAGATCTGCATCTCGACGTGACGCGGATTGGCGATGTATTTCTCGATGTAGACTTCGTTGTCGCCAAAGGCGCGCTGCGCCTCGCTGCGCGCGTTTTCGTAGGCGGAATGCAACTCGCTTGCTGACGAAACTAGGCGCATGCCTTTGCCGCCGCCGCCCGCAGCGGCCTTCAGCATAATGGGATAGCCGATCTGCTCGGCCAGCCGCTCCATCGCGTCGAGATCGAGGCCGCGCTCCGAACCCGGAACGAACGGGACGCCGGCGCGCTTCATGTTTTGCCGCGCGCGCGTCTTGGAGCCCATCATCTCCATCGATTCGGGCGAGGGGCCAACGAATTTCACGCCGGCGTCGCGACAGGCGCGGGCGAAGTTTGCGTTTTCCGAGAGGAAGCCGTAGCCGGGGTGGACCGCCTCAGCCCCGCTGCGATGAGCAACATCGAGGATCTTCTCGACGTTGAGATAGGACTCGCTGGCGGTTGCCGGACCGATGTGATAGGCGTAGTCGGCTTTGCGAACGTGCAGAGCCTTGCGGTCCACGTCGGAGAAGACGGTGACCGATTCGATGGCCATTTCGCGACAGGCGCGAATGACGCGGACGGCAATCTCGCCGCGATTGGCGATCAAGACTCGCTTGAACATTACCAGCTTCCGAGGGCTGGGTGAAGCATGGCTTTTGAGCCTGCATTCTCACCGCAGCCAATTTTGGATACGCCTTCGGCGGAGGTGAATCAGTGGGTCACCCCAGCGGGCAAAAGCCCACTCCCTTTCGCACGGACGGGTCTCCAACCTGGCAGCCCACGCAATTCCGCAGAAACTTGGATTCTACTGCACGAATCACGGACGAGGAGTGCAAATGTCACAGGTCTTTGTGATGACGGGGCCGCGCGTTTGTTAGACTTCGGGTACGCGGCTTTCCGGAGGGTAGGCTCGTGCAACGCGACCAAGGCGATTTTGCCGGACGGAAGAGAAACTCTGTATCGACGCCGGCGGCCGCAGTGGTCGTCGTGATTCTTGCTGGAGCCGTCCTCGCACTCCACGGCCGTTCCGCGCAGACGCAAACCGCAGGCGCCTCAGCCACCGTCCCGACGGCAGCGGAGAAGTTCAAGAACATCCAGGTACTGAAGGACATTCCCGCAGATGAATTGATACCTACCATGCAGTTCATCAGCGCGTCGCTGGGAGTAGAGTGCGACTTTTGCCACGTGGTGGGCAAAGACAACCGGTTGGAATTCGACAAGGACGACAAAAAAGAAAAGAAGACGGCGCGCGCGATGATGCAGATGATGTTCGCCATCAACAAGAGCAACTTCGAAGGCGAACGGGAAGTGACCTGCAACACCTGTCATCGCGGATCGCCGCATCCGCAAGCCATTCCGGCGATCCTGGCGGAAGCGCCCAAACCGGAGGCCGCGGCGGCGCATGAGCACGAGATGAATCCGGCCTCTCTGCCATCGGGCGCGCCGGTGCTGGCGAAATACATTCAGGCGCTCGGTGGACAGGCAGCACTCGACAGGATTTCAACCCGCGTCGAGACGGGCCAGGCTATCGTGCCGGAGGGCGGGGCAATCCCCATCACGATTTACACCAAAGCTCCCGACCAGCGGGTTTCGGTGATGCAGACGCCCAGAGGCGACAGCGTTACGGCATTCAACGGGCAATCCGGCTGGCTGACGTTTCCTGGTCGCCCCCTGCGCGAGATGTCGGCCGCCGATCAACTCGCGGCCAAACTTGATGCCGAGGCGTTCTATCCCATCCAGCTCGAAAAACAGTTTACCGAGTTGAAGCTCGATGAGCATCCGGAAATAGTCGGTGATCACGAGACGGATGTTGTTCTCGGTCTGAACAAAGGGAAGCCACCGGTGAAACTCTATTTCGACAAGAGTTCCGGACTGCTGCTGCGAATGCTGCATTACACCGACACCGCGCTAGGGCTGCTTCCCACGCAGGTGGACTTTGCAGACTATCGCGAGGTAGGTGGCGTCAAGACGCCATATCGCTGGACGATAGCTCGTCCGAGCGGCAGCTTCACCATTCAGATCGAGAAAGTAGGGCAGAACGTCCCGATCGACGAAACCAGGTTTGAAAAACCCGCTGCGGCAGCCGCGCAGAAGTAGTATCGCCCCGTCATCAGGAGGATCAGGATCGTCCTCTGCGCTGCCGAAGATATTCGCTTGGCGGCAGCACAATCACCCCTTCAAAGTGCCGCTTGTCACCGGTCAGGAGATAGCCGGCGTTGGCATGAATAGCAGTTCGTAAGAAGCTCCGACAGCCTCAACCGCTGTTCATCGAGGATGAGGTTGACTCGCGCTTCTTCGTATGCGTAAGCGGACGTTAGCAGTTCTGTCTCAGGAAGTCCATAGGCGAGCCAAGCCAGCGCGGGGCGGTATGCGGCTGAAAAAAGCACGTTAGCATCGAGGAAGACACGATCCAAATGTCAGGCCCGTTTACGTTGCTTGTGATGCGGAATTTTGGAAGGATCAAGGCTGAGCTTTGTCACTTCGGCGACGGCTGCCTTGTAATCGTCAGCATCGACCGCATTGGAAAGTAAGAACTCGGCCTTACGTTCCGCCGTGTAGAATCTCGACCGGCACGGCTGCGGCCGGACGGATCAGGATGCCCTCCGGGCGTTCCTCGGCGATTACCAGTCCGCCGTACTCAATTCCGAGTTTGTGACGCAGGCGAGCGGGGACAACCATAACCCCTCGTTTTGCTACCTTGCTAACTTCCATATTGTCTGAATCTCCGAGTTTCCGACAGATCCAGTACAACCTCCCGTGATCGCCAAGCAAAAGCAACCCTCGAGGGGCGTCGCTCCTGGCGCCAATGATGGCCGCTGCTACTGCGAGCTGTCGGTGGTGACGATGCCGCTGGGGCCGGCTTTCTCGGCTTTGGCTTTCTTGGTGGCCATGGTCTTGTCCACCCACTCATCGGCCGTTTTCAGATCGGCCTTGCGCTCGTCGGGATTTTCGCACTCATATTCCGCGCGCTGGCGATAGAGCAGGTTCAGATAGGCCATCGCGTCGTCGTAGTCGGGGCGAATCTGCAGCGCCTTCTCCAGGTACTGGATGCCATCCTGCACCCTCTTGGCGTTCTCGTCTCGCAGTTGCTCACAGACTTTCTTGTCCTTCAGTTCGTCCATCGGCTTCAGGCCTAGCTCCATGCGGGCTTTCTGGTCGGGCTGGTAGGCCTCCATCCAATCGATGACCGCTAGCGAATAGTAGGTCTCGGGATCGTTCGGGTCCAGGTCCGCGATCTTCTGGTAATACTCCTCGGCCTGGTCGAATTTCTTCTCCTGGAAGTACATCGAGGCGATGCCTTTCAGGCTATGGACCTGCTGCTGCTTCGGGGGATGCTGGGCCAGGACCTCCTTGAAGGTCGCGATAGCTTCCTCGGCGTAGCGATTATTGTCGGGAGAATCGGCCCCGGGAATGTATTGGCCCATATACGCGGTCGCCAGATAAAGGCGGGCATTCACTAAGCTGGGATCAAGCTGGACCGCTTCTTTAAAATGTTCGATAGCGTCTTCGTATTTTGCGTTCTTATAAGCCTGTACGCCCTTGTTGAGTTGGTCGCGCGCTCGCAGCTTGTTACAGCCTACTGCCGAGAGCAGCGCGAGCAGCACAGCAAACAGCGTCAGTACTCGTGCGCTTGTTTTCATGTTCAATATCACTCTCCATCCCGTTGTTGGGCTTGCTGGGAGCGCGGGACGGCGCCCGCCGTCCCGCTATCAGGTGTGCTGCCCGAACCACGTTCCTATGCAGTGTCCGCATCGGCCTTATCGCGACCACAGATCAAGTGCGGCGAAGTCTTGACGGACGGTCCGAAGGCCGTCCCCTTCGGACCCGAGTTCCTAGCCGCCGGCCTCGATCTTGGCGGTGATAAGCCCGACTTTATCGACACCCGCCGAGTGCGCGATGTCGATGACCTGCGCCACGTCGTTAAACGGCAAGTCCGTATCGGCCTTGACGAACATCACCTTTTCCGCGCGGGTCTTGAAGATGTCGTTCAGCCGGCCCTCCAGGTTTTCCCACGTGACGTCGTCCTGGTTGATTTTGAGGGCGGGGCGATCGCCCGGACCTCTAAGGACCTGCACCACGATGGTTCGGTCATTGGTCTGCGGCTGGGTCTTGTCCTTGGGCGGCTGGGGAACCAGCGCATCCAAGCCTTTCGGCGTCAAGGGCGTGATCACCATGAAGATGATCAGCAGCACCAGCAACACGTCAATCAGCGGGGTTACGTTGATGTCGGCTGAGGGCCCGCTGGACCCTCCCACTGCCATTCCCATAAGTCAACTCCTACTCGGTGCCCGCGCCCGAACTCGCGCCTGGGTTTACAGGCGGCTTGTTGCTCGCGGGTCCCTGATGTCTCTGCTCGGTCAACAAGCCCACATCATCCACGCCGGCAGCGCGGACGTTGTCCACCACGTCCACGACGTAGCCATATTTGGCGCGCATGTCGGCCCGGATGAAGATCCGCTTGTCCACCTTATTGGCCAGGCGGTCCTTTACTTTGTTGGTCAGCTCGTCCATGCGGATGCGGTCGGTGCCGAAGAAAATCTGCCCGTCGCGCATCACCACCACCAGAAGAGCGTCTTCCTTGTCGGCGTCGGGCATGGGCGTGGGATTGTTCACCTTGGCCATGTCGACGCTCTGGCCCTTCTGCAACATGGGCGTAATGACCATGAAGATAATGAGCAGCACCAGCATCACGTCCACCATAGGGGTGACGTTGATGTTGGAATTGACCTTGCTGCCTTCATTGCGTACTGCGAGTGCCATATGTTCAACCTCCTCTTGGCCGGAGCCGCGTCAGCTACCGTTGCTGCGCTGCTCCAGTTACCGGCGGACCCCACGGCGCTTCAGGAAATAGTCGATCAGCTCGCTGGAGCTGTTGTCCATTTCCACGTCGAAGGCCTCTACTTTGCCGGTGAAGTAGTTGAACATCATGACGGCGGGGATGGCGACGAACAGTCCGACCGCGGTGGTCACCAGGGCTTCGGAAATTCCGCCGGCGACCGCGCCCAGACCGGTGGCCTTCTGGCTGGAAATTTCCTTGAAGGCGTTCAGAATGCCCACCACGGTGCCGAACAGTCCGACGAACGGTGCCGTGGAACCGATGGTAGCCAGGCCGCCTAGGCCGCGCTTCAACTCGGCGTGCACGATGGCTTCAGCCCGCTCCAGGGCGCGCTTGGAGGCTTCGATCTGCTCGCCGGGAATGTCGGGGGAATCGCCGTGGGCCTTGAATTCCTGCAGGCCGGCGGTGACAACCTTGGCCAGGTGGCTCTTCTTGTTGCGCTCGGCGACCTTAATCGCCTCGTCAATTTTGCCTTCGCGCAGGGCGCCGGCCACGGCGGGAGCGAAGGCGCGGGACTGTTTGCGGGCCGCGCTGAACGCCATGGCGCGATCGATCATCACGCCGATCGACCAGCCCGACATGATGAACAGAATGACAACGGTGATCTTCGCCAGAATGCCCATCTGCTTCCACAGCGAGACGGGGTCCCAGCCGATGGTCGCTTCCTGGAAAACCCAGGCAGCAACCGTGGGGACGTGGCTGAGGGCGTAAAATGCAAAGTTTGCTAGGAACATGAGTTGAGTTTTCCTCCTCGGAACTTTCGGTTACAGCAGCACACCTGGGTTACTGCAATGATTCAAGCTTTGGCCCACCCTGCGCAGCAGAGTGGGCTTCGGAAATTGCGGCTTACGACTCTCAAATCTGAACCGGGATTGCGCTTGGAGCAGCAGAACCGGTCTGAAGCTTAGATGCGCATCGGCGCACGCCGTGAGCTTTAATCGCCCGACAACGTAAAGTTCACATTAATCGTGGTTTCCACCTCGACCGGCTCTCCGTTGAGATAATAAGGCTTATACCGCCACTCCTTGACCGCTTCCAGCGCCGCATTGGTGAGCATCGGATGTCCGCTGACCACGTGCAGGTTCTGGATACTGCCGTCCTTGCCGATCAGGGCCTGCAACACCACTACTCCCTGAATACGCGCCTGACGCGCCAGCGGCGGATACTGCGGCTGCACCTTGTGGATCAGCAAGCCCTGGGAGACGCCCTGCGACACCCGGACCCGCTGCGGGGCTGCCACTTTGGGCACCGCCGTAGGCACGCTGCTCATCACGCTGCCGAGCACTCCTCCCATGGTCCCTCCGGGAACGCCGCCCGGGACGCCGCCTACCACGCCGCCCATTGCCGGCGGCGCTTCATCTTCCTTGATCATCTGAATCTTTTTCGGGATGGCGGTTGGTGTGCGCAACTGTCCGTTATCCAGTTCGCTCTGGATCTTGACGACTTTGACCGGGGTCGCAGCCGGCGGTGGCGGCGGCGGTGGTGGCGGTGGTGGCGCCGTGATTAAGGTCATAAGCTGCTTGGTGGGCAGCGCCTCAGTAAAGATTAGCGGCAACAGCACTAGAATGCCAAGGAACAAGAACTCCAAAATGAATGAGATGACCGTGGTCGCCCCACGTTTGGTCTTGATTCGCCCAGCCGATTCTACGAGGCTGTCTTCAAACATACGGGTTCTCCGAAACTTACTGTTAACTTAGACACCGGCAATTGGGTATTTGTGCCCGGAAAAGCAAAGCAGCCAGGAAAAACTCTGGGCCGAAGGCAGCACTCTGCACAACTGGCCGCCGGAAAACAGCGACCTGCAGTATACACCCCGGTTCGCGGACTTGCATAGCCAAAGGCTGGAGGGCAGCTGCCATCCCGCCCGGAGCGCACTCTGGCCCGCCGGATTTTCTGCCATACTAGAAACAGCCCGCTGGAACTTGCTGAAGTTATTGCCGGGTGAAAGGTCTCATGGACCCTGCTGCCGACCCCAAATCCGTCAAAGTCAACGTCACCACCGGCACCGGCGTGGAGATCGAGTGGAAGGACGGCCATTTCAGCGTCTACAGCTTCCCGTTCCTGCGAGACGCCTGCCCCTGCGCGCTGTGCAACGAAGAGCGCGAAAAGGATGGCCGCCAGCCGGGCGATCCGATCAAACCGGTTGCCGGAGCGTTGCCCATGTTCAAGGCCGCGGCGCGCCCGACGGAAGTCAAGGCGGTCGGCAAGTACGCCATCAGCTTCGCCTGGAACGACGGCCACCAGCACGGCATCTATTCCTGGGAGTATCTGCGCGAGCATTGTCCCTGCCAGGAGTGCAAGGCGCGCCGCGCGATGGAAGCGCCAGCCATGGGCAGTAAGCCGAACTGATCCGCTTCAAGCGAACAAAATCAACCACAAAGACACAGAGTTTCCCGAGTTTGATTCCTCCGTGCCTCTTTGTCTCTGTGGTGAATTTCATTTTTCGAGTACCCTGAACTTTGCCCTCGTATTTGTCCCAACTCAACCACCAGCAACGCGAAGCCGTCGAGGCTGTCGACGGGCCGGTGCTCATCCTGGCCGGTGCCGGCAGTGGCAAAACCCGCGTCATCACCTACCGCATCGCGCACCTTGTCGATGCCGTCGGGGTGCAGCCCGACTCCATTCTGGCCGTGACGTTTACCAACAAGGCGGCATCCGAGATGGCCAGCCGCGTGGATTCGCTGGTGGGCACTCGGTCGGTCACCAAGCCGCTGATCTCCACATTCCACTCGTTTTGCGTGCGCCTGTTACGCCGCGACATCGAGACGCTGCAAATCGCCGGCAAGGGCTATCGCAAGGACTTCGTCATCTACGACGAAGCAGACCAGCAGAGCGTGGTGAAGGCGGCGATGAAGCGGCTTGGCATCGACACCAAGCAGCTCACGCCGTCGAGCGTGCTCGGCCAGATTTCGTGGGCCAAGAACCACATGCTCGATCCGCAAGAGGTCTACCTGAATTCGGCCGATCCCAAGACCGAACGCGTGGCGCACATCTATGAGATCTATCGGCAGGAGCTGGCAAAATCGAACGCACTCGACTTCGACGATCTGCTGCTCTACGCGGTGCGTGTGCTGAAGTCGTCGGCCGCGGTGCGCGAACGCTACAACCGGCGCTTTCGCCACATCCTGGTCGACGAATATCAGGACACCAACCGCCCGCAATATGAGCTTATGCGCATGCTGGCGGGCACGGAGCACAACGTCTGTGCTGTCGGCGACGAGGACCAGAGCATCTACTCCTGGCGCGGCGCCGACATCCGCAACATCCTGGAGTTCGAGCAGGACTTTCCTGAGGCACGCATCATTCGCCTGGAGCAGAACTATCGCTCCACGCAGAATATTCTGCAAGCCGCGTCGGCAGTGGTTGCGCGCAACGTAAGGCGCAAGGGTAAGAACTTGTGGACCGAGCGCCGCGGCGGCGCGCAGATTGGCTACTACGAAGCGCCCGACGGCGAAAACGAAGCGCTGTTCGTCGCTGATTACATCTCGAAATACCTGCATCAGGTCCAAACGGAACAGGGCGAAATGCCGCGCGCGGCGGTGCTGTATCGCACCAACTCGCAGTCTCGGCTGGTGGAAGAGGCCATGCGCCGCTACCAGATGAAGTACCACGTTGTGGGAGGCTTCAGCTTCTACGAGCGCGCCGAGATTAAGGACATGATCTCGTACCTGAAGGTCATTGCCAATCCGGACGATTCGATTGCGCTGCAGCGCGTGATCAATACGCCCGTGCGCGGCATCGGCAAAACGACGATGGAGACCATCGAGCGCATTGCGCTGGAGACCGGGAGCCCGCTCTGGAGCGCAATCGGGGAAACGATCAGGGAGCGTCTGCTCCCGCCGCGTGCGCTGGCGTCGCTGAACAGCTTTCGCGAGCTGATCGAAGATGCGCGCGCTATGCATCTCGGGACGTTTCGCGAGCGCGTGGCGGAAACCGCTACTGCGCCAGTTGTCGCCGCCGAAAGCGCTGCGCTGGACGACGATCTGCAGCACGCGATCGACTTTTCGCCGGAGATGTTTGAGGAAGAATCTGCCGCATCGGAAGAAAGCAGGTCCCCCGACTCCGGCGCGCAACAGAAGCGCGCCTTCGCTCGGGATGACAATTCAGAGGAAAGCCGCGTTGAAGGCTTCCGTGCTGCGGGCGATCCGGCCAATGCTACCGAACTGCTGAAGTTCCTCCTTGATCGCACGGGCTACCTCAAGCTGCTTGAACAGGAAGACTCGCCGGAGTCGCTGGCGCGCATCGAGAATTTGCGCGAACTGGTGAACGCGGCCATGGACTCACGCGACCGCGGCGAGACGCTGAGCGAATTCCTCGATCACGCGGCGCTGGTCAGCGATGCCGACGACTACGACGAGAACTCGCGTGTCACACTGATGACGCTGCACTCGGCCAAAGGGCTGGAATTCCCGCTGGTGTTTCTTATCGGCCTGGAGGAGGGTCTGTTTCCGCACTCGCGCACGCTACTGGCGCCGGACGACATCGAAGAGGAGCGCAGGCTTTGCTATGTGGGAATGACGCGCGCCATGGACACGCTGATCCTGACGCGCGCCCGTTATCGCCGCCGCTATGGCACCGACATGCCAGAGGCGAGCGTTTCCTCGCGCTTCCTGGAAGAAGTGCCGGAAGAGCTGTTACAGGATCTCGGCTCGCCACAGCGGCCGCGCTACTCCGAATATCCCCGCAACGACGGCCGGGGACCACGAAGCGACGCCACCGATTACGGCAGCCGCCATTACGCCTACGAGGACGAAGATCAGCGGCCCCAGTATCGCCGCCGCGGCCAGGCGCAGCGCAGCGCTTACAGCGGGCCGACGTATAACTCCATCGACAACATTGCGGAGTTCTTCGCCTCGCGCGGCAAGAGGTTCACGCGGCCCAAAGTTGAGGTGCCTGCTCCGGCGGGCACCGGATTTCGTCCCGGACAGCGCGTGCGCCATCCCAAGTACGGCGAAGGGACTGTCTATCGGCGCGAGGGCGATGGGGAAGACGCGAAGATTACGGTACAATTTTCCAAGTTTGGCTTGAAAAAGCTGGTCGAGAAATATGCCCAGTTGGAAAAGGCGTGATTCGGTTTCTTGTGTTGTCATCCCGAGCGAAGCGAAGTCGAGGGACCTGCGGTTTGTTCGGACTGGTTAGATGCTCGCGGAGAACCGCAGATCCTTCGTCGGCCTGAAGGCCTCCTCAGGATGACAATGAAGAGGGAAGCAGTCTTTATAAGAGGGGAACGGAAATTTCATGGCAAATACCAAAACCATCGCGGACAAGATTGAACGCAAGAAGATCAAGCGCGCGGCACGCAAGAAGGCCGCTCCCAAAGCGCCTCGCACCTATGCCAGGGGCGCAGAAAAGCGCAAAGTGAAGAAGATGGCGCGAGGTACCTCGAAACGGTAGTTGAGTTGGCGCTGGATTCCGGCCTCCGTTCTCATTCACGGGGGCCGGAGACGTCTCTAGCCACTGCTGCTGCTTCGCGGGCCCAGACGGACGTTTACCGTCGTCAGCGCGAGCAGTTTCCGCCCCGCAGCGACGTTAGCACGCCAGCGGCGGCTCTGATCGTTTCGTTCCAGCACGCGCCATCTGAGT
>Ga0335073_10008582_pt1 | contig 14340 bp, 8 predicted proteins | sample Lox_Sample_22_FD_207093 | JGI IMG/M metagenome (GOLD analysis project Ga0335073, IMG submission 207093) | Soil microbial communities from Loxahatchee National Wildlife Refuge, Florida, United States - Lox_Sample_2.2 | ecosystem: Environmental > Terrestrial > Soil > Wetlands | place: USA: Florida... | reverse complement strand
GCTGGCGTTCGCGGGCGGCCATCACGCAGGTCAGGTCGATGCACACCGCCACAGCCCAGGCCATCGGCCCGCGCTGCCCATGCTCGGCGGCGGTGTCGCGGATATGGGTGAACGACCCGGCCCCGGCGATAACGGCGAGCACGGTGACGGGCAGCGCGTCGGCGGCCGCGAGCAGGCGCCGGCCCGCGCTCACGGGCCGTCCGGCCGTCCGGCCCGTCCCGGACGGGCCGTCCGCGCCGTCCCCGCCCAGGTCCGGCCTTGCGCGGTCACCGCTGTGCGGGGCGCGGGGCTCCCCGGTGAACGCCGGGGCTTTCAAGCCTGGTTGCCTCCTGAAACGCGCGGGCGGCCATCGTGCTGCCGGTGGCGAGTGGACCGCACGTACGGCCAGGCCGCTGCGGAACTCCTGCCACAACAGAAATCGGGTTTGTGAGGCCGTTTTTCACTTTCTGTCCCGGAATCAGGTGCCCGAGGGGCAGGGGTAGGTGGCTGTTACGGGAGGTCCGGTGTACCTGGCGCGGACCTTTCTTGTGCCTGGCCTGTACCTGCGGTGTGCCTGGGGTTGCTTTCCGGCTGGTCCCGGCCACCACGCGGCGGTGCTCCGCGTACCGTTTCACCTTCACGCGCGGCGCGGGCCTGGGGCGTCTTGCGTGTGGTGCGGTCCGGGTCCTTGCCGGGACACCGCGCGGGCGGGCCCTGGCTGCGGAAGGGGAGCGGGTCGGCAGGCGGCGCCGTGTGCTTGCGTGGGAGCGCTGCCCGGCGGGCGTGCCGTGGCGCGGGTGAAGGCTCGACAGGCAGCCGAAAGACGTGGCAGCCTACGGGGGCGGGCTCGCCGGCCACGGGCCGGCCGGTTCCCGGCCAGCCCGCTCAGCCGGTTCGTGGCGGTGCCCGGGGAGCGGATCAGGGACGGTCCGCGGAACTGGCAGACCGTTTACCTTGGTTCGCGAACCTGCCGCTATTCCAGTCCGTTAGCTAATCCGTACTCCAATCCGTACTCCAGTTAAGGGTGGAGTCCCGTGGCGGCGGTGAATGCGCAGGACGTGGCGCGGATAACCTTTCGGGTGGACTCCCAGACTTATATACGCGCACAGCTCGTAAAACAATCATCCGTGGCGCGCCGGGCATGTGTGCCGTACGTTAAATCGTGGTCTGCTGTCCGTGGCCCCATATCCGCACAGTGACAGGTACCGGCCCCCAGCCGTGCCCGCAGGCCCGTGCCCGCCCGGCCCCGCAGGACGTGCGGCCAGGTGAGGATAGCCGCACGAGGCGGCTGGCAGGCGGCGCGGGGAAGGCGGCCGGTGCGGCGGGAAAGGTGTGAGGGCGGACAATAATTAAACCGGCGGCGGTGAGTGACGGAATGCGCGGAAATTGGCGCGGGAATAGGTGAATCCGGGGCGGAAAGGCGTTGACTGCCCCGGAAATGGCGAGATAGCGTCGTGGTGTACCAGGAAATTCCGGGGGAAATTCCCCGGCAATTAATACCCGGATTATGGCGAAGCGCGCGCCCGCCCCCGTAATTCCCGCCCTCACGTTTTCCCGGAGGTATTCCCGATGACCGCCCCTGCCCCCTCCGCCGCCCCGAAGGGCCGGCTCGGCAATGGCCAGCTTCGCCGCCAGGTTGCCGAGTGGCTCGCGGCCCGCCCTGGCCCGCACACGGTCGGTGAGATCGCCAAAGACCTCGGCCGCTCGGCCGGCGCGGTCGGCAACGCGCTGGCCACCCTGGCCGACCGGGCCGAGGCCAGCCGTATTACCGGCAACCCAGCCCGCTACGAGGCCAACTCCGCGACCGCTGCCGCAGCCGCCGCCATCACGCCCAGGGCACCCGCCCCGCCCAGGGCCGCTGCCCCGGCGGCCCCCAGGCCGGCCGCCTCCAAGCCGGCCGTCCCGCCAGCGCGGCCGGCCACGCCCGGCCCGGTGACCCGCCCGGGTGGGCGGGTCTACCGGCCCCGCGCGCTGGCCGACATGCCTGATGTCGAGGCGCTGCGCAAGCTGCGCACCGAAGGCGTCCCGGCGCTGCTGTACGGGCCGCCGGGCACGGGCAAGACGAGCCTGGTCGAGGCGGCGTTCCCGGACCTGATCACGGTCGCGGGGGACGGCGACACCATGACCGGCGACTTTGTGGGCGAGTACACCCAGAAGCCTGACGGCAGCTACGAGTTCATCTACGGGCCGCTGATCCGCGCGATGACCGGGGGCCGGGTGCTGTTCATCGACGACGCGACCTTGATCTCCCCAGCGGTGCTGGCGGCCTGCTACCCGGCGATGGACGGCCGCCGCGAGGTGACCGTCAAGGCCCACAAGGGCGAGACCATCCGGGCGGCTGACGGCTTCTACGTGATAGCGGGCCATAACCCGGGCGTCCTCACCGAGGCCCTGTCTTCGCGGTTCGCGGTGCAGGTGAAGGTCTCCACGGACTATGACCTGGCCCGGTCGCTGGGCATCGACTCCCGCGCCATCACCGCCGCCCGCAACCTCGCCACCCGCCAGGCCAGCGGGGAGATCGGCTGGGCACCCCAGCTCCGCGAACTGCTGGCCTTCGCCACCGTCACCAGGATCCTGGGCCTGGACACCGCTCTGGCCAACCTCGCCGGCATCGCACCGGCAGAAGACCGCGACGTGGTCGCTACCACGCTGGCCAGGACGTTCGGCAAGACGGTCGCCCCGCTCGCCCTCGGCCGCCAGATCTAACCCACCCACTCCTCGCCCTTGCCTGCCTGGAAGGAGCGCTGTGATGAGCGCGAGCCCGCCCGCCCCCACCCCCGGACCGCGTGGCCGCCCGGCTGCCGCGTGGCTGGCCTTCTCCACCAAGATGACCGCGCAGGTCCCCGCCATCGCCGGGCGCGGCGACCTGACCGTCACCGTCGCCCCCGGCGCAGGGCGGGGAGCCCCGGCGTGTTTCCTGCCGGCCAGCGCCGAGATCGAGGTCAACGGAGACCACCTCGGTGTTGACCCCGCCACCGCTGACCCGGCCAGCCCGGCCGACCGGGAACGCTACCCGGCCTTGTGGGGCGCGACGGTGCATGAGTGCGCGCACGCCGCGCACTCCCGCTGGCGCGCACCTATGGGGACAGACGCCGCCTGGTCAGCCGCCGCCCTTTCCCTGGAGGAATCGCGGATCGAGGGCCGCCAAGTCCGCAGGCGGCCTGCCGACCGGGCCTGGCTGCGGGCCAGCACCGCCCAGATCGTGATCGGTGACTTCACCGCCGCCGCGACCCCGCCCGCCAGCGCGGCCGAAGCCGGGTCGGCCGCCGCGCTGATCCTGGCGCGGGAAGACGCGGGCATCCTTGAGGCGGCCGAGACCGGGCCGGTCACCCGGGCGGTGGCCGCCGCGATCGGCCAGCACAAGCTGGGCCAGCTCCGCCGGGTGTGGCGCGGGGCACACGCCACGGCTGATGACGACGTGAAGGCCATGGTGCGGCTGGGCCGGCGCTGGTGCCGCATCCTGGGCATCGCCCCCGACCAGCCCGCCCCCAAGGCCGACCCCGCGCAGGCCGGCGGGCCGCCGTCCCCGGTCGCCCAGGCCGCCCGGGAGGCCGCCGCCGCGGTGGCCGCCGCGTCGGCCGACGAGTTCGCCCCGCCGCCGGCGTTCCCGCCCGGCCAGGCCCAGGCCCGCGAAGCCGAGCAGCACGCCCGCCGGCACGCCGACGACGCCGCCGCCCGGGTCTTCACCACCGGCCTCACCGGCCGGCCTGGTGGCACCTCGGGCCTCACCCGCGAGCCCACCGAAGACGAGCAGGCCGCCGCGCGGCGGCTGGCCCGCGCCCTGCGCGAGGCCAGCGCCGGGGGCCGCACCCAGACCACCATCACCTCGCCCACCCCGCCGGGCCGGCTGCGGATGCGGCACGCCATGGCCGCCGACGCGCAGCGCGCCGCCGGGGCGCTGCCCACCGCGAAGCCCTTCACCCGCACCCAGCGCCGGCGCGTGCCCGCCCCGCCCCTCGCGGTCGGCATCGCCTGTGACGTGTCCGGGTCGATGAGCAGCTTCACCGGGCCGGTCGCCTCCACCGCGTGGATCCTGGCCCGCGCCACCGCCAGCCTGCCCGCCACCCGCACCGCCACCGTCACCTACGGACAGCAAGTCCGCCCGGTCACCTACCCCGGTGCAACCCCGGCCCGGGTCAGCGAGTTCACCGCCACCGGCAAGTACGAAGACTTCACCACCGCCATCAGCGCCCTCGACGGAGCCCTGAACCTCGCCGCCCCTGGCACCAGCAGGATCCTGGTCATCGTCTCCGACGGGAAATACAAGGGCACCCAGCACGCCGACGGCCAGAAACTCATCACCCGCCTGGCCGCCTCGGGCTGCCAGGTCATCTGGATCGCCCCGGACGGCACCGCGAACACGATGACCGGCACCCGGGTCGTCATCCTGGCTGACCCCGCCGCGACCAGTGCGGCCATCGCCCGCGCGGTCACCGCCCACGCCCGCACCGCCTGAGCGCTGGCCCGGCCCGCCCCCGGGCCGGACCGGCCGGCCCTTCCCCTTTTCCGCGAGCCTCCCGTGCCAGGACTGGGGCGGTGCGCGCACCCGATCGCGGGCCCCAGGATAAATCGCGGCAGGAAAGAAAACACAGCAGGAACAGGAAAACTCGCGGCCCAGGGTGCTGGATGCGGCCGGGCGCCTGCCGGGAAGCCGCCGCCAAGTCGTGTGCGCACAATGCCATGCCAGGTGAGGGTGGGCGGTCAGTGTATTTCCCTGCCCGCCGCGCCCGCGGTGAAAAGGGTTACCGGGAATTGCTGCGGAGCCGCTTGACTTCACGCCCGGCCCAGAGCAATCGTCCAGAAAACCGGCGCAGGCAAAAATACAAAGGGAATCGCGCCGGGGAATAAAAGAACGGAGTCACGACAATGGCACCTAGCAAGAACCCCGCCCCCCGTGCGGCCCACAGCGCCCCCGGCACGGCGGCAGGCCCGGCCCCCGCGCCCGTTGCCCCAGCGGCGGGCGGCAGCCCCGCAGCGGCCGTCCTGGCCGCCCTGTCGGCCCACCCCGCCGGGGCGGCCGTCGCGGTCATCGCCGCCCAGGCCGCGATCAGCGTGCCCGCCGCCCGGCAGGCCCTGACCGCCCACGAGAAGGCCGGCGCCGCCACCCGCATCAAAGGCGGCCGGCCCGGCATCCCCGACACCTGGACCCCCGCCGCCCCGCCGGCCGAAGCCCCGCCCGCCCCGGCTCCGCCCGCCCCGCCCCCCGTCCCGAGCAGCACCGCCGGCAGCGGGCAGCCTTCGGACGCCGGCCCCGGGCCGGTCCCGGACCCGGTGGCTGAGGCCGCTACCGGCATCCAGGCCCTCGCCCAGGCCGCCGGCACCGCCGGCAAGGCCCTGGCCGCCGGGGACCTGCCCGCCGCCCTCACCGCCCTGGAGGCCGCGCGGGACCAGGCCACCATGGGGCGGCGGGCCGTCAAAGCCGCCGCCGCCGGCCGGCACACCCCGGCGGCCCGGCCCGGCGCCCTGCGCGAGCTGGTCGAAGCTCACCTGCGCAAATTCCCCGGCACAGCCTTCACCCCGCACCAGATCGGCAAGGTACTGGCCCGGTCCTCTGGCGCGGTCGCCAACGCCCTGGACAGGCTCGTCAGCCTCGGCACCGCGCAGATGGCCACCGACAAGCCGCGCAGCTACCAGCTCGCCCCCGCCGCCCCCGCTGCGGGCGGCCCCGGGACCAGCGCGGAGGTCACACCCAGCGCCGCGTAACGCGCGGCACGCGCCGGCATGCGGCCGGGACGGCAGGACGCCGTCCCGGCCCCGTGCCGTCAGGCGTCCCCGGCGGGCACGACCGGCCGCTCACCAGTGCGAAGACCACCCCAGGTACTTCCGGGGTACCTCGCAGGTATCCGCCAGGTACCCCGCGGGCACCCGAAAGGACGACCGCAGGTATCTCGGGCCTCCAGCATCAGCCGCCGCTGACCCCGCCTGCGTTGCGTCGCGTACATGAACCGCAAAGCCATGCCTGTGGCATGCGTGCGGGGTGTAGCATCCCGGTCACACCGGGACCATAAGGGCGTAGGGGCGGGCAATGAGCGGGTCCAGGCCGGGCAGGAATGGCAACCGATGGGTCCGTATCGACCGCCGGTATAACAACCCCTACCGGCTGACCGGCTACGCGTGGCGTGTGATCCTGAAGTGGGGCGCGCTGCTCATCGTCTGGGTCACCTTCCTCGGTTCCCGCAATCTGTTCCTGGAAGTCATCGCCACGGCGGCGCTCATCGCTTACGCCGTGGTCCGGGTGCGCCGCTATCAGCAGGCCAGCCAGCCAGCAGGCCCACCGGTGCCGGCGGCCATGGGAATGCAGCCAATTCCGGCGGGCGCCCCCACCATGCGTTTCAACCCGCCGCCTGGGTGGCCGCCCGCTCCAGCCGGATGGGCACCACCGTCCGGGTGGCAGCCTGATCCCTCCTGGCCGCCGGTCCCGGCCGGATGGCAGGTGTGGGTGCCAGGCACCCCAGCCCCGCTGGGGGAGCGCAACTCCAGGACCATTCCCCAGGACGTCAAGATCGCTGTGGCCGCACGAGACGGCGGCCGCTGCCGCCAGTGTGGATCCACGCAGGATCTGCACTACGACCACGTGATCCCCTGGAGCAAGGGCGGCGCGAACACGGTCAGCAATATCCAGTTGCTGTGCGGATACCACAACAGGCTCAAAGGCGCTGAAGACATCCCGGTATAGCCGCGGCGGCGTCACGGCAGGATGCCGGTCCCCAGAGACAGCAGAATGTCCTGCCAGTCAGCAGCGGCGACCGCCGGCAAGTTGACCGCCGCGGGCCGCGTCCCGCTTGGGATTTGCCGGTCTATGCCGGCTACCGGGGGCCAGGGAGCTCGGCGTTTTATGCCTGCACCGACGAGCAGTCTTCCGCCCTTTAGAGGCGCAACCTCGGCCAGGCATGAGCGCCAGGCCGCGCCGTCCGAGGCATGTCCCGCCCGGTTGTGACTCCGACTGCGGTGTGCTCCAATGCGCTGGGTGTTTTGCCTGAACGCTACAAGCCGTCCGGGTGGATGATGATGGCCATGTCCGCCGATGGCCTCCCTGACATCAACTTCGCACGCATCCGCCCCTACGGGCAGCCCGCGTCGCGGGCTAACGCGTTCGAGGAGCTGGCGTCGATCCTCATCGAGCAGGGCGCGGTTGAGTGGCCCGCGGCAGTCAGGTTCGAGCGGTTCGGCAATCCGGACGGCGGGCGGGAGGGACGGGGCATCCTGCCTAATGGGGATGTGTGGGCGTGGCAGGCCAAGTACCTATCTGAGTTCGACGCGTCGGCGGCTTCGCAGGTCACGCTCTCCGTGGGCCGCGCTCTGGAAAGCGAGCCGCGCCTGAAGCGCTACTTCGTGGCCCTCCCAGCGGACCTGCCGGCCGGTGACACCGACCGGCGTCCCGAAGGCGGCAGGAAACTCGTGTCGGCGAGCACCCGGTGGGACGGCAAGGTTCGCGAGTGGGAAGAAGCTGCCCGGGTGAAAGGCATGGACGTCAAGTTCGATTTCATCGGCGCTCACAAGCTCGTCACGGCGCTGACGGAGCCCCGCCACGCCGGACGGCTGCGCTACTGGTTCGGGGCGGACATCCTGACGCCCGAATGGCTGAGACGCCGGATGGACGATGCCATCGAGAAGGCAGGGCCGCGTTACACGCGGGAGGTCCACGTTGAGGTCAGCGCTGTCCAGGCGGTTGACGCCGCGTGCCGCTCAGAGGAATACGTGCGCAGCTGGCAGGAGGCTCTGGCCTCATTGCGCGAGGCACGGCGCGGCGTGTGGGGCCGGCCAGATTCCCTGGCCGAGGCCGTTGACCGCTGCTGGAAGGCGCTTGACGACGCGGACGCGGCGCTCACCGCCCTGATCGCAGCAGCAGAATCCGGCGGCGACCTGCCGGACCTGGAAGGGCCGCTCATGACGGCGATGAAGGCGGTTGACGAGGTTGACGTCCTGCTGCAACGGGAAGCCGCAAGGCAGAGCGTTCCCTATCCCAGCCGCTCCGCCGACCCGATGGCTTCCTTGCACGGCCTGCGGACGACGGCTGAGACGCTCGGCCACGCTCGTGCTCTCGCCAGTCACGGCTCCGCGAAGGCAGCGGCCGCGAGGTTTCTGGTCCTGACCGGCCAGGGCGGGGCTGGCAAGACTCACCTGCTCTGCGAGACGGTCAGGCGGAGGACCGCAAGCGGACAGCCGGCGATCATGCTGTTCGGCCAGGACTTCAGCGGCAGATCCCCCATGTCCCAGATCGGCGGGCTGAGCCAGCTCGGCGGCTCCCTTGACGATGTTCTCGGCCTGCTCGACGCCGCAGGGGAGGCAGTCGGATGCACCGGCCTACTGGTCATCGACGCGCTCAACGAAAGCGAGCACCCTAAGCGGTGGCAGGACGACCTTCGGGTCATGGCCGCAGCGGTCAGGCGGCATCCCCGTGTCGCAGCCGTCGTGTCCTGCAGGAGTGAGTATCTCGGCGAGGTAGTTGGCGACTTGCAGCTGCCGCAGGTCGAGCACTCTGGCTTCGGCGAGGCAACTGGCGCAGCCATCAAGAGGTACGCGTCTGCGTACGGGATCGAGCTTCCGACTTTCCCGCTCCTGAACCCAGAATTCAGCAACCCCCTGTACCTGAAGCTGACTTGCCGGGCCGTTCAGACGCTCGGTGAGACTCGCTTCCCTCTAGGCACAGCAGGCCTCACAACAGTCGTTGAGGCGTTCATCGAGGCGGTGAACACACGCCTGTCCGATGCCGAGCGCTGCGACTATGATCCCCGGCTTGACCTCGTCGGCCAGTGCGTGCGCCAGCTCGCCGGCCTTGACCGAGACACCTGGCGCCTGGACGAGGTGCGCCGGATCGCCGAGGGGCTGCTCCCGGGCCGCAGTTGGTCTGGGTCACTCATGAACGGTCTCATCAGCGAGGGCGTTATACGTGAAGTCCACGACCGCTGGTTCACCTTCGGTTACCAGCGGCTGGGTGACGTGGCTAGGGCTGCTGTGGTCGCCGGTAGGTCTCCGGATGGCATCCGAGAGTGGCTGAAGGGACTTGGCGATGAGCCGTGGCCGGATCGTGGCGTCCTCAGCGCCCTCGCCGTCATGGTCCCGGAACGTCATGGCCGAGAGCTGGTCGACCTTGACGCTGACGAAGACGGCAACGTCACCTGGGAGGTCGTTGACGGGTTCCTCGACGGCTTGGTCCTGCGGGCGCCCGATTCGGTGACTCCCCGAACCGCCGAACTCGTGGAGAAGATCCTGCGCAACGGCCACCGGGCCGACGAACTCCTGGAGTCCCTGGTCCGCGTTGCCTGCATCCCGGGGCATCCTCTTAACGCAGAGTGGCTGCACGGGTACCTCACACCCCTCGAAGTCGCGGATAGGGACGTGACATGGACGGCCTGGCTGACCGGCGGCACGGACACGGAAGCCGACAGCAGCGTCAGACGGCTCATCGAATGGGCCTGGCCCTGTGACCCCCAGGAACAGGTTCTGGCCGGCGACGAGGTCGCGTTCCTAGCCACGATCACTCTGGGCTGGTTCCTGACTGCCACCGACCGGCGGGTACGCGACATGGCTACCAAGGCATTGGTGTGCCTCGCGGAGCGTCAACCGTCCGCCTTCGGAAAGACGCTCGCGTTGTTCCGAGGCGTCAACGACCCCTACGTCACCGAGCGGCTGGCAGCCGCGGCCGGCGGCGCAGCGCTCAGGACCACCGATGTGGCCATCCTGAGGACGATCGCTGACGGCGTGCTGGCGCTCGCTGGGGAGCACTGGCCGCAGCACTTGCTAACGCGGGACTACATGGAGCGGGTCCTCACCACGGCAGGCGATCACGGGTGGCGAGGGCCGGAGAGACGGCCGCCCTACGGTTCGCAGTGGCCCGTCCCCTCTCGGACCGCAGAGGAAATCGAGGCCCTGGCCGGCCCGCCAGACTACGAATACAGCTCCATCTGGCACTCCCTCACCGGGATGGGGGACTTCGGCCGGTACATCCTTCGAACAGCTCTCCGCAATGTAGCGAGCGGCGATCCAAAGGCCCTGGAGCATGCCGCTGAACGCGCGATATTTGACCGCGTACTCGAACTCGGCTGGACTCCGGAGCGATTTCGCGCAGCTGACCGCGGGCGCTCATGGGACCGCGACCGCCCCGTTGAACGCGTAGGCAAGAAGTACCAGTGGATCGGCCTCTACGAGGTGCTGGGACAGATCGTCGACAATCTTCCGGTCAACGAACCGTGGGGAGGCACAGGACCCAGCCGGTACGAGTATTCCGAGCAGCTCATCTACCGCGACATCGACCCCACGGTCCTGGTCAGGAGCGCAGTCGCACAGCGCACGGCAGGGCGCCCCTGGTTTTCCCCGGCAGAAGCCCGCTTCCCGTCAACGGTCCTAGACGACTACCCATCCGACATGGCCCACGTCCCTGACCCCATAGAGCTGATCGCAGTCCACGATCCCGAGGGAGTGCCCTGGCTGGTACTGGGCAGCCACCCGCAGTGGAAGCAACGGCTCGCTCCGGAAATGAAGGCACTTGGCACCAAGCGACGTGAGGCCTGGATGCACATCACGGGCTACTTGGTGCCAATCGCCAGCGCAAGTGCCCTGCGATCATGGGCGCGGCAGCAGAGTTGGGAGGGACGCTGGCTGCCTGAGGCACCAGACGCCTACAACGTTCTCCTAGGCTCTTACCCCGATGATCCCAGATGGTCAGCCGCAGACGGCACGGTCACCTCCTGGGATCAGCACCGCGGAGGAACGATGCCAGATGGCCTGACCCTGGCCGCCGCAGCGTTCAGCGGTACCGGCACCAACCGGGACGCCTCCGCACCCGCCCAAGCCGCCGGATACGTCCCAAGTCGCCAGCTGCACGCCGTGCTTGGCCGGCCCAGAGGAGCTGACTTCGCATGGACCGACGGCTCGGGGATCGCACTCCAAGACCCTTCGGTCGCCATGGACGGCCCCCCAACCCTCGCCATGCGCCGCGATCTTCTTCCCCGCCTCACGGACACGGGCCTTACGATCTTCTGGGCGGTGCTGGTCGGCAACGAACTGCACAGCACCGACCCGTTCGACCATCCTGGCCATGACTACCGGTGGGTCGGCGCTAGCGCCTCATACATTTTCAGCGGCGACTCGATAGAACTGATCAGCGCGACCGCCAACCGCTGGACTCCCGGCCCAGAAATCGAGCAAAGCGTCGACTGGAAGCCACGGCAGAGCGAACGCTAGATGACCCGGCTCGCCTCAGGCTTACCGCAGGAACAGGTCCCGGCAACTCGATATCCTCAGCCCTCAGCGGCACGAAGCCTGCCGCTGAGGGGAACCGGGGAGCCAGGACCGTGCACCGCTACAACTTCGACCTGCCGACGACTCTGCGGCTCCGCGAGCTGATCGACGAGTACGGCCGCATGCGCCGCCTGGAGGGGATGACCCCGCAGCAGCGCGGACAGCGGTTCAACGAGTTCATCGCCGAACTGCTCAGGTGCTGGGGCCTCGACCGCGTGGGCGCCAGCGTCCGGTCGGTGGGCGAGATCGACGTGACCTTCGCCATCAACGGCACGCGGTTCATCCTCGAAGCTAAGTGGGAGCAAGGGCCTGTCGATTACGGCCCCATGGCCAAGCTCCGCGGGCGGATTACCCAGCGGCTCGCCGGAACCTGTGGCGTACTCCTGTCCATGTCGGGCTATTCAGATGAGGCGCTGGAGGGCATCGCCCGAGGCCAGCAGCCGGACATGCTGCTGCTCGACCGGACGCACCTGGAAGCAATGCTCTCTGCCCTGCGGTCTCCCGCCGATCTCTTCACCGAGCTAATGAACCGGGCGTCGTACCGCGGCGAGGTCCAGGTGCCGCTCACCGACCTTGTGGTAGCGGAGGACCGGCCGATGCTGCCGGTGCTGCGACTCGGTGGCCCGGACGGCTCCGCGCCCGTTATCACCGAGACGGCGCCCCGCGTCCGCGGTGAGGTGGTTCTCCACGGTACCCAGCCGCAGGAGACCATCGCGGACGGCATCGCCGTCGATCCGGACGGGCGGCTGCTCCTGACCATGCCCCAGGGTGTCGTCCGAGCTGACCCTGGCAGCGGTGCCTGCGACTGGGCCGTGCCAGTCCCAGGCTGCCGGGGAAGCGCCCTGCCCTGCCCAGACGGCGGCATTCTGGTTATCTGCGGGGAGACCGTTCTCCGCTGGGACGGCCGGGAGTGCCATATCGTGGCCGGCGGATTCACTGGCGGCACGTCGCTTCTCCGGGGACCTGACGGGCAGGCGTGGGTCTTCGACTACAAAAAGGCGCAGTGGCTCCAGTTCGGCATGTCCGTCACCTTGACCTGCCTCGGTACCGAAATGGGACAGGAGCAGCGCAACGTCGTCGACTTCCAGGCCGGCATCTGGAACGCCGTCTGGCTGTCGGGGCGCCGCTTCTTCCTCGCCGGCGACGGCCACTTCGGCGTCGTCGACCTCGACAAGACCCCCACGGTTCCGATCGATGACCGGCTCCGCTCACCGCACCCAGACCAGCGCGGCGCGATCAGGATCGACCAGCACACGGTCATGACCGCCACCCGCCATGGCACGGTCTACCGCATCGACGTGGAAACCGGTGGAACCGATCTGATCGCACGCCTGGACATGCTGGCGCTCGGCTGCGACATGACCTCAGACGATCACGGCCGCGCTTACATCCTTGAACACCGGGGCAGCCCACGAGCCTTCATCCCGGTCGTAGTCACCTTGTGCGGATACGCAGGGTGAGTTCCCGCACCGCACCCGGCAAGAGGTGATCGCCATCGCGGCACTTGCTTCACGCTGCCAGGCGGCGTGACTCCGGCCTTCCCTGCCCGCTGGCCGGGACTGACCAGACCGCCGACGAGTTGACCGCTCAACCGACCTGGCCACCGACAACTACGCGGTAGGAACGAAATCTTCGCCGGCTGTCGGCGGTCACGGGGAGCGTCCGACCGTCTGTGTAAGTGATCGTGGCGGTCATGGGGTTGGGATTCGTCCTTCGAAGTAAATCGTGAACGCTTGGAGTGCCTGTTTCCAGCCCGAGCTCCGGACTCCGACGTTGCGGCCCCGGTAGTCCTCGAGGTTCCGGACAGCCAGGTAGAGCACTTTGAGAGCGGCCTGCTCTGAGGGGAACTGGCCGCGGTTGCGGGTCACTTTCCGCAACCGGGCGTTCATCGACTCGATCAGGTTCGTCGTATAAATGACGCGCCTGACCTCCGGCGGGAACGCCAGGAACGGGGTGAACTCGGCCCAGTGCGCCCGCCAGACCTTCACGATCGCCGGGTAGCGCTCGCCCCAGGCCGCGGCGAAGTCGTCCAGCGCGGCCGCTGCGGCCGCTTCATCGGGGGCTGTGTAGATGGGCCGCAGGTCCTTGGTCAGCGGCGCCCAGTACTTGCGGGAGGCATACCGCAGCGACGCCCGGATCAGGTGCACCACACACAGTTGCACTACCGCCTGCGGCCAGACCACGCCGATCGCGTCCGGCAGCCCGGTCAGCCCGTCACAGCACACGATGCACACGTCGGCGACGCCCCGGCCTTTGATCTCCGAGAGCACCGACAGCCAGAACTTCGCCGACTCCCCGGTCGTCGGCCCGACCCACAGGCCCAGGACCTGCTTGGCGCCGTCACAGTCAATGCCGATGGCCAGGTAGACGGCCCGGTTGGTGACGACGCCGTCCCGGATCTTCACCATCAGCGCATCGATGAAGACCACCGGGAAGACGCGGTCCAGCGGCCGGGACTGCCACTCCGCGAGTTCCTCCAGCACTCCATCAGTGACCCGGCTGATCAGGTCCGCCGAGACTTCGACGTCATACATCTCCCGCAGGTGCGCCCGGATATCGCGGGTCGTCATCCCACGCGCATACAAGGCGATGATCCGGTCGTTGAACCCCTCCAGCCGGGTCTGGCCCTTGCGCACGATCTTCGGGTCGAAGCTCCCGGTCCGGTCACGGGGCACCGCCAGGTCCACCACCCCGGCATCGGTCAGCAGCGTCTTAGGGGTCGTGCCATTGCGGCTGTTCCCCGACCCGCGGCCAGCCGGGTCATGTTTCTCATAACCCAGGTGCGCCGTCATCTCCTCGCCCAGGGCCCGCTCCAGCACGGCCTTGGTCACCTGAGACAGCAGGCCATCCGGGCCTAGCAGCTCCACGCCCTGGGCTTGCGCTTTGCCCAGCAGCTCGTCAGCCAGCTGCTCGTCGATCAGCGCCGGCCGCGCGGGATCCCGGCCATCAGGCTTACGGGGCACCATCGCAGTGTCTGTCATCGCGTGTCCTTCCGCGAGCCGCCTTTCCTGCGGCTCATCGTCAGGCCACGTCACTTACACAGCCGGTAGGACACGCCCGGGTGGGTCTATCTCAGTTGAGCTGGCTCTGTCGCACTTTCGGTGGTGACGGCGTGTCAGG
>Ga0335073_10008580_pt1 | contig 14343 bp, 11 predicted proteins | sample Lox_Sample_22_FD_207093 | JGI IMG/M metagenome (GOLD analysis project Ga0335073, IMG submission 207093) | Soil microbial communities from Loxahatchee National Wildlife Refuge, Florida, United States - Lox_Sample_2.2 | ecosystem: Environmental > Terrestrial > Soil > Wetlands | place: USA... | reverse complement strand
CATCGCGAAGAATGGCGCCGAGGGTGATGGTGCGCGAGAGCTCCAGCATGTTGTAGAGCTGGCGCGCGAAAGCAAAACTCGTGTTGGCCCACTGGCTGCGGTCGCTCAGGTTCACTTTCTTGTAGCGGTCGAGCAGCTCAAGGATCTTGTTGTCGGCCTCTTTCAATCCCTTGTTGTAGCGGATCACGGTCGCGTGTTCGGTCATGGTGTGGCCCAGCTCGCGCCATAAGCGGAAGGGGTTTTCCCCGCCCTCATTCTTCAGCAGCTTCTGATTGACCTCGGACTGCCGCTGCAGCTCGGCCGCTGCGCCGCCATCGCCCTCTTCGGCGGGCACATTTTTCGCATAGCGCAACGCAATGGGGCCGGAGACGAAGCCGCCGTGGATGCAGCTCACCAGAGAGTTTGCGCCGAGCCGGTTAGCGCCGTGGTACTGGTACTCGCACTCGCCCGCGGCAAAGATGCCGGGGATGTTGGTCATCTGGTTGAAGTCCACCCAGAGGCCGCCCATGGTGTAGTGCATGCCAGGGAAGATCTTCATCGGCACTTCGCGCGGATCGTCGCCGACGAACTTTTCGTAGATTTCGAGAATGCCTTCGAGCTTGCGGTTCAGTGTCTCGCGGTCGATGTGCGTCAAGTCAAGGTAGACCATCGGCTGGCCGTCGATGCCTAAGCCCAGCTCATACACGACCTTGTGAATGGCGCGTGTGGCTACGTCGCGCGGCACGAGATTGCCGTACTTCGGATACCACTCTTCGAGGAAGTAGAAGCGCTCGGATTCGGGAATCTGCTTCCACGGCCGCTTGTCGCCCGCGGTGCGCGGAACCCATACGCGGCCACCCTCGCCGCGCGCCGATTCCGACATCAGCCGCAGCTTGTCTTCGCCGGGAATCGACGTAGGGTGCACCTGGATGAACTCGCCGTTGGCGTAGTAGGCGCCCTGCTGAAAGATTGCCGACTGCGCCGAACCGGTGCAGACCACGGAATTAGTGCTCTTGCCGAAGATCGCGCCCACGCCGCCCGTCGCCAGAATGATGGCGCTCGCCGGAAATGCGCGTAGCTCCATCGAGCGCAGATTCATTGCGGTAATGCCGCGTCCAACCCCCTTCGAGTCGATCACGGCAGAGAGAAACTCCCAGCCCTCGTACTTCTTCACCTTGCCTTCGGACTCGTAACGGCGCACCTGCTCGTCGAGCGCGTAAAGCAGCTGCTGGCCGGTTGTCGCGCCGGCGAAGGCGGTGCGGTGATAGAGAGTGCCGCCGAAGCGGCGGAAGTCGAGCAGACCTTCTGGCGTGCGGTTGAAGGGCACACCCATGCGGTCGAGCAGATCAATGATGCCCGGCGCTGCCTCACACATGGCCTTTACTGGCGTCTGGTTGGCGAGAAAATCGCCGCCATAGATCGTGTCGTCAAAGTGCTGCGCGATCGTATCGCCTTCGCCCTTGAGGTTCTTGGCGGCGTTGATACCGCCTTGCGCGCAGACTGAGTGCGAACGCTTCACCGGGACGATGGAGAACAGGTCCACCTGCCCGCCGGCCTCGGCAATCTTGATGACCGCGGCCAGCCCCGCGAGCCCTCCGCCAACCACGATGATCCTGGGTGCTGCCATTTTCTATGGAATCCTTTCGCGTACTAAACAGCGCCTGGAATCGGCGGCGTAAAACGAAACGGCGCCGCAATCCGGTTCCAGGCATTGATCTGGCTGATGGCCACGGTAAGAAGCGCCATATCGCGCTCGGGAAACTCCGCCTTGACCCGCGCAAAAACCTCGTCCTCGATGTGGTGCTGCGCCATCAGCGTGACACTCTCAGTCCACTCCAGCGCCGCCATTTCCCGTTGCGTATAGATGCCGGCCTCGCGCCATGCCGCCAGCAGATCGAGCTTCTCAGCCGGTACATTCAGTTTGCGCGCATCGTTCAGGTGGTACTGAATGCAGTATGCGCAGCCGTTGATCTGCGAGGCGCGAATCTTCACGAACTCCCGAATCTCCGGCTCGATGCCCGACTTCCTTAGGGCATGCGTAATGGCAGCCATGCCGGTGGCAAACTCCGGAACGGCCTCCTGAAAGGCCTTCCATTCAAGGCGCGGTGTCGTTGCTTCGGCAGTAGGCATGGGAATCTCCCTCCTCAGAGGACAAGATGCGGCACGGGCGCGGACGGCGCATACAACTGACTCACCGATGGCGGCACGTTCTCTGGAGCGTTCTGATACTTGGGACCGACGAAAGCCCAGATGCTGGCCAAGCCCATCGCACAGAGCGCCACGCCGCCGGCCAGGCAGACCCAGCCAAAGCGCCTGCGCGCCTTCTCGCCCGGCGTGATGCCCCACTTGGCGGCGAAGAGCCAGATGCCGTAGGCGAAGTGCCAGCAGATGGCGATCATGGCGATGACGTAGATGGCCAGCATGACGGGATTCGCCAGTTCATGCTGCACCTTGGCAAAGGATGCGCCCGGATTCTCCGGCAGGCTGATGCCCATGAACCGCTGCCGCAACACGTGCTGAATGATGTAGGCAAAGGCGATCAGGCCGGTGTACCGCTGGGCCACATACATCCAGTTGCCGGCCCATGGGTAATACACCACATTCGCCTTGCCGCGGATCCAGATGTAGAGGCCATAGATGCCGTGATAGAGCAGTGGCAGAAAGATGAAGGCCCATTCCAGCACACGCACCAGCGGCAGGTTGTTCAGGAACCTCACCTGCGCGCCGTAAGCGGCTGGGCCTTTCAGGGCTTCGAAGTTCGAAAGCAGGTGTTCGATCAGGAATGCGCCGATGGGAATGACACCGAGCAGCGAGTGCAGTCTGCGCCAGATGAAGCTGGTACCCTGGCCGGCTCGCAGCGGCTGAACGCCGCGTTCTACGGTAGGCGCGGCGGAAGAATGAGCTGTTGCCATGAAAGATTTCGCTCCTGAAAAGCTGCAGGCCGAAGCGGTGCTAGATTGAAGTGCGGCAAGTGCTTGCGCTGTTTCACTTTCATTATTCGAGGCGCATCCTGCCTGCGTCAAGACGTCTTCCCGCAACGTGATCCTGCTTACGTGCGCTCGCACGGCAACGCTTGCAGGTTGAGCAGTTTCACCCGGAGCGCGAGCCCCTAATCCGGCAGCATGGGCAACAGTGCAGAGAGCGCGCGCCCGCGATGGCTGATGGAGAGTTTGGTTACGAGATCGATCTCGGCCATGGTGCGGCGCAGATCGGGCAAATAAAACAGCGGATCATAGCCGAATCCGCCCGTGCCGCGTGGAGCATCGAGGATGATGCCTTCGACTGCTCCCTCGGCCGTGTGCAGCAGCACACCATCGCGCGCAACGGCCAGCACGCAGCGATAACGCGCCGTCCTGCGCGCATAGGGAATCTCGGCCATTTTTTGGAGCAGCACCATGTTGTTCCACACGTCGGTGTTGTCATTCGCATCGGGCGAATCGACCAGGCCCGAGTCCGCAGCGAACCGCGCGGAGCGGACACCCGGGGCGCCACCGAGCGCGTCGACCTCCAGGCCGGAGTCGTCGGCCATCACCAGTACCCGCCGGTCGAATCGGGAGTAGTACCTGGCCTTGTGCGTGGCGTTTGCCTCGAACGTGTCGCCATCCTCCTCCGGCTCTGCGATTTCCTCGAGGTTCGGCAGCGGCTCAATCTCCAGCCCGTGCGCCTGCGCGGCGGCGCGAAAGTCGCGCAGCTTGCCCAGATTGGTGGTGGCCACGTACAGCGGGAAATCCATGAAGTGAGTGTAAGGTACGCGGCAACGCAGGCAGATGTGGAAGACCGGGCGCATGTTGGGAATGAGATTGACAATGCTATCGCGGGTTGCATAAGGTAATTCCGCCCGGAAATGTTTTCATTTGAGGAAGCAAGCCGCTGGGCCGATTGCTGCCAGCACGCACGCAGATCGACGATACTGTCGAATCGGGGTTCCTTTGAAATGAGTTGGCCCATGCAGAGGCGAAGGTGGTGGCACACGGCGTGCGTCCTTTTGTTGAGCGCGGAAATCCTGCCGTTCTCACCTGCGCTTGCCGCTCAGCCGAGCGCGGCATCCACCGGGCCGGTTGCGTTGCGCGTCGACAATCTGCCGGACGCGCTGGGCATCGACGATCCGACACCGCGTTTTTCGTGGCAATTGAATGATCCCGCACGCGGCGCGAAACAGTTGGCTTATGAGGTGATGGTTGCCTCGCAGGCGGCGCTGTTGGATGAAGGCAAACCCGACGTCTGGGACGGCGGCAGGGTCAAATCGAGCGAATCGCTGAATGTGCGTTACGGCGGGCCCGCCCTCGCACCGAGCACCCGGTACTTCTGGCGCGTGAAGCTGTGGAACGCCGAGGACCGGCCGTATCCGAACAGCGACACGGGCTGGTGGGAGACGGGCCTGATGACGCAAGGCGCGTGGCACGCTGCGTGGATCGGCTACGAGACACCTGAGGAGTCCGCAGAGCGGCATGCGCCAGCAGCATGGATCGCCAGTCCTGATTCCAAGACGCTCGCGGACGAGAAAAGCGCTGAACAGCACTACGCATACCGCACCACCATTACTCTCGACAAACCGGTGCGCTTCGCCGCGCTCTACGCTACAGGCCAGGACACGGTCTCAGCGTGGATCAACGGCGCGCAGGTGCTCACTGCTGACTCCCTGCCCCCCTGGAAGCAGATGCCATGGCGCAAGTTTGTCCGCACCGAAGTGACAAGGAATCTCGCGGCGGGCGCGAACACCGTCGCGATCGAGAGCGTCCACTACGTCGTGAACCCAAGCGGAATGGTGCAGGACGATGAGCCGCCCATGATTGCGACGATCGTTGTTGAGTATGAGGACGGCACCTGGGCGAGCTTTGCGAGCAGTCCGGAATGGAAGACGGCGACTCATGCACCGGAAGGTTGGCAGAATAAGGAATTCGACGACAGCGCGTGGAAGAATGCGATTGTCCGCGTCGATCCTCCAGGAACGACGGACCCGCTTGGCCCTCCATGGACTGCCGATTCTGTGAAGGCGCTGCGGCGCAGCTTTGCGGTCAGCGCGCCGGTGAAATCCGCACGAATCTACGCGACGGCGCTTGGCGCGTACGAGTTCTATCTGAATGGCAAGCGAGTGGGCGAGCAGGTCCTGGCACCGGGATGGACCGACTACCGCCAGCGCATGGTCTACCAGACCTACGATGTCACGGCGCAGATCGCACAAGGGAACAATGCGCTTGCAGCACTGCTCGCTCCGGGTTGGTACTCGACACCGCTCGAGTGGCTTCAGCAGCCGAACAACTACGGAGCTACGCCTCCTGCGCTGCGCGCGCAGTTGCGCATCGAACATACCGACGGCAGCGTGGAGTGGGTGGGCACGGATTCAAACTGGCAGGCGAATACCTCCTATATTCAAGACGCCGAGATCTACGACGGCGAGACGCAGGACGCACGGCTTGAACAGACCGGCTGGGATCCGGCTACATTCAACGCGAGCGCATGGAAGCCTGTGGAGACAATCGATCCGCAGCCGGCAAAGATCGAAGCGCAGGACTTTCAGCCCATCCGCGTAGAGCGCGAGATGCCCGCAAAAACGATGAGCGAGCCAAAGCCCGGCGTCTATGTCTACGACTTCGGTCAGAATCTCTCCGGGGTGGAGCGGATTCGCATGCACGGTCCTGCGGGCACAAAAGTGCGCCTACGATTCGCCGAGGTTCTGAATGCCGACGGCACGCTTTACACCGAGAATCTGCGCACCGCGAAGGTTACGGACTACTTCACTTTGAATGGCAAGGGTGAAGAGGAGTTCACGCCGCAGTTTACGTTTCACGGCTTTCGCTACATGGAGATCACCGGCCTGCCCACCGCGCCAGCAAAAGAGGATGTAACGGCTCTCGCCTTCCACACCGATGCGCCGTTCACGGCGAAGCTCACCACCGGCAGCGCCATGATCAATCAGTTGTGGAGCAACATCCAGTGGGGCCAGCGCTCGAACTTCGTCGGCCTGCCCACTGACTGCCCGCAACGGGACGAGCGGCTCGGCTGGATGGCCGACGCGCAGGTCTTCTGGCGTGCTGCGTCGTACAACATGGCGCTTGCTCCCTTCTCACGCGAGTTCGCCGCCGACATGCGCGGCACACAGGTGGGCTCACCCTACTATGGCATCTATGCCCCCGGAGTACTCACGCCACACGCAGGATCGGGAGCCGGGTGGAGCGATGCGGGCGTCATCATTCCCTGGACGTCGTGGCTGCAGACAGGCGACACCAGCATCATCGAGCAGAACTGGGCGGCGATGCAGAAGTATCTCAACGCGATTGACGTCGCGAATCCCGACGGACTGTGGAAGAACGAAGCAGGCATCCCATTCGGCGACTGGCTCTCGCCCGAAGGCAAAACCGATTACGTGCTGATCGCTACGGCCTACTGGGCCTACGATGTCACCCTGATGCGGCAGATGGCTCTAGCTACCGGCCGCGATCAGGATGCGGCAAAGTACGCTGCGCTGTTTGAGAAGATCGGTTCGGCGTTTGAAAAGCAGTTCGTCCACAGCGATGGATTCGTAGCGGGCGCCGACAACAGAGCATCAGTCTTCGGCCAGATCAACAATCCCAACGCGAAGAGCCATGGCGGCGACACGCAGACCGGTTACGTGCTGGCGCTGCACATGAACCTGCTGCCGCAAAATCTGCGCGCGGCGGCAGCGAAACGGCTGGTGGACAAGATCGAGGCCAATCACGATCTGCTCGGCACCGGATTCCTGGGCACGCCGTATCTGCTCGAAGAGCTCACGAAGGCGGGCCATGCCAAGCTCGCCTACACGCTGCTGCTCAATACGCAGTACCCCTCGTGGGGCTACATGGTCACGCATGGCGCTACAACAATGTGGGAGCGTTGGAACGGCGATCAGATGCGCGACGATCCCAGCATGAATTCGTACAACCACTACGCGTATGGCGCCGTGGCCGACTGGATCGACCGCTATGCGGCTGGCGTAGATGTGACGTACCTCGATCCGGGCTTTCACACGGTGGTGCTGCATCCCGTCTTCGATGCGCGGTTAGGTGATATCGCGTTTGATTACAACTCAGCCTATGGCCCGATTCATTCTGACTGGACGGTGAAGGGTTCGAAAGCCGCATGGCATCTCTCGCTGCCTGCCAACACCACAGGGTGGTTGCCGCTGAATGCGGATGAGGCCGCAAACTACACGCTGGACGGTACTCCCCTGACGAAGAACAAGCTGGTCCGGTCGGCGACGCACAACGGGCAAGATGGAATTGAACTTCCCTCGGGCAGCTACACCTTCATTGTCGGGCTTTCATAAAATCTACGCTTTGCCGCAAAAGAGACCCGCGCGCAATTCGATAAGCTTTAATTCTGCTCTGTAGTCTCCAGAAAAGGGCGCAGCAACACATGGAGAAAGAATGCCGGTAATCCTCGCTGGAATTGGATGGCACATCGTCGGTGCGGCCTGTGCCGCCTCCTTTTATGCACCGATTGAAAAGGTCAAGAAATGGTCCTGGGAGACCACCTGGGCGCTGGCCGGTTTTTTCTCCTGGATTCTTCTGCCCATCGGCGTCAGCCTGCTTCTGCTGCCGGATTTTCGCGGCTTCTATGCATCGATGGATGCGCACCTGCTGCTGAAAGTCGCGCTCTTCGGCGCGATGTGGGGTGTGGGCAATGTGAGCTATGGGCTTACGATGCGGCACCTGGGCATGTCGCTCGGCATCGGCGTGGCCATCGGCGTCACGCTGGTGGTGGGCACACTGGTGCCGCCGCTGCTGCACGGGCAGGGCGCAATGCTCTTCACCACGAAGAGCGGCCTACTGACAATGGCCGGCGTGCTGGTTGCGCTGATCGGGGTCGCCATTGTCTCTTACGCCGGACATCAGAAAGAGATCCAGCTCGGCGCGGAGGTCCGCGAGTTCAACGTCAAGCTCGGTCTGCTGCTTGCTGTCCTCTGTGGCATCTTTTCCTCCGGCATGTCGTTCGCGATCGATGCTGCGCGACCCATGGCAGACGCAGCGCTTCATCTGGGCGTAAACCCGCTCTATGCGGCGCTGCCGAGCTACGTCATCATCATGGGCGGTGGTGCGGTGGTGAATCTGGGCTACTGCTTCTTCCGGCTGGCTGCGCTCAAGCGGCTCTCGCTGCGTGCCGACCTGAGCCAGCCGCAGCCGGTGCTGATGAAGAACGCGGCCCTGGCTGCGGCCGGCGGCATCATGTGGTATCTGCAGTTCTTCTTCTATGCGTGGGGCGCGGCGAATATTCCGCAGCGGCTGTTTTACGTGAACTGGATGCTGCACATGAGCATCTACGTGCTGTGCGGCGCGCTGGTCGGCCTGGCGCTGGGCGAGTGGAAGGGCGTGAGCTCGCGGCCGGTGCGGCTGCTGTGGCTGGGCGTCATTGTTATTATCGCCGCCGCCAACCTGGTGGGGCTGGGATTGAAATCATAGGTTGAGTTCGATCTCAGGCAATTTCCGGCAAGGGCAATTCCCGGTCGAGCCTCTGGTCGATCAGGTCAGTCCGCAGCAGTTCCACCGTGGAAAAGACAATTCCCTTCATGCCGAGAGCGCGTGCCGCTTCGACGTTCACCGGCTTGTCATCGAGAAAAAGCGTCTCTTCGGGCTTTGTGCCAAGCTTTTCCAGGGTGTGCCGGTAAATCGCGGGGTCGGGCTTGGCGATGCCCAGTTCGTAGCTCCACACCAGCACATCGAAGTTCTCGAGCCATGCAAACTCGCGTGTGATATTCGCGTGTACTGAATCTCCCATGTTGGAGAGGATGGCCGTGCGCAGGCCGCGCTCCCTGAGCCGTTGCTGCCAGGCGACCATCCTGGGGTTTTGCGTGGTCCACATGCGCGCATCCCACTGGTTGAGTTCGTCGATGGCCGCCGGAGGCAGATTCAACCCGGCATCGGCGGCCAGCTTTTGCCAGAACGTCAGTCCGTTGAGCTTGCCTTCGTCGTAAGCGTGGCGATCAGCCCAGTAAAGTTCCTCGAATCTGTCCGGCGGCAGCCCGGTGATGCGCACCAGCGCCGCATGCGCCTCCGGGTCAGGAATGTCGGTTAACACCATGCCAAAGTCGAAGACCACCGCGCGTAGAGCCAATGCCGCTCCTGTGCGTGCCCGTGTATGTTGAGAGTGGGCCGCTGGTTCCATTGTGCACGATGGATCTGAACGGCCTTGCATATCGCGATTGCGAAGCACAAGCGGGTGAAGAGGCAAATGCGATTTTCGCGCAGAACCGATTGGAATACCGAAGAGAGCGAACTGGGGCGCGCGCATCGGCTGCGCATCGCGGCGGGATTGCCCATCGCCGACCTGACCGCATCGAATCCTACGCGCTGCGGTTTCACATATCCCGAATCGCTCTTGGATGCGCTCCGCGATCCGCGGGCGCTCGGCTACGATCCGCAGCCCAAAGGCCTGCTCGCGGCGCGCGAGGCCGTTTGCCGGTACTATGCGGGTCACGGCGCCGGTCTCGATCCCGCGCAGATCATCCTCACCACCAGCACTAGCGAGGCCTACAGCTTTCTGTTTCATCTGCTGTGCGATCCTGGGGACGAGATTCTGATCGCGCAGCCGAGCTATCCGCTCTTTGACTTCCTGGCCGAACTCTGCGATGTGCGGCTCAAGGCGGCTTCCCTGGTCTACGACCATGGCTGGCAGATCGACGTGGAAGCCATGCGCCGCGCCATTGCGCCGAACACGCGCGCCATCGTCGTGGTGCACCCCAACAATCCCACCGGCCATTTCACCAAGACCTGGGAGGCTGAAGAACTGGCGCGGCTCTGCCGAGAATTTTCGCTGGCGCTCATCGTGGACGAGGTCTTTCTGGATTATCCGCTCGCCGAAAAAAGTTGGACCTTCTCCGCAGGGCTCGAAGGCGTCCCGGTGTTCGTGGTCAGCGGGATGAGCAAGATCGCCGGCTTGCCGCAGATGAAGGCCGCCTGGATTGCCGTCGCCGGCCAGGGTCCGATGCAGAAAAGGGCTCTCGACCGCCTCGAGGTCATTGCCGATACGTTTCTCTCTATGAATGCCCCGGTGCAAGGGGCTTTGCCCACATGGCTGGAGGAACGGGCGGATATTCAAATCGAGATTCGGGCGCGGGTTGCGGCCAATCTGGCCGAACTCGATCTCCAAATCGGCGGCGCACCCGCCGTGCAGCGGCTGGCGGTTGAAGGTGGCTGGTATGCCGTGCTGCGCATTCCCGCGATTGCGCCGGATGAGTCAACCGTGCTGGCCCTGCTTGAGCGCGGAGTGTGGGTGCATCCCGGCTACTTCTTCGGGTTGCCCACATCTGGCTGGCTCGTGTTAAGTTTGCTCGGCCCTATGCGAGATTTCAGCACCGGAGTAACACTGCTTGTTGATTATCTGAAAACGAATCAAGTGAGTAATATTACCGCGACCGGCTTTAAGTATTAGCTGAGAAGTGTCTGGGTTCTGCTTTGATTTTAAGGAACTTGTCTCTGGCTCCTCATCGGCCGGAGACCAGAAATGGATTGTCCTCCCGTTCATTACCGATGGTCGTGGCAGGCCCGTGACCCGGGATCACTTGAATGTCGTCAGGAAGCACGAGCAGGCGTGAATGGATCGAGTCGATGATCTGCTCGAAGTTGCCGCCGGGCAGATCGGTGCGTCCAATGCTGCCGGCGAAAAGTGTGTCGCCGGCGATGACCAACTTCAGAGGGATGAAGTGCAGGCACACCGAACCCTGCGTGTGTCCGGGCGTGTGCAGCACTTGCGCGGGGTAGCGCTCGAGGCCTACGCTCAGACCCTCGGTCAAACTGCCGTCTGGTGGAGCGGTCTCCGGAGGGGCCACTCCGAGCCACGCGGCCTGCGCGGCCATCATCTGCAGCTGCGGCAGATCGTCTTCATTCATCAGGATGGGCGCCCCTGTAAGCTTCTTCAGCTTGAGCGCTCCGCCGACGTGGTCGATATGCGCGTGCGTGATGAGAATCTGCTTGAGCTTGAGGCCCAGCTCCGTCAGGCGCCTGTGAATGCAGCCAATCTCATCGCCGGGATCGATGACAATCGCCTCGCCGGCCTGCTCATCGCCCAGGATTGTGCAATTGCACTGCAGGGGCCCCACAGGAAACGTTTCGAGAATCATGCTTCCGATTGTAGAGCGCCGGAAAACGGCGAGACTGGCGGCTACTTCCGGCTGGTTCACGCCGCCCTGCAGGGGAAATGTCTACAAAAGGTAACGGAATTGTTCAAAATTTAGCTATTGCGGTTCGCTTTTTGTTCGCTATAATGCGCGCATGGCAGTCACCCGAAGGCAAAAAGAGATTCTTGATTTTCTCGAAACGTTTGTCACGCGCAACGGCTATTCCCCCTCTTTTGAAGAAATTGCGCGGGGCATGGGGCTGAAGAGTCTGGCCACGGTCCACAAGCACATCACCAATCTGGAAAAGAAAGGGATGCTGGACCGCGTCCACAACCGGAGCCGGTCCATCGATCTTTTGCCGCCGGGAACGCGCACGCGCTCGAGCGCCAAGCTGCCGCTCGCGGGCCGCATCGCCGCCGGGCTTCCCGTGGAGCAGATGGAGAACCCCGAGAGCATCTCGCTGCATGATGTGGTGGGCAACCGCGACGTCTTCGCGCTCGAGGTGCGTGGTGACTCCATGCGCGACGAGCACATCATCAACGGCGATTACGTGCTGGTCGAGCGTACCAAGACGGCACGGCAGGGCGAGATCGTGGTCGCGCTGGTTCACGGCACCGAGACTACGCTCAAGCGCTTCTTTGCCGAAGGCAACGTAGTGCGGCTGCAGCCAGCCAACGTCGAGATGGAGCCGATCTTCGTTCCCGCGGCGCAGGTGGCGATCCAGGGCCGCGTGCTGGGCGTGCTGCGCAAGTACAGATAGGTCGCATTCCGACTTCCGTACCCATACCCTCCTGCCATAATTGATCCATGCGCACCATCACCGCTGCACGGCTCTGGAACGGCAAGGAACTCCTCGAGAATCCCGTTATTGAAATTGAAGAAGGGTGCATTCGCTCCATTGCGAGCCGCGCGAGCCACGAACTGCGTAGCGGTTCAGATGAAATGGCGCATTTCCCGGACGCCACACTCGCCCCAGCATTCTTCGACGTGCACATTCACGGCGCGGCCGGCCACGATGTGATGGAGGCGACGCCCGAGGCGCTTGGCGCGATCTGCCGCTTTCTCGCATCGCGCGGAACGGGCAGCTTTCTCGCCACTACGGTCACGGCTCCGCTCGACATGACCCTGCGCGCGCTGGATGGGCTGGCGAAGCTGATCGATCATCCCGAATCAGTCGAAGGCACCGGCCCCGCTGCCCGGCCGATTGGCATTCATCTCGAAGGGCCGTTTCTTTCGCACGCCAAGTGCGGCGTGCAGCCCAAGGAGCACCTGCTCGCTCCCGATATCGCCATCTTCGACAAACTCTACGAGGCAGCCGGCGGACACGCGCGGCTGATGACTCTGGCTCCGGAACTCCCCGGCGCGATTGAACTCGCGACGCACGCGACGAAGCGCGGCGTGCGCGTGTCACTAGGGCACTCGGATGCCAAAGCGCCAGAAACCCGTGCGGCCATTACCGCCGGCGCCGTGAGCGCCACGCACACCTTTAATGCCATGCGCGCGCTCGATCATCGTGAGCCGGGCATTCTGGGAACCGTGCTTACCACCGATTCTCTTTTTTCGGAGCTGATCTGCGACGGCATCCACACGAGCCCGGAGATTGTGAAGCTGTGGTGGCGCGCCAAAGGGCCGGAGCAGGCGATTCTCGTAACAGACGCCATGAGCGCGGCCGGCATGCCTGACGGCGAATACCATTTGGGCGGCTTCGCCGTGCAGGTAGCCAACGGCAAGGCGATGGCGCGCGGGGTGCTGGCCGGCAGCGTGCTCACGCTGGATCGTGCGCTGGCGAATTTCCTTCGCTTCACTGGCGCGCCGATCGAGCTGGCGCTGCGGCTGCTCACCGTGAACCCCGCCGCAATGACTGGATTTGAAAACCGGGCCGGTTCGATTGCGATCGGCCAGCCTGCGAATTTGATTGCGGTCGATGCAGAAGGAAAGCTGATTGCCGCATTCGTCGAAGGCCAGTTCGCCGCGGCGTGATTCGTTCCTTTAAGTTCGACGTGAAGACCTAACCGCGAACTCCACTATTGTCTGACGAGTAACTTCCGGTTTGCCGGTCATCCCCCTGGAATCTCAGAGGGACAACCTTCATTGACCGAAATTCCGGTTCCGACCTGGTAGTTATCAGGACTTGGACACTATTTCTCTCAACTCGTCCTCAGCGTATTTCAGGAGGAGTTCACTGTGGATTCGAAGACCTTTCTCGATGGCGATTACGCTAAGGATTGCTCGAACATCTTCTCCGGTCTCGGCCAGCAGTACTTCCTTTGTACCGATCTCTGCCAGTTCCCGAATCGCTCTGAAATAGTCATGCTCAATCCACGGCGGAATGTCGGGATTCTTGCCCTCCTCGCGTGCCAGTTCGATGATCGCAACTATCGCATACGTGTTCCAATCGAGCACGCCTCGTCTTATATAGCTGCTCACAAGAAATGGAACTGCCGCGAATGAAGCCTCCCCAACGTCCCCTTGATGATGGAGTTCCTCCCAAAGCTCATGCCAGACCTCGGTCGTATCACTGTCGCTTTCAAGCCTTTTGAGCAGAGGACGCGGATCGCAAGGCATCCTGTATCCGCCGGTCATGTTTGACCAGCGTGCATCATCAAGGCTGATCATGAAAAGCAAATATAGCATCTGGAAGGTCGCGGTCGAGTTGTCGGCAACTGGTCAGTTACCTTGTCTATAACATAAACCGCAGCTACTTCGCCTCCGCCAGCCGCTTCGCCCTCCAAACCGCCCCGTCCAGCGAGACCACTGCTTCTTGCAGCACAGGCATGTCCGGCGCGGCGGCTTTGAGTCCGGCGAAGAAGGCTTCGCGCACGCGGGTCATCTTTTCAATCACGCTGCCGGTCCAGGCGACGGGAACTTCGCCGGCAATGTTGTGCTTGCGGCGCAGCTTGCTGCGGACCAGCAGCACGAAGTTCACCAGATCGGTTGCGGCCTGATCCAGAACTCCGATGGCGACGGCGTCTCCCGCCTCCGCCAGCTCGTTGACAACGGGCGCGAGCGCGGCAAAGTCCGGCCCCGGCGTACCGTCGCCCACGTTGATCAGCTCATCGATCGACGGTGTGCCCCAGATCTCACCTACACGCTCGAGTATCTGCGTGGGCTCTTCGCGGTCGTAGGCATGCAGTGCGCGGCGCACGGCGTGCACGCCGATCCAGTAGCCGGAGCCTTCGTCGCCCAGGCGCGAGCTCCATCCGCCAGCAGATTCGCGGGTGCCGTCTGCAGCGCGGCCGATGGTGTTGGAGCCGGTGCCGGCAATCTGCAGAATGCCCGGGCCTCCCTGGAAG
>Ga0335073_10008579_pt1 | contig 14343 bp, 12 predicted proteins | sample Lox_Sample_22_FD_207093 | JGI IMG/M metagenome (GOLD analysis project Ga0335073, IMG submission 207093) | Soil microbial communities from Loxahatchee National Wildlife Refuge, Florida, United States - Lox_Sample_2.2 | ecosystem: Environmental > Terrestrial > Soil > Wetlands | place: USA... | reverse complement strand
TGCCGGCTCGTGGTCGATACCGGCATGCACCGCCACGGCTGGTCCCGTGCTCAGGCCATGGACTTCATGTGGCGCAACACGGCCACCACCCAGGCGAACGTCCGGAATGAGATCGACCGCTATATAGGCTGGCCCGGACAGGCCCTGGCCTACATGGTGGGCCAACGGGAGATCCGGCGGCTGCGCGAACAAGCCGAACGCCAGCTCGGCGCGCGGTTCGACATCCGGGGCTTCCACGGGACCGTGCTCGGCAACGGCGCCGTACCGCTCGGGGTGCTCGACCAGCTCGTGACCGACTGGGCCAGCGGATCGCCCGCCTGATCGCGGCCCCGGTCACAGATCCCCGGCAGGGTCCGCAAGGCGGCTAGCCGGCGAGCGCGTCCTGAGCCAGCCCGGTCGCGCCGATGACGCCCGAGCAGTCGCCGAGACCGGGCGCGGTGACATAACGGTCGGTCGCGTCCGGATCGGTCAGCTCGGGCGCCCGCAGGTAGCCGGCCAGGAGTTCACGCACCCGCCGGCGCACCTGCGGCAGCAGCGCCGGGTGCTTGGCCACGCCTCCCCCGAGGATGATCCGCTCCGGCGACAGCGCGCAGATCACGTTGACCAGGGCCAAGGCTAGGTAGTCGGCCTCGAGCCCCCAGGCCGCGGCGTCGGCTATCTGCTGGCCGGGCTGGCCCCAGCGCTGCCGGATCGCCTCACCCGAGGCGAGGCCCTCCAGGCAGTCGCCGTGGTAGGGGCAGGTCCCGGCAAAGGGGTCCCGGGCCCAGTCGTGCGGGATGCGCATGTGCCCGAGCTCGGGGTGCGCCAGGCCGTGCAGGATCCGGCCGTTCACGACGGCGCCGCCGCCGATCCCGGTGCCGACCGTGATGTAGCAGAAGGTGTCCAGCCCGGTCGCCGCGCCCCACCGCCACTCGCCGAGCGCGGCCGCGTTCACGTCGGTGTCCAGCGCGATCGGCACCCCGAGCCCGGACCGCAGCGCGCCCGCCAGGTCCGTGTCGGCCCAGCCCGGCTTGGGCGTGGTAGTGATCGTTCCCCAGGTGGGCGAGGACCGGCGGATGTCCACCGGGCCGAACGAGCCCACCCCGATGGCGCCGACCGGGCCGTTCTCGGCGAAGAACCGGACGGCCCGCCGCACCGTCTCGTCCGGGCTCGTGGTGGGGAAGGTCTCGGTCTTGAGCGGCTCCGCGGGATGGTCGGCGACCGCGCAGACCCACTTGGTGCCGCCCGCCTCGATGCCTCCGTACCTCATCAGCCGACCTCGCCACGGGGCCAAGTGATCATTGGTCACACGATAGCTGACCGCCCGTACCCCGCCCAGCCTGCAGCGCCGCCAGGCCGTCCGCGCCCGCAGGCCAGCGACGGGTGCGCCCCACGGCCCCTCGATTGACATGTGACCAATTGGTCACGTATTTTGGCAGGGTGGACGAGGTGTTCAAGGCCCTGGCCGACCCGACCCGGCGGGGCCTGCTCGACGAGCTCTTCCGCGAGGACGGGCAGACGCTGAGCGCGCTCGAGGAACACTTCCCGATGACGCGCTTCGGGGTGATGAAGCACCTGAAGCAGCTCGAGGAGGCAGGCCTGGTGGTGACGCGGCGGCGCGGCCGCGAGAAGCTCCACTTCCTGAACCCGGTCCCGATCCGGCTGATCCACGACCGGTGGGTCAGCAAGTACGCCGAGCCCTGGGCGGCTGCGCTCAGCGACCTCAAGCACACGCTGGAGAGCCCCATGGAGAAGATTTTCGAGATCTACATCCGCACCACCCCGGGCCGCCTCTGGGCGGCGATCACCGACCCGGAGATCAGGAGCAAGTACCAGTTCGGCTGCCTGATCACCTCGGACTGGGTGCCCGGCTCGCGGGTGGAGATGAGCCACCCGGGCGCCCCCGGGCTGCTGGCAGACGGTGAGATCCTCGAGGCCGACCCGCCGCGCAGGCTGGTTCAGACCATGACCGCCTTGTGGAGCGACGACGCGAAGCGCGCGGGGACCTCTCGGGTCACCTGGGAGATCGAGCCAGTCGCTGACTCCTGCCGGCTGACCGTCACCCACGATCAGCTGCGCGAGGACGCGAGCCCCGAGGTCTACGGCGGCTGGCCGATGATCCTGTCCGGCCTGAAGACCTGGCTGGAGACCGGCGAGCTGCTCACCACTCCCGGATCGCTGATGTACAACAGCTGACCCGGGCCAAGATCAACCACACGGAGGACGACATGACGGACCAGGCCAAGACACAGATCACGGGACTGCGCACGGTGGCGGTACCAGTCGCCGACTCCGACCGGGCGCTGGAGTTCTACATCGGCAAACTCGGCTTCGCCAAGCTGCTGGACGTTCCCCTCGGCGACGGCGGCCGCTGGATCGAGGTGGCGCCGGCCGGGTCGGCCACGACGATCGCGCTCGTCCCCGCGCGCGAACAGGCCCCGGCCGGCGTGGACACCGGTATCCGGCTGACCACGCCGGACGCCGATGGCGACCACGCGGTCCTGCTGGCCAACGGTGTGGACGCGGACCCGGGGGTGCTGCGCTGGCCGGGAGTGCCGCCGATGTTCTCGTTCCGCGACCAGGACGCCAACCGGCTGGTGATCGTCCAGCAATCCTGACGAGCCGGGCCGTCGGCGGCGTGTCGGCCGGCCCGCGGCCGCCAGGCTGGCCTTACCCGCCGGACGGGGACAGCCGGACGGACGGCTGCTGGGCCGTGGTCCCGCTGGCCGGGGCGGTCGCGCCGGCCGGGTGGACGATGGCGTCGGCCACCCGGCTCAGGAAGGCCCGGATCGTCGCGGCGGCCACCCGGTGCAAGATCGCGCGGTCCAGTCCCGCGCCCAAGGTGCCCAGCGGCGGCCGGTAGGCCCCGACCAGCATGAGCGTTGTGGCCTCCTCGCCGACCGGCCGGAGCGTGAGGTCGGCGTCCAAGGCCGGGAACAGCCGTCCGCCGGGCCCGGTGGCCTCCCAGCGCAGCGCCAGCCCGGCCGAGTCGTCGCTGGCCGCCAGATCCCGGACGTGCACCTCAACCAGCCTGGACAGTCCGGGCGCGGGACCCATCGGGCCGACCCGGGCCAGGCCAGTGATGCCCTCGCCGTAGGCCTCTTGGGCAGCAGCAGTCAGCAGCGAGCCACGAGTCAGGTTCGCCAGCCTGGCCTGGGCAGCCACGAAGCTGACCTCCAGCCGGACATCATCGCCGACGAACATGCGGTTAGTTAACCCAATCAAACACTCATCCCGATAGGGACGTAAGTCCTTGCCACCGCTAGGCCAACTCGCCGCCGAACCGGTCGCCGACACCGCCGGGCGGACCTCGCCCGCGAGGGGGCCAGCGGCCCGGAGGGGCCGCCGCGCCCGCACGCGCCCGGGCCCCGGCGGGTCCGCCGCGAGCCAGAAAACCTGCCCGCGGCGGACCCCTCGGAGGGGCTTGGCCCGCGGGGCGTGCGAGGCCCCGCAGGTTGGCTTCGGGGGCCGTGCGAGGACACCCGAGGCTGGATTTCGGGGAGCGTACGGGGGGGCGGAGCCCCCCGCAGGTGGGACTACACGGCCTGGGCGCCGAGCCGGAACGACGCCCGGCCCTGCTCGTCGAGCTCCGCGTCGAGTTCCCGGTCCGCAACCATCGCGGCGGCATCACGCTGCACGAACACGCGAGCCCCCGCCTCCTCGATCACGGCATCATCCGGCTGCGGGCCCGCCAGCGCCAGCGCCAGCGTCCCCGCCTCGTTGTCTTGCAGCGACATGCGTAGCCCGGTCTCGGCGGGAATGCCCGGCTGGGAGGTCAGGATGCGGATCGTTTCCGCGGCCCGGTCGGTTAGCGTCAGCACACCAGCACCTCACTCCTGATGGACAGTGGCCTGAAGCCGTTGACCCTGCCCGTGCTGCCCCGGCTCAAACCCGGTATCCCCGCGCTGCAGGCCCGGGCCCAGGCGGCCACGGCGCCCCCGGCTCAGGCCCGCGGGTCCACGTGGACCTTCGGACCGGGCCCGGCACCGGCCGGGCGCCAGCCCGCGAGCACGTCGCCCACCGCGCCGAGGCCGACCGTGGCCGCCACCAGCGGGCGCGGGTCGACGGACCCGGCCGCGTACGCCTCGATGGTCCGGGCGAGGCCGGCGGACGCACCGAGGATGCCCACGGCGGTGAGGTCCTTCAGCACCATCGCCCGGGTGTCCACGGTGCTCGGGCGCCCGGCCACGCCGATGTACACCACCCGTTTGCCGGGCTCGACCAGGTCGAGCGCCCGCGCCGGGAGCTCGGCCGAGTTCGAGGCGTCGACGACCGCGTCAAACGGCAGCCGCGGGAGGTCCACGGCCGTCCACCCGCCGTGCACGCCGAGTTCCCGGGCAAAATCGACCGACCGCGGGTCCAGGCCCAGGACATGCACTTCGGCGCCGTGCGCCAGCGCGAACATCGCGACCAGCAGGCCGATGGTCCCAGGGCCGAGGACGAGGAGCCGGTCCCCGGGCTGGAGCCCTGCGCCCCAGACCGAGCGCAGGGCACTCCCGCCCGGCTCGACCAGGGCCCCGGCCACCGCGTCCACGCTGCCAGGCAGCGCGTGCAGGGCGGTGACCGGCACGGCCAGCTGCTCGGCCAGCGCGCCGGGAAAGCCGCCGCGGATGCCGACCTCGCAGCGATCCTCGCACACATGGTGCCGGCCGTCCCGGCAACGAACGCACGCGCCGCAGCCCAGCATGGTGTCGCCGGTGACGCGGCGGCCCAGCCAGCCCGGGCCAACGTTGTCGCCCACCGCGCGGACGGTCCCGCACCACTCGTGCCCGAGCCGCATCGGGTACGCGGCGTGGCCCTGGTTCAGGTAAGCCATCTCGCCGGTGAAGAACTCGACGTCGGTGCCGCACACGCCGACCCGCTCCACGTCGACGACCACCTGCCCGGGCGGCGGCCGCGGGTTCGCGACCTCGGCGACCTCGCACCGGCGCGGGCCGGTGACCACGAACGCCCTCACGCCCCGGCCAGCGGGTCCCCGGGGCCGGCGCAGCCTGCGGCAGCCCGGTCACGAGTAAGTTGTGGGGACATTTCCCGATGCTATCGAGGTCGCGAGGGGCGGAAGAGCGCCGATGCCAGAGCAGCGCCATGACCGGACACGCAGTTCCCAGTGGTACGCGGGAAACCACCGCAACGCCTACATCCACCGGGCGTGGATGCGCCGGGGCCTGCCCGCCCGTGCGTTCGACGGACGGCCGCACATCGCGATCGCGAACACCGCCTCGGACCTGGCGCCGTGCAACCTGCACCTGGACCGGGTGGCCGAGAGCGTCAAGCAGGGCGTGTGGGAAGCGGGCGGCGTCCCGATGAACCTCCCGGTGGTGTCGCTGGGCGAGACGCTGGTACGGCCCACCGCGATGCTGTGGCGGAACATGGCCGCGATGGCGGCCGAGGAAATGTTCCGGGCCAACCCGATCGACGGCGTGGTGCTGCTGGGCGGGTGCGACAAGACGATCCCGTCGCTGCTCATGGCCGCGGCCTCGGTCGACCTGCCCGCGGTGGTGCTGCCCGGCGGGCCGATGCTGACCGGCACGTTCCGGGGCGTGCCGCTCGGCTGCGGCACGGACGTCTGGAAACTCAGCGAGGAGGTCCGCGCGGGCCAGCTCACCGAGCAGGACTTCCTGCAGTCCGAGTCGTCGATGATCCGCAGCCAGGGGCACTGCAACACCATGGGCACGGCCTCGACCATGGCGTGCATGGCCGAGGCGCTCGGCACGACGATCCCGGGTATCGCCGGAACTCCCGCGCCGGACAGCCGCCTGCTCGAGACCGCCCACGACACCGGGCAGCTCGCCGTGGCCATGGTCGAGCGGGGCCTGCGGCCTTCCGTCCAGCTCAGTCGGGGATCGTTCCTGAACGCGATCGTCGCGCTGGCGGCCATCGGCGGCTCCACCAACGCCGTCGTGCACCTGCTGGCGATCGCCGGCCGGCTCGGCATCGGCCTGTCGCTCGACGACTTCGACGCCGCCGGGGCCGGGGTGCCGCTGCTGGTCGACCTGCAGCCGGCCGGGCGGTACCTGATGGAGGACTTCCACCGGGCCGGCGGGCTGCTCGCCGTGCTGCACGAGGTGCGCGACCTGCTGGACCCGGCCGCGCTCACGGTGACCGGCCGTCCTCTCGTCGATCACCTGGCCGACGGGCGGATCTGGGACGAGACGGTCATCCGGCCGCGCAGCGATCCGTTGCAGGCGGAGGCGGGCATCGCCGTGCTGCGCGGGAGCCTCGCCCCGGACGGCGCGGTGATCAAGCCGGCCGCCGCCTCGCCGGGGCTGCTGCGCCACCGCGGCCGGGCGGTCGTCTTCGACAGCATCGAGGACTTCCACGCGCGCATCGACGACCCCGGGCTCGACGTCGACGCCGACTCGGTGCTCGTGCTGCGCGGCTGCGGGCCGAAGGGCTACCCGGGGATGCCCGAGGTGGCGAACCTGCCGCTGCCCGCCAAGCTGCTGGAACAGGGCGTTCGGGACATGGTGCGGATCTGTGACGGCCGGATGAGCGGCACCGCGTACGGCACCGTGGTCCTGCACGTCGCGCCCGAGGCCGCGGCCGGGGGGCCACTGGGCCTGGTGCGGACCGGCGACGTCATCGAGCTGGACGTCGCAGCCCGGCGCCTCGACGTGGCTGTCGATCCGGAGGCGCTGCGGCGGCGGGAGCCGCCCGCGGCCGCAGTGGCCGGCTACGCGGCCCCGGCCCGGGGCTGGGAGCGGCTCTACGTCGAGCACGTGCTGCAGGCCGACCAGGGGGCGGACCTCGACTTCCTGGTCGGCGCCAGCGGCCACCAGGTGACGCGCGACTCGCACTGACCACGCGGAGCCCACGGCCCGGCGGCGGCGACCTCCGGCCCGCGACTCTGACGTTGACGTTAAGGTCCGTTACGATCAACTAAGCGGCAAGGTCATCGACGATGGTGAGGAGAGTCATGCGGGCGGCGGGACAGGAGCAGGCGGCAGCCCCGGCGGGGGGCGCCAGGAGCGTCCACTACAAGTGGATTGCCCTGTCGAACACGACGCTCGGGATCTTGATGGTCACGATCAACCAGTCGATCCTGCTGATCTCGCTCCCGGCGCTGTTCCGCGGCATCCAGCTGAACCCGCTGGTGCCGTCCAACACCTCCTACTTCCTGTGGATCTTCCTCGGGTTCATGCTGGTGACCTCGGTGCTGGTGGTCAGCCTGGGGCGGGTCGGCGACATCTACGGCCGGGTGCGCATGTACAACCTGGGCTTCGCCGTCTTCACGTTCTTCGCCATCCTGCTGTCGGTGACCTGGCTCACCGGCCCGGCCGGGGCGTTGTGGATCATTATCATGCGGATCGGCCAGGGCGTCGGCGGGGCGTTCCTGTTCGCCAACTCGACCGCGATCCTGACCGACGCCTTCCCCGAGGACGAGCGGGGCAAGGCGCTGGGCATCAACGGCATCGCGGCGGTGAGCGGCTCGTTCCTCGGGCTGATCCTGGGCGGCGTGCTCGCCCCGATCGAGTGGCGGCTGGTGTTCCTGGTGTCGGTCCCGTTCGGCCTGTTCGGCACGATCTGGGCCTACCTCATGCTCAAAGACAACGGGGTCCGCGTCCCGGCCAAGATCGACTGGCTCGGCAACACCCTGTTCGCGATCGGGCTGGTCTCGCTGCTCACCGGGATCGTGTACTCCCTGCTGCCGTACGGCGGGCACCCCACCGGGTGGACCAACCCCCGGGTGCTGGGCGCCATATTCGGCGGGATCGCGCTGCTGGTGGTGTTCGGGTTTGTGGAGACCAAGGTGGCGCAGCCGATGTTCCGGCTGGGCCTGTTCAAGATCCGGGCGTTCACGGCCGGCAACATCGCCGGGATGCTCGGCGCCATGGGCCGCGGCGGACTGCAGCTCATGCTGATCATCTGGCTGCAGGGCATCTGGCTGCCGCTGCACGGCAAGAGCTTCGCCGAGACCCCGCTGTGGGCGGGCATCGCGATGATCCCGCTGACCATCGGGTTCCTGCTCGTCGGGCCGCTGGCGGGATGGCTGTCGGACCGCTGGGGAGCCCGGGTGCTGGCCACCCTCGGCCTGATCGTCTCCATGATCACGTTCCTGCTGTTCGACCTGCTGCCGATCAACTTCAACTACGCCGAGTTCGCCGTGCTGATCTTCCTGTTCGCGGTGGGCATGGGGCTGTTCTTCGCCCCCAACCAGGCCGCGGTCATGAACAGCCTGCCGCCCGACCAGCGCGGCGCGGGCGCCGGGATGCTGAACACGTTCCAGAACTCGGCCACCGTGCTGTCCATGGGCCTGTTCTTCACGATCGTCACCCTGGGCCTGGCCGCGCGGCTGCCGTCGCACCTGTTCCGCGGGCTGGTCGCCGCGGGCGTCAACCCCACCGCCTCGCACCTGGTGGCCGCCGAGCCGCCGATCGGCAGCCTGTTCTCGGCGTTCCTCGGCTACAACCCGATCAAGGAGCTGCTCGGCCCGACCGGGGCACTGCAGCAACTGCCCGCGCACCAGGTCGCGTACATCACCAGCCGGTCGTTCTTCCCGAACCTGATCTCGGAGCCGTTCGCCGGCGGCCTGCACCTGGCGTTCACCTTCGCCGCGTTCGTGACGTTCATCGCCGCCGTGGCCTCCGCGCTGCGCGGCAAGCGCTACTTCTACACTCCCCAGACAACCGCCACCGAGCCGGCCCGCGAGGAGCTGGCCAGGGGCGCGGCCGAGTCGGCCGAGCTGGTGGGCCTGGACGAGTCGGCCGCCGTGGCCGACCTGGACCCCGCGGCCCCCGGCGGGCCCCGGCCCAATGGCAGGCTGGCCACGTCGGGCAGCCCCGGCGGCGAAGAGCTTGACCCATCGCGGGGAGGCGCCTGACTCGATGAACTCGACGCCCCGGACGGCCACCGCGGCCCCGGTCACCACGGCTCCGGTCAGCACGGGGCCGGTCGCCACTAAGGTGTCCGCCGGCGGCCAGCCGGCGGAGCACGAGGAGCTGCTCGGCATCGGCGCCGCCGCGGCCGCGGCCGGCGTGTCCGAGCGGGCGCTGCGCTACTACCAGGAGCTGGGCCTGATCGTTCCCTCCTGCACCACGCCCGGCGGGCTGCGCCGTTACTCGGCCGAGAACCTGGCCCGGGTGGCGCGCATCCGGGAGCTGCAGATCCTGCTCGGCCTCAACCTCGACGAGATCGCGATCGTGCTGCGCAACGAGGACCGCGTGGCGCAGATCCGCCAGGCCTACCAGGACGAGCGCACCAGCGATGACGAGCGCGTCCGGCTGACCCGCGAGGGCGTGGCCCTGCTGGAGGGCCTGCGCGAGACCGTCGAGGCCAAGCGGGCCGCCCTGGATGGCTTCCTCGCCGACCTGGAGGCCCGCATCGGCCGCGCCCGGGACCTGCTGGCCGGCCGCAACGTCCCGCCCGGCTAGGCCGCGACGGCGGCCTCCAGAGCCGCTCCGAAGGCCAGGAGCCGCTCCTCGGTGCCCGGCGCCGAGATGAGCTGGATGCTGGCGGGCAGCGGACCGCGGGCCAGGACGGGCAGCGCCAGCGCGGGCACCCCGGCGAAGTTGACCGGCAGCGTGCAGCGGCCCTCCAGCAGGTCGTGCGCGCGGTCCAGCGGCGGCGGCAGGATCAGCAGCGTCGGCGTGACCAGCAGGTCGAAGCGGCCGAGCAGCGCGGCCAGCTGGCTGCGCCACCGGGCCTGGGCCTCGGTGGCCGCCGCGACCACGTCGGCACCGGCCTGGCTCCCCGCGGCCAGGCGGCGGGCCACGTCCGGGGATATCCGGTCGGCGTGGCGTTCCAGCAGGTCCTGGTTGGAGCGGTACGCCTCGGCCAGGAGCAGTTCCGTCGCCCACCTGGTCGCGGTGTGCCATTCGCCCGGATCTACGTCGCTGACCTCCCAGGATGCCGTGCGCAGCGCCTCGGTCACGGCGTCGTCGACGGCGGGCGCGGCGGGGATCCGCAGCCGGGCGACGCGGGGAGGGCCGGCCTCCGGCGCGACGGCGAATCCGGGCTCGAGGAGCTGCATGCCCGCGATCAGGCCGGCCACGTCGGCCGCCATCGGCCCGACCGTGTCCAGGCTCGGCGCCACCGGCCGTACCCCGGCGACCGGGATCCGCCCCAGGGTGGTCTTCAGCCCGCAGACCCCGCAGCAGGCCGCGGGAATCCGGATCGACCCCCCGGTGTCGGTCCCGTAGGCGACCGCCGCCTCGCCGGTGGCCACCGCGACCGCCGACCCGCTGGAGGATCCCCCGGGCGCGAGCGAGGCGTCCAGCGGGTTGGTAGGCGTGCCGAACCACGGGTTGATCCCGGTGACCCCGAACGCCAGCTCGTGCAGGTTCGTCCGGCCCACGATCTGCGCCTCCGCCGCCCGCAGTCCGGCCAGGCAGGGCGCGTCGGCCGCGGCCGGGACGGCGGCCTCGGCGAGCACCCGCGACCCGGCCGTGGTCGGCACGCCGGCCATGTCGATGAGGTCCTTCACCGCTACCCGCGGGCCGGGCCCGGCCGCGGGGAACGAGGTGATGAAGGTAGCGGGCACGTTGCCTCCCGGAGCATCGTTGAGTGCCGGGACAGTATGCCAAGCGCAGGGTCTTGCGGCCGGCCGGGGCCGACGTCGTAGAGTCGGCGCCAGCGGCCGTCACGCCGCACGGCCAAGGGGGGATTCATGGACGCAGATCTCGTCGACCAGGTGGTCGGCATTGCTCAGCGCGTGGTCGCCAGCGGGGCGATCTCGGCCAACGGGCACGGCAACGTGAGCATCCGGGTCCCGGGGGCGGAGGAGATCTACTTCACGGCGGGCCCGTCGCTGCGCGGCCACCCGGCCGAGGCCGTCGTGCGCATCGGGCTGGACGGGACCTTGCTGGAAGGCGACCTGCCGCCCATCCAGGGCGCCGTGGTGGCCATGCACACGGCGATGTACCAGGATCAGCCCGACGTCGGGTGCGTCCTGCATACCCACTCGCCGTACGCCACGGCCTACGCCGTGGCCCAGCGCCCGATCGGCTGCTGGGTGGAGGCCATGGCCATGTTCGGCCTGGCCTCCGGGGTTTCGGTGGCGGGCTACGGGCCGCGCGGGTCGGATCAGGCGGTGGCCAACATCCGGGCCGCGGTCACCGGAGGGCCCGCGGTGCTGTTGGCCAATCACGGCGTGCTGGTCTTCCACCGCACCCCCGACCTGGCCATCCTGATCGGCTCGGTGGTCGAGGAGGCCGCGCAGGCTGGGATCAACACCAGCGGGCTGGGCGGCCCGGTCGAGATCCCGGCCGACATGCGGGCGGCGGCGTTGCAGCGGGCCGTGGCGTTCGAGAGCCGCGGGACCGTGCGCGCCTAGGCCGCCCGGGACGGTGCCTACGCTGTCGCCGTGCGGCAGATGTGGTCGTGCCCGGAATGCGGGCGCCGGTTCGCCAACCGGAACCAGTCCCACGCCTGCGCTCCGCTCGGTCACCTCGACCGGCATTTCGAGCATGCTTCGCCCGCCGTCCGGGCCACCTTCGAGCGCGTGCTGGAGGCGGTCAGCCGCCTGGGCCCGGTCGAGGTGCTCCCGGAGAAGACCCGCATCGCCCTGCACGTCCGGATGAGCTTCGCTGCCTTCATGCCGCGCCGGAACTGGCTCAACGGCCATCTCGTCCTGGCCCGGCAGGTGGACAGCCCGCGCTTCCTGGCGGTCCAGGTGTTCTCCCCGCGCAACGTCGTCCACACGTTCCGGCTGGTCTCGCCGACCGAGGTGGACCAGCAGTTCATCGCCTGGCTCGCCGAGGCCTACCAGGTGGGCGCCCGGCAGCACCTGACGACCTGACCATAACGGGCCGGCGCCACCCGTGGGACAGCCGGACGTCTGTGGGCGGGGCGAGTCATTTGGGGTGATTCGTCGGGATTTCCTGGGGTTGCAGCGAAAGACGGTGGATCGGATAATCTAAGCGGCCTCAACCGTGCATGGCCGGTGAACATCACGAAAGCTTTGGGGACGGGGCGGCGGCCGAGCTTGGGGGGAGGGAGGGTTGAGCGAGGAGTTCCCGACGCACCTGGGCGGATTCCGGCCGGGTTCGCTGCTGGCGGGGTACCGGCTGGAGGCGCAGGTCGGGGTCGGCGGGATGGCGGTGGTGTTCCGGGCCCGCGATGAGCGACTGCGCCGGCTGGTGGCGCTGAAGATCATGACGCCGAACCTGGCGTCGGACTCGGCGTTCCAGCAGCGGTTCATTGCCGAGTCGCGGGCGGCAGCGTCGGTGGATGACCCGCACATCATCCCGGTGTATGAGGCCGGCGAGGCCAGCGGGGTCCTGTTCATCGCGATGCGGTTCGTTCACGGCGGTGACCTGGGCCTCGTCCTGCACCGGGAGGGCGCGCTGCCGCCGGCCCGGGCTGCGGAGTTCGTTTCCCCGGTGGCTTCGGCGCTGGATGCCGCGCACGCCGTTGGCCTGGTGCACCGTGACGTCAAGCCGGCGAACATCCTGGTGGATGCGCGGGCGGGCCGCCCGGATCACGTGTACCTATCGGACTTCGGGGTGAGCAAGGGCGCGGCGTCGTCGGTCAGCCTCACCGGAGCGGGGTATTTCCTGGGGACCCCGGACTACATGGCGCCAGAGCAGGTCCAGGGCCTAGCCGTGGATGGACGTGCTGATCAGTACGCGTTGGCCTGTGTCACCTATCAACTGCTGACGGGAGTGCTGCCGTTCGAGCGGGACCACGGCATGGCGGTGCTGCTGGCGCACCTGTCCGCCCCGCCCCCGTCGCTAGTGTCTCGGCGGCCGGATCTGCCGGATGCCACCGATCAGGTCCTGGCCAAGGGAATGGCCAAGGCCCCAGAGAATCGGTATGAATCGTGCGGGGACTTCGCCGACGCACTCCGGGAAGCGCTCGGTCTTCCGCTTTACCATGCCCGCAGCTCCGGATCGGCACCGGTTCTGCCGAAGGCCCCCTCCACCCCGTCCGAACCACCCGAGCTCCCCGTTCGAGGAGCCGCGACCCAGACCGCAGTCCCCCGGGCTACCCCGGTGCCGCCGGCACCTGCCGACCTGGTGTCCGGCGCCGTGCCACCCGACGTCGCAGAGGTACCCGCGGCCATGCCCGTCACCGGCCCCGGCCGGCCCAGCCAGGAGGGGGACGGCGATGCCGGGCGTGCGCTGCCGCCGGCCACGGCCGTAGCCGAAGAGGTCGTGTCCGCAGCACCCGCAACGGCAGCGGCGGCCGTGACGGAGAGCCCGCCAGCAGAAGACCTGACCACAGCCCCCGAGGCGGGCGAGGAAGCGGGGCTGCCGCCCGAAGCCCCGGACGAGACAGCAGACGGGTTGCCGGAGCCGGGCCCTGACGGCGACGAGGCGCCTGCGGCCGGGCCCCCGGGACCTGACGTCGCCCATCCCGCCACCGCCGTATCGGAAATCCCCTCGCGGGCCCCGGCCGCGACCGAGATCGCAACCCCCACGCCCGCCCCGGCACGCGCCCCCGAGACGGCAGCCGCTACGCCCGCCCCGGCACGCGCCCCCGAGACGGCAGCCGCCGCGGCCGACTCAGCTCCCGCCGCCGCTGAGACGGCAGCTGTCCCGGCCGCCGATCTGGTACCCGGCGGACCGGCCGATGTCGTTGAGGTGTCTGAGGAAGTCCCTGTCAGTGGACCCGGCCGGGAACGCGATGATGACGCCGGGCCTGCGCAGCCGTCGGCCACGGCCGTAGCCGACGATGACGTAGCCGTGGCGGCTGTGGCCGAGAGCCCGCCAGCTGAAGACCTAATCGCAGCCGCCGAGCCAGGCGAGCCAGCCGAAGACCTACCCACAGCATCCGAACCGGCCACCGCGCAGAGCCAATCCGCCGAAGACCTGGTGACGGCCACCGAGCCAGGCGAGGCAGCCGACGAACCTGGCCCGTCGGCCGAAGCCCCGGTGACGACAGCAGACGAGCACCCGGACACTCCCCCGGCTGACCAGCGCGAGCTGCCGGAGCCGGGCCCAGGCAGCGACGGCGCGCCTCCGGCCCGGCGCCGGCGACGTGACATCGCCCGGCGCCCATCACCGCCCAAGAAGCCCTCGCGGGCGGCAGCCGCAATCGAAACGGCGGCCGCCGCCGGGACCGCAGCGGCCGCGGCCGGCCCGGCACTAGCCGGGGGCGAAACGGCGGCCGCCGCCCCGGCGCCGGCTGACGCGGCCGGTACCGCGGCACCGGCCGCGGCCAAGACGGCGGCCACCCCGGCCGCCGATCTGGTGCCTGGCAGGCCGGCGGACCTGCCAGAGGCGCCTGCGGCAGTCCCAGTCGCCAGCCCCGGCCAGGAGGACGGTCACGATGCCGGGCCCGCGCAATCGTCGGCCACGGCCTTGGCCGACGAGGACCTGCCGGCAGTACCCGCAACGGCCATTGCGGAGACCCCGCCAGCCGACGATCTGACCACGGCCACCGAGCCAGCCGAAGACCTACCCAAGGCATCCGAACCGGCCA
>Ga0335073_10008577_pt1 | contig 14344 bp, 10 predicted proteins | sample Lox_Sample_22_FD_207093 | JGI IMG/M metagenome (GOLD analysis project Ga0335073, IMG submission 207093) | Soil microbial communities from Loxahatchee National Wildlife Refuge, Florida, United States - Lox_Sample_2.2 | ecosystem: Environmental > Terrestrial > Soil > Wetlands | place: USA... | reverse complement strand
GCCCTCGCGGGCGAAGAGGAGCGCGACAGCCTTGCCAATTCCCATAGCGGCTCCGGTGACGAGAGCCACGCGATTCTCAAGACGCATTGAAGACCTTTTCTTCGGCTTGCGGGTGCCAATATAACAGGGGGCGAGGTAGACTTGAAAGCATTCATTTTGAGGAAAAGCGAGGTTTTCTGCAAAATGGGCACTCCTGTCGGGCGGCCACAAATCGATGTCATTGCCGATGACGGCAACCTCTGCGGTGAAGGCCCGCACTGGGATGAGCGCGAACAGGCTCTCTGGTGGACCGACATTGACGGCAAAAAGTTCTATCGCTATCGCTGGCACGAACAACGGCGCGAGCTGGTCGATGAGGGATTCACGATCAACGGCTTCTGCCTGCAGGAGCACGGCGGCTTTCTCACCACCAGCAGCGAGGGCGCGTGGCTGTGGCATCCCGGCGAAAAGCCGTTTCTGCTGGCGCGCAGCGCGGAAGGGCAGGAGTGTCGCCTCAATGATTGCCTCGCTGATCCTGAAGGCCGCGTCTACTCCGGCTCCTACCATCTAAATCCGGACGGGACCTCGCCGCCCAGCTATCTCTTCCGCGTCGACACCGACGGCAGCGTGCATGTGGCCGACGATGGCATTTGCTTTTCGAATGGGCTGGCCTTTTCTCCCGATTGCAGCACGCTGTATTTCACCGACATGGTGGCGCGATGCATTTATGCGTACGACTGGCGCCGCCACGATGGCGCTCTGAGCAACCGGCGCGTCTTCGTGCGGATCGATCGCTCGGAGGGAATGCCCGACGGGCTGACCGTCGATGCCGAAGGTTTTCTCTGGATTGCACACTGGTTCGGCGGCTGCGTCACCCGTTACGATCCCGATGGCAAGCGTGAGCGAAAGGTCGAGCTGCCTGCTTCGCAAACGTCGTCTCTCGTTTTCGGTGGCCCGGATCTGGAAGAGATTTATGTGACCACCGCCGCGCTGAACAACTGCCTTATGCTCGCGGCGGAGGGATATGACCCCAACCGCGTCCTGGTCGGGGGGGCGCTGTACCGTATGCGCCCTGGAATTCAGGGGAAGCTGAAATTCCGGTCGCGGGTGCGAGCCCCCGGGGCTGCGCGTACCTCGTAGAATCAGGGGGCAGCATGAGCAAAGGAATCTTCGTCGGGCTCGCTACGATTGACCTCGTCTACGAAGTGGATGAGTTCCCTGTCAGCGATTCCAAGATTACGGCCAAGAGCCAGAGCGTCATCGTGGGCGGCCCTGCCACCAACGCAGCGATCACATTTCGTCACCTAGGAGGAGAGCCAACCCTGATTACCGGCCTCGGACGCCATCCGCTCGCCGATCTTATTCGAGAGGATCTCGACCGATACAAGATCCGGCTGATCGATCTCAATCCCGATTCCAGCGAGGTTCCTGTTCTCTCTGCCGTGGCCATCAATGTGGCGGGACAGCGCAACGTCATTTCCGCCAATGCATTGGGGATACGGTTGCCGCCAGTCGAGGTCGATGCGAGAGAACTAGCCTCGGCTTCGATCCTCATGGTGGACGGCCATTTCATGCCGGCGTGCCAGGCGTGGGCAGGCGCTGCGAAGCAGTTGGGAATTCGTGTGGTGCTGGATGGGGGCAGCTGGAAGGACGGCATGGACGCGCTCCTCGGATCGGTGGACACAGCCGTCTGCTCGGCCGATTTCCGGGTCCCGGAGCAGACGGGGCCCGGACTGGTTGTCGAATTTCTCAGGAGCCGCGGCATTGGAGAGGTTGCGGTCACGGCTGGCTCCCAACCGATTCGATGGGCGACGGAATACGAGTCCGGCATCACTCCTGTGCCGGAGGTTCCTGTGGTTGACACCATGGGGGCCGGCGATATTCTGCACGGCGCATTCTGCTGGTTTGCCGTTCGAAATTTCACCTTTCCTCAGGCGCTCGAGCGGGCCGCGGCCTTCGCTTCCGAGTCCTGCCGATTCCGTGGAACACGGGAATGGATGATTCGCCCGGGCCCTGCCCCCGGGCAAAGCACTCCGCACCTCTGAATTCCAGCCGTCCGATCCAGTCTGAACTTTCTGCTGCGAGCGTAGAGAGTGCAGCGCATGACCAACTGCGGCCGGTAGCCGTGGCAGCAAACAACGCGAGCTAGCGCCCCTTGCCGGTTCCAGCTTCCACCCGCGTATCGTCGGCAATCCAGTTCACTTCCCAGGATTGGCCGCCGTCCAGCGAAAATGCCTGCTCGAAATGGCAGGAATCGTTGGTAATGGCGGACCAGGTGTTGCGGACGAGCACCTGGCGTCCGTTGACGGGCTCCATATCGTAAAACTCACCACGTCCATTGGAGAACTGGCCTACGGTCGGCACGCCCATGATGCCGTTGGAGCTGCTTGCAAAATTCAAACTCCACTGGTGCGACAGCGGGTTATAGAGCCGGAGATTCAGCGCTTCCATGTGTCCGGCGGGCCCGTCGGCTTCCAACTCGACCATGTTTGCGCGGCCATTCCAGATGCTATGCACAACGCTCGTCCCGTTGAACTCAACCCAGGCGCTGGAACCCGACAGAGGATGGCGAAGAACTCGAAGATGCGTCTTCCAGGTGCCGAGCTCGAAGTCGAAGTCGTGGCTGCCGTCGCGCGGCACGGAATCGGCGGCGGATGCCGTCGGCGTGGCGCCCTCGTTGTTCTGGGCTCCGATGGAACCTGCGAGCCAAGCCGACGCCAGGGGAAGGGTCAGACAGATTCCACGCAACCGTCGCAGTTTTCGAATCATGCAAGTCTCCGCGGAGGCGATCCTCGCCCATCGCTTCAACTCGAGATTCATGGGTATCGCAGCACGAGCCAAGGTCCACTTCGCCCATGGCGGACGATACCACTTGCGGAGACTGAAATCGCACGCGACCTCTGTAACCGGCGGCGGGCGGGAACTCGACGCAGAGCTGGCCGAGTTGCAACCTGGAGAAATTGCGAGGGTAAAAGCGAAGGGGGCGGGGTCCCTTGCAGGATCTCGCCCCCTTCTATCCGAACTTTTCGAAGACCTGGATTCGGCTACCCGAGCCCAGCTTCCCGGTGTCGCCGTCGCGCGGGACCTGAGAGCTTGCGCCCCCGCTCCCCGTGCGCGTTCCGTCACCGTTCCCCTGTGCGAGCCTTCCCGCCGTCGGTTGAAATCTCCGGTTTCCCGCAGATTTCCCGGAACTCCGGTCACCCGGCGTTCCGCGGAAGTTCCGGTTGCCCGGCGCTTCCTGAAATTCGTTTCCGCTCTCTGGCGACTCCGGTTGCCCGGCGCCACCTTAGATTCGTCGATCCGCCTGCAACTCCGGTTTCCCGTTGCTGCCCGCGGGCCGTTGCCGGTTGCTCGTGGACCTCGGTTGCCCGCTGCCCGCGCCTCTCCGGTTCGGCATCCCTGGACTTCGGTTGCCCGTCGTCCCTGGCGCCGCTCGGTTCCGTGTCCGCCTCAGTTTCCCTCGGCGTCCGGCTCCCCGATCCGAAGCTCGTGAAGTTCCGGTTGCCCGGCACTTCCTGAACTCCGTCCGACCCTCGTGAATCTCGGTTTCCCTCGACTCCCTGGTATCGGCCCCGCTCCTCCTGAATCACCGGTTGCCCGGTGCTTCCTGCAGCGCGGGTTCGAATCTCCTTGACGGCTGCGTTTTGCTCTCTTCTCGTGGAAGATTGCTCTTCCGTTGCAAAGAATCATGCCACGAATTCATTGCGGCGCAACACCTAAATTTGTGTGCAAAACTCGTACGATTTGTGCAAATTACGCGATGTTTTCAGGCTCTCAATTTGCACCAGTTTCAGTGCCAAATTCACATCACTGCCGCGTATCCAGCGGATGTTTTGCTTCTTCGAAAAACTCGTTCTGCAGCTTCAAACTCTCGTCGTCAGCCTTCACTGCTTTGATGGCACCAACAAGATCGCTGACCCACGCCTTCATGTCGTATTCGCCGAGCGCGAGATTCGCTTTGCTGCCGTCACCCGAGTAGTGATTGGGGAAACGCGCGTACCACCAGATGCCCGTGTAGACATCGCCAGGCAGGTGCAGCCGTGCCTGATCGGCGCCCGATTCCTGATTCGCGCGATCGAGATGCACGAGATCGGGCCGCGACACCAGCGTGTGGCTCGTCTCTGACTCGCCCGCATGCATGTCGGTCGTAGTTTGCTGCTTCGGACGGCCCGGGCCGTTGCGATTGTCCCACCAATAGACGTAGACCACGTAGTCGTGCTGCTGCTGCAACTCCGTTTGTGCGAAGTACGGCAGAAACGAGAGATTGCCTCCATGCCCATTCACGATCAGGATCTTTTTGCAGCCATTGCGCGCCATCTCATCGGTGGTCTCCTGCAGCAGATCCATTTGCATATTCCGGCTGTAGGCGACGGTGCCCGGTTCGTGGCGTGCTTCGTCAATCTGGCCGAAGTAGTACGCGGGAAAGATCACCGCGTATTCTTCGCCAGCAGCGTGCTGAGCCACCCAGCGCGCGTTGATCAGGTCCGTGCCGATTGGCATGTGCGGCCCGTGCTTCTCGAGGATGCCGAAGGGCAGCAGGCAGACGCCCTGCGACTGATGGATGGCCGTAACAAAATCCGCCGCGGTCAGCTCTTCCCACTGCGTCGAAAGCTTTCCTGTGTTCGCCAACGCATTCTGAGCCCACGCACCGCACACAAAGGCGCTCATTGCGGCAACGGTCGTCGCAATCCTGATCCAATCCCGCATCCCAGCTCCCTCCGAACTGCAGCAACCTTATATCAGAGAGGGCGACCCAGGTCAGGTCTTCGGAGCGCGCTGACGAAAGCCATGTTCCGTTTGCGGTTTTGTAACAGTGATTAGTCTTTTTTCTTGACTTTGCATCCCCAACCGCCGCCGCCAGGCGTCTCGATGCGCATGGCATCGCCGGCACGCGCGTGCAGGCTGCATTTTCCCGGCAATTCGCGGCCTTCGCGATTGTCGTGCGCGAATAACGTCGTTCGGCCGGCGGCGCCGTCATCGCCTCCAGCCAGCCCCCACGGGCGAAACTTGCGCCGCTCTGCCAGCAAAGTCACCTGCGCGTCGGCAAGCAGCTCGATCTCGCGCACCAGTCCGTCACCGCCGCGAAATTCTCCTTCGCCGCCCGAGCCTCTGCGATACGCATAGCGCCGCACCCGGAACGGATAGGCATACTCAAGCGCCTCAATCGGCGTATTGAGCGAGTTTGTCATGTGCGTCTGCACGCCGCTGATGCCGTCGAGCCCCGGCCTCGCGCCCATGCCGCCGGCCGCCGTTTCATAATAGGTAAAGGCCTCGCCGCTGCGAGGATCGATGCCACCGATCGTCAGGTTACTCATGGTGCCCGCACTGCCCGCCAGGACCCGCTCGGGAATGGCGCGCGCCAGCGCGCGCAGCAGCACGTCGACAATGCGCTGCGACGTCTCCACGTTGCCGCCGGCTACAGGAGCGGGCGAGCGGGCGTCGACGATGCTGCCCGGTTCGGTGATCAGCGTTAGCGGGCGCAGAATGCCCGCGGTCGCTGGGGCGTCCCGCTCCAGAAGGCACCGAAGCACGTAGAAGCAGGCGGAGAGCGTGATGGCACGAACCGCATTCACGCTGCCGTGTACCTGGGGCGATGATCCGGTGAAATCGATACGGAGCGATGCGGTTTCCGGAACCGTAGTCATGCGCGCGCAGATTCTGATCGGCGTCGAATCGACGCCGTCGTCATCGAGCCAGTCTTCCGCCGTAAATTCTCCAGCCGGCATTTTGCGCAGTTCCGCCCGCACCAGGCGTTCGGAGTAGTCAAGCAGCGCATCGCACAAAGCGCGCATCTTTACCGGCCCGAGCCGCCCCACCAGATCGAGGATGCGCTGCTCTCCGACCCGGCAGCAGCCGATCTGCGCAGTAAGATCGCCTTCGCGCTCGTGCGGCGTGCGCACGTTCAGCAGCAGCAGGTCGAGCATCTCGCGATCGATCGCGCCGCCGCGCACAATGCGCACCGGCGGAATGCGCAGCCCTTCCTGATAGATTTCGCGGGCCGGCCCCATTGACCCCGCAAACATCCCGCCCACGTCGGCGTGATGCGCGCGGCTCGATACGTAGAAGGCCGGCTTTTCAACCTCAGGAAGGAAGACCGGCAGAACCATCGTGATGTCCGGCAGGTGCGTGCCGCCTGCATACGGATCGTTAAGCACCGCGATATCGCCGGGCTCGAAGCGGATTGCGCCAACTGCGGCTTCGACGCTCATGGGCATGGAGCCAAGATGCACCGGCATGTGGTCGCCCATAGCGATCACGCGCGCTTCGGCATCGAAAAGCGCGCAGGAATAATCGCGCCGCTCCTTGATGTTCGGCGAGAGCGCCGTACGCCGCAGCGCCGCCCCCATTTCTTCGGCGATGGAGTGGGCTGCACTTCGGAAGATCGCCAGTTCGACAGCATCAATCCTTTTGGTTTTTTTCATGCACGCTCCTCTTCAACGGCGATCACGAGGTTGCTGTACGCATCGACGGTCGCGCGGCATGCGGGTGGAAGCACCGTGGCTGACGTGTATTCGGTGATCATGGCGGGGCCCTCGATCGCATCGCCAGGTACGAGGCCGTCGCGGCGATAAATCTGCGAAGCCAGAAATGCTCCGTCGAACCAGATGGGCCGTTCGCCACAGAGCGCAGCGCGTCCGTCGCCGGCAACTGGCTCACGCCGCGGCGGCGTGTAGGGCTGCGCGGGCTGCGTCATCCGCAGGCGCAGGTTCACGATTTCCAACGGCTTGCTGCGATCGCAGAATCCATAGCGCTGCTCGTGCATGCGGTGGACAGTCACAATCGACTGCTGCGGAGTTTCGCGGTCCCACGCCACGTTCAACTCGTATCCCTGGCCACGATAGCGAAGATCGAGCGAGCACGCCGCCACGCCGTCGAGCTCGACGCGCGCCTGGGCCTCCAGCGCGGCAAACTCCGCATCCAGAGTGCCGATGGCCTCGCCGGGCAGCATGACCGTGCGCGAGTGATCGCGCACCACGTCAGCCAGCAGAATCCCCAGCGCCGAAAGCGCGCCAGGCATGGCCGGAACCAGAACCGTCGGAATCCTCAGCGCGCGCGCCAGCGAACAGGCATGCAGCGGGCCTCCGCCGCCGAAGGCCACCAGCGTGAAGTCGCGCGGATCGTGTCCCTGCTCGACGGAAATCACGCGAATGGCCTTATCCATCTCGGTTTCCACCACGCGCACAATGCCCGCAGCGAAGTCTTTTGTCGTTGTCAGCGGCCCTTTCTGCTCGCGCAGCAGCCGCTCCGCGCGTTCGCGATCGAGCGGCACAGTTCCGCCCAAAAAGCTCTGCGCGTCGAGGCGCCCCAGCAGCAGATTTGCATCCGTCACGGTTGCCAATGTGCCGCGGCCAAAACAGATCGGCCCCGGATCGGCACCGGCGGATTCCGGACCCACGCGCAGCATGCCTCCGGCATCGAAGCGCGCAATCGATCCGCCGCCCGCGCCTGCTGTGTGGATCTCCAGCATGGGCACGCTCACGGGCACTCCGGCCACGATGGCATCGCGCGTGCGCCGCACGCCACCGCGCGTCGCGTCCGACAGGAACACGTCGGTCGACGTGCCGCCCATGTCGAGTCCGATGATGCGCTCGAAGCCCGCCCACTCGGCCACCCGCGTCGCGCCAATCACGCCGCCGGCAGGCCCGGAGAGCACCGTCCGCACCGGCTCGCGCGCAGCAAGCTGCGCCGACACGATCCCGCCTGAAGACTGCATTACGTCCACGCGGCTGCCGCGATGCCCAGCCTCTACGCCCTGCTCCAGTTCGAGAAGATACTTTTCCATGCGCGGCGCCAGATACGCGTTGACGACCGTCGTCGAGGCGCGCTCGTATTCGCGAAACTCCGGCAGGATGCGGTGGGAGGCCGAGACGGGAATGCCCAGCGGGTGCAGAGCCTCTTCCAGCCTCCGCTCCGTTTCAGGATTCGCAAAGGAGAAGAGCAGCGAGATGGCCACGGCTTCAGCGCCGCTGGCTCGCACCGCTTGCATCAGATCGCGCAACTGCTCATCGCTCGGAGTCCGCAGAATCACCCCTTCGGCGCTGACGCGCTCCGGTACGCCAAAGCGCAGTTCGCGCGGCACCAGGCATTCGGGAAGCGGCGCGAACCAGTTGTAGAGCTCGGCGCGGGTCTGGCGGCCAATTGCGATGGTGTCTTCGAATCCAGCCGTGGTGACGAACGCCACGCGTGCACCACGGCGCTCCAGCATCGCATTGGTGCCGAGCGTTGTGCCGTGGCGCACGCCGGCAGCCGCGTCGGCGGCCACACGCCGAACGGCTTCCAGCACTGCGAGCGACGGATCAGCGGGCGTCGAAAACAGCTTGAAAACGCGCAGTTGTCCCTGATCAAAGTACACGCAGTCGGTGAAGGTGCCGCCGGTATCAATCGCTGTGCGCAAGGTATCTGCTTCCCGTATCGTGGTAGGACGGATGCGACCATTCCTCGTCCATTTGAACTGTAATGCACCCGGTGCCTCCGCTTGAACCCCGTCTACGGATGGCTGGCTGCGGCGTCGCGCGAGCAGAAGCGCGCCCTGGTTGCGGCCTCGCTGGGCTGGATGCTCGACAGCATGGACGTGATGCTCTACGCCCTGGTGCTCGGACCGGTGCAGCGCGATCTGCATTTATCTGCCGCAACCAGCGGGGCCATGATGTCGGCCACGCTGGTCAGCGCCGCCGTGGGCGGGCTCGCTTTCGGATGGTTCGCCGACCGCGCCGGACGGGTGCGCGCTCTCACCGGCAGCATCCTGATCTATTCGATTGCAACCGCGATGTGCGGCCTCATGCATACGGCCGTCGCCCTGTTGCTGTGCCGCATCTTGCTGGGCCTGGGGATGGGTGGCGAGTGGGCTTCGGGCGCGGCTCTCGTGGCGGAGACCTGGCCTGCGCATCATCGGGGCAAAGCGCTCGCGCTGATGCAGAGTTCCTGGGCTGTCGGCTACGCGCTGGGCGCCGCCGTCGTTGCCGTGATCCTGCCGCGCTTCGGATGGCGCGCCGTTTTCTTTGCCGGGGTTGCGCCGGCGCTGATCGCGCTCTGGGTGCAGCGCCGCCTGCACGAACCGGATGCCTGGCACCGCGAACGCGCGCCGCGCGTCCCGCTCGGCCAGATCTTCCGCGGCCGGCTCGCCGCCGGCACGCTCATCTGCTCCACGATGAACGCGGCGACGCTCTTCGCCTGGTGGGGACTCTTCACCTGGGTTCCGCGCTTTCTCTCACTACCGCGCTCCGAGGGCGGGCGCGGCCTCGGGATTCTGATGACCTCGGAGTGGACGATCGTGATGCAGATCGGCACGTTTCTCGGCTACATCAGCTTCGGCTTCATCGCCGATGTGTGGAATCGCAAGCATGCCTACATCGCTTACCTGGTCGCCGCCGCCGCGCTTGTGCCGCTTTTTGCTTTCGTGAGCAATCCTCGCGCCCTGCTGATCATCGGTCCGCTCGTGGGCTTCTTCGGCACCGGTTACTTCAGTGGATTCGTCGTTATCGCAGGCGAGTTGTTCCCCACCGCGCTGCGAGCCACTGCCATGGGCTTCGTCTACAACATCGGCCGGCTCGCGAGCGCCGTCGCGCCATGGGCCATCGGCCGCGCCGCCGAGCGTGCCGGCCTCGGCGCCGCCCTCTGCATCACCTCCGCGGGCTTTCTGCTCGCCGCACTCATTGCCACCGCATTGCGTCCTGCCGACCGCGCTGAGATCGCGACGGAAGTCTGAACGAGCGATGATTTCCCGCATCGGGCCGGGGATTTCGCATCGTTCGCTGGCGCGCGGCATCTGAAGGCTAGTACTCTCAGCACGAGCAACTTATGAAGATTGGAATCACCTGCTATCCGACTTACGGCGGCAGCGGCGTCGTCGCTACCGAGCTGGGCATTGAATTGGCCGCCGCCGGTCATCAGGTCCATTTCATCGCGTACTCGCAACCGTTCCGGCTCCGCGGCCGCGAGCAGGATATCCAGTTCCACGAAGTGCCGGTATCGAATTACCCGCTGTTCGAATATCCGCCCTACGATCTTGCGCTGGCCACGCGCATGGCGGAGGTAGCCGCTTACTACGAGCTCGATCTCCTGCATGTGCACTACGCCATTCCGCACTCCATCTCCGCCTATCTTGCGCGCGAGATGCTGGCACGCCAGGGGCGCAGGCTCCCGTTCATCACCACCCTGCACGGAACCGACATTACGCTGGTTGGGCTGGATCACTCCTATCTGGCCATCACGCGTTTCGGCATCGACCAGAGCGACGGCGTTACTGCTATTTCCAGCTACCTGCGCGAGAAGACCGTTCAGGAGTTTCATCCCGATCGCGCCATCGAGGTCATTCCCAACTTTGTGAACTGCGATGTCTACACGCCGCTCGGCGATGCCGATCGCACGGCCGGGCGCGCGCGCTATGCCGCACCCGATGAGAAGATCCTCGTTCACCTGTCGAATTTCCGGCCCGTCAAGCGGACTGCGGACGTGGTGCGCGTGTTCGCTCGCGTCGCGAAGGAGGTGCCCGCCCGCCTGCTCATGATTGGCGACGGTCCCGATCGCTCGGCCGCCGAGTGGCTGGCGCATCGCAAAGGCATCGCCGATCGCGTGCATTTTCTCGGCAAACAGGGCAGCGTTTCTGAAATTCTCCCCCTGGCCGATCTCCTCATTCTGCCCAGCGAACTGGAGTCCTTTGGCCTTGCCGCACTCGAGGGCATGGCCTGCCGCGTGCCTGCCATTGCCACACGCGTGGGTGGTGTGCCCGAGCTAATCGATGACGGCGTTACCGGCCGCCTTTTCGACGTCGGCGACGTAGACGGCATGGCTGCCGCGACGGTTGACCTGCTGCGCGACCCCAGCCGGCATGAAGCGATGGCTGAGGCCGCGCGCCGTGTGGCGCAGACCCGCTTCTGCTCGACGAAGATTCTGCCCTTCTACGAGCGCTTCTACGAGCAGGTGCTCGACGGGTCCGCGCCGAGCGCCGGCTAGTGAATCATATTGATCGTCTCCTGCGAGACGGTGTCGAACGTGGTGATGGCTTTGGAACTGGCTTCAAACGCCTGCTGCGCCACAATCAAGTCGGAGAACTGTGTGGAGATGTCGACGTTGGATTGCTCCAGCGCCTCATCCTGCATCGTCCCAAGTCCCGCGGAACCGGCCACGCCGATGCTGGCCGCGCCCGACGCGAGAGTGGTTTCGTAGTTATTGCCTGCCGTAATCGTCAGGCCTTGCTCGTTGGTGATGCTGCCCAGCGCCAGTTGTCCCACGGGTGTGGTCTGCCCATTGCTGAACTTTGCCGACACCACGCCGTCGGAGTCGATGGTGAACCCGCTGTACTCGCCGCTGGCGTACCCGTTCTGATTGGTGGCCGATACGGCCGACGCCGATGACACCTGAGTGATGGTCGGTTGATGATTCGTGCCGTAGAGGTCCCAGGTAATGTTCAGGTTGCTGGCCCCGTCGCTCAAGCCTGTGAATTGAACGCCACCGACATTCGCGGCGGGCGCGGTCAGATTGCCATTGGAATCGAACTGCAGCGTCCCTGTCAGATTCGTGCCGCCGGTTGCGTCGCCGGCAGGCAGGGAAATGCTGTAGCTCCAGGCGCCTCCGCCCTGCGCAGTAAAGTCAACCGTCGCCACATGGCTCACACCCAGAGAGTCATAGACCGTAATCTGCGCCGGAACCACGGTGCCTGCGGTTGCGCCGGCATCGAGATTGGCGGTCATCGACATGGTGGTGGTTGCCGCGGGCTGTTCGACCTGCCCCACAGGAATCTGAATCGGCGTCAGCGGAGCGTTCGTATCGACCGCGCCGCTGACCACGGGATACCCCATCACCTGCTGGCCCCCCTGAGTGGTGAGCGCGCCGGAAGAACTGAGAGTGAAATTGCCGTCGCGGGTATATTCGGTCTGCCCGTCGTTCTGGACGACGAAGAAACCGTTGCCATTCAGCGCAACATCCGTGGCATTGCCGGTTTCATTGATGCTGCCCTGCGAGAAGTCGGTCTCGGTCGAGCCGACCTGCGTGCCGGCGCCCACCTGCAGCGGATCGCCGGCCCCGTTGCTGCCGATCTCCTGGTAAAACAAGTCGATAAAGCTGACGTTCTGGCTTTTGAACGCCGTGGTGTTCATGTTGGAAAGGTTGTTGGCGATGGTGTTCAGGGCTGTCGATGAAGCCTCCAGCCCGGTCAGTGGGATCGAAAACGATGACATTCATCCTCCTCAGTTCGGCCGCCCGGAGCTAGTGCGCCGGGTTAGAGACAAAGGTGTGGGCCTGCTCCACGCGGTTGCGGAGTGACTCGATCGCGCCGCTCATCGGGCTTTGAGCAGCGCCCGGAGACAGCGTTTTCGCGGCCACGCTCAGCGCGCTCGCAATGCGGGAGGCGCGCCCGCCCGTGTCGGTCGCGCTCAAATTACCGCCGGCCGCAGCCGACGCGACGGGGCTCTGCGCCTGGACGCCCGAGACTACGCCACTGGTTCCGCTGGATCCGCTGCCACTGGATCCGGCGTCTCCGGACGCTTCAGCGAGCGGGCTCAGATCCTGATTGATGGAGATGAGCTGCTCGAGGCTGTTCACCTGCACCAGCTGGTTGATGTACTCGTTGGGATCGGTCGTCGACGTTGGATCCTGATTTTGCATCTCCGTCACCAGCAGCTGCAGAAAATCGTTGGCGGTGATCGTCGCTGTATTTGAATCGGAATTTGCGGTGCTCGACTGCGTCGTTGAGTCCGCCGGCTGCTGCGCAGCGAATGGCGCAGCAGCAACCGAATTCGCAAAGATCTGCATACACTTCCTTTCTCCGGGCCCGCGTGCCTTACACCCGGACGTTGATGTACGACAAACTCTCCTCAGCTCCCTCGCCATGCGCGGTCCCCTGAGGCATGCGGTCGCCCCGATTCGCTTCCTGACTCTGCGACCCACCGGGGTTCTGCTCCCGCTGTGCGGATTCGCGATTGCCGCCCGTCGACGAGAACCGTTCCGAAGTGAGCTGATCGACGCGCACCTGCTGGCTCGCGAGATAGTCGCGCAACTCCGGCAAATGGGCCTGCAGCATTGCGTGTGCCTCGTTCGATCCGGCGGCCACCACGGCGGAAACCTGACCGGCGACAGCATGGGTGCTAATCTCCACCCAGCCGAAACCACTGTCGCGCACGCCCACGCTCAGCCGCTGCGGCGCGCTCTCGATGACCTGCGGTGGCGCTGCCGCATCCATGCGGGTGAACGCCGCAGAAACAGCGCCCGGGGAACTGGTGGATACCGTCGGCGTGCCCGTCGTCGAGCTCGCGCAGGGGATAGGCGCCCCGGCGCCCGCCGGACCGGTTACGCTCGCCCTGCCGGCTCCCGCGGCCTGATCCATCGGCAGCACCGACCTGGGGCTTGCGCTTGCGGGCGAAGCGGGTGTGTTGCCCACCGCACGAACCTCCTCAGCCAGAACCTGCGGCGAGACTTTGGCCGCCTGAGATGCGGCAGATTTCGTCGTCAACGCCGGCCCTGGATCACCATTCTGGAATTCGATGGAGACCCTGGAGGCTCTGGCAGCAGGACCGCTGCGATCGATCGGCGCTCCCGTGATGACGGCCGCTGGAACCGCGATACTGCTTTGCCTCGGGCCGGTTCCTTTTTGGGCGTTGGCTTCTGCTCCTGTCGCGGCAGGAAATGATCCCATTCCCGCACCCACTGTCGGGCTCGCCCCGCTTGGGTGCGCATCTCCGGCATCATGGGAGGGGCCGGTTTCGGTGGAAGCGTGTTCTGTCTCCGGATTCGCAGCGGGATTTGCATGCGTCGTCGCAGGACTCGATGCACTGTGACGGTTTGAGCCGGCAACACGTGCGGAAATTGCGCTCTTCCGGGCCTGGACCGTACGGTTCGCAGCCGATTTCGTTTCGTTCGGCGCGGCCTTGGGCGCGGTCTTCGTCGCAGCCTTCCCGGTGTCAGGGACCGTCGCGGAATCAACTGCCGGCATCGTCCCTGGCGAGTTCGCAGCGCGTTCGGCAGGGTGTGCCATAGCTGGAACAAAAGCATTTCCTGACACCGGCAGTTGCAACAAGTGATCCCTGGCGGGAGCGTTGCTCTCCGCGACTGCTGCGTCAATGTTTTTGGTGGTTGCGGCGTCGTCCTCGGCTTGACAGACAGGTGCGGTTTGGACTCCGCCGTTCCGGGCGACCTTGACGTTCGGGCCTGCAGGCGGGGCTGCGGATGCCGCTGCGCGAGTCATCCACTCCCCAAAGGCCGTCGATTGCTGCGTCTTCTCCGAATGCGACGCTAATCCTGCGAGCAGGCCGCCGCCCTCTCCCCGCACCCCGCTCATCAGCCATGCAGATCCAGCATGCACTGCAGCTTCTCCTGTTCGGATTTGCTGCAGGATCAAGTCCGAAAGGGGGAGCGAAAGGTAAGAGGAGTC
>Ga0335073_10008576_pt1 | contig 14344 bp, 10 predicted proteins | sample Lox_Sample_22_FD_207093 | JGI IMG/M metagenome (GOLD analysis project Ga0335073, IMG submission 207093) | Soil microbial communities from Loxahatchee National Wildlife Refuge, Florida, United States - Lox_Sample_2.2 | ecosystem: Environmental > Terrestrial > Soil > Wetlands | place: USA... | reverse complement strand
GGCAAACGAAATGACGCCACCTGAGAGTTTCCGGTCCCGGTCCGATATGTGGGATAAATATTTGTCCAATTCGAAACACCAACAGGGAATCAATGCTGGATGCATTTCTGACCCGACTTGATTGCTCTCCAAACGAAAATAAATGTCCCGTCTCCAAATCTAGTAGTTACAACCTTAATCGTATTAGGTAACGAGTTTTTTGATATTTGCTGACGTGCGCATTTGCGCCCTAACGACGCTGTGATCGCGATTAGCAGATATCGGCCGGGAAAGTAGGGAGTGATTAATCAACGGCGCACGGATCCAACCGGCGGATTCTGATTGGCACGGGGAGAAGCACGGGGCCGTGGCCCGTATAGTACAGTAAGTGTGGGAAGAATGATCAAAGGGAAAAAGCAAAAGTGTAGCTGGCGTGGGGTGATCGGAGGCCCGGGCGGCGTGTCCTCACATCAGTGGGTAGTCTAAATTCGGTTGGCGGATGGACGATTGGCCAGCAATTGTTTGTTAATTTTTATCTTTTCTACATTTTTGCTTTTTAATTTTTTTGCTTTTTTTTTCTTGTTTCCGTCAGTTGGCAGTCGACCAATGCCACGGGGGGATTTTCGAACCTGCGCCCCTCCCTGCAAATAAAAAAAGAAAAAACCACTCCCAGACAGAGAGTGTCAAATATTCTCCGCTTCGTCTGCCTTCCCTTTCCTCACCACACCTGCCCCTCCCTCCGTCACCTCACCCACCCACCCCCTTCGTGCGTTTTGCCTCCGCGGGTTGCCGCTTTCTGCGTTTGTCTTGAACTTGGTCTCGAGTTTTCGCTTTGATATCGCGCGTCCAATCGCTCTCCCGTCTTTTGATCGCTATAGGCGGGGACGATCCCTTTTTTAGGATAACCGTTTTTTGCTGTCGCGATACGTCGATTCGTTGGGCTATCTGCTTTTTGATTGATCAAGGACGATCTGCAACGCCTGACCGAATACTCTGATTTCCTGCATCTTCCACCGGATTTCCGCATCGGGGTTTGAACCGTTGAATCAATCATGTCGTACATTGGAGGTGGACATCGGCCGATGGCAGTCGGCAGTTCGGGGTCTGCTCGTCTCGAGGAACTCTTGGACCAAGTGCGCCTCGTCTTTGAGTCTGTGTCCCAGGACGTAGAACACTCAAAGAGTCAACACAATGACTACGAACGCAGAGGTTAGATATCTCTTCATCAAGGAAAATGCTCATAATATTCAGTATCTGCTCAAATCCAAGAAATCAGCAGCATGAGAAGTCATCTCTACGAACTCGAAAAGATGCACCTACGAATCAAGGAATCGTACGTACATTCAGTCACGCCGTTTCTGATGATTTAGACAAGACGCAGAAATTGCCAGATTGCGTCGCGAAAAAGCCGAGTTGGAGGGGAAAATGTCTCCCACCGCTCAAAATCGGGTAATGCCACCTGCTCCGCCCCCAACCATCGGTCTCGGATCTGGATTGCTCTTCCCTCAACTCACACCCGGGGTTCGGGATGGGAAACCGCTTCCTGGCTCACAGGCACATGATCCCTACATGAATGGCGGTGCATACTCGGACGCCAATCAAAGCGCAAAACGTGGGCGACAAGAAGACCCATACCCATCGTCCCGAGGTAACCGCCCCTCCTCCCCCATCACTCTTGTTGTGTTTAGAAAGACTAAAATAAATGTCAGGACCATATCCCCCGAACAACAATGGGGGAGCCGGCCAACCTCCCAAACGACCTAAAGTTAGTACACCCGGACCACCTACTCAACCTCCCCTTGCGGAACCTGTGCCTACTACACAAGCATCCGCTGCGCCGGTATATTCCCTCGTAGATCAAGACCTCGACTCGACGCCTGCAAACTGTAAACGTCAAGGCGAAGACTGGTTCGCCATCTTCAACCACAATGTCCCTCGTTTACTCGACGTTTCGATCCTCCATACCTTTGAACATCCCAGTGTCGTCTGCTGCGTCCGGTTCTCCGCCGACGGGAAGTACATTGCTACCGGATGTAATAAATCGGCACAAATCTTTGATGTCAAAACGGGCGCCAAAGTCGTTACTTTGGTCGACGAGAATGCTGAACGAGAGGGCGACTTGTATATCCGTAGCGTCTGTTTCAGTCCCGACGGACGATATCTTGCGACGGGTGCAGAAGACAAGATCATTCGAATCTGGGATATCCAACGCAAGAAAATCAAGCACCAGTTTATCGGGCACGAACAGGATATTTATTCCCTTGATTTCTCTCGCGACGGGACTCGTCTCGCCTCTGGATCCGGCGACCGAACAGCTCGATTATGGGACATGGAAACGGGTCAAAATCTGCTGACATTGTCCATTGAAGATGGCGTCACTACCGTTGCCGTCTCCCCGGACGGGAAATTCCTGGCTGCAGGGTCCCTGGATCGCGCGGTCCGAGTATGGGACACGGAGAAGGGGTCATTGGTGGAACGACTCGAGGGCCATAAAGATAGTGTTTATTCAGTTGCCTTTTCACCGTCAGGAATGGAGTTGCTTTCGGGATCTCTCGACAAGACGATAAAGTTGTGGGAATTGTCGGCGCCGAGATCGACGGGATCCATGTTCCCTGCTGCACCGAGAGCAGGGACTTGCAAGACGACGTTTGTGGGACACAAGGATTTCGTGTTGAGCGTTGCGTTGAGTCCGGACGGCAAGTGGGTTGTGTCGGGGAGTAAAGATCGAGGTGTTCAGTTTTGGAATCCTGTGGATGGACAACCACAGTTCATGCTGCAAGGGCATAAGAATTCAGGTACGTCTCACCCTCCACCATATATGCGTTGGATTGTTAGACTGATGACGGCAGTGATTTCGGTTGCTCTTGGTCCTCTTCAGGCAGGGAAGCTGTTTGCGACTGGAAGTGGAGATTGCAGGGCTCGTATCTGGAGTTACGAGTTGAAGCAATGATCATTGTCGTCGTGTCATGGAAAGCGGAAAAGGAACAACATAAAGATTAGGCGAGGAGTCGATATTCAGGAATTGTCTTTTTGCGCGAGCGAGCTGATTTTTGGAGTGGACGAAATGAGGTTTTGGTTACGTTTTCTCCATGGAAATAGGTCTAGTAGTTTTGTGCCCTTGTAGATTTATGGTACAACCAAATGACATCTCTTATTCCCATATACTGTATACAGTCTTCTATCGCATTGGTTCGGGACTAAGCGGGGGATCGTAGTGGGTTTAGCTGGTCGTGATCCAAATTGAGGGGACCATTTGTCTGAGCACACAGTCGGTCCGGACCTTGATGGTGGAACAATCACTCAGGATTTAATTTCAGTTTGGCAACCACCCTCCACTAGAGTCGAGCATCCGGCAATGTCCTCGTGAGTACTTCGACTCGCATACAATGGCCAACGCTGTCACTGCATACAGAGACATGCCTCTTGCTGACAGAAACACAGATGCCGGATTTGCGGCCTTGTTTCCTTATCTGCAGGAAGCCCAACCTCCTCCGGCACCGCTGCCACCGTTAGAGCCCGCTCGCAGAGTGGGGAGTCAGAATCTTCCGCCGGTCAAGACTCTATTAACTCAACAAGAGGAATGGGCGCAGACGAAACAAAACTCCGAGGGAAAGGGGACACAGAACGGGGCTGAGACAAAGGTACTTTTGCATTACCAATTCCAGCTGAGTAAACAGATAAATCCCATGTCAAATGCGAGTGAGACGGCCGTCCCAAGAAGCCCGGATAGACCGTTGAAACGGGGACCTAAAGGACCGAGAAAATTACCTGCACCGAGACCTCTAGGACCGCTGAAACTGATCGCTCCAAAATTGGTTGAAAAAACTGAAGAAGAGGACATTACGCCCAAGAACAAACAGAAGAAACCGACCTCTAAAAGAGCGCTCAAACGGGCAGACAAACGGGGAAGGCAACCGAATCAGACCGGTGTGGAGACGACAGGCTCTAGCGAGTCCATGGCAACCGTAACTTTGCTAGATCCAAATCCACCCCCCGAGATCGATATTTCGCAATCCTTCAATATTCCCGCCTACAATACGCTGGGATCTGGTCTGCTCGGCAGTGCCAGTGGATCTATTGATTCATCTACATCTGGAATCTCGAATCAATCTCCGACATTCCCAAATCTTCAGCAGACTCCAATGGACTTGCAAAATCACAATCAGAACACTCTGATGCAAGTCGCGGCTCTGGCATACAATAGTCCTCAAACCAACTTCTCACCCATCTCGGATAATGCGTCTACCTTTGCACAGATCTATCATAGTCCTGTGTTCCCCACGTCACATAGCACGCACGTTTCCCCCCATTCAGCCATGTCTCCACTTCATTCCATGCAGAACAGTCCACACACCTTTCGATCAAATCTCGATCCCATGCAGGGTTTGCAATCTCCGGTCCCACAGTTAGCGTTGGCATCCCCCTCACAAATCTATCCAACTCGTCTTGCAAACGGAAACGACCAATCTCCTGATCTCATAGGTGTGGACGGTCAATTTCATTCTCCTGTCGACTTTGTCGATCCTTCTTCGGCGAATATCCTCAATGGATCAGCCCCAACGTCGAAACGGAAACGAGGACAGGAAAAATTGTCGGATATACCGAATGGAAAGCGGAAAACAATCAAACCACGGACCGCGGTGACTGCAATCCAGAGTGTACTGAATCCCGCGCATGACGGGAGGGTCGATGTCGGCCCGCCGTCTCCTCTACACCCTAAATCTCGCAATGCCTCGCCCAAAAAGAGTCGTCTTCCATTACCAAACACACCGACGTCGCCTCACCATCTACGTCTATCCAATGAAAGTAGTATGACTAATACTCGTCTCATTCTTCCTCCGGGACCTACGTCGGGAATGAATAATGGTTATACGAATCCATCGCCTTCACTCATAGACGAACAATCCCGACAATTCGATCTTTCAACCAACTCGCTCGCCATGGTCCTCAATTCTGAACACGGATCCTCTCTCGCTAGTCCTCAACTCTACGACTTTTCGCCGCTTGATCCCTCCAATCCTCCCCAAACTGATATCCTCCCGAATTCGAATCCAAGGGAGATGAACGGTCGACTGCCCGTGCAAAGCCTGTTGACTCTACCTCCTCTTCAGGCAGATCACAGTCCGAGTATGCAGGTAATGCAAATACAGCCGAGTTTACTGGACCAATCCTCGCAACTACAGAGCATGGATCTCGATCAACGACGTCTCGGTCGAGCAAACGATACGAACGATCCATTCGATATGCGCATGACCGAAACTCATTTTGGCTCACAACTCGCAGATGTCGTCGGATCAAATCTTCAAGCTCCCTCGTCATGGGCAGATATGCTTCTTCAACCCACAAATGCGACGCCCTACTCCACAGAAATGGCAACAGCACCTGAACCACTATTTGACTCGAATCAACTGTCTCGGATGGACGAGCCACCAACGACAGTAAATATCAGATACACAGAATCGCATAGTAGCCTTCAACAACCCCTTCCCAACCCACCACCTCGAAAGAATATCCCTCAACCGAGAAAGTCCCCCGCGGATAAACGGAAACGAAAGGGGAAACAGGCTCGGTACGTAGCAGTGGAAGGCAAAAACGGCGAACCAGACAAAACTCACGTCGACGTCCTGGTGACAGTAATCCAAAAATCCGAAACTAATGGCGCTCCAAACACTCACCCTCCCATCCAAAACGCACATCTAGACACCCACTACGAGACCATGCCCTCCATGGATGACGTCTCCCTCGTCATGTCGCAAAACTCATTACCCTCCCTAGAAACGCTCCAACTCGTCGATGCAACCGCAAATCCCAGTCAAACCGCCCAAGGACGAAATATCCTCGACGAAATGGCCGGAATACCCTCCTCGACGGAACAATCATACAACATGATGGACTTGTTCAGTCAAGAAATGCCCGATTGGGGAACCGAGTTATTCCCTCCTCAATCCTCCACACAAGTCCCCATGCAAGTCCGCTACCCACCATGGAATCAGCAGCCAGAGTACCCGGAGTCCTCTTCCTCCTCCTCCGCTCCGGTTGCGCCTCCCGCGCCGCCACCGCCGGCTAAACGTGGGAGGAAATCGAAACGGGATCGCGAGAGGGAGGCACTGGAAAGGGCGAGGGAGGCGGATGTTGCGGCTGCAGAGAGGAGGAAAGCTACTCCTTTCGTGTGTCCTCATCCGGGCTGTACTGCACGGTTTCGACAGTCGGAGCATTTGAAAGTGCATTTACATACGCATGAGGGGATAAAGCCATTCAAATGCGACTTTGAGGGCTGTGAAAAGACGTTCTCGCAGAAAGGGAATTTGAAGGTTCCACAAATGTACCGCATAAAAGCTAATGGGGTAGGCACATCAGAGGAAACATACGGGAGAGAAGCCATTTGTGTGTCCTGAATGTGACAAGGCTTTTGCGCAAAAGGGGAATTTACAAACACATAAAAGTGTCCATACGGGGTCAAAACCATACGTATGTCTAATCGATAATTGCACCTCACGATACTCTCAACGAGGGAATCTCAAGGTATCCTCTTTCCACTTTTTAATCGGGCACTTACATTTCTAGATGCATCAAAACAAATTTCATACGGAAAGGATCCAACAATTAACGATCAAATACGAACAAAGCACAAAAGGCGGCCCACCGCTTAACGAAGAAGAACAGAAATTGGCAGACCATTTAAAGATCTTGTATAAATACGCGAATAAAGGAATCAAAGGACGTGGAAAGAAAGAAACCCCGCAACAGCCAACACAGCAGCAAAAACAGCAACAGCAACAAACCTCCTCGTCACCCACCACCCGTCAACAACCCATCGAACCAACGACAAAATCGACGAGAGGTTATACGTCTGGCGACCAACAACAAACGTTGTTGCCGTTACCGGTGAGTAAACCTGTGACATTACACGGTACAAGTCCGTTTCTGGGGATGGGAGGTTCGACGTGGGGAGCGACGAGAGAGGATGTATTTGTAGGGAATCCAACAGGGGGGCAAAATGCTGTGCAGCAGGCGGGGAGTCGTGCCGGGAACAGTGCGACGGGGAGTGGAGGTACGTTTTTAGGGATTCCTGGCGATGGTAACTCTACGGGATTGGGAGGGTATTCGTTTGGGAATATGGGTTGAAAATTGCGGGGATGGCTATTCTTGCTTTCACTTTCGTAACCCTGGTTTTTTAAAGTGGGGAATATGGGATACCCATGCATTGTTAGTTTACTTGTCATATGTATTTACTTATTAAGAGATGCTATGTGCTGGTTTCAAATGCTCGGTTAATGTTTTCGTATACTACAAAGGTGATTATTGTTCCTGGGAGGACTCGGATTACAGAGGCAACGAGACTGGATGTTAGCTCTCTGGGGATGGGGTGGAGAGGTCACCCTTTGTAGAAGCCTTGAATGCCTTCCAAATGGAAGGTTTTGCGAATGACGTCGCGGGCGGAAGAGTATGTCGTTTTGGCATCGTAGGTTTGTAGTCGTGATCGGAGGACTTGATACGGATAAGTTACTATCAATGCGAAAGTCTTGGATAACGTCGACGCGACGATCCATTCTGTATTATTCTACAGTTAAATTCTATTTTCATAGATGAGATACGAGCTTTTGGCCATGTTTCTGTTGTATTCGCCACTTTTTCAACTCTTCATAAAACATAAACTGTACAGCGCCATGCGAGACACCGATCAATGACGGTGTCAATCCAGCATAGAATCCTCGTATCCCTTCCGTTCTTAGGATTTGTTTAATTCCATCTAACTTTCAGCAAGAGTTTCGAACATAGGGGACCTATTAATCCTCTATACGAGCCGACGGACGAGCGATCCGTTATTAACATCCGAGTTTTCACTACCCAGATTGGATTGGTGCAAATCGCAGTTGCGATGCCTGCCGCTCCAGACGCAGCAAGGTATTCCGGAGAAGTCAACTCAAGGGCAGTCACTCCGCGTCGGGCAGACATGTATTTCTTTATTTCTCCGTACCAGAAATCAGTACAGACATCTAAGATAGAGTGCGTACCACATGAAATAGAATCCCCAACTCGCGGCATTGCCAATCAGATTAGGTGACAATCCTCGATAAAATGACATTATACTCCGTTCCGTTGAATAAACCTGTTTCGCAATCCGAAATATCCCACCCATTTTTGCAGTTGCATCCCGATCAACTGTATATTAGCAGAATCCGACGGTGCGGGTGGACTCTGCATTCGGGTCTTGATCAGGTCGAGAGGATGAGTGCAGACAGCGGTTGCGATACCGGCGGAAACGCCGGCGAAGAGTTGCTGGAATGCGGCCCATTTGTTCTCGTTGGTCGAGATAGCGTTCATACTTCGTTCTGCCGCCGCCATATCTCGCGTCCCTGGAAGGAGGAGTCTGTGCTGTGCATCGGGTCACGACCAACAAATTTGTTCCGATGATGATCTGCACGCCGTAAGTCATCCGGAGATCCCACCATTCAAAGCCGCCGAAATTGTACCGGCTGCAAAGAGGTTTAGAGGTGTGTTCGACAATTTTCTTTTTTGAGGTTAAACAAAAGCCCACAACACAACTCGGTGAAGATGGTGCAGTTATCAGAGGAAACAAAGGTAGCCACATCTCACCACAGGTCAAAGAAGCGTGCTGACAGTGCAGGAACGAATCGGAAGAGTCATTGATATGGGAAAAGTAGCCATACATTACGGATGGATACCAATGATTGTGTACATCGGTAGAGACTTTCAAACTTTCCTTTCACGCTGACTTGCAGGATACACGCAGTCATCTCCTCGACCTGCATTCTGGAAGTAAATTGCTTTTTGTTACTATTAATATTGACTCGGTAGGATCCTCGTACCGCTTGGTGGATAGAATCATGGGAACGGAATCTGTATCGTTGCACCCAGCGTTCGCTGTCTGAGTGTGGGCACGTTTGAGGAAGAGCACTCTTTCTCCCCTCGTACATACCTAATATATACCTCCACCTTCACCTCCACAGTCTTCACTGCTGCTTCTGCACATCATGATCCATCGATGACGCATATCAGTTTCGTTTCTCAAGTCTAACTTTTAATATCGCTGTGCGAACCTCTTCACCTCACCGAATCACTCGTTATGCCATCATCAACATCCTGTTCCGACTGGAGTTCTCCTATCTCTTGGTTTACACATAGAAGGTACTCGTCAGAATCAGTCGATAAAGGTTCGAAGCTCCCACTCGTGATCTCAACTCGTCTTAGGCCCTTAGTCTTCGAGATAGGTTATTTAGTGAAAGCCATGGACAAACTCCGGAGAAATGAACAGATCCCAGTTTGGTACAAGTACGGCGCACAGGTCATACCTGCAGAGGAACTTCAAACTGGATTCTTTGATGCGAGACTTGTATGGAGAGGGCTATACGGTCCCTTGTACCAATCCAAATTCGGGGTATTCTGCGTTACCGTCTCTCCCAAAACATACACCGCAGCACAGTTTCTTCGTCTAGCCCACAGGATACCTGATCCCTCTCGACATGATCATATTCAGGAATATCGAGCGGGTGTATCTCTCGATGCAATCTCACCACCGATCACTCTCAAATTAAACCAACTTGAGAAACTTTGGTTGACGGACGAATTATACGTTGGTTCCATGTACGAAACCAAACCCTTCCGATGCGATGAGCGTTTCGGAAGATATTTCCAGGCAAACATTGATGTGTTGTATTCATTCCGGTCCATGGTGTTCTTCCCCGACTGTCGAGTCGTGTCGTATAGAGTACAGAGGAAGGAGACAGAGTTGTTGTACACTCTCCCCACTTACGACAAACCGACTGTGTTAGAAGCATTCTATCAGACTCAAAAAACCTACGCCCCGGATCTTATGTCCCTTGAAAGGGACTCGCGTCCACCCGTTTAGGTTGAAGGGAAGCGGAAATTTGGAAAACGGGCGATCCCTGCTGGTCCAACGGCGGCACATTGCGCGACGGCCCACCCAAAAGGGGAGGCTTTTGTTAACGGAAAAGGAATTAGGGGGGACATGGGTCTAGGATGCGATTTTGAAAGATGGAGTCGTACTCTGAGGTCGATTCCAAAAGAAATAATGTGACATATACGTTGTGCTTTCATACATTTTATTCTTGCAAACATCGATTACGCCTCTGTATATAATCTTTGTCCCAACAGTCAAGCAATAACCTCAAGCCTCCCCGTAAACTCATTAGCAAATTGTGTAACCGAATCCCAATCCGTATACTCTGTATCCTGCTTTACATCCGTTGAATACCCTCCCTTCTTTGCAATCCAATGCATCATACGTTTCTTCAGAAACCCATACCGACTGTACATCAAGGCTCCACCAAACCTCCCCACAACTTTAGGATGCCACCCTGTCTTCTCATAATACGAGTCCAGACATTTGTCAATCTGTTCGTGATATTCGGTTCCCGCATCCGTTAAGCTTACGGAAAAGAACGCCGACGGTAATCGCTCGAGATCCGATTTATATTCTCGAATGAAACGTGTTAATGAGGATGGGAAGAGTTGGTAATGGAGAGATCCGCCGACGATGATGGCAGAGTAATCTTCCAGGGAGACATGCTTTTCGAATTCGTTGGCGTTATTGATGTCGGTTTCGTACCCCCGAGCTCGGAATACTTCCCCGATTCGGTTTGCGATTTTAGCGGTTTGGCCTTCTTTTGTGCCGTACACGATCAAGACTCTGTTGGGCATTATTTTCGTTCTAGTGATGTTTGAATAATTTCGGTCTATTGAAGCGGAGCGTTGTTGACTTATATACTCATTCATTTATCATGCGACGAGCACTTGAGCAGAGCGGTGACATTTACGTGAACGTGCGAAATTGTCACGTCACGGAGAGGATTGCAGATACCTCGACGGAACAGAGCGCCACACTCTCTCTGACACGTTCAGACCGTTGATTTCCTGTGCGGTAAAACTACTTACAGTCCCGTTCAGCAAATACTGTGGCGAAGATATAAGCGCTAGATATATGTCATCTGCAAATCCGAAATGCAACGAAATGGGAAAAGATCTGTCGATCTCATCATTTTAGCTGAAACATCTACGGATTTCAATTTGCAATTTTGTCATGGCTGCACCTACCGAACCTCCCGTTGTGGCTATTATGGTCCATTACAATTTGCACCCCAGTTGTCCGTCTCACGGCGCTAGCATGTGTCTTTCATCCTGGGCTTTGCTGTTAGCGGATGCGGCACATAGAGATATCTCTGCGTCAGCCTTTCGAAGTCAGACACCTGCAGCGCACTTTCGCAAGCCACGCTTGTGACAGTAGATGATTTACTACCTTCCATTGGTCTTGAAAACCTATGGTAGTGCTCGTTTACTCGGGGTATGCCTTCTTTCGCCGCTGGAATACGGCGAAGTACTGTAAACCTGCTCTACTTCAAGACCAGTTGCGCCGAAATTGTGGCGTTCAGATTGTCAAGCTTCCGCGTGAAGAAAAACTGCCTTGCTCCAAAACCACGCGATCATAATATGCTGTCTTTCGTTTATTCACACCGGTTACGGGACGTGGCTGGTGGCGTCATCTTGCATTTGCGCCTACAATCTGATCACGATTCAGATGTGTTGGCTTCTGAAACTGGTGTTCGTGGGAAGATCATGATGGCATGAAAGGTCCTTAAAACTCCGTGTACATAAAACTCGTAACTCATCAATCAAGGAAGACCTCAATCTCAGATGTGTTGGTCGTAGATACCTAAAGCCTTGGAATGCCAATCATCTTATAGGCTTGATCCGCAGCCGAAGAGGGCCATGAGCAGCAGCAACTACATCTTTGTAATACGGCTCTCCCTGTCCCTCTTCAATAAACTCCACATCAAACCACCACACCAGAAGAGCAACTGTAATCCTAATCTCCATCAATGCGAGCCTAAAGTTAGAGGAACAGTATATCTAGGGACAAACGGTTTCCCAATACAATTCCGCGCTCCGTATGAAAATGGAATCCACGCAGCCTTGTTACAAGTCTCCCCTCCCCTCTCAGTTTCAATCCATCGAGTTGGGATGAACGATCCAGGGTTGGAGAAATAGCGTTCATCATGCAACATGGCATATATTGGAGTACTCACAATAGTCTGGGATTAGTTATTACAAGCCTGGGTCGTACTCCGCTCGAAATATATTGGCCCGCAATAATGGTCCCACCCTGCGGAACTTCGCGGGGAAAATTGGCTGTCACTGATGGCCGCAGGCGGAGAGCTAAAGTCAACGATGTCATCTTCGGGACGCACTTTCGTAGATTACCGCTTCGAGGAATGGCAGTTCCAATAGAGCCGAATTCGTGATTTCATCTGCGGAGTGGAATCTGGCGCGGATCTCAATGCAAAGGCGGTTCCAATACCTCTGATTTGCAAGCAGATGGTAAAGAAGGAAGGTCATGGCTATCGAAGTGGTGTCGGAACCCGCCGCTCTGGTAAATTAGCCATTGACAAATGATAAGGCTACATGAATATGTCGGCATTAGAAAGAGCGTCTTCTTCGGTAAGACGGAGCCCCGTCTCAGGATCAATTGCTTTTTGTACGATACCTGTGACGTCTGCGCTCGGACGCTTCATGTCCTCTTTCACTTTCTCGCGCGTGAACTTGTGGGGTTTAGAAAGTCATTCGACTGGTATTTACATCAAGCAACCTGCGGCGTGCTTTGTCCAATGAGTTTGGTGAAGGGAATTTGACTAAAAAGCGAAAGAGCCAAGGCATACAAAACATCTGTGTCAGGGTTTGAGATGGATGGGGAGAAATACAAGTTGAGCGACGGGTGCAAAGTAAGCCAGTGCTTTGATGTAAAAGTGGGTCTCTCCACCCTTGAGCGCACCGAAATCTCGGGATATTGAGATCCCTCCGGAAATCTACAATTAGACCTGAGAGAGACTGAGATACATCAAACGCGAGTCTGTGGAACCAATCCTTGAAATCAACTACTCCATCCCGTTCAGCAACACCTCGAATCGCACTCATGAACTGGTCGCAGTACGCCCTGAGTTTGGGCTCAAAAGTGTTCATCGAAGCGCTAGTGAACAACGTTTGAAATGTTCGTCTGAAATATGCATGACGAGTCTTATTTCTAACAATTACACAGCTGAACCAATGGACTTCAACCGTTCCGTGACGATGTTACCGGGGAGATTGCCAATGGCCTGTAATAAAGTGTAATGAGATGCTTTAACTAGTTTGGTGTGGATTCCGTGGATGTCTTCCACGGCTTCCAGAGAGTTGAAACTGATATGATTGGGAGCCACACGAACGATGGGACCTCAAATAAGACATGCATAGTATGATCAAACCGAGATCTTTGTGCATTTGCGCCACTTTGAAATGCAAGTCCCCCTGAAAGCCATGTTTGTAGAGACCCCAGTCCGTAGCGCTCATGAAAAATGTGGTGGGTATTCCACGATGGCGAAAGTAGACATTGTATAGGATTTTGCAGACAAGTGCGCTTGAGATCTTCAATCAGTTCACGCATCCAAAACACGGAGGTACCAGAGCCAAGTTGAAGATCGATGCTTCGAGCCAAAGTCTGTACACTCCTCCAACCAAAAGCTTCTCGACCAGAAACCAGACGTTATTGGCCAGAGCAAAAGCGTAAAGGCACTGCAGAACTTCCAACTGCCGAGGATATTGACAGATGAAGTGATACGTAACCCCGAGAATCAACCCCAAAATCCAAGAATTCGTAATCGTTGGTCCCAAAATATAGGACATTTGTGTCGGCATTTCCTTGAGAAAAGGGTCACTCGGTACCTCGTAAAAGAAGAAGCTCATTCTGCAGCCCCAGTGGGCTTTATACCCTCAGTCGTGGACGTTACTCCGCTGCCCCGGATTACACATGTAAGAAAGTGAAACTTGGAAATCCCACGATTTTTTATCGCAAAGTTGGCCACCCTCGTTCCCGTTGCACTTCTGCTTTGTCAAACCATCCAGCAAGGGGGCCCACTTTCTGCCCAGTATATCCTTATAATACACGAAGAAGGCAAATTGTTGCAATCAGACTGTATGATCACCGTGTGATCAGCCTGGCGGCGAGGCTAGTGGCGCCGATCAATCACGACTTTTCGATTTGCGCTTGTGTTGGCATCGCCTTCATCGCCATGGAGTCAGCGCTGGATCCTCAAATGGAGCTCACGTCTCTCAAGGTGACACATGTATACTACAACCCATCTGACCCTCTCTCCCTTGTCTCGGCATACGTGGCGCTCGTCCCACAAGCGCTCATGGTGATATACGTCACGCTCATCTACTCCCGTCGTGAAATCGAAATTGTCCTCATGTTTGGCGGACAATTGTTGTGTGAACTGACGAATTGGACATTGAAACGGCTCATCAAGGAAGATAGACCGAAACGTACCTCCCACGCCATCCCATGCCATCCCAT
>Ga0335073_10008575_pt1 | contig 14344 bp, 13 predicted proteins | sample Lox_Sample_22_FD_207093 | JGI IMG/M metagenome (GOLD analysis project Ga0335073, IMG submission 207093) | Soil microbial communities from Loxahatchee National Wildlife Refuge, Florida, United States - Lox_Sample_2.2 | ecosystem: Environmental > Terrestrial > Soil > Wetlands | place: USA... | reverse complement strand
TGCGATCTGCGCAGGCCCTGTGCCCGCGATTCGATTGACGAAGATCGGACCGTGATCGCGCGCCCACGAATCGTTGGTCGGGAGCACGAACGCTTCGACGTTGCGTATAATCGCATCGTTGCCGCGGGCCGCCTCGCGAATCAGCGCGGCGACATCCGGCATCATGGCTTCGTCCTTTACCAGTAGCCGCACCGGCTCGAACTGCGCGATCGCCGCGACCATCGCGGCGTAAAGCGGCGGAATCACTTCGAACATGCCCGGCCAGGTTTCGCGATTATGCGGCCAGACGAGGTAGCAGGCCTCGTGCGGCGCCCACTCCGGCGGCATCCGGTAGTTCGCAAGGAGCCGGCGATGCTCGGGCGACGGAATCGACTTCACGTTTATGAACGATAGCGCCGCGTCAGGTCGCCGTAGGCATCGATCCGGCGGTCGCGCAGGAACGGCCAGTTGCGCCGCGTGTACTCGATCTTCTTAAGATCGCATTGGACGACCAGCGTCTCTTCGTCGGTGGTGCTCGCGCACGCGATCACTTCGCCGAACGGATCCGCCACGAAGGAGTGGCCCCAGAATTCGAGCTCGCCTTCGACGGCGACGCGATTCACCGCGGCGACGTAGACACCGTTGGCGATCGCGTGGCTGCGCTGGATCGTCTCCCATGCGTTCTGCTGCTTGGGCCACACTTCCCTGGGCTCGCCGTGCCACCATCCGATAGCGGTCGGATAAAAAAGGATCTGCGCGCCGGCCATCGCGGTCAGCCGCGCCGCCTCGGGGAACCATTGGTCCCAGCACACGAGGACGCCGATCGGCCCGTGCGGCGTCGGATGCGCCACGAAGTCGAGATCGCCGGGCGTGAAATAAAACTTTTCGTAGTATCGCGGATCGTCGGGGATATGCATCTTGCGGTAGCGCCCCACGATCTTGCCGTCCGGACCGATTACGACCGAGGTGTTGTGGTAAACGCCGGGGGCGCGCTTTTCGAAGAGCGAGGCGACGATCGTGATCTTGCGCGCGAGCGCGATCGATCCCAGCATCTCGGTGGTCGGGCCGGGAATCGGCTCGGCGAGATCGAACAGCGCCGGATCCTCGACCTGACACATGTAATGCGAGGCGAAGAGTTCCTGCGTGCATACGATCTCGGCGCCGCGCTTGGCGGCTTCCTCGATCCGCGCGATGGCCTTGGCGAGATTGACGCGCGGCTCAGGATCGCAAGCCATCTGGATGAGCCCGACAGAGAGAATGTCCTTTTCACGAGCCATCTAAGATCAGATAGCAACCGCGCAAATCTCACGCTACTAATTTATTGAGTGGTGGCGGCGCAAGCTGCATCCAAGACTTCGCAGAAAAAGATCACCACCAAGGCACCGAGACGCTAAGAAAAAAAAGGGGCGCCTGTTCAACCCCTTCGTGCCTTTGTGTCTTCGTGGTTATTTCTTCCACTGCCGATCGTCGCGTATCAGCGGTCCATCAGGATCAAAATCCCGCGATGCGGTTGCATGCCCCTTGCTGTGATATTGTAATAGCTCGGCGCCAAGGAATCCGCCGCGCAATTTTTCGCGACGCTGCTCGCCGTTGATAGCCGGGTCCTGCGCAAGGGAAGGCCGCGAACCCCGCCAGGTCCGGAAGGAAGCAACGGCACCGGCCGCCACCCTGTGCCGCAGGGGTGCCTGGCTATCATTCGACGGGCAGCGTCGCTATTTAGATACTCGCGATGGCCGCATCTCCAGCTTCACATCTCGTACTCGCCCGCAAATGGCGCCCGGAACGCTTCAGCGAGCTGGTCGGCCAGGAGCACGTCACACGCACACTCACCGCGGCGCTCGAGCGCGGCCGGATCGCGCACGCATTCTTGTTCACCGGAATTCGCGGCGTCGGCAAGACCACGGCGGCGCGAATCCTCGCGCGATGCCTCAACTGCGAGAAGGGTCCCACCGCCGAGCCGTGCGGAGAATGCGCCGCCTGCGTTGAGATTCGCGCCGGGCGCGCCCTCGACGTAAGCGAGATCGACGGCGCCACCTATCGTAAAATTGACGACGCGCGCGCGATTATCGAAAACCTCAGCTACCGGCCCGCGCGCGACCGCTTCAAGATTTACATTATCGACGAGGCGCATCAGCTCACCGACCAGGCTTTCAACGCGCTGCTGAAAACGCTCGAAGAGCCGCCGCCTCACGTCAAGTTTATTCTCGCCACCACCGAGCCGCAGAAGATGCCTGAGACGATCCTCTCGCGGCTCCAGCGCTACGACTTCCGCCGAATTCCATACACGACGATCCTCGAGCGCATGAAAGAGCTCGCCTCGCGCGAGAATGCCGAGGCCGAGGAGGCTGCGCTGCGCGTGCTCGCGCGTGAGGCGGGCGGCAGCATGCGCGATGCCGAGCGGATGCTCGAAACGGCGATCGCCTCGGGCACCGATGGCAAGGTGATCGAATCCGAAGTCGCGGCGTCGCTCGGAGTCGCGAGCCGCTCGACGGTGTTCAAAATCGCCGATGCGATCGTCGATAAGAATGCCGCCGCGGCGCTGCGTCAGGTGCGCGAGCTGGCCGCGCGCGGCGCGAACCTCGAATCTCTCGGCCGCGACCTGCTCGAAACGCTGCGCAACCTCGCAGTCGCGAAGTTGCCGGCCGATGGCTCCCAGAGCCCGCTCGACGATATTCCCGATCACGAAGTGACCGAGCTCAAACGCATCGCGGCCAAGCTCAGCTCGCGCGACGTGATGCGCCTCTTCCGCCTGCTCGCCGACACGCAGGAGCAGGTGATCAAGTCGCCGTATCCCGATTTGCTGCTCGAGATGGCCGTGGTGCGGATGGCGTCGCTCGCGCCGGTCGTCGATGCGGACGAGTTGATGCGGATGCTCGAAAAGGGCGCGCCTACCTCATCGGGCGGAACGCCATCTTCGAGCGGAGGATCGCGTCCGCTCAGTATGCCCGCAGCTCCGCCGCCTCCCGCCGGAACGCGCAAGCTTCGCGTCGAAGGCGAGGTAAAGGCCGACGCTCCTTTGCGTCCAGCTCCGCAGGCGCCTCCTCCGCCGCCGGTCACGAGCGGCGAGCGCGAGCTGCCCGAACTGCGCGATTTTATCCGCAGCAAGCGCGCTGCGCTCGCGGGCTTCATGGAGCAGGGCGCCGCGCTCGCGCTGAGCCCCGAAGGCGACCTGCTGACAGTCACGCCGCGCAACGACATCTACGTTCGCTATCTAAATGACAACAAGGCCGTGATCGCCGAGCTCGCAACGGAACATTATGCGCGTCCGATGCGCGTCGAGCTTGCGCAGTTCAATCCCGCGGCGCCGGTAAGGCCCGCGCCGCCTTCAAGCACGAGCGCACCGGCGAACGCCGCAGCGAGCGCTCCGGCCACGGCCGCACCATCACGTCCCGCTCCCGAGCCCGAGCCTGAAGAGCGGACGCTGAAGCTCACGATCGATCCCGTGCCTCCGCCAGCGAATCCCGGTGCGCCGCGGCGGAGTGCAACTCCAGAGGAACGCACCGCACTCCTCGCCGAGCCCACGATGCGCCGAATCGTTGATACGCTCGAAGCGCGCCTCGTTGAAGTGCGCATCCCGGCTCCCGGCACCAAAGAGGAATCGTGAAGTCCCGCCCGCGCGGGTGGAGTTGATCATGGCAGATTTCGATTTCGCCTCGTTGATGCAGCAGGCCCAGGCATTCCAGGAAAAACTGCGCCAGATGCAGGAAGAGGTCGCAACCAAAACCGTTGAGGCGCAATCCGGCGGCGGCATGGTGCGTGTGACCGTCGACGGCGGCCTGCGTGTGCGGCGCATCGAAATTGACCAGACGCTCATCGCCGCCAACGACAAGCCGATGCTCGAGGATCTGATCGTCGTCGCCGTCAATGACGGCCTCGCGCGCGCCCAACAGCTCGTCAGCGAAGAGATGGGCAAGATGGGCCCGCTGGCTGGCCTCAAGATCCCCGGCTTTCCGGGCGCGTAGCGAATCGCGATGGCGGAGAACCTGAAGCGCGGCGACGGATTGCCGCCCGCGATGACGCGGCTCGTGAAGGAACTCTCGCGCCTGCCCGGAATCGGCGAGAAGACTGCCTCGCGTCTCGCCTTCAATCTGCTCAATCGTCCGCGTGACCAGGTGATTGCGCTTGCGGAGTCGCTGCTCGAAATGAAAGAGCGCGTCGGCCTTTGCGCCGAATGCTTCGCGCTGTCGGATAATCCGCGATGCCAGATCTGCGAAGACCCGCAGCGCGAGCGCGATTTGATTTGCGTCGTTGAAGGCCCCGCCGATCTTATGGCGCTGGAGCGCGCGCGCTCATTCGGCGGGTTGTATCACGTGCTGCACGGCGCGCTGTCGCCGCTCGACGGAATCGGCCCCGACGACATCAAGATGCGAGAGCTGGTGATGCGCGTCAGCCCGCCCGCCGAGGTCCGCGAAGTTATAATCGCGACCAACGCGACGGTCGAAGGCGAAGCAACAGCGCTCTATATCGCCCGCACGCTGAAACCTCTCGGCGTAAAAGCCACGCGCCTGGCCCGCGGCCTCCCCGCAGGCGGCGACCTCGAATACTCCGACTCTGCCACCCTCGCCAGCGCCCTCACGGGTCGGCGCGAACTCTAACTCTGAGAATAGAAAACAATGTCCTGGGGCGGGCGTCCCTGCCCGCCATTAAGACGGCGCGTTGCGCGCCCTCGATATCTGCCCAAAAGGTGGCGCGGAGAAAGCTCCGCGCAATCAACGGCGGGCAGGGACGCCCGCCCCACTATATTCCTGAGTCACTTGAGCAAAGTCTGCGGAGTTGAGGGATCTTTGGTGGCACCGAAAGTGCCGGCACCGGTTAGCGCGCGAAGCGCTTTCCTTTTTGTTTCCTGAGGAGGAGCGCTGACGCGCTCCCGCTGCCGATCTCGCCTTGCAACCGCTTTCGGCGTGGCGGTAAGGTAAAGATCGAGTCGAACGATCAGCCCATTTTCGTTAATTCCGGCTTGCCGGATCTGCTTAAACCTGGCCCGATCCTGACGCCAATTGCGCGTCCGGTCGGCGAAAGAATGGAGTCCCGATCATGGCATTCGAACTTCCCAAGCTGCCATACGCCATCGATGCGCTCGCGCCAGCGATCTCCAAGGAGACGCTCGAGTTTCACCACGGCAAGCATCACAACGCCTACGTGACGCGCCTCAACGAATTGCTCCCGACGAGCAAGTTCGCCAACGCCACCTCGCTCGACGAGATCGTCAAGCAGGCCGAGCCCGGTGTGCTCTTCAACCAGGCCGCGCAGCACTGGAATCACAGCTTCTACTGGAAGAGCCTCGCGCCCAAGGCGGGTGGAGAGGCCAAGGGTCCGGTGGCCGACGCGATCAAGAAAGCATTTGGCGATTTTGCGACCTTCAAGCAAAAGTTCACCGAAGCCGCGACCGGGCATTTCGGGAGCGGATGGGCCTGGCTGGTGAAGGACAAGGACGGCTCAGTCAAAGTGACTTCGACCCACGATGCCGGATGCCCGATTCGCGACGGTCAGACACCGCTAATCACCTGCGACGTATGGGAGCATGCGTACTATATCGACTATCGCAACGCGCGCCCCAAGTACGTCGAGGCGTTCTGGACGCTCGTTAACTGGGAGTTCGCCAACGACAACCTGAAGTAAGCAACTAGTTGGGTGAACGATGCGGGCGAGTCAAGCGCAGTGCTCGTATCGGCAACTTCCCTTCCCGGTGCGGGAAGGGGGATCAGAGGCGGCCCTTGAAAGGTCCGCTGAGATCATTCACGAAAAAGAATGAGCGCCGGGCTTGCGCCCGGCGTTTTTTTTCGCGTATGCGGGAAGGTGGAGGGAACGCAGATGCAGACTCTCGAAAACCGAATCGCGATTATTACCGGCGGCACGGGGGCGCTCGGCCGCGCCGTGGCCGAAAACTTTCTCGTCGCGGGGGCCAAGGTCGCCATCCCCTACGTGGTCGATGCTGAAGTGCCGATGCTGCGCGAGCGGCTCGGCAACCGCTTTCCCGACACGCAGTACCTAGTGCGCAAATCGGACGTCGGCGTCGAGGCGCAGGTCAAGCAGTTTACCGACGAGGTCGCATCGAAGTGGGGCCGGGTCGATATTCTCGTCAACCTGGTCGGCGGTTTCTGGGGCGGCAAACCGATCGCCGAAACCACGCTCGACGAATGGCAGAGCATGATCGATCTGAACCTGCGCACCGCGTTCCTTGCCGCACGTAGCGTCGTACCGATCATGCAGCGCAACAAGTACGGCAGGATCGTGTCGGTGACTTCGCGCAGCGGACTCTCAGGGGCGGGTGACTTCGCCGCCTACGCGGTCGCGAAAGGCGCGATCGCAACTTTGACCGCATCGCTCGCCGAAGAAGTGCTGGGCGACAACGTGCTCGTCAACGCGATCGCACCGAGCACGATCGACACGGAGGCGAATCGCAAGGCGATGCCCAAGGCAAAGCACGAGAACTGGGTGAAGCCGGAGGACATCGCACGCACGCTCAACTACTTGTGTTCAGAGGACTGCCAAGTGACATCGGGCGCGGTGGTACCGGTATACGGCCGCGCCTGATTGCTGAGTCCGTGAATGCATCCAATTCGCGCGCAGCTTCTGGAATAGCCTCTCCGGCGGCTGCGGCCGATGGCCGTAGCCGCGCACAGGAGAGGGATTTCCGAGTTCGCGCCGAGTTGACCGATAGTTAGTTCGAGCTGGCCGACGCGCGGCCGGGCCTTGTCACGGAGCGCCGAGGCAATGCGAGGCGGTCGGCGATGATTCGGTAGGCCGATACGTTGATGCCCATGCCGCAGTGGCTGCCTGGGATCTCCACGTTTTCGACCGTGCGCAGCTCACTATGGTCGATGCAGCTTTGCCAGTGGACGATTCCATCACTGCGCGAATAGAGCACCGTGATCGGCACGCCGATGGGCGCGATGTCGTTGATCATCATGCCGCAGCGGCAGCTTTCGCTGAGGCATCCGTCGGCCCTGCCGCGGAGCATCGCCATCGAGCGCGCGACGGCCTGCACCGCAACGTTGGCGGCGTCGCGAGGCTGCCGAATCGGCGCGCCGAGCGTGATCACACGCTCAACCGCATCTGGATGAATCCGGGCGAGCTCGCGCGCGTAAACGCCGCCGAGGCTCTGGCCGATCACCACAATTCGCTGAGCGAACCGCTCGCGCGCCTGGAGCAGCCGCGAACTCAGGCTGCGCACGGTGTCGCGCGGGCAATCCGAGTTCGAAACGATGCCACCGAAGATCGTGCGATGGCCGCGGCGATGCAAAAAATTCGCGAGCGGGATTAACGAGCTGTCACCGGCCATGAAGCCCGGAATCAGCATCACGATCTTGCGCTGCGCGGGCTCGACCGCGGGCCACGTGCTGGTGATCGCGCTCCACAGAGTCATCGTCGCTTCGAGGGGAACACGGAACTCGCCGAGTGCATCGAAAAGCGACGGCCGCCTGAGATTTGTGCCGTTGAGAGAGGAGTATGCTGCTGCGTTCGCCATATGCTTTCCGTTCCGGCAGCTCGCGGTTTCTGGCGTCACTTCGGACGGCGTCAGCAGAAGCGAAACCGCCGCCTCATCCACCACCTGCCCTTATTTTGATCATAACCATTATTTCACAATGCGTTCAACATAAGTGAAGTTCAACGGCTGAGATCTGGACGATAGTCGCACTAAACGGCCAGGACATCAAATGCTGAAGGAAAGCGCGGATTTGCGTTTTTCGGCGAGAGATTGCAGCGTTGCGCTGCGTAAAATCTGATTTGTGCTGTCGCGGACCTGGCGCCATACGTCGCGCATCGCGCATGGATTATCGCGCGAGCAGGGCGCTCCCGCGCGATCATCAAGGCATTCGACGGGATTGTAGTCGCCCTCGATTATTTCGACGACATCGGCCATAGAGATCCGTCCGGGTGGCCGCGCGAGCAGGTAGCCGCCACTGGGGCCTTTTTGGCTGACCACTAAGCCGCCGCGCTTGAGCTCGATCAGCAGGCGCCTCAGGTAGTTCTCAGGCAGGCCCTGCCGCTCGGCGATTTCCTCGACGCGGGTCGGTTTTCCACCCGGAAAACGCTCGGCCAGCATCAGCAGAGCCTTGACCGAGTAATCCACTCCGACGCCAAATTTCATTGCATTCCTGAGGTATTTCTAGCAGAAGTGACGAGAACATTAAATAGTTGACTTGATAAGTCATGTAATTAGTTGACTAAGGTACTCATCAAAGTTACGTTTTCCAAAGTATCGAGGAGAATTGTCTGTGCCGAAGAGGGTAGCGCCTGCGTGGGAAATGGTCTTGAAGCGCAATTCCGTCGAGCGCCTCAAGCATGAGTTGTTTCCCACCGAGCTAGCCAACCAATGGCAGCGGCTGGCTGACACGTCCTACGAAAAACTGCCGGAGGAGGACATCGTGCGTCTCCAATGGTTCGGGATGTATCACGACAAGCCGAAGATCGGCACCTTCATGATGCGCGTCAAGATTCCGAGCGGCATCCTGAGCGCGCGAGGCCTCCGCACAATTGGCGAGATCTCCGAAGAATACGGCCGCGGCGAGGGCGAGCTCACGACGCGCCAGAATATCCAGCTTCATTACATCACGCTCGACAAGGCGCCTGCGATTTTCGACAAGCTCAAGTCCGCCGGTCTTACGACGATGGGCGGATGCGGTGACGTGGTGCGCAATATCACCGGATGCCCGGTCGCGGGCGTCGATCGCAACGAGCTGTTCGACGTAACCGGAGAGGTGCGCGACGCAGCGGAATTTTTCTACGGTAATCGCGAGTACTCCGACCTGCCGCGCAAGCACAAGATTTCGATCGCCTCGTGCGTCCATCAATGCAACGCGCCCGAGATTAATTGCATATCGCTGGTCGCGATGATTCGCGATGGACGCGAGGGCTTCGCCGTGCGCGTCGGCGGCGGGCAATCTTCGACGCCGCGGCTGTCGCGCCATCTCGGCGTTTTCATCACCCGCGAGCAGGTGATTCCGGTTCTGCGCGCGATTCTCGACGTATGGCGCCTCACCACCGAGTACCGGATCTCGCGGGTCAAGGCGCGGCTCAAGTTCATGATCGACGACTACGGCGTCGAGGAGTTCCGCAAGCTGGTCGAAGATCGGCTCGGCGCGCCGCTCGAGAGCCTCGACGAGATGCCGCTGCCCGACGACGAGAGCGATCACATGGGAATCCATGCGCAGAAGCAGGCGGGGCTCTTCTACGTCGGCTTCCCGGTTTATCTCGGCCTGATGAGCGGCAAGCAGATGCGCGAGGTCGGCGAGCTCGCGGAATCGTACGGCGGCGATATCCGGCTCACGCGGCGCCAGAATTTCATCCTCGCCGGAATTCCCGAGGCGCGCCTCGAGGAAGTGATCGCCAAGGTCGCCGAGATCGGATTTCCGCTCGACGTCAACGGCCTGTACGCGTCGTCGATCGGATGTATCGGCGATCCGCATTGCAATTACGCGGTGACGCCGACGAAGACCAAGCTCGCATCGATTATCGAGCGGCTGTCGACACAGTTTGGCGATGCGGTCGGTGACCTCAAGCTGAATCTCGATGGATGCCCTCACGCGTGCGCTCAGCACTGGACTGGCGACATCGGCCTCCAGGGCACGACGGGACGCGGTCCCAACGGCGAGCCGCTCGAGGCGTTCGACATTATCCTGCGCGGCGGGCTCGGGCGTGATGCCGCAATCGGGAAGCCTCTATTGCGGCGGGTGCCATCGGAGCAAGTCGAAGACCAGGTGGCGCGCCTGTTCGCTGGTTATCTTGCGCAGCGCTCAGCCAATGAGACTTTCAGCCGCTTCTGCGTTCGCACACCAGACATCGATTTGATCGCGATTGCCCAGGGAGAGTCGGCAGCCGCACAGGCCGCCGCTCAATAGGATTCCTACTCGACAACGACCGGAGCCAGCCGTGGAACAGCAAATCGAAAAGCCCGAATTGACTCTTCAGATGGACGAACTCGAAGCGGGCGAAGCCGCGGTCGAGCTCGACGATAAGGAACCGCAGGAGGTGCTGGCCTGGGCGATGGATCGCTTCGGCAGCGAACTCGCGATTTGCTCGAGCTTTCAGGCCGAAGGATGCGCGCTGATCGACATGGCGGCCAAGATCGATCCGAAGATTCGCGTCTTCACGATCGACACCGGCCGCACGCCGCAGGAAACCTACGACCTTATCGACAAGGTTCGCGACCGCTACGGAATCAAGACCGAGATTTTTCTGCCCGACACGCGCATCGTCGAGCAGATGCTCACCCGGCACGGCAACAACCTATTCTATCGCGATATCAACCTGCGCCTGCTCTGCTGCCAGGTCCGCAAAGTGCTGCCACTGCGCCGCGCGCTCATGAACTACAGCGCGTGGGTGACGGGACTGCGCCGCGACCAGTGGGCGACGCGCTCGAATATCCGCAAGATCGAGATCGATCACGATCACGGCGGAATCGTGAAGCTCGCGCCGCTGGCGGATTGGACCGACGAGGAAGTCTGGGATTACATCCGCGCCAACGACGTTCCTTACAACGAGCTCTACGACAAGGGCTACAAGTCAATCGGATGCGCCCCATGCACGCGCGCCGTCGGCGAAGGCCAGGATCCGCGCGCGGGCAGATGGTGGTGGGAAACGGGCGCACCCAAAGAATGCGGCATGCACTGCTCAATCGAAACCGGCGGCTTCGAGCACGAGCTAGCCGCGCTGCTCGGGCATAACGGCAAAGCGCACTAATCGCATCCGACAGCCTCTTTTCTGATCTCCTCTCCTAGTCCAGGGAGAGGTGCAGCGCATAGCACTCAGCGCAAGCATCACGCTAACGGAACGTAATGAAAGCGCTGGCGCGATGTCTGGCACCGGCCCCTTTGGGGGCCTCGACGTCGCTCGGGATGACGGTCTTTTTCGCCGATTGAATAAATAGCTAATGGGGTGCGTTGCCGGGCCCCAACACGTGCGGCGCGTCTCGCGCAAACACGCTATCATCTCGAATCATCCGATGGCCGATACTTCCGACATGGCGATCGAGCTCGATGCGTTGCAGCGTGATGTTCTGATCCCCCAAATCGATGCGTTCCTTGATGCGACGAGCGATCCCGCCGCGCGCGAGGTCTATGAAGCGCTGCGCGAGGCCGTCGCGGCGATGTCGATTCCGGCGCAGCTGCAGGCGCGCCTCGGCGCAATCGTCGAGGTCGCGCTCACCAGCGGCCGTGTGCGCAAGCTCTTCGGCCCTGGTGCCGAGCTCGCGCTCAATTCGCTCTTCATGAAGACGCCGCGCGGACGCGAGATCGCAGCGTCGATCGCCGAGCTCAACCAGGCGCTTGGCGAGCTGCGCGGACAGGAGATCGAGCACATCACGACGACGCAGCGGAGCCCCGGCGCGTATTCGCTCACGATCAAGACCGGCAAGTGCCAGATCGTCGTCCGCTTCGAAGCCGCGGGTGTGCGAGTCGAAAGCCTCGAACTCGACGTCGGCGGCTGACCGCGCGCGAATCGAACACGCTTCCCGCGCGTGATAGAGTCCTTTGCGTCGCGAAGTTGCTGCCCGACTAATTGCTCGCTCCGGAACTGCCCGAAATGATTCGCTCCCGTTTGCAAACTCTTTTCGTCAGACCGGCTGCCTCGATCCTGCTTGGCTTCGCAATGGTCGTGACGCTCGCGGCTCGCGCCAGCGGTGCATCGCCGTCAGCGACGCTGAGTCCAACGCCCGCGCCATCGGCCTCGCAGTCATCCGCCGCGACTGCTTCGGCGATGCCGAGCGCGACTGCGACACCCGTGGCCGAATCGCACGCGACTTCGCCACAAGGTGTGCTCAGCTACCTCGGCGACGCGATCAACTGGTATCGCCATCTCAACGTCGAGGCGCAGCTCGTCGACGAGCCGAGCGAAACCCTCTTCTATGCCGAGGATCGCCAGACCGCGACCGATATCCTCTCGCTCGCCTTTGAGTACGCGCGCAAGGCTGCCGACTTCCTCGCCAAGTCATCGGGCAAGAACCTGACCCTGACGGGCGCGCGCGCATCCGATACCGCCGTCGGCACGAAGCTCGCCGCGATTCAGCAGGAGCTGAATCAGGCGCAAGCGCGGCTCAAGCTTCTGCAAGCGCAACTCACTCGCGCGCGCGGCAAACAGCGCGACGTGCTCGCGTCGCAGGTGGTCGCGGCGCAGGGCGAGGTCGATCTCGCGCAGGCGCGCGCCGATGCGTTGACTTCGATCATCGAGTATCAGACCGGCACCTCGTCGCCCGAGCAATCAAGCGGACTTCATGGGCAAATCGACGAGCTGCAGAAATCGATTCCCGAAAGCGAGCAATCACCGCAGAAGAACCCTGGCGCGCCGGCCACACCGGCTCCGGCGTTCAAGCCCGCTCAGAGCTCGGGGACCACGGGCTTTGTGTTCGACCTGCTGGCACTCAGGCACAAGCTCGATCTGCTCGATCAGACGCTCACGCAGACAAGCGTCTTTATCAGCGACGTGACGCGCGTGCGCGATCCCTTTCTGAAGAGCATCCAGGAACTCGATTCGCGCGGCACCGAGTTCGCCAGGAGCGCCACGAGCGCCGACGCCGCCACGCTGCGCAAACGCAAGAAGGAATTCGACGCGCTGATCGAAGAGCACAAGGCGCTCGCCGCGGTTGCGCTGCCGCTCAGCAAGCAGCTCCTCCTGCTCGACGCATACAGCAACAATGTCGAGCGCTGGCGCGACGCGATTCGGCTGCGGATGCGCCAGGATATCCGCAGCCTGTCGATTCGGCTCGCGGGTATTGCGCTCGCCTTCCTGTTGATCTTCGGCCTTGGCCTTCTGTGGAAAAGCCTGACGCTGAAGTACGTCAAGGATGTGCGCCGCCGCGGCCAGGTGCTCGCTGCGCGCCGCCTCGTTGTCGGTGTGCTCGTGGTTATAGTGCTGCTGATCACGTTCTCGGATCAGCTCGGCTCATTTGCGACGATTCTTGGCTTTGCGGCGGCGGGCGTCGCGGTCGCACTCCAGAACGTGATTCTCTCGATTGCCGGCTATTTCTTCCTCATCGGCAGGTTCGGGATCAAAGCCGGCGATCGCGTGCAGATCAGCGGCGTCACCGGCGATGTTATCGACGTTGGTCTCGTAAAGCTGAGCCTGATGGAGCTCGGCGGCAACGGCAATCATTTGCAGCCCACCGGCCGCGTCGTGGTTTTTTCAAACGCCGTCGTCTTTCAGCCCAACGGCAATTTCTTCAAACAGGCGCCCGGCACCAGTTTCGTCTGGAACGAGATTCGCCTGACGCTCGCGCCCGATTGCGATTATCGGCTGGCTGAGAAGCGTCTTACCGACGCCGTTGACCAGGTTTATGCCCGCTATCGCGAACAGGTGCAGGGCGACTATCGGCACCTCGAGCGCGATCTCAATATCATCCTCGATTCGCCAAAGCCGCAGAGCCGCCTCAGCCTCAGTTCGTCGGGCCTCGAAGTGATAATCCGCTATCCCGCCGAGACGCGGCGCGCGGCGCAGGTCGCGGATGAAGTGGCGCGGCGCACGCTCGACGCGATCGCCCGCGAGCCGGCGCTCCGCCTCGTCACCGGCACGGCAAATATCCAGGCGGTGCCGATACCGGCGTCGGACGGCGCGGCCGCCGAAAAAGAATCAGCCTAAACGATTTTCAGACCGAACTGCCCGCGACGTTGTCGATAATGTCGGCGAGCTCGGGAATCCTGAACCGCTCGCCGCTGTAGGCCTTCCACATCAGGAAGACCCATAAGCACGCGAACGCGATCCCGATAATCGTCAACAGAAAATTCAGCACGGCGCCGAGCGCATGCGGCAGTACGCCGATGAAAACACTGAAGACGATATAGACCGCGAACCACGCGATCGAAAAGCCGATCGACTGGCGCGCATGGAAGCGCACGAACTCGTCCTGGTTGTAGGGTTCGAGGTAAAGGAAAATGATGCCGGTGACGAAACCCAGCAGATAAGTAAGCGCCGCGATCACATTGTTTTGCTTGCCGGCTGCCTCACCGTTCATCGAGTAATTTCCTCCTGGCCACGGTCCCGGCTGCGTGGGCCGGGCCGCCTAATCTGTAGTCGAAGCTTAGCGCGATACGCAATGATACAGGACGCAGCGCCGCTGCTGCATCAATTTGAGATGAAACGAGCCAGCGCCCGAAGCGAACTCAAAATCGACTCCCCGGATTTACCCAGGAGCGGGCTAGAGACGCTCGCGATCGAGCAATTCGAGCGCGACGCCTACGAACTGCTCGCGCTCGAAGGCGCAAAGCTCGTCGATTCATCATTCTCAGGCCTGCGCTTCGATTCGTGCGTGCTCCACCGCTTCGAGCTCAACCGCTCGCGCTTGCCGAACCTCAAGCTGCTCGACGTGCGAATCGAAAAATCGAGCGCCGCCAACGGCGAATGGCCTAAGGCCAGCCTCCGCCGCGTCGAGATA
>Ga0335073_10008573_pt1 | contig 14345 bp, 13 predicted proteins | sample Lox_Sample_22_FD_207093 | JGI IMG/M metagenome (GOLD analysis project Ga0335073, IMG submission 207093) | Soil microbial communities from Loxahatchee National Wildlife Refuge, Florida, United States - Lox_Sample_2.2 | ecosystem: Environmental > Terrestrial > Soil > Wetlands | place: USA... | reverse complement strand
TCGGTGCTCCGCGACGAGGCACGGGCGATCTTCCCGCAGACCGTCCTGCCGCGCGACTTCGACACGATCGAGGTCCCGTTCCCCGAGCGGGGCGAGCCCGAGCTGATCCGCTGGGAGGACCGGCAGGCAGCCGAGTCCGAGGCCGATGAGACCGAGCCGGTGGGGAACAGGACGCGATGAGCACCGGCACGATCGAGCGGTTCGAGACGGCCCGGATGGTCTGCGAGCGCGTCCAGCTCGACCAGGCGCCGGAACATCTGCGCCTGCTGCGCGACCCCCGCGTATCGACGACGCTCTGGCCGCGCCGGGGGTCGCCGAGCGAGGCGGAGATCCTCGACGGCGTGGCCGCCAAGGTCGAGCACTGGGAGCGCCACGGCTTCGGGATGTGGCTGCTGCGCGACCGCCAGACCGGCGAGATGGTCGGCCGGGGGGGCCTTCAGTACACCTACACCGCCGGCCTGCACGACGTCGAGGCCGGCTGGGCGATCGTGCCCGAGCGGTGGGGGCAGGGCCTCGCCACCGAGCTGGCCCACGCCTGCGTCGAGGTCGGCTTCGAGCAGCTCGGCCTGCTCGAGATCATCGCCTTCACCCAGCCGACCAACCTGGCATCCCGCCGCGTCATGGAGAAGTCCGGCTTCACCTACGACCGCGATATCGTCCACGCCGGCCTGCCGCACGTCCTCTACCGCCGCCGCCCATAGCCCACAGCACCGCAAGCCGGTGGCCCAGAGGGACTCAGGCCGGCGACGGGCCATGCGTGTGGTTCGGCGAGTCCGCTTCGCACGGGTGGCATGCTCGGTTCCAGGGCCCCATCCTTCGAGGCCGGTAAGTCGCCACTCGCGCCCGCCATCGGGGTGAACGGCACTTCACCCGGCCCTGGCACGGTCAACGCGCCACTGACGCGATCGTGGCGGGCGAGTGGCGGGTTGGCCGCGCGGTGATAGTGCACACATCACCGCCGGCGCCGGCTCGGGAACCGACCGGGCTCGTCCGCGGATGTGCCGCTCCCGGCGCTGGTGCGCCGGTCCCGCTTCCCGACCCTGGTGCGCTGGTCCCGCTTCCCGACCCTGGTCGGCTGGTCCCGCTTCCCGACCCTGGTCGGCTGGTCCCGCTTCCCGACCCTGGTCGACTGGTCCGGTAATTAGCGCTTCTCCGCCGGAGCTCCTGTTAACCTCATCCGAGTCGGCCCCTTTAACCCGGTCCCGTGAGGCCAGGAAGGAGCGCGTAAAAGATGGCGACGGTCGTGCTCGACCGCGATGACATGCGCCGCACGCTGATGCGGATCGCTCATGAGATAGTCGAGAAGAACCCGGACGGCGCGGTGGCGCTGGTCGGCATTCACCGGCGGGGGGCGGTGCTGGCCCGGCGGCTACAGGCGCTGACGAGCGAACTGCTTGAGCCGGCGGTGCCGCTCGGCGACGTCGACATCTCCTTCTACCGCGACGACTACTCGCTGAGGCCGAGCGCGCCGGTCGTCCATTCCAGCCACCTCGACTTCCCGATCGACGGGCGCACGATCGTCATCGTCGACGACGTTCTCTACACCGGGCGCACGGTCCGGGCGGCGATCGACGCGGTGTTCGACTACGGCCGGCCGGCGCGGGTCCAGCTGGCGGTGCTGGTCGACCGCGGCCACCGCGAGCTGCCGATCCGCCCCGACTACGTCGGCAAGAACATCCCCACCTCGCTCCAAGAGCGCGTCTACGTGTGCGTCGACGAGGTCGACGGCGAGGACGAGGTGAAGATCGGTCCGGCACCCGAATCCGACTTATCACCCGCCCACCCACCCCGAACCAGCCGCGCGGCATGACCAGAATCGGACGACACCTGCTTTCGATCGACGACCTCGACCGGGCTTCGATCGAGCGGATCCTCGACCGGGCCGAGTCCTTCGACGAGGTCTCCGGCCGAGAGATCAAGAAGGTCCCGGCGCTGCGCGGCCGGACGGTCGTCAACCTGTTCTACGAGGCGAGCACGCGGACGAGCTCCTCGTTCGAGCTCGCGGCGAAGCGGCTGAGCGCCGACGTCGTCTCGATCCGCTCTCAGGGCTCGAGCGTCGACAAGGGCGAGTCGCTCAAGGACACGGTGCAGACCCTGTCGGCCTACGACCCGGCCGCGATCGTGATCCGCTCGCCGCACGCCGGTGCCGCCGGCCTCGTGGCCCGGTGGACGCCCGCGGCCGTCATCAACGCGGGCGACGGCAAGCACGAGCACCCGACGCAGGCCCTCCTCGACGTGTTCACTCTGCGCCGCCGGCTCGGGTCGCTCGACGGCATCAACATCTGGATCGTCGGCGACGTCCTGCACTCCCGCGTGGCCCGTTCGGACATCCTGGCCTTCACGCGCATGGGCGCGAACGTCACCGTCTGTGGTCCGCCCACGCTGATCCCGAGGGAGATCGAGGCGCTCGGCTGCGAGGCGACGGCCACGCTCGAGCGGCTCCACGAGGCGGACGTCGTGTACGTGCTGCGCATGCAGCAGGAGCGCATGCGCGACTCGTTCGTGCCCTCACTACGCGAGTACGCCGTCCGCTACCAGATCACCCCCGACCGGCTCCTTCCCGAGCAGCTGCTCATGCACCCGGGACCGGTCAACCGCGGCGTCGAGCTCTCCGGGGAGGCGATCGACTCGCCCCAGGCGCTGATCGGCGCGCAGGTCAGGGCCGGCGTCGCCGTGCGGATGGCGGTCCTGTACGAGCTGCTGGTGGGAACCCCGAGCCTGGCGGCGGTGGCGTGATGAGCGCCCTTCCCCTGTTCCACCGCGCGGACCGCCCCGCCGACCTGCTGATCCAGGGCGCCTACGTGCTCGACCCGCGCGCCGGCCTCGACGAGCCCCACGACGTCCTGATCCGCGGCGGCCACATCGCCGAGCTCGGGCCCCCTGGCTCCCTTCAGGCGGGCGCCGACACCGAGATCGTCGAGGCCGTGGGCAAGCACCTGTTCCCCGGTTTCGTCGACCCGCACGTCCACCTGCGAACGCCCGGGCAGGAGTACAAGGAGGACATCGAGACCGGGACGGCGGCCGCCGCCGCGGGCGGCTTCTGCGCCGTGATCGCGATGCCCAACACCGATCCCGTGGTCGACGAGGCGGCCATTCTCGGCTCGCTCACCGACACCGCCCGTCGACAGGCTCGCGTGCCGGTCGGCTTCCTCGCGTCGATCACCAGAGGGCTCAAGGGTCAGGAGCTGACCGAGATGGCCGAGCTGCGCGACGCCGGTGCGCTCGGCTTCACCGACGACGGCAGGCCGGTCGTGTCGGCGGGGGTCCTGCGTAAGGCCCTCCAATACCAGCGGCTGTGCGGCGGGGTGATCGCCCTGCACGAGGAGGACCCGGAGCTCTCGCGCGACGGCGCCATGCACGAGGGCGCGGTCTCGGCGCGGCTCGGCATCGCCGGGATCCCGTCGCTGTCCGAGTCGACGATGGTCGCGCGCGACGCCGCCCTCGCCGTCTACGAAGGCGCGAGGGTGCACTTTCAGCACCTCTCCTGCGTCGAGTCGATCGAGGCGTTGGCGCACGCCAAGCAGGCGGGCGCAAACGTGAGCGCCGAGGTGTGTCCCCACCACCTGACCCTGACCGACGACATGGTGCGCACACTCGACAGCCGCTTCAAGATGAACCCGCCGCTCCGTGCCGAGAGCGACCGCCGCGCGCTGGTGGACGCCCTCGCGGGCGCGGTCATCGACTGCGTGGCCACCGACCATGCGCCGCACGCCGGGCACGAGAAGGAGGTGCCGTTCGAGGAGGCGCCGATGGGCACGATCGGACTGGAGACCGCGTTCGCCTCGCTCTACACCGAGCTCGTCCTGACCGGCGAGCTGGAGCTCGACACGGTGATCCACCGGATGACCAACGGCGCCGCGCTGTACGGGCTGCCGATCCCGCGGGTCGCGCCTGGCCGGCTCGCCAACCTGTGCCTGGTCGACCTCGAGGCCCGCTTCGAGGTCGGTGCCGGCGGCTACGTCAGCCGCTCGGCCAACTGCTGCTTCCACGGGCGGATGCTGCAGGGCAGCGTGCTCATGACCGTCGCGACGGGGACGGTGGCGCACCGCGCGCGCACGCTCGCCGAGGCGCCGCCGTCGGGCGACCATTTGACGATCCGGTGAGCACGCCGACCGCTTACGTCCTGCTCGAGGACGGCGCACGGTTCGACGGGCTGGCCTGCGCCGCCGCCGGCCACGCCGTCGGCGAGATCGTGTTCACCACCTCGATGTCCGGCTACCAGGAGGCGATGACCGACCCCAGCTATGCCGGGCAGCTAATCACCTTCACCTATCCGCAGATCGGCAACTACGGCGTCTCCGAGCAGGCGATGGAGTCAGACTGCGTCCACGCGCGCGCGGGGATCATGCGGGCGGCGGTCGATCGCGACGACGCCCCGGCGGCCGAGCAGGGGTGGCTCAGCTGGCTGACGAGCCAGGGCATTCCGGCGATCACCGACGTGGACACGCGTGCGCTGGTGCGCCACATCCGGGACCGGGGAGCGATGCGCGGCGGCGTCTTCCCGGCGACGATGAACGAGGCCCAGGCACGCGAGCTCATCGACGCCGAGCCGGACATGGCCGGCCGCGACCTCGTCCGGGAGGTGACGCCTGCGCGGGTGACCGTGGTCGGGGCCGGCGAACCGCGCATCGCGATGGTCGACACGGGGGTCAAGCGGTCGATCGTGCGCAACCTGGTGCAGCGCGGCGCCATCGTCGAGCTCCACCCTTGCACCGCGAGCCCACAGGAGCTCCTCGCGAACGACCCGGACGCGATCTTCCTCGCCAACGGACCCGGCGACCCGGGAGCGCTCGACTACATCGTCGAGACCGCCCGCGGGCTCGTCGGCAAGCTCCCCGTGTACGGCATCTGCCTCGGCCACCAGCTGCTCTGCCGGGCGGTCGGCCTCGAGACCTACAAGCTGCCGTTCGGTCATCACGGCGCCAACCACCCGGTCAAGGACCTGACCACCGGGATCGTCGAGATCACCAGCCAGAACCACGGCTTCGCCGTGCTCGGCCCGAACGGCGCCAGGACGATCGACCGCGACGAGGCGGTCCGCTGGGAGACCGACTTCGGCGCCGCCGAGCTGACCCACATCAACCTGTACGACCGGACGGTCGAGGGACTGGCGCTCCGGGACGTCCAGGGCGCCACCGTGCAGTACCACCCCGAGGCGGGTCCGGGACCGAACGACGCCCTGTACCTGTTCGATCGGTTCGTCGCCGAGATCCGAGAGGCGGCGTAACCAGTGCCCCGCCGTGACGACCTGCACAAGATCCTCCTGATCGGCTCGGGGCCGATCGTGATCGGCCAGGCGGCCGAGTTCGACTACTCGGGTACCCAGGCCTGCCGAGTGCTGATGGAGGAGGGGTACGAGGTCGTGCTCGTCAATTCCAATCCGGCCACGATCATGACCGACCCGGAGGTTGCCACTACCACCTACGTCGAGCCGCTGCTCGCCGGCCCGGTGCGGCAGGTGATCGAACGCGAAAAACCCGACGCGCTGCTGGCCACGCTCGGCGGGCAGACCGCGCTCAACCTGGCCAAGACCCTCCACGAGGACGGCACGCTGGAGCGGCACGGCGTCGAGCTGATCGGCGCCGCCTACGACGCGATCGAGCGCGCCGAGGACCGCGAGCGGTTCCGCGAGACCATGACCGACGCCGGCCTGCGCGTCCCCCGCAGCGCGATCGCACACACGATCGAGGACGCCCGCGCCGCCGTCGCGCTGATCGGGCTGCCGTTCATCGTCCGGCCCGCCTTCACCCTGGGCGGCAAGGGGGGCGGGGTCGTCCGCACCGAGGACGATCTCGCTCGCGTCGTCGGCCGGGGGCTGAAGGCCTCGCCGATTTCGCAGGTGCTGCTCGAGGAGTCGGTCCTCGGCTGGGGCGAGTTCGAGCTCGAGGTGATGCGAGACCGAAGCGACAACGTGGTCATCGTCTGCTCGATCGAGAACCTCGATCCGATGGGGGTGCACACCGGCGACAGCGTGTGTGTCGCCCCCCAGCAGACGCTCACCGACAAGCAGTATCAGTCCCTGCGCGACCAGGCGATCGCGGCGATCCGGGCCGTGGGCGTCGAGACCGGCGGCTCGAACGTGCAGTTCGCCGTCAACCGCGCGACCGACGAGATAGTGGTCATCGAGATGAACCCGCGCGTGTCGCGTTCCAGCGCGCTGGCCAGCAAGGCGACCGGCTTCCCGATCGCCAAGATCGCCGCCCGGCTGGCCGTGGGATACACGCTGCAGGAGATCCCCAACGACATCACCAAGGCGACGCCGGCCAGCTTCGAGCCGGCGATCGACTACTGCGTGGTCAAGTGGCCGCGGTTCGCGTTCGAGAAGTTCCCGGGCGCCGAGGCCGGGCTGACCACCCACATGAAGTCGGTGGGGGAGGCGATGGCGATCGGGCGGACGTTCAAGCAGGCGTTCGCCAAGGCGCTCAGATCGCGCGAGCTCGACGCCCAGGCTCGCCCCCCGGAGGACGAGCAGGCCCTCCTCGAAGCACTCGGGCAACCCGGAGCTGAGCGCTTCGACCACCTGCTCGAGGCGCTCCGGCGTGGCGTCGCGATCGAGGAGCTCCGCCGCCGGACCAGCATCGACCCGTGGTTCCTGCACGAGCTGGCCGAGCTGGTGGCGGATCCCAACGCGATCGATTCGGATCCCACGCACCCGCGCACGTACAAGTCGGTCGATACGTGCGCGGCCGAGTTCGCCGCCCGGACGCCGTACTTCTACTCGGCCTGGGAGCGCGTCGCCGGCGACGAAGACGAAGTCGATCGCGGCGAGCGCCCGAGCGTCGTGATCCTCGGGTCGGGGCCCAACCGGATCGGCCAGGGGATCGAGTTCGACTACTGCTGCGTGCACGCGGCCCAGACGATCCGCGAGCAGGGCCGCGACGCCGTCATGATCAACTGCAACCCCGAGACCGTGTCGACCGACTACGACACCTCGGACCGTCTGTACTTCGAGCCGCTCACGCTCGCGGACGTGCTCGCCGTGTGCGAGGTCGAGCGGCCCGAGGGGGTCGTCGTCCAGTTCGGCGGGCAGACCCCGCTGAAGCTCGCGGCCGGCCTCGAGCGCGCGGGCGTGCCGATCCTGGGCACGAGCGTCGAGGCGATCGACCTGGCCGAGGACCGCTCGCGGTTCGGCGCGCTGCTCGACCAACTCGGCTACCGGGCGCCCCCGTATGCCACCGCCACCTCGACCGAGGAGGCTCTGAGCCGCGCCGGGGAGGTGGGCTTCCCGCTGCTCGTCCGGCCGAGCTACGTGCTGGGCGGCCGTGCCATGGAGATCGTCTACAGCGTGGCCGGCCTCGAGGACTACCTGCGTCGCGTCGCGGTTGACGGGGGCGGGGCAGGGGGGTCGGGGTCCACGATCTACCTCGACCGATTCCTCGAGGACTCGATCGAGGTCGACGTCGACGCGCTCTCGGACGGTGAGGACGTGTGGATCGCCGGGATCATGCAGCACGTCGAGGAGGCCGGGGTCCATTCGGGGGACTCGGCCTGCGTGCTGCCGCCGCACACGCTGGGCGGGGAGATGCTGGCCCAGCTCCGCTCGCAGACGGAGGGGATCGCCAAGGCCCTCGGCGTGGTTGGACTGCTCAACGTGCAGTTCGCGATCCGCGACGACGTCCTGTACGTGATCGAGGCCAACCCGCGCGCTTCGCGGACGGTGCCGTTCGTGTCCAAGGCGATCGGGCTGCCGGTGGCCAAGCTGGCCTGCCGGATCCTGCTCGGCGAGCGCCTGGCCGACCTGCGCCTGCCCGCCGACACCACCAACGGGCACGTGTGCGTCAAGGAGGCGGTGCTCCCGTTCGATCGGTTCGCCGGCGCCGACTCGCTCCTCGGCCCCGAGATGCGCTCGACCGGCGAGGTGATGGGGATCGCGCACGACTTCCCGACCGCCTTCGCCAAGGCGCAGGCGGCCGCAGGCGCCCAGCTACCTGGCAGCGGCCGGGCGTTCATCACGGTGGCGGACTTCGACAAGCCGGCCGCGACCGGCGTCGCCACCATCCTCCACGACCTTGGCTTCGAGATCATCGCCACCCGGGGGACGGCCCAGGCGATCCGCAAGATGGGCATCCCGGCCCAGACGATCAACAAGATCGGCGAGGGCTCGCCGCACGTGGTCGATTGGATCGAGCGGGGCGAGGTGGACCTGGTGATCAACACCCCGGTGGGAACCGGCGCGCGCGCCGACGGCTACGAGATCCGCTCCGCGGCGATCGCACGCGGCATCCCCTGCATCACCACGATGGCCGGCGGGATGGCCGCCGCCCGGGCGATCTCCGCCGCGCGCCGCGGCGAGCCCGACGTGGTCTCACTCCAGGAGATCCACGGAACGCGGCGCGGGGCCGAGGCCAAGCCGACCGAGGTCGCGTGAGCCGCATCACCGCCCCGTTCGGGTGCCGGACGGCGACCGTCACCGCGCACGAGACCCACGGCGCCTACGTCGTCATCCGCTGCCAGGACGCGGGCGGCCCGCCGCCCCACGCCGGCCAGTTCTACATGCTCCGCAGCGCCGAGCGGTGGGGTGGGGGAGAGGGCGAGCGGCCGTTCCTGCCCCGCGCCTTCAGCGTCCTGCGGGCACGCGACTGCGAGCTCCAGTTCCTGATCGAGGACGTCGGCCCGGGGACGAAGCGTTTGTGCGAGCTGACGCCCGGCGACGACCTGCTCCTGGTCGGCCCGCTCGGGAACGGCTTCGCGGCGCCGCGGGAGAATCGCGAGCCGGTTCTGGTCGGGGGCGGGGTCGGAATCGCGCCGCTGGCCATCTTGCAAGACGGACTGCGACGCAACCCCCCGACGCGGCTCGGCTTCCGGGATGCCGCCCACGCCGCCGGCGCCGCGCTGCTCAGGGACCCCGTCGTGGCTACCGACGACGGTAGTGTCGGCCACCAGGGTCTCGTCACCGACCTCCTGGAGGACGAGCTCGACGAGCGGGGCGACCGCGTCGAGGTCTATGCCTGCGGCCCGCCGGCGATGCTCGAGGCGGTGCGCGTGATGTGCGGCGAGCGGGCGGTTCCGGCCCAGCTCGCGCTCGAGTCGGGTATGGCCTGCGGTTTCGGGGCCTGCTTCGGGTGTGTCGTGCCGACCGTGGACGGCTACGTGAGGCTGTGCCTCGATGGCCCGGTCCTCGACGCCGCCGCGCTCCGGACCGCCGCCGTCGCCGGAGCCGGACATTGAGCGTCGAGTTCTGCGGCCTCGAGCTCGAGCACCCGGTGATCAACGGCTCCGGGACGTTCGACGCGATCGCGGCCCGGCGTGCGTTCGGGGACGAGCTGCTCGAGCGCTTCCCGTTCGCCGCCTTCGTGTCTAAGACGGTCACGCTCGAGCCACGCCAGGGCAACCCGCCGCCGCGCCTGTGGGAGCTCGCCGGCGGGCTGATCAACTCGATCGGCCTGCCGAACAAGGGACTGGCCGGCTACCTGCGGCACGACCTGCCCCAGCTGGCCGAGCTTCCAGTCCCACTGATCGTGAACGTGATGGGCTTTAGTCGCGACGAGGTGGCGCGGCTCGTCGACGCCTTCTCCGAGCGCCTCGAGGTGAGCGCACTCGAGCTGAACGTCTCGTGCCCGAACGTTGAGACGGGCCTGGTCATGGGCGCCGACCCGGCCGAGGTCGCCCGGTTGCTCGACCGGGTCAGACCGCTGACCGGAAAACCGCTGATCGTCAAGCTCACGCCCAACGCCACCGACGTCCCGGCGGTGGCTCGCGCGGCCGAGGAGGCCGGCGCCGACGCCGTGTCCCTGATCAACACGCTGCGCGGCATGGCTCTGGACCCCGAGACCGGCCAGGCGTGGCTCGGTGGCACCACGGGTGGAGTGTCGGGACCGGCCGTCCGGGCGATCGCCCTGGCCCAGGTCCACGCGGTGGCGCAGGCGGTCGAGATTCCGGTCGTCGGCATGGGCGGCGTTCAGCGCGGCGCCGACGCGCTCGATCTCATGCGCGCCGGCGCACATTTGGTCGCGGTCGGGACGGAGAGTTTCCGCGACCCGGCCGCCGGACTTCGGATCGCGCACGAGGTGGCCGATCTGCTCGCAAATCGCGCCGTCTAGCGCGTCTGGGCGCCGGTGCTGGGCCAGGCGGAGCCAGACTTGTGAACGTTTTGCAACGCGTTGCAAAACCCCCTGCAAACTCAGGTAATTGTCCGAACCATCCTCGACAATGCTCGAGCTCAGCTTGAGGTCGAGTCGAATTGGGGCCATTTATCTTGATCGGCCCTGCCCAAGATGTATAGTCGCCGCCCATGCCGCCGGTCACCGAATCGCCTACCAAGCTCACCGCTGCCCCGGAACGCTCGCTCGTGCAGCGGATGGAGGCGCTGGCGCGCGCCAACGACATCCGCACGCGCCGGGCCCAGCTGAAGCGCGACCTCAAGGCCGGCCGCCAGCCCATCGACCGGCTGCTCCTCGAGCCGCCGGACTACCTCGCCACGGCGAAGGTGTTCGACCTGCTGCTGGCCGTTCCCAAGTACGGCCGCGTCAAGGTGAACAAGATTCTCGGCCAGTGCAAGATCTCGCCGAGCAAGACCGTCGGCGGCCTGTCGGAGCGCCAGCGCCGCGAGCTGGTCGCGCTCATGCGCCGACGCTAACTGCGAATGACGACTGACGGCGGCGGCTCCGCCGGCGCCTTGGCAAAGCCCAAAGTCTTTGTCATCACTGGCCCCTCCGGGGTCGGAAAGGGCACGCTGATCCGCGGGCTGCTGGCGAGCGTCCCCGAGCTCGAACTGTCGGTCTCGGCGACGACCCGTCGGCCCCGGCCGGGCGAGGAGGCCGGCGTCGACTACCACTTCCTGACCTCCGAGGGTTTCGAGGCGCGAGCGGCCGCGGGCGACTTCGTCGAGCACGCTGAGTACTCCGGCAACCGCTACGGGACGCTGCGCTCCGAGCTCGAGCGTCGGCTCGCCCGCGGCGCCGGGGTGGTCCTCGAGATCGAGGTCCAGGGCGCGCGGCAGGTGAGAGCGGCCATGCCCGAGGCGGTGGCGGTGTTCATCGCCCCGCCCTCGAAGGAAGCGCTGCGGGCGAGGCTGGTCGGGCGCGGCACCGACAGCTCGGAGGAGGTGGAGGCGCGCCTGCGGACCGCGGAGGGCGAGCTCGAGGCGCAGCCCGAGTTCGCCCACGTCGTCGTCAACGACCGGCTCGAGCAGGCCACCGAGGAGCTGATCCGGATTGTGCGCGACGCCATGGCTCGCTGACCCCTGCGCCCCGGCTGGATCCCCCCGCTAACCTGTTCCCAACACTCCCTGTAAAGGACGGACCAGCTTTGATCTCACCCCGCATCGACAAGCTGCTCGAGCACGTCGACTCCGATTACGCCAGCGTGATCGTCGCGGCTAAACGCGCTCGACAGATCAACTCCTACTACCACAACCTCGGTGAGGGCACCTTCGACGAGTTCCCGCCGCCGATGGTCGAGACGCGGTCGAAGAACTATCTGACGATCGCCCTCGAAGAGGTGGCTCAGGGCAAGCTCAAGTACCACTACCGGTAGAGGTCGGGCGGAGGCCCAACCCGTGGCCCGGTTGCTCCTCGGCGTGAGCGGCGGCGTCGCTGCTTACAAGGCGCTCGAGGCGGCGCGGCTGGCAGTCAAGCGGGGTCACGCGGTCCGCGTCGTCCAGACGCCCGCCAGCGAGCACTTCGTGGGGCGGGCCTCGTTCGAGGCGATCACCGGGGCCCCCGTCCTCACGAGTGAGTTTGAGCCCGACCCGGCACGGGGCTCCTACCCGGGCGAGCCGCTACCGGAGCGGGCGCCGATCAGCCACCTGGGGCTGGTGGACCGGGCCGAGCTGTACCTGATCGCACCCGCCACCGCAAACACGCTGGCCAAGCTCGCCCACGGCCACGCCGACAATCTGTTGAGCGCGGCGGCGCTCGCCGCCGCCTGCCCGATCGCGGTGGCGCCGGCGATGAACAACCGGATGTACCTGAATCCCGCCACGCGCGCGAACCTCGAGCTGCTCCAGGCGCGCGGCGTGAGCGTGATCCCCCCGGGCGAGGGGCCGCTGGCCTCGCACGGCGAGCATGGGATCGGGCGGCTGGCCGAACCGGCGGAGCTGCTCGACGCCTGCGAGGCGCTGTTGATCGGGGCGGGCGGGTCCTCATCTTCGTCGCTGCTCGGGCTCCGCGTGCTCGTGACCGCGGGCGGAACGCGCGAGCCGATCGACAGCGTCCGGTTCGTCGGCAACCGCTCGTCGGGCCGGATGGGATACGCGCTCGCGCGCGAGGCCGCTCGCCGCGGTGCCGAGGTGACCGTGATCGCCGCCAACGTCGCGCTCGATCCTCCTCCTGGAGCGCGGATCGTCTCGGTGCAGACGGCGGCCGAGCTGGCCGACGCGTGCCGGACCGAACTGCCCGCCTGCAACGTATTGCTGATGAGCGCGGCCGTCGCCGACTTTCGCCCGGTGGGACCGGTCGACGGCAAGATCAAGAAGGACGCGGGAGTGCCCAGACTGGAGCTCGAACCGACCGAGGACGTGCTGAGCTCGCTGGCGGCGCTCCGGGGCCAGGACCAGGTTCTGGTCGGGTTCGCCGCCGAACACGGCGAACGAGCGGTGGAGCTCGGGCGTGGCAAGCTCGAGCGCAAACGGCTCGACGCGCTGGTCGTCAACGACATCTCCAACGCGGGGATCGGATTTGAGGCGCCTGACAACGAGGTCACGATCCTGACCGCCGACGGTCACGAGCGCCACGTTCCGCGGTCCCGGAAGGAAAATGTGGCGCGCGCGGTCCTTGATGAGGTGCAACGACTCCGCGCAGCGAGGGGTGGTGAGGATGGAGCCCGAGCAGACGCCCGTAGCGCCGCAAGAATCTGAAGCCTGCGCCGCGCTGGCGCGGCGGATCGCGGCCAACATCGCCAACGCGGTTCAGGTCCGTCCCGAGACTCTGACCCACCTGATGGTGGCGCTGCTCGCCGAGGGCCATGTGCTGATCGAGGACTATCCGGGCGTCGGGAAGACCGCGCTGGCCCGGTCGCTGGCCCGGTCGATCGACTGCCAGTTCGCGCGTGTGCAGTGCACGTCCGACCTGCTGCCCGCCGACGTGGTCGGGACCAACGTCTACCAGCAGCGCGAGGGCCGTTTCGAGTTCCGCCCCGGCCCGGTGTTCGCCAACGTCGTGCTGGTCGACGAGATCAACCGGGCGTCGCCCAAGACGCAGTCGGGACTGCTCGAGTGCATGCAGGAGCGCAGGGTGACAGTCGACGTCCACACGCACGAACTGGCCCGACCGTTCCTGGTCCTCGCGACCCAGAACCCGATCGAGTATGAGGGCACCTACCCGCTCCCCGAGGCCCAGGTGGACCGGTTCATGGTGAGGATCGCCCTTGGCTACCCCTCGCGCGGCGCCGAGGCGGAGATGCTCGCCGACCACGAGGCGGGCGACCGCGTGCTGACCCTCTCGCACGTCGCCACCGCCGCCGAGGTGCTCGCGGCGCAGGACGCAGCCAAGCGCGTGCGCGCCGCCGAGCCGCTGCGCGACTACATCGTGCGCCTCTTGTGGCGCACCCGCGAGGACCCGCGCGTCGACCTCGGCGCGAGCCCGCGCGCCGGTCTGCTGCTGCTCCGCGCGGCCAAGGCGTACGCGATGATGCAGGGTCGCGACCATGCCATCCCCGATGACGTGCAGGCGCTCGCCCAGACCGTCCTCGCCCACCGGCTCGTGCTCGCGCCGGAAACGCCGCGCCGGGCGGCGGCCGACGTGGTCAGTGACGCCGTCTCCTCGGTGAGAGCCTTATGACCGTTGTGGAGGCGCTCACGCGGTGAAGCGGGCCGTGGCGGTCGGGGTGGCCGGGCTGGCGCTGATCCTGATCGCGCTGACGTTCGAAGCCGCCCCGCTGTTCGTCCCGGGGATTGCGTTGATCGTCCTGGGCCTGGCCGCGCCGGCGTGGGTGAATCTGGCCGCCCGGGGGGCCGCCATCGAACGCCGTCTCGACTCCGACCGGGTGGTCGAGGAGGAGCCGATCGAGGCGACGATCGAAGTCAGCCGCGGGAATTGGGGGTTGCCGGGCGCGGCCGTCCTCGATCCGCTCGCCGGCAAGCCGGTGTTGATCCACGCTCCGATGTCGCTGATTTCGGGCGGGCGCACGGCCAGCGTCCGGATCGTCGCCCGCTTCCCGCGCCGCGGCATCCGCCGGATCGATCCGCCCTCACTGGTCGTGGCTGACGCGCTCGAGTTGGCCCGCGCCGTGGTCGTCAGCACGTCGCCCGCGCAGGAGCTGCTGGTGCTCCCGCGCACCGAGCGCGTGCGGTGGGCTCCCGGGGCGGGGGAGAAATGGCGCCGGGCCGCGGGCAACGCCTCGGTCGAGCCACTGGGGGCCACCGAGGTCGACGGCCTGCGGCCATACCGCGACGGCACGCCGGCGTC
>Ga0335073_10008572_pt1 | contig 14346 bp, 9 predicted proteins | sample Lox_Sample_22_FD_207093 | JGI IMG/M metagenome (GOLD analysis project Ga0335073, IMG submission 207093) | Soil microbial communities from Loxahatchee National Wildlife Refuge, Florida, United States - Lox_Sample_2.2 | ecosystem: Environmental > Terrestrial > Soil > Wetlands | place: USA: Florida... | reverse complement strand
TTGGAGACGACAGTTATTTTCCGCGCGAGCGCTATCCGGACGGATGGGAAATCGATGACATGGTGTGGGAATACGGCGCGGCGATTTCCGCGATCGTCGTCGACGACAACACCGTGGCTCTGACACTGACGCCGGGCGAAAAAATGGGAGATCCAGTGCTTGCCACTGTTGAACCACTGACCCCGGATTTTTCTCTGCAGAATGACGTGACAACTTCTAGCGCGGATGTGAAGTCGGATTTGACGCTGACGCGCGAGCCGGGCGCGAGCCTCGTAGTCGTGCGTGGGACGCTTCCAGCCAAAAGCGCGCCGCGCAAGCTGGTGCTGGCCATTGAAAACCCGGCGCAGCACGCAGCCTCGTTGCTGGCGTCGTTGTTGGCCGAGCGCGGCGTGAAGATCGATGGAAAAATCCGCGCGGTTCATGTTCCTGATACGGATCCTACGCCGCGGGAAGTTCTCGCGGAGCACATCTCCATTCCGCTCGGGGATTCCGTCAAGCTCATCAACAAGATCAGCCAGAATCTGCATGCGGAGATGCTGCTGCGAACCGTGGCGCGGCAAAGCGGCCTTTGGAGCACTCCGGAAGACTTGATGAAAGTTCCGCAAGAGTTTTATGCCGCTGCCGGCATCGCTCCGGACGACGTGATTCAGACGGATGGCTCGGGACTCTCGCGGCACGACCTGGTGACGCCGCGAGCCGTTGTGGCTTTGCTGAAGTACGCGCAGGGGCAATCGTGGTTTGCTCCGTACTATGATTCGCTGCCGGTGGCCGGCATCGACGGTTCGCTGCAGGACCGCATGAAAGGCACAATAGCTGCGGGAAAAATTCACGCGAAGACCGGATCAGTCCAGCATGTTAGGACGCTTTCCGGTTTCGCGGAATTACCGGATGGAAGGCGGCTGATTTTTTCGTTCTTGGGCAACAACCAGGGCGGGAAAAATCATGAAGCGGCTGAAGCGCTGGACGGGCTTTGTGTGGCGATGATCCAGGAATTCGACGACACGGCCGCGCCGGCCACGCTTCCGCCGGAGCACGTGAAGCCTTGATGAAAAATTGAACAAGCCGATGGGAAAGCAAAAGACCATCACCGTATTTGGAAGTTCGCGGCCCCGCCAAGGCGACGCGGATTACGAGGGAGCCCGCCTTCTGGGCCGCGCCTTGGCCGAAAAAGAATTTGCAGTTTGCAGCGGCGGCTACGGCGGCGTGATGGCCGCAGTTTCGCAAGGCGCGAAAGAAGCGGGCGGGAAAACGCTCGGCGTGACCGCGGCTTTTTTCAAAAAAGCGAAACTCAATTCCTGGATCGATATGGAAGTTCGAAAGAAAACGTGGCAAGCGCGGCTCTTTGAATTGATCCGGCGCGGCGATGGATTTGTGGCGTGCAAAGGCGGCACGGGGACTCTGGTCGAATTGGCGGTGGTCTGGGAGATGCTGAACAAATCGGTCATGCCGGCGAAGCCGTTTGTCGCTCTTGGCGAGTTTTGGCGGCCGATTCTTGAACGCGTTCGGGAAGTGGAAGCCGTGCACGGAGCGCGGTGGGGCGAAGCGAATGGCACATTGGTGCATGTGGCGGCGACCGCGGACGAAGCAGCTGAGTATTTGAAGCAAAGTCTAAGCGAAGTCTAAGGAAAGACTGAAGCAACAGTAAGATGTCCCGGACCGCACAAGAAGTACTGGAGTTCGACAAGCTGCGCGAATTGCTGCGGCTGCGGACGACGTGCGCTCCGGGGCGCAGGACAGTAGATGCGCTCGCGTTTGGAACGGATCGCGCGGCGCTCGAAGCGGCGTTTGCGCTCATTCGCGAAGCACGAGAATGGCTGCGCGGCGCGGGCGAATTTGGATTTGGCGGGCTAGCCGATCCGCAGGACTGGCTCGGCAAAATCGAAGGGCCCGGCGTGGTGCTCGAAGCGAAGGAATTTCTCGATGCGGCGTCGTTGCTCGATGCGGCCGCGTGGTTGCGCGGGCAATTCCGAGAAGACGCCGCGAAATTTCCTTTGTTGGCCGCGCGTGCCGCGTCGCTGGCGGACTTTCGTGAAGTGTTGGCGGCGATAAGGCGATGCGTGCTGCCAAACGGCGAAATGAACGACGATGCGTCTTCCGCTCTGCGGCGCATTCGCGCAAGCGTCACGCAGACGCGCGAATCCATACAGAAAACGCTGAAGCAAATCCTGCGTTCGCGTAACGCGGAGGCCGGACAAGACTATGTGACGCTGCGCAACGAGCGATTTGTGATTCCAGTGCGCGCGGAAAATCGCCGCAGCATTCCGGGAGTAATGCATGGAGCGAGCGGGACGGGTCAGACCGTTTTTTTGGAACCGTTTGAGACTGTCGAAGCAAACAATCAGCTCGTGCAGCTAGCCGAAGATGAAGCAGCGGAAATCATCAGAATCTTGCGCGAACTCACTGAGCGGCTACAGATGATTCGCGGACCGTTGCTCAACGCGGCGCAGGCCATCGCGGAGCTGGACGGCATTTTTGCGCGCGGGCGATTCGCGCGCGATTTTGACGCGGCGATGCCGGAGTTCTCTGAAAACGGGGAATTGCGCTTGGTCGCTGTGCGGCATCCCGTCCTCGAGGACAAGCTCCGCCGGGAAGATCGCGCGGTCGTGCCGATGACGCTGTCCCTTGGCGGCGCCGAAAAAGTTTTGATCATCAGCGGTCCGAACACGGGTGGCAAATCAGTCGCCCTGAAAACAACGGGGCTCGCGGCGCTGGCCGCGCAATCCGGAATCCCGGTAACCGCGCAGCGCGCCGTTCTTCCCATTTTTGACCGCGTGCTGGTGGATATAGGTGACGAGCAGTCGATTGCGGCTGATTTGTCCACTTTTTCCGCGCACATGCTGAATTTGAAAATCATGCTCGAACTGGCGACGCCGCGGTCGCTCGCGCTCGTCGACGAAATGGGGACGGGGACCGCGCCGGAAGAAGGCGCGGCATTGGCCGTCGCGTTGCTCGACGAATTTCGCGACAAAAATTGCATTGTTCTTGCAACGACGCACCACGACAGACTCAAGGCCTACGCTTCGAGGACGCCCGGGGTGTTAAACGCCGCGGTGGAATTCGACGACGTGAATCTGCGGCCGACGTACCGGCTGACGATCGGCGTGCCAGGCGGCTCAAGCGGAATCGCGATTGCTCAGCGTCTGGGCATCGCCAATTCCATCCTTGAGCGAGCGCGAGCCTTGCTAACGCCGGAATCGCGCGAAGCCGCGGACTTGATCGCGTATTTGCACCGCAGCCGCGACGAGCTGGACCGCATGCAACAACAGATGGCCGCCGAACGGCGCGCGCTTGAAGATGAACGCAAAAAACTGCGCACGGAGTGGGTCGAGCGCCAGCAAAAACGCATCAAGGAACTCGAAGCGCAGTTCGCGGCGATGCAGAAACGCTTCGATGAAAATGTGGCGCGCGTGATCGAAGCCGTGAAAGAACGCGAATTGCGCGCCTCGCTCGAGAAAGCCGCGAGGCGCAAGAGCCAAGAGATTCGCAGCGAAGCGCGCGAGGAACTAAACGCCGCGGTCGTGCAAACCATTTCGGAGTCGCAAACGGATCTCGGCATGGCGACGAGCACCGCACAGCCTGTGAACGCGGCGAGTCTGCAAGCCGGCGCACGCATCCGCGTCCGCGGCTTCAGCAAGTCGGTCATCTTTCGCCGATTGGACGGCTCGTCGGCGGAGATTGAAGCTGGTCCTCTGCGCATGAAAGTCGCCATCGACGAAATCAGTGGCATCGAACACGGCGGCACTGGAGAGGCAAAGCGGGCGGGGCCAGCCTCGCCCCTACAGCCGTCCGGACGCGGAAGCATTACCGTCACAGCGCAACCCCGCGAAGGCACGAGTTCCGATGAGATCAACGTGATCGGTCTGACGGTCGAAGAAGCAACCGAGCGCGTCGACAAGTATCTCGACGAAGCCGCGCTCGCCCATCAAACGCGCGTGCGCATCATTCACGGCCATGGAACGGGCGCGCTTCGCAAGGGTCTCGCGACCTTTCTTTCTAAGCATCCACTCGTTCAGCATCACGCTCCCGAAGCTGACGACCGAGGCGGCAAAGCCATCACCGTTGTAGAATTGCGTTCGTAGAGACAAATGGCTGAAGCGGGATCATTCGCGGAGCGCGTCAAGCAGCAGGCCGACATCGTTCGCGTGGTGGGCGAATACGTGCGCCTGAAAAAGACGGGCAAGGATTATTCGGGGCTTTGTCCGTTTCATCAGGAAAAAACTCCTTCATTTACCGTGTCGCCGCTCAAGCAGATTTTTTATTGTTTCGGATGCGGCAAGGGCGGCGACGTTTTCAGCTTTGTGATGGACATGGAAAAGTCCGCGTTTCCCGAAGCGGTGCGCACTGTGGCCGAGAAGTGCGGAATCGCGATTCCGCGGCCTCGGGAGCGGTCGCCCGAAGAGCGGCAGGAAAATCAGCAGCGTTCGGCGCTCGTCGAGATGCACCGCGAGGCGCAGACTTTCTTCACCAAACAGATTGCCGGAACCCTCGAGGGGAAAGCGGCGCGCGCTTATCTCGAGGACCGCGGGCTGGATAACAAGGCGATCGACCGCTTCGGAATTGGTTACGCGCCGAGCGATGGCGATGCCCTCTTGCGTTTCCTCAAGCAAAAATATCCAGAGAAATTGCTCGTGGAATCCGGACTGATTTCGCGTGGCGAGCAGGGCGGACGGTTGTTCGACCGATTTCGCCGGCGCATCATGTTTCCGATCGCGAACGACTCCGGGAAAATCGTGGCCTTTGGCGGACGCGCGCTGGGCGACGACCAACCGAAGTACATGAACTCGCCGGAAACGCCGATCTACTCGAAGAGCAACGTGCTCTATCACATGGACCGCGCGAAAGAAGCGCTGCGGCGGTCGGATTTTGCCGTGCTGGTCGAAGGTTACATGGATGCCATCGCCGTGGCGCGCGCAGGCATCAGCAACGTGGTGGCGAGCTGCGGCACGAGCCTCGCGGAGCCGCAAATCAAATTGCTGAGCCGGTTCACGAAGCGCGTGATCGTCAACTACGACCCCGATAACGCCGGGCAAGCGGCAACGGAGCGGTCCGTGTCGCTGCTGCTCGAGCAGGATTTCGAGGTGCGCGTGTTGGGGCTCCCTCCCGTAGGTGATAAGAAAGCCGATCCGGATTTGTTCATTCGCGAGCGCGGCGTCGAGGAATACACCAAGCTGCTGAAAGACTCGCCTCCCTATGTGGACTATTTGATCGCGCGCGCGCGCAAGATGGATTTGACCACTGGAGAAGGGAAGCGCCGCGCCGTGAACTTTCTCCTCCCGTATGTTCAAAAAATTCCCAATCCCATTCTTCGGTCAGAGTGGGCCACTCGGATCGCGCAGCAGCTTCGGCTGGACGAGCCGGTTTTGCGCGCGGCTCTGAGCAAAGCGGCCTCCCAACGTCACAGCGAACTCAAGATTCAGCCGGAACTGGTAGGCCGCTCGGCCAAGCCCGTCGAGCGCCGGCTGATTCGCATGCTGGCGGAGGCCGAAGGATTTCGCCGCGAGCTCGCGCAACAGCTTCAGGCCGCTCAGCTTCATCACGGGCTCGAAACAGAGAAGGTTTTCACCGCGTTGATCGCCGCGAGCTTGGCCGATGAGCCGATGCAAGCCACGGAAGTTGCTGCCCAACTCGAAGAACGAGACCGGCGCATTCTCTTCGAGATCCTCTTCGAGGAAGCCAGCGATCCCACCTGGGAAGAGGCCGCCAGTTGCGTCGAGGCCTTGCAGCACCGCCAAGCCGAGCGCGAACTGGCGGATGTGCAGCGCAGCATCGAGGCCAACCCGCCCATTTCGGAGATGCGCGGCCTACTGGAGAAAAAACAGGATCTAATGAGGCGCCTGGCCGCGGCCCGTTGAACTGCATGCGTTGATCCTTCCGCAGTCGCATGTCTGCCGCTTGGCACTCCGGGCTTGCACGCACAGACTGAAGTCTGTGCGACCCGAAATCGCCGGGATGCATCGCAGGGCGTATTGGGAGCAGAGCAAGGAGAACACGATGTTTCGTGCCCCTGCCGAGATAGTTGGCGATTCGCAAGTTATGTGACCAGGGCGAGGGCAGCGGTCTTGCGCCGTCCGGGTTTGCACGCGAACGAAACAAAAAATGAAGGCGGCGCCAAGATAGGAAGATCCAATCGCCGCGATACTCGGAAGAATCGAGTGCGAACGCTCATTCAGGTAGCCGACAAGATACGGACCGATGAAAGCGCCCGCCTGAGACACCGAGCTAATCAAGCCGAGTGCTGCAGCACCCCCGGCGCCGCTAAGAATTGCTGTCGGCATGGCCCATATTCCTGGAACGCTGGCCAAATTGAATGAGATGGCGAGTGTGAAGAAAAGAAAAGCCAAAGTGAGGCGAGAGTGAGCAGGCACAGCCGACAAGTAGACAAACCCCGCGCAAGCTACTGGGATTACGGTATGCCATTTTCGCTCACCGGCTCGGTCGGAGTGCCAAGCATTGGCTAGAAGTACGATCACTCCGGGGATCGCCGGGATCATTAAAAGCTTGCTGACGGAAGCAGGGGGAAGCCCCGACAAGCGCTTGAGGAAGGTGGGCAGCCAGAACGAACTGGCTACGCCGGCAAGTTGAAAAAAGAAATAGCCCGCCATTATCAAGAGGATGCGGCTGTCATGGCAGGCCTCCCAGAAAGTGAAATTGCGATTCTTTTTCTGGGCTGCGCGCTCGGCGGCCATCTCCGAGGCGATCCAATCCCTCTCGGACACGGTCAGCCACTCCGCTTGTGAGGGATGGTCGGTAAGAAAGAAAAGTGTAACGAATCCAATGAGGATTGCGGGAACCCCCTCCATGATGAAAAGCCAGCGCCAGCCAGAAAGGTTTAGCCAGTTAATTCCGAGTAGCCAGCTTGCAGCGGATGAGCCAACGAACATGCCGGCGGGAATGGCGGCGTAAAAAACTGCGATGGCCCTGGCGCGGTCTTCGAGGCGAAACCAGCGCGCAATGTAGATCATGACTCCGGGGTAGAAACTGGCTTCGGCGGCGCCCAGGAGGAGCCGCGCAGCGTAAAACTGCGAGGCGCTGTGAATAAAGGCGGTGAAAGTGGTGACCAACCCCCAGGTAATCATGATCCGCGCAATCCATTTGCGTGCGCTCCAACGCTCAACAAGTATGGCCCCCGGGATTTCGAAAAGAACGTAGGTCAGGAAGAACACGCCGGCGCCGAGCCCGTAGACCCTATCGGAGAAGTGGAGATCCGCACTCATACGAAGCGCTGCGAAGGAAACGTTGACGCGGTCGACGTAATTTAAGAGATAGAGAAGAAATAAAAAAGGAAGCAAGCGGATCGCGATACGGCGGCGGGCAGAGAGCATTAGTGGCGACCAATCCCGTCAGCTTGTAAAGCGCAAGAAATCAATCGGATCTCGAACACTTGCCGTTTGCCGTGGGAGCCAAGACCGGCTACGAGTGAGTGAGAATTTAACTGGCACGCCGCGAAGTGTCCAGGGGAATCTGGAAGACCCTCGGCCGCGCTCCCCAACCGGCGCGAAAGTGGCGTTATTCTTCCACAGATTTCCACTGATTAAAGTGTTGACGCAGGCGGAGTTAAGCGTGTAGCGTAATAGGGTTTGGCGAGTAACGGATTGGCGCCTAACTGCATCTATATAGATGTACTTAGAGTCAGGGCGACGTACTCTGAGAGCGGGAAGCGGGCGAAGTACGGGTCGAGCGGCGGGCGGGCATCGCGGCACAGCGCAGAGGATTTCACAAAAAGACGAGCGATCTGGTGGGGAGATTCCCCATGGTTCTTTTCGGTGACCGCAGAGGAGTTTACTGCGCAAGCGTGGCATACTGCCCGCGCTTTTGCAACGGGTTTCGGCGGCGCCTGACGGAGAGGGTACGCCCGACATTGCGAGAAATTTCGGCCGGCTCTGACCGGCAGTACTTGGGATTGCGCATAAGAGTTTGGAGGAATTCGTGGCAGCAGTAGGTCTTGAAGAAAAATATGATGCGGTAAAGCAGCTCATTGCCGTGGGCAAAGAGCGCGGATACCTGCTTTACGACGAAGTGAACGATTCGCTTCCCGCGGAAGTGCACTCCTCAGAGGAGATCGACGACCTTCTCACTACGTTTGAGCGGAATGGGATCGAGATTTACGAGGACCAAGCGTCGGCAAAAGCGGCGCGAGCGGTAGAAGTGTCGGTCGAAGCCGGCGACCGAGATGCCATTGTCAAGGACGACGCTCATTCGGACGAAGGCGGCAGCGATCTGGATTTGACGCCGGGATCTCTCGAAAAGACAAACGACCCCGTTCGCATGTACTTGCGAGAGATGGGCACGGTGCCGTTGCTGACGCGCGAGGGCGAAGTGACCATCGCGAAGCGCATCGAGCGCGGGCAGCTGGTGGTGATGAAGTCGATCACGCGCTCGCCGATCGTGATTAAAGAATTGATCGCGGTGGGCGAGGATTTGCGCAAGGGCGCGCGATCCATCAAAGAGATCGTGCAGTTCGACGACGAAGAGCTCACCGAAGAAAAAATCGCCAACAAGACGAAGCAGACGCTTAAATATATCGACAAGATCGCGAAACTTTATGATCTGGCCCTGAAGCAGGCCGAAAAGCTCGATAACACAGCTAAGGCGAAGAAAAGGGCTTACATCAAGGCGAAGTGGGCCGTGGCGCGGACGCGTGTCGAGATTTCGCTGGAAATTCGCGGGATTGATTTCAATCCGTTCGAGAAAAAGCGGCTGATCGACAAGATGCGCGGCACGGTCGAGCGGCTGCAATCGCTCGAGCGCGAGGCCGGGCGGCTGGAGCGCCGCGTGGACGCCGCCAAAGGCGACGTGGCCGCGGAAGCGCGCAAGGAATTGCGCACGCGCCGAACCGAGCTGAAGGATATCGAAGATGCCAGCGAGGTTGGGCTCACCGAACTGAAGCGTACGCTGACGTTCATTCACCGCGGCGAAGCGGAAGCCGAGCAGGCCAAGAAAGAATTGATCGAAGCCAACCTTCGTTTGGTGGTTTCGATCGCGAAAAAATATACCAACCGCGGCCTGCAATTTCTTGACCTGATTCAGGAAGGCAACATCGGCTTGATGAAGGCCGTGGACAAATTCGAATGGCGCCGCGGCTATAAATTTTCGACGTACGCGACGTGGTGGATCCGGCAGGCGATTACGCGCGCGATTGCGGACCAGGCGCGCACCATCCGCATTCCCGTACACATGATCGAGACGATCAACAAACTGGTGCGCACGAGCCGCCAGTTGGTGCAGGAACTGGGACGCGAGCCGACCAGCGAAGAAATCGCCAAGCGCATGGACATTCCCGTCTCCAAAGTGCGCAAGATTTTGAAGATTGCGCAGGAGCCGATTTCGCTCGAGACACCGATAGGCGAAGAAGAAGATTCTCATCTCGGCGATTTCATCGAGGACAAAGCCGTTGTTTCGCCGTCCGACGCGGTCATCAACCTGAATTTGAAGGAACAGACGTCTTCGGTGTTGAAGACGCTTACGCCCCGCGAGGAAAAAGTCATCAAGATGCGGTTTGGCCTCGACGACGGAAGCGAGCACACGCTCGAGGAAGTAGGGCAGTCGTTTGCCGTGACGCGCGAACGCATCCGGCAGATTGAAGCCAAAGCGCTGCGCAAGCTGCGCCATCCCTCGCGCTCGCGAAAGTTGCGCGCGTTTTTGGAAGGTCCTTCGCGGGATTATTTATAGAAAGCGCGGAAATCCAAAAATCGAGATTTGAATCTTGCGGAACGCCCCGATCAATCGGGGCGTTTTCATTTTGACGTGAAAGTGTCGGGCGGGACGCGGGTGAAGCGGCTGAGGACGCGGATCGAAGACGAGATGGCGAAGATAGCGAAACCTGCCAGGACGCAAGTTAGAACCAGAGAACCCAAGGGTCCAGGTGGATGCAGATTCTGGCCGATGGCGTAGTTGACGGCGGCCGTGGCGACCAGGAGGACGGCACAGCCGAACCAAGCGAAATTACGGTTCAGAAAAGCCAGCGTCTCCGCGCGGCGCTCCGGCGCGAGCCAATATTTTTTATTGGGGAGATTGATCATGGCCGTGGGCATTTTGGAGAAGATAGCGGGAATTCCGAAGGTCAGGAACGCGGCAATGGCAACAGCTCCAGCGAAGAATTCGAAAAAAAGGGACTTCGGCTGCCAGCCGTTGGCGACCCCACGCTCGTTGAAATGGGAAGCGACAACGTCGGGCAGCTGAGCGTAAGTCGACCAAAAGTAAACCGATGCAAGTACGGCCAGCAGGACAAACAACATTTTGGGCAGTCGCGAATCCAAGTGTATGTCTCCGGCTTTGGTGGCCCTTGATCCAGCGTAACCGAAGAAATGCGGCGTGGCGAGCAAATCGGGATGGAAATTTCGAATGAGTAAGCGCGAAGCCGCGAGACCCGCCGAGCTGTGGCGCGCTTTCGAAGGGTTTCAAGATGAGTCGTGGAGAAGCAGACGCTGAGGAGCTCGATTCAAGCTTTCCGCAGTCCTCACGCAGATGACGCGATGGCTTCCGAAGTTTGGCGCATGAGCTGGCGGGCTCGCGAGGCGGAAAGAGTGGCGCCGGTATAAAGGAGCGCAAGAAGAGCATACCCCGCGATGATGCCGGCGTCTTGGGCTACGATGCCCAGGGAAAAACTCATCGAGAGTTGAACGCACGTGGTGAAAATCGCCATAGCGGATTGCGTGCGACCCATGAAGTGGCGCGGGACGATAGACATCAGCGAAGATTGAGCAACGATGCCGCCAAGCGCGCGACAAAATCCAAAAATAACTTGCAAGGAGGCGGCGCCAAGCACGAACGCAACAAAAGGAGTCGCCACATGCCCCAAAGCAAGGCACGCGCACGCCGCAACATAAAGAGGCATGCGAAGCTTGTCGCGGAGCTGGCTGGCAATAAGCCCTCCCGTAATGGCCCCGATAGCCCAGCCGGCTTCGAGAAAACCGAGACCGCGTGCACCCGCGTGAAGGACATCATTCACAAGAGCCACGAGCACGACGTTGGCGCTCACCACGCCCGCCATCATGATCGAGTGCGTAACACCGAGCGAACGAACCAGCGGCTGCTGCTTCAAATAGGCGAAACCCTCCTTCATATCGGCGTAAACCGCGAGAGATAGTCCCGCTTCGGCGACTTCGGGATTTTCGCCGGTTTCGAGAGCCTCGGCAGTAGCTTCCGTCGCCTCGGAATACTGGCGCGGATATTTCAAATGCTCTCGCGGACTTACGTACCCGCTTCGCACGCGATACAGGCAAAAGGCGGAGACGAAGTAAGTGAGGCCGTCGACACAGAGAATACCGGCAATCCCAGTGCGGTCGTAAAAAAAGCCGACAAGCGAACCGGCAATGAGCATGCCGCTTTGCACGCCGACGAGAACGGCGGCGTTGGCGCCGGTGAACTGGCTCGGTGGAATGACTTCCTGCACGAGAGCGTTGACGGTCGCCCAGTACATCGCCGAGCCCGTGCCGGTAATCAGCGTCATGGCATACAGATGCCATAGGTGGAGATGGCCGCTCCAAGCGATGTAGGAAGTAAGCAGAACAAAGAAGCCGCGAGCCAGGTCAAGCGAAAGGCCCAAGTAGCGGCGGTCAAAGCGGTCGATGAGCACGCCGCCGAGAAACGGGATGAAAAGTCCGGGTAGCGTGACGACGATAACTTGCAGGCTGACTTTTACGGTCGAGTGCGTCGCGGCCATGATGTACCAGCTCACGCCGACGAAGTTCATGCCGCTGCCAAAGAGCGACACGAACATCGCCACAAAAAAATAGCGGAAGCCGCGCTGCGACCAGATCAGCTTCCAGTCGACCGGAGTTGTTGCAGGCGTTGCCATGCGGCTTTTTAGCTTACTATCGCAATCCCACCGGCAGGCGCTTCTCCCTGTTGCCCTGTGCCCAAGACACACAAACGGAGATTCGCGTTTAGAGTTCTGAAATTCGGCACTAAGATGGCTGCGTGACACCTGTTCTGGATGTGCACGAATTGACTGTGGAGTTGCCTACGCCTGCCGGTTGGATACGGCCGGTGAATGAGGTGTCATTGCAAATTGGCGCGGGCGAATCGCTTGGGCTCGTCGGCGAATCGGGCAGCGGCAAGACCATGCTCTCCCTGGCGCTGATGGGGTTGCTGCCTCCGGGCGCGCGCGTCACGGGTGAAGCGTCTCTGACGGTGGATGGAACTCCCAAGAATTTGACAGTGCAAAGCGAGCGGGAATGGCGCGACGTTCGCGGCGGCGAAATTGCCATGGTGTTTCAGGAGCCGATGACCTCGCTCAATCCAGTGATGCGTGTCGGCAAACAAATCGAAGAAGCGATTCGCGCGCATCAGCCCCAATTGGCAGGCAGTGCAGTGAGACACAAAGTACTCGAATCTCTGAGGCTCGCGGCCGTACTCGAACCCGATGCGCGTGCGGAACAGTTTCCGCACCAGCTTTCCGGAGGTTTGCGGCAGCGGGCGATGATTGCGATGGCCTTGGCGGCGGGTCCGCGGCTCTTGATTGCGGACGAGCCCACGACGGCGCTCGACGTGACGGTGCAAAAGCAAATTCTGGATTTGCTCGACCGGCTGCGGCGCGAGCTAAAACTTGGCTTGCTGTTTATTACGCACGATCTTGGCGTCGTCGCGCAGGTGGCGGATCGTGTCGCGGTAATGTACGCGGGCCGCATTATCGAGGCGGGACCGGCGCGCGAAGTGCTGGCCGCGCCGCGTCATCCATATACACAAGGGTTGCTGAACGCCTCGCCGACAATCGAGCGCGGCAAGTTGTTGCCGATTCCCGGTTCCGTCCCACAGTTGACGGCGCTGCCGCCAGGTTGTGCCTTTGAGCCGCGTTGCTCGCTGCGGCGCGCGGAATGCACGGAGGCCGTGCCCGATCTTCGCGCCGCTGACGCAGGCCACACGGCGCGCTGCGTCCTTGTGTGATGACTGCGATGCCGAGCCAGCAACCTGCCTCCGTGAACGTAAGCTCAGGCGACGTCCTGCTTCAGGCGCGCGAGCTAAGAAAATCCTATCGCCGGGGAGGCGGCGCGTTTTCGAGCGAAACGGAAGGGCCGCGTTTCACGGCGGTCGATGACGTTAGCCTGGAAGTGCGGCCTGGCGAAACGTTTGCCGTGGTCGGCGAAAGCGGCTGCGGAAAGACGACGCTCGCGCGTATCCTGCTTCGTCTCATTGAGCCCGACTCGGGCGAGCTTCGCTTTGAAGGAAGAAATCTCCTCGATCTGCGCGGCACAGAACTTCGTGCCGAGCGGCGGCAAATGCAAATGGTTTTTCAGGATCCATTTGCTTCTCTCGACCCAAGAATGCGCGTTGGAGAAATTGTCGGCGAGCCGCTGACGATTCATCATCCGGAATTGAGCAAAAAGGAGAAACAAGAGCGCACCGCGGCGATGCTTCAACGCGTTGGCCTTGGGGCGGATGCATTGAAGCGCTACCCCCACGAATTTTCGGGCGGGCAGCGCCAGAGGATCGGCATTGCGCGAGCCTTGATTCTTCGGCCAAAGCTGGTGGTGGCCGACGAGCCCGTTTCCGCGCTGGATGTTTCTGTTGGTGCGCAAGTTTTGCTGCTGCTTCAGGAACTCCAAAGCGAATTCGGCCTAACCTATGTTTTCATTTCCCACAGTCTGCCCGTTGTGGCACAGATCGCCACGCGCATTGCCGTGATGCGCGCGGGCAAGTTTGTGGAGGTCGGCGCCGCGGAGCAGGTCCTTCATCAGCCAAGCCATGCGTACACGCGCGAGCTGCTGGCCGCCGTCCCGTCATTGCCCGCTCATTAAATCGCCGGGCGGTCCCGAGGCCGAAGACCGGCCCTATCCGGGCAAGTCTAGCTCTCTTATCTCTGGTTCTCACAACTTCCTGACAACGCCGGCCCGATTGGGCTAGAATCCGCCCATTGAAATTTTTGGTCTGTTCCCGGCGTAGTGGGTTAGCAGAGACCGTTTAGCAACCTCGTGGTGGAGGATTTTCCAATGGCAACGACAACCGCCGTTCCCCCGGCAGCTCCAGAGCCGCAGCCCCAGATGAGCGCAGTCAGCCGAATCTTCGGCGTCTTCTTTTCGCCGCAGAAGACGTTTGAAGATATTGTCAGAAAACCGGGATGGGTCCTCCCCATTGTCGTGCTGACCATCCTGAGCCTCGGGGTAAGTTTCGCGCTAATCCACCGCGTCAACTGGAGAGACTACATCGGCCAACAGATTGAGAAGAGCCCCCAGGCAGCACAGTTAACGCCCGATCAGAAGGCGCAGCGTGTCGAGATGGGGGTCAAGTTCACCGTGCCGTTCACCTACGCGATTGGCGTGTTCGGTCCCATCGTTTTCGCCCTTATTTTTGCGCTTGTCTTTTGGGGTGCATATTCGCTATTTGGCGGGGCAAGCACCAATTTTTCGA
>Ga0335073_10008571_pt1 | contig 14346 bp, 12 predicted proteins | sample Lox_Sample_22_FD_207093 | JGI IMG/M metagenome (GOLD analysis project Ga0335073, IMG submission 207093) | Soil microbial communities from Loxahatchee National Wildlife Refuge, Florida, United States - Lox_Sample_2.2 | ecosystem: Environmental > Terrestrial > Soil > Wetlands | place: USA... | reverse complement strand
GGGCCCGTCGCCGACCTGCACCAGCGTGTGCACGGTCGGCGCCGCGGCCCGGGCCTGCGCCACCGGCGGGCCGAGCGAGGCGTGGAAGATGACCGCGGCCACCTGCGCGTCGGTGAAAAGGTGCGCAATCTCATCGGCGCGATACCGGTAGTTGACGTTGACCGGGACGGCCCGCAGCTTGAGCACGCCGAACACGCTCTCCAGGTACTCGATGCCGTTGTACAGGGCGATCGCCACCCGGGACTCGGCGCCGATCCCGCGCCCGGCCAGGAAGGCCGCGAGCCGCGCCGCCCGCTCGTCCAGCTCAGCCCAGGTCCGGCCGCGGTCCCCGTGGGTGACCGCGGTCCGGCCGGCCCGGACGTCCGCCACGGTCTCCAGCACCGTCGCGAAGTTCTCCCTCACGGCCACCACCCTGGCGCGTCCCCGGCCGGCGGCGCAACCGGCCGGCGGCGGCTACCCGGCCGGGCTCAGTCCTCCAGCCGCGTTTCGTCGCCGGCCACGTGCAGCGACATCGCAACGCGGGCAGCGATGATGTAAGGGCGGTCGCGCAGGGCGTTGGACAGCACTAGGTCGTAGTGGTTCTGCAGCAGCCTGTAGGCCGCCCGGTCGGGCACCGCCACCGGAATCAGCACCACGATCTGTTCCTGGCGCCGCGCGTGAAGCTCGTCGAGAAACGCGAGGATCGGATCGGCAATGGAAGAGTACTCGGTCCGGAGCACCTTCAGGGGCGGCCCGGGATCCCAGCGGGCCCACTGCTCCTGGATGTCGCGGGCCGGGTCGCCGTCCTGACCCGGGGCGTCGATCGCCACGGTGACCGCGATGACGTCATCGCTCAGGGAAAGCGCCTCGGAGATGGCGCGCTGGGCCGGCCGGGACACATCGACCACCGGCACCACCACCACTGACGGCAGAGGCCGGGGCTTGCCGGGGATGGCGCCCAGGCCCAGGGCCCGGCCAGCCCGCTCGTAATAGCGGTGGATCCGGCTGAACAAGAGCATGAACGCCGGCACGGCGATGACGACCACCCAGGCGCCCGCGGTGAACTTGGTGCCCAGGAAGATAATGGTGGCCACGGCCGTGATGACGGCGCCGGTGCCGTTGATGACCGCCCGGTGCAGCCAGTGTGGCGGACGGGTCCGCCGCCAGTGCACCACCAGCCCGGTCTGGGACAGCGTGAAACCGGTGAACACGCCGATCGCGAACAGCGGGATCAGCCGCTGCGTATCGCCGTCCACCGCGATCATTAGCACGCCGGACAGGACGGCCAGGCTCCAGATGCCGGAGGCGAACACCTGCCGGTCGTCGCGCACGGCGTAAAGGTGCGGTAGATAGTTGTCCCCGGCCAGCAGGCCGGCCAGGACCGGAAGCCCGCCGAACGAGGTGTTGGCGGCCAGCGCGAGCACCACAGTGATCGTCAGCGACATCCCGTAGAACGCCCAGCCCCGGCCGATGGCCACGCTGATGATCTGGCTCAGCACGGTCTGGCCGGACCGGGGCCCGATGTGCCAGCGGTCGGCCAGCACGGCCAGCCCGAGCAGCATCAGGCCCAGGATGGAGCCGAGCAGGACCTCGGTCTGCCTGGCCCGGCGCTGACGGGGCTTCTTGAACAGCGGCACGCCGTTGGCGATCGCCTCCACCCCGGTCAGCGCGCTGCAGCCGGCCGAGAATGCCTTCAGCACCAGCAGCACGCTCACCGCCTCCAGCGCCCGCGTGGGCATCAGCGAGACGCCGGGCAAGGACGCGTGCCGGGCCAGGGGGTGGATGAGCCCGATGGCGATGACGGCCAGCAGCCCGACGATGAACACCATCGTGGGCAGCAGGAACGCGCGCGCCGCCGAGCCCAGCCCACGCAGGTTGAGCAGCGTGATCAGGGCGAGGATGCCCAGGCAGATGGGCACCGTGGCCGAGGACAGGCTCGGGTAGGCGGAGGTCAGCGAGGCGACCCCGGCCGCGATCGAGACCGCCACCGTGAGGGTGTAGTCGACGATCAGCGCGGCGCCCGCCAGCTGGCTGGCACGGGCCCCGAGGTTGCCCCGCGAGACAGCGTACGCGCCCCCGCCGCCGGGGTAGGCGTCGATCACCTGCCGGTAGGAGAAGACCAGGATGGCCAGCAGGACCACGATCGCGACCGTGATCGGCAGCACCAGGTGCAGCGCGCCCGCGCCCGCGATGGCGAGAACGACGATGATCGCTTCGGGCCCGTAGGCGACCGAGGTCAGCGCGTCCAGGGAGAGGGCGGGCAGTCCCTCCACCGAGCTGATCTGTTCCCGGGACACCTCTCGCGCCCGCAGCGGCGGCCCGACCAGCAGCTGCCAAAGCCCGGCCGCGGCCCCGCGCCCCCCAGACCCCATCACTCACCCCGGCCCCGTGCGGCTCCGCCCCCGTGGCGGAGCCGCCTGGCTGGTGATACCCGGGCCCTCGCGACGTAACGCGGCCGGGCGGACGCCGGCGCCGGCCGGGCCGGGTCAGCTGCCCGGATACGTTCCGAAGCTCCAGCTCACCGACCACGGGTCCACGACCGTGAAGGTCCGGTTGCCGTAGTCGGTGTCCTGGATCTCCCGGGAGATCTCCAGGCCGGCCGCCCTGGCCCGCTGGTAGAGGGCGTCCGGATCCGGGGTGACGACGTATAGCCAGCTTGACGCCGGGCGGTCGGCGTCGCTGATGATGATGCCGCCGCTGCCGTGCGGCCAGCGCAGCTCGATCTCGGCGTAGCGGCCCGGCTGGTCGCCGGGGATCAACGCGGTCGGCTCGAAGCCGAAGGTCGCGACGAGGAAGTCGATCGCCGCCTGCGGGTCGGGATACGGGACGGTGGGCCAGACGGTCGGCGGCCGGTCGGCCGAGCTCGGCGCGACGGCGGCGGTGACGGCAGGATCAGTTCTGTTCATCTCCCCAGCCTGGGCCGCGGCCCGTGCTCCGGTCTTGGATAAATGGGAGCTCCTCGGACACCCACTCGCCTGGCGTGCAGCCGCCGAGCCGCTTCCATTCGGCGTTCATATGGGCCTGGTCGAAGTAACCGCACATCGCCGCGGCCTGCGCCAGGCTGGTCGCGCGGCCGGCCCGGAGGCAGGCCCGGGCCCGGGCGAAGCGAAGCACCCGGGCCGCCGTCTTGGGCGTCAGGCCGAGCTCGGCCCGCACGAGCTCACCGAGATGGCGGGGGCTCAGCCCGATCTGAGCCGCGATGCTCGTCACCGGCGCGCGGCCTCCCGAGCTGGTCAGCGCGCGCCAGAACGCGTCGATCACGGCCGGGCACCCGGCGTCGGCCGTCCACCCGGTCAGGACGGCGTCGAGAACCCGGGCCCGATCCTCCGGCCCCCGGGCCGCGGCGAGCGGTTCGGTCAGCTCGCCCTCCCGCCGCCGACCCACGACCTGTTCGAGCGGCCACACGCCGTGTACGAGCTCACCCGCCGGCCGCCCCAGCAGCGCCCGGCAACCGCGTGGGGTCAGCTCCACCTGCACGCCGCGCTGGGTGCCGTCGTGGCAGATGTCGAACGGGGCGGACCGCAGGCCGGCGACGCTGGCGGCCGTCGCCAGGTCGGCGTGGCCGGCGCGGCGGATGACCAGCGGCGCGCCGAAGCTGATCACCATCGTGAGGCCGGCATCGGGCAGGCCGCGGTGCCGGCCCGGCGGCCAGCCGGCCATGTCGAAATCGGCGTAGCCCGTCACGAACGGGCGCAACCGCATACCCGGTCTCACCACTCAAGTTAACTACGAATAACTACGAACGTTGCGCAACGGCCGCTCGCAGCGGCGGACATGGATCATCAAGGCGGGCGAGCGTAGCATGGCGGCTACGCAGAGCGGAGCCGAGTGAGGAGCCCGCGATGGGACGGCGATCGCCTCGGCGGACCGTGGTGTGGAGCCTGTCCGCCGGTTCATCGGCCAGGTACCGCACCGCGAGATTCGCGCGGCCCGGACGCGCCCGGCGAATCCGCCGCTGTGTCCGCATCGGCGCGCTGCTCACCGTCATCGGCCTGGTGCGCCTGGCCCACGCCGCCCGGCTGCGCTGGCGGCCCCTGCTCGCCGGAGCGGTGCTCACGGCGGCCGGCGTCATCCTGCGCAGCGGTCCGGGCAGCCTGGTCTTCCTGCCCGGGATCTTGCTCCTGCTGAACCTCCCGCTCATGGACGTCAGAACGGACACGGGCCGCAGGCGGCTCTCTGAACTGCGGCGCGAGCTGGCCGGGCCCGCGACCGCGGCGCAGCGGTTCGATCTTGAAGCGACCCTCGACCGGTACCCGGACGCGGTCACGCACGAGCTGAGGGACATCCTCGCCCGGCAGGCCCTGGCCCCCGCCCACGGTGCCCACAGCAACGGCATTCCTGGCGCCCGAAGCTACTGACCGGTTCGGCAGGGTGGGCGGGCGGCGCGCGGACCGTTATCCTGCCCGTGCCGGGTTCTTGACCGACACGGAGGGCCCCATGCCGGAGCAGTCGCCGCAGCGGGTGGTGGTGGTCGGCGCCGGGTTCGGCGGGCTCGGCATGGCCGCGGCGCTCCAGCGGGCCGGCCTGGAGGACTTCCTGGTCCTGGACCGGGCCGACGACCTCGGCGGGACCTGGCGCGACAACACCTACCCCGGGCTGGCCTGCGACGTGCCGTCGCACCTGTACTCGTTCTCGTTCCGGCCCGGCCGCTGGAGCCGCCGCTTCCCGCCGCGCGAGGAGATCCTGGCCTACATGCACACGCTGGTCGACGAGCGCGGGCTGCGCCGCCACCTGCGGCTGGGCACCGGCGTCACCGCCGCCGAGTTCGACGAGCGCCGCGCCCTGTGGAACCTCACCCTGACCGGAGGCGACACCCTCCAGGCCCGCGCCGTGGTCAGCGCCGTCGGGCAGCTCAACCGGCCCAGGCTCCCCGACATTGCGGGCCGCGACGACTTCGCGGGCCCGTCCTGGCATTCGGCGCGCTGGGACCACGGCGTCGACCTGGCCGGCCGCCGGGTGGCGGTCATCGGCACCGGGGCCAGCGCGATCCAGTTCGTGCCCGAGGTGGCCAAGACCGCCGCCCACGTTGACGTGTACCAGCGCACCGCGCCGTACATACTGCCCAAGTCCGACCGGCCCTACCGCGAGGCCGAGCAGCGCATGTACGAGCGGCTCCCCGTGGTGCGCAAGGCCGACCGGCTGCGCATCTTCCTCTACGGCGAGCTGCTCACCACCGGCTTCGTGGTGTCGCCGAAGTTCCTGGCCGGGCCGATGCAGATGTGGCGGCGCCAGCTCCGGACGCAGATCAGTGACCCCGCGCTGCGCGAGAAGTGCGTGCCCGACTACGTGATGGGCTGCAAGCGGGTGCTGTTCTCCAACGACTGGTATCCCGCGCTGGCCCGCCCGGACGTCGACCTGGTCACCGACCCGATCGAGCGCATCGCGGCCGACGGGGTGATCACGGCGGGCGGCGCGCTCCGCCCGGCGGACGTGATCATCTACGGCACCGGGTTCCAGACACTCGACTTCCTGGCCCCGATGTCGGTAACCGGCCGGGGCGGACGGCGGCTGGACGAGGCCTGGCGCGCGGGGGCCCAGGCCTACCTCGGGATCACCGTCTCGGGGTTCCCGAACTTCTTCATGCTCTACGGGCCGAACACCAACCTCGGCGGCAATTCGATCATCTACATGCTCGAGGGCCAGATCGGCTACGTGGCCGGCGCCCTGCGCGCGCTGGCCAGGGAGCGCCTCGACTGGCTGGATGTGCGGCCGGACGTGCAGGATTCGTTCAATTCCTGGGTGACGGCGGCCAGCCGCACCTCGGTGTGGGAGAGCGGCTGCCACAGCTGGTACACCACCGCCTCGGGACGCAACACCAACAACTGGCCCGACCACACGTTCCTGTACCGCTACCGGGTCCGCCGCTTCGACCTCGGCCGCTACCGCGTCATGCCCCGGCGAACGGAGCGCGCGGCCCGGCCGGTGAACCGGTGAGCCGGGTCAGGACACGCGGCGGGCCGCGGGTTCCGGCCATGGTCATGCGGGCCGGGGCGCGGCAGATCGGCCGCCGGGTCCTCGACCCCGCCCTGCCCTGGGATGTGCAGCGCCGCCGCCTGGAGCGGCTCAGCGGTTCCTCGCCGCTGCCCCCCGGCACGACGGTCGCCGAGCTGATCCGCGGCGGCGTCCGGGCCGAGGTCGTGACGGCCGCAGCCGCCTCACCCGGCCCGCCCGGCCCGACCGTGATCCACTTTCACGGCGGCGGCTACTGCGTCGGCTCCCCTCGCCTGGCCCGGGCCTGGGCCGCGCACCTGAGCGCCCGGGCGGGGTGCCGGGTCGTGCTGCCCGATTACCGGCTGGCGCCCGAGCACCCCCATCCCGCCGCGCTCGACGACGCCCGCGCGGTGGTGACCGCGTTGCTCGACGAGGCCGACGGCGCGCCGGCGGTGTTGTCCGGCGACTCGGCGGGCGCCGGGCTGGCCCTGGCGACAGCGGCGACGGTGCGTAAAAAACACCAAAATCCCCTCGCCGGGTGCATCCTCATGGCTCCGTGGCTGGACCTCAGCGCGGACCGGCGGGAAGATCCGGGCCTGGTGCGCCGGGACGTGCTGCTCAGCCCGGGCTGGCTCGAGGCCTGCGCCGAGGCGTACGCGAAGCGGCCGGACTGGTCCGACCCGTCGGTCTCGCCGCTGCTGGCCGGGCACGCGGGCCTGCCGCCGCTGCTGATCCAGTCCGGGGCCGACGAGCTGCTGGCGCCGGACGCCGAGCGGATGGCGGCCGGCGCCTGCGCCGCCGGGGTGGACGTCACCTACACCAGGTGGCCGCGCATGTGGCACGACTTCGCGCTGCAGCCGGGCCTGCTGGCCGCGGCCGACAGCGCGCTGGCCCAGGCGGCCTGGTTCGTCGGGGCCGTGACCGCCGCCCGAGCCTGACCGTGGCGCTTCCAACGGTCGTAGGAAGAAACGCCCGGCAGATCCGCCATTTGCTCATTGCCAGCACCTGGGCCGCGTACCCAGACTCATCGGAAACGCCGGGTCGTGCCTCGTATGCTCTCGCGGCCCGCTTTTCCGGAGGTGAGGCATGCTACGTCGAGGCCGAGCTTTGGCCGTCGGGCTGCTCGCGGCCGTTACCCTGCTCGTCGCCGCGTGTTCGAGCGGCGGCACCGTCGCCGGCACCAGCACCTCGGCCGGCACGCCGGTCCGCGGCGGCACGCTGACGATGCTGGGCCAGTCCGACATCTTCAACCTGGATACGGTCAGCGCCTATTACACGGTCAGCACGTTGCTGGAGCGGATGTTCACCCGCCAGCTGTTCAGCTACGCGGATACCGCCTCGTTCGCCGGGCAGCTCACCCTGGTGCCGGACGTGGCCACCGAGATCCCGACCACGGCCAACGGGGGCATCACCGACGGCGGCAAGACGCTGACCATTCACCTGAAGCAGGGCGTGGACTGGAACACCAAGCCGGCCCGGCAGGTGACCGCGGCCGACTTCGTCCGCGAGTTCAAGATGCTCTGCAACCCGGTGTCGCCGGTGGGCGCCCCGGGTTACTTCCTGAGCACGATCGTGGGCATGCAGGACTACTGCACCGGCTTCGCCAAGGTCCCGGCGAACGTCTCGGCGATCGCCTCGTACGTCAACGGGCACAGCCTGCCCGGCGTCGTCGCCGCGGGCGACCTGACGCTGACGTTCCACCTGATCCAGCCGGCGGCCGACTTCCTGAACATCCTGGCCATGGGCTTCTGCTCGGCCCGGCCCGTCGAATACATGAAGTACCTGCCCGACAGCGCGCAGTTCCGGCGCAGCACCCTGTCCGACGGCCCGTATGAGATCACCAGCTACACCGCCGACAAGGGCTTCACGTTGCAGCGCAACCCGGCCTGGAAACAGTCGACGGACACGCTGCGGCACGACTACGTGAGCAAGGTCGTGATCACCGAAGGGCTGACCGCCGACAGCGTGCAGCAGCAGCTGCAGGCCGGCACCGGCGACATGGAATGGGACGTCGCCCCGCCGACCCAGGACATCCCGTCGCTGATGTCGACCCACGACAGCAACCTGGTCATCGGGCCGGCCGGGCCCGCCTACGTGGACCTCGGCACCTACCTGGCCCTGAACCAGTACGCCGGGCCGATGAAGAACAAGCTGGTGCGCGAGGCCGTGGAGTACGCGGTCGACAAGAACGCGATCGTGCAGATCCTGGGCGGCCCGCAGATCACCGAGACGACCAACCAGCTGATCCTGCCCGGCAACGTCGGCTACGCCAAGGGATTCAACCCGTTCCCCGACAACAACGGAGCGGGCGATCCGGCCAAGGCCAAGCAGCTGCTCGCCCAGGCCGGCCAGACCGGCGTGGCCGTGAAACTGCTCTACTCGACCACCCAGCCGATGCCGCGCGTGGCGCAGTCGCTGCAGTCCAGCCTGCAGGCGGCCGGGTTCAAGGTGTCGCTGGTTCCGGCCACGCAGGCGGACTTCTACGGCAAGTACCTCGAGGACCCGACGACCAGCAAGCAGGACGTCTGGGACATCGCGCCGCCCGGATGGGTGCCCGACTGGTTCGGCAACAACGGCCGCAGCACCGTCCAGCCGATCCTGACCAACCCGGGGCCGGGTTCCAACGACTTCGGCGGCTACACCAGCGCCGCGGTCAACGCCCTGATCGCCAAGGCTCTGGCCGCGCCGACCACGTCGGCCGCCGCGACCTACTGGGCCCAGGCCGACGAGACCGCGATCAAGGACTCCGCGGTCGTGCCGATCAACGTGCAGAAGTGGCCGATCTACCACTCCTCGCAGGTGAAGGGCTGCAATTTCTTCGCCGACGCGCTCAACTGTGACCCGACCAACGTCTGGCTGTCGTCCGGATGATGCGCCAGCGGCAGCAGTGGACCGCGCCGCCGTCGCAGCGGCTGGCCGAGTTCATGGCGCAGGGGTGGCTCCCGAGGGCCGAGCCGCCCCTGCGCCCCGCGCCGCCCGCCGACCTGACCGCCCGGCGGCGCAAGGCGCTGGCCGGCCTGATGCCCGGCGAGCGGTTGCTGATCCCGGCCGGGCTGCCCCCGGTGCGGTCGAACGACCAGAACTACCCGTTCCGCCCGGACAGCGACTACGTGTGGCTGTCCGGCGACCAGTCGGCGGGAGGCGTGCTGGTCCTCGAGGCCAGCTCCGGCGATGCGACGTTGTACCTGCACCCGCCGTCCGGCCGGGAGGACGACCGGTTCTGGCGTGACGCCGTCCGCGGCGAGCTGTGGGTCGGGCCGGCACCGGGCCTGGACACGATCTCGGAGCGGCTCGGCATCGAGTGCCGTCCCCGGGATGAATTGTCTTTGAAGCCCGGTGCGGAGGCCGTCGGTGACGAGCTGCGCACCGCGCTGGCCGGCCTCCGGCTGGTCAAGGACGAGTGGGAGCTGCGGGAGCTGCGCACCGCGATCGGCGTGACCGCCGACGGGTTCCGCGACGTGGCCCGGGCGGTGCGCGACGGCACCGCCCTGACCGAGCGCGACGTCGAGGTCCTGTTCGGCAGCCGGGTGCGGGCCGGCGGCAACGGCGCGGGCTACCAGACCATCGCCGCGGCCGGGGCGCACGCCGGGGTCCTGCACTGGACCCGCAACGACGGCCGGCTGATCGCCGGCGAGCTGCTGCTGCTCGACGCGGGCGCCGAGACCGACACGCTCTACACCGCCGACATCACCCGCACGCTGCCGGTCTCGGGGCGGTTCGGCCCGCTCCAGCGCGACGTGTACGAGATCGTCCTGGCCGCGCAGGACGCCGCGATGGCGGCGATCCGGCCCGGCCGCGCGTTTCGCGACTACCACCACGCCGCCGCCCGGGTGCTGGCCGAGGGGCTGCACGGCCTCGGCCTGCTCCCGGTGACGGCCGATGAGTCGCTGCGCGAGGACTGCGGCCTGCACCGGCGGTGGACCCTGTGCGCGCCCGGGCACATGCTCGGGCTCGACGTGCACGACTGCGAGCAGGCCCGCCCCGATCGCTACATCGACGGCACCCTCGAGGCCGGGCAGGTGCTCACGGTCGAGCCCGGGCTGTATTTCCAGGACAACGACGGGCTGGTGCCGCCGGCCCTGCGCGGCCTGGGCATCCGGATCGAGGACGACGTGCTGGTCACCGGCCACGGCTGTGAGCTGCTGAGCGGCGGCCTGCCGCGCGCGGCGGGCGAGATCGAGGCGTGGATGGCCGCGGCGTGACGTCCGCTGAGCTGGCCCTCGACGTCCGGGACCTGCACGTCAGCTTTCCCACGCCCGACGGCGTGGTGCGCGCGGTACGCGGCGCGTCGTTCCAGGTCGAGCCGGGCTCGACGCTCGCCATCGTCGGGGAGTCCGGCTCGGGCAAGAGCGTCTGCGCCCAGACGCTGCTCGGCCTGCACGCGGCCGCCGACGTCACCGGCGAGGCGTGGTTCGGCGGCCGGGACCTGCTCGCGATGAGCGAGGACGCGCTGCGCAAGGTCCGCGGCGCGGAGATCAGCATGATCTTCCAGGACCCGCTGACCAGCCTGCATCCGCTGCACCGGGTCGGCTGGCAGATCACCGAGGCGATCGGCGCCCACCAGCCGATCACCCGGCGGGCGGCGCGGGTGCGGGCCATCGAGCTGCTCGGCATGGTCGGCATCCCCCGGCCGGAGAGCCGCGTCGACGACTACCCGCACCAGTTCTCCGGCGGCATGCGGCAGCGGGCCATGATCGCGATGGCGCTGGCCCTGCAGCCGTCCCTGATCATCGCCGACGAGCCGACCACCGCGCTCGACGCGACGGTGCAGGCGCAGATCCTGCAGCTGCTGCAGCAGATCCAGCGCGAGCACGGCACCGCGCTGCTCATCATCACGCACGATCTCGCGGTCGTCGCCGGGCTGGCCGACACGGTGCTGGTCATGTACGCGGGCCGCCCGGTCGAGATCGGCGACCGGCGCACCGTCTACCGCACGCCACACCACCCGTACACCCGGGGCCTGCTCGGGTCGGTTCCCGGCGCGAACGGGCCGATCAAGCAACGGCTGGTGCCGATCCCGGGCCAGCCGCCGAGCCTGATCCACCGGCCGGCCGGGTGCCCGTTCCATCCGCGCTGCCCGTTCGCGTTCGACCGTTGTAAGACCGAAGAGCCGTCACTACGCCCCGTCTCGGGGGCGGGTGGCCACGTCTCCGCGTGCTGGCTTCCCGCCGAGGCCGCCCGGCCCGCTCAGCCCCTCGACGCGGAGGGCAGCCACCCATGAACGCGGGCAACGGAGCCGACGGGGCCCGGCCGCTGCTGACCCTGACCGACGTGGTGAAGCACTTCCCGGTCCGCCAGTCCCTGGTACAGCGGCGCGGCGCGTCGGTGCGGGCGGTCGACGGCGTGAGCCTGTCGGTGGCCGAGGGCGAGACCCTCGGCATCGTGGGCGAGACCGGCTGCGGGAAGTCCACCCTGGCCCGGTGCGCGTCCCGGCTGTACCCGCTCACCTCGGGCCGGATCGAGTTCGACGGCCAGGACATCACCGGGCTGTCCCGGCACCAGCTGCGAACGGTGCGGCGGAACGTCCAGATGGTGTTCCAGGATCCGTTCAGCTCGCTGAACCCGCGCCGCCGGGTCGGCTCGATCATCGCCGACCCGCTGGTCATCCACGGCACGGTCGCGCGCGCCGAGCTGCGTAAGCGGGTGCAGGAGCTGATGGAGCTGGTCGGCCTCAACCCCGAGCACTACAACCGGTTCCCGGCCGACTTCTCCGGCGGGCAACGCCAGCGGATCGGCATCGCGCGGGCGCTCGGGCTGCAGCCCAAGCTGCTGATCTGCGACGAGCCGGTCTCGGCCCTCGACGTGTCGATCCAGGCGCAGATCATCAACCTGCTGGCCGACCTCCAGGACGAGCTCCGGCTGACCTACGTGTTCATCGCGCACGACCTGTCGGTGGTGGAGCACGTCAGCGACCGGGTCGCGGTCATGTACCTCGGCAAGATCGTCGAGGTCGGGCAGGCCGAGCGCCTCTACGCCGCGCCGCGCCACCCCTACACCGCCGCGCTGCTGTCGGCGGCGTGGATCCCCGACCCGGACCAGGCCACGGCCCGGGAGCAGATCGTGCTGAGCGGCGAGGTCCCGTCCCCGGTCGATCCCCCGTCCGGCTGCCGGTTCCACACCCGCTGCCCGTGGGCGCAGCCGCGCTGCGCGGCCGAGGAACCGCCGCTGCTTCCGGCGCCGGACGCCGCCGCGCACCTGACCGCCTGCCACTTCCCGCTCGCCGCGGGAGCCCTGGGCCCGGCCCCGACGAGCGCTAGCCCGGGGGGGCGACCCCCCCAAACCCCCCCGGGAAATTCGCTCAATAGGAGCGCGCCGTGACCACGACCATACCGATCGGCGGAGCCGCCACCGAGGTGACCGTGGCCGTCGTCGAGGCCCGCAGCCCGTGGCAGCTGGCCTGGCGGCGGATCCGGCGCGACCGGGTCGCGCTGATCTCGGCCTGCTACATCGCGCTGATCGCGCTGCTGGCCATCTTCGCGCCGGTCATCGCCCACATCGTGGGCCACGGGCCGAACACCCAGTACCTGCACATCGGGCTGACCCCGCAGGGCCTGCCCCGGCCGCCGAACGGAACGTTCATCTTCGGCACCGACGACCTCGGCCGCGACGTCTTCGTGCGGACGATCTACGGGGCCAGGATCTCGCTGCTGGTCGGCGCCACGTCCAGCCTGAGCGCGGTCACGGTCGGCGTGGCCATCGGCCTGCTGGCCGGCTATTTCGGCGGAATCGTCGACATCGTGCTGGCCCGGCTGGTCGACGTCGTCCTGTCGCTGCCGTTCCTGCTGGCGGCCATCGCCCTCGAGGTGGTGGTGGGCCCGAGCCTGCTGGTCTCGATCTTCGTCATCGCGTTCTTCAGCTGGGCCGCGGTGGCCCGGATCGTCCGGGGCCAGACGCTCTCGATCCGGGAGAACGAGTTCGTCGAGGCGGCCCGGTCCCTGGGCGCGTCGGACCTGCGGATCATGGTGATCGACGTGCTGCCCAACCTGGCCGCGCCGGTCATCGTGTACACCACGCTGCTGATCCCGTCCGCGATCGTGTTCGAGGCCACGCTGTCGTTCCTCGGCCTGGGCGTCGTCCCGCCGACGCCCAGCTGGGGGAACATGCTCTCGGAGTCGCTGGGCTTCTACCAGGTGGCGTGGTGGTTCATTGCCTTCCCCGGTCTCGCGCTGCTCACCACCACGCTGGCCTTCAACCTGCTGGGCGACTCGGTGCGGGACGCGCTGGACCCGCGCGGGGACCGGCTGCTGGCCGCGATAAGGAAACGCCGATGATCTTGTTCCTGGTGCGCCGCGTCCTGCTCGGCGTTCTCGTCCTGTGGATCATCACGGTCGCGGTCTTCGTCCTGTTCTTCGTCGCGCCGCACAACGTGGCCCGGCTGCTGGCCGGCAAGCAGGCCAGCCCGCAGACGGTGGCGCTGGTCGCGCACCGGCTCGGCCTGAACCGGCCGGTCCTCGACCAGTACGGCAGCTTCATCTGGGGCCTGCTGCACGGCAACCTGGGCTACTCGTTCTACAGCAACGAGCCGGTCACCTCGCTGCTGGCCAGCCGGATACCGGTGAGCGCGTCCCTGGCCCTCGGCGCCGCGGTGATCTGGCTGATCATCGGCGTGGCCACCGGCGTGCTGTCGGCGATCCGGCCGCGCAGCTTCGCCGACCGGACCGCGACGGTCATCTCGCTCTGTTTCTACTCGATGCCGCCGTTCCTGCTCGGCATCCTGGTGCTGTACCTGCTGTTCTTCCGGCTGCACCTGGCCGGGGTCGACCTGTTCCCCGGCAGCGGCTACGTGTCGCTGACCTCCGACCCGGTTGGGTGGGCGCAGCATCTGATCCTGCCCTGGTTCAGCCTCGCGCTGACCGCGGCGGCCGCGTACGCCCGGCTGACCCGGGCCGCGATGCTCGACGTCCTCGGCGAGGACTACATCAGGACCGCCACCGCCAAGGGCCTCTCCCGGCGCCGGGTCATCCTGCGCCACGCGCTGCGCGCCGCGCTCACGCCGGCCACCACGCAGTTCGGCATCGATCTCGGCATTCTGCTCGGCGGCACCGTGGTCGTCGAGCAGATCTTCGGCCTGCCCGGCCTCGGTTACCTGGCCGTGCAGTCGATCGTCACCCAGGACCTGCCGGTCATCATCGCGATCGTGACGCTCGCGTCCGCGTTCGTCGTCGCCGCGAACCTGGTCGTCGACATTCTGTACGCGGTTCTCGATCCGCGCGTCCGGCCGCAGTAGCTCAGCCGGCGCGGTGTTGCGCCTTCTGCAGTGGCATGCCGGGGGGCGGGAAGTCCGCAGCGGCGGCGCCCAGCCGGCCTGCCTCGGGAGTGAACCCGGGCCAGCGGCGGGCCCACCGCGCCTCGCCCAGGTCAGACGCCAGGACTGGCGCGGCGCTGGCCAGCACGTCGTGGCACGGTCCTTCGCCCGGCGACCAGGCCCCGCAAAAC
>Ga0335073_10008570_pt1 | contig 14346 bp, 4 predicted proteins | sample Lox_Sample_22_FD_207093 | JGI IMG/M metagenome (GOLD analysis project Ga0335073, IMG submission 207093) | Soil microbial communities from Loxahatchee National Wildlife Refuge, Florida, United States - Lox_Sample_2.2 | ecosystem: Environmental > Terrestrial > Soil > Wetlands | place: USA: Florida... | reverse complement strand
GTTCGTATCACGAGCACCAGGGTGATGTGGACATGCGGCCGTTCTTCCCCAAGCTGCTGGCAGCCATTGCGACGGTGGGGTGCGGCGGCAGCGCGGCGCTGGAAGGCCCGAGCATCTACGGAGGCGGCGCGATCGGGTCGTGGATCTGGGCGCGGCTGCGCAGCGCCGGACGTTTCCGGCTGGACGCGCGCGACCGGCGGATCATGCTCATCTGCGGGGCCGCGGCGGGCATGTCGGCCGTGTTCCGCGCGCCGCTGACGGGCATCGTCTTTTCTCTGGAGATGCCATACAAGGACGACCTTGCGCATGAGGCGCTGCTACCTTCGTTAATTGCGTCGGTCGTTTCGTTTGTGACGCTCAGCTCGTTCCTGGGCAGCGCTCCCTTGTTCGACTTTGCCGCGAGCCAGTCGTACACGCGCACGGATCTTGGCTGGTGCGCGCTGCTGGGCCTCATCATCGGCCTGGTTGCGATGGCCTTTGTGGTGACCTTCCGTCGCGCGCGCACGTTCTGCGTTGAGATGCACGCTCCGCACTGGGTGAAGCTCGCCATCGGCGGTCTGTTGACGGCGCTTTGCGGGCTGATTTTTCTCTACTTCTATCACGGCTCGCTGGTGCCGCTCGGACCCAACTACGAAGCTGTGGGATTGATTCTTGGGCAGCCGCACAGCAGCCTGGAGCTGGTGTTTTTCGGCCTGTTGAAGCTGGCGGGGACCATCTTCACGCTGGGAACCGGCGGCGTGAGCGCGATGTTTGTGCCGTTGTTCCTCAGCGGCGGGGCGTTCGGGCTGGCGTTTGCGCAATCGATTGTGCATAGCGCGACGCCCGCTCTTTATGCGGCTGTGGGCATGGCATGTTTCATCTCGGCCGGGTATAAAACGCCGCTGGCGGCTGTGGTGTTTGTCGCAGAGGCGACGGGCGGCCACGCCTTCATCATTCCAGGCCTAATTGGAGCGGCGGTTGCCTATGCAGTGTCGGGCGATGCTTCCGCTTCGGGCGATCAGCGGCTGCACGAAGCCGTGCGGGTGGAGGACCTGAAGAACCTGCCGGTGCGAGAGGTGATGCAGCAGCAGTTGATTTCGATCCGCGCTTCGCTCACCTTACGCGAGTTTGCGGCGACGCTGACGCCCCATGTTCATCATGAGATTTTTCCCGTGTTTGAAGGGGAGAAGCTGCTCGGCACGTGCAGCCTGTGGGCGATGAGCCAGGTACCTGCAGAGAAGTGGGGTACGACAAAGATCGCCGACATTACAAATCGCCACGTTCACAAGATTTCTCCGGACACGGATGTGATTGAAGCGCTGCGTTTGCTGGTGGGCGAACATGCGCAGCCGATTCTTCTGATCGTGGAGGAACTGGGCAGAACCGAGGGCATTGTGACGAAGACGGATATTTTGAAAGCTCTCAAGCTGCGCCGGGACAGCTTCCCGGCTATGGGAAAAGACCCCGAGCTTTATGACTACAGCCTGACGGACTGATTGCGCGGCAGCCGACGGCTGCCGCGATGCGCGCGACTGCAGCAGAGTTGTGGGTCTCTGAACGAGGAGGTTGCCGTGGCAGATTTCCCGGTCTCAGAAGCCGCGATCCAGGCTGAGACAAGTCCACAAAAGAAGGGACAGTTTGGCGTCGCGCTCGAGCCGCAGGCGATCAAGATCTGCGGAATCGCCGTGCTGGTGGGCGCGATCGGCGGACTGGTTGCTCAAGGGCTGCTCGAGCTTATCTACTTTTTCACGAATATCTTTTTCTACGGCAAGTTCTCGTTTGCGGTCACCTATCCAACCCACAACCATCTTGGATGGTGGGTGATTCTGATTCCACCGATCGGCGGGTTGCTGGTTGGCGTGCTGATCTATTTCTTCGAGCCTACGCTCAAAGGCCACGGCATCCCGGAGGCGATGGAAGCGGTACTGTTCGGTCATAGCCGCATGCGGCTGCGCGTGGCGATTCTCAAGCCGCTGGCGACGGCTTTCGCCATCGGCACAGGCGGACCGTTCGGCGCGGAAGGACCCATTATCCAAACCGGCGGCGCAATTGGCTCGCTGCTGGGACAAGCGCTGGGGCTCACGCCTTACTATCGCCGCGTGTTGCTTGCGTCCGGCGCTGCGGCGGGAATGGCGGCAACCTTTTCCGCACCGCTGGCGGGAATTCTGGTGGCGATTGAGCTGCTCCTGTTTGAGCTGCGCGCCCGTTCATTTATTCCAGTGGCGCTTGCTGCTTCCGTCGCGACCGGCGTGCGCATCCATTTTGCGGGATGGACGCCGCTGTTTCCGATGCCGGAGTACAAGATCACCGGCATGGAGGAGCTGTGGCTCTTTGCCCTGATGGGAATCCTGATGGGCGTTGTAGGCATCGTCATGATCCGCGTGCTGTCGTGGCTGGAAGATTTCTTTGACGAGCTGCCGATTCCTTACGCAGCCATCTGGGCACCGGCCATTGGGGCGCTGATTCTGGGCATTATCGGCTACTTCTGCCCGCAGGTCTTCGGCACCAGCTACGATACGATTCGCGATATGCTGAATGACCGCCTCACCGCTGGCAGCCTTGCGGGAATCGGCTTTGCCAAGTTCTGGGCGCTGGTGATTTCTCTGGGATCGGGAACTACGGGCGGCGTGTTTGCGCCATCGCTGGTGGTGGGAGGCGGCCTGGGCGCGGTTTTCGGAATGGGCTTCAAACATCTGCTACCGCAACTGGTGAGCGATCCGGGATTCTATTCCTTGGTGGCGATGGCGGCGGTGTTCGGAGGCATTGCGCGTGCGCCCTTTACGAGCATCGTGTTTCTCTTTGAACTGAGCCACAATCCCAACTCTTTGCTGCCGCTCATCATCTGCGTGATGATCTCCGATGGCTTTGTTCGCCTCTTCAGCCGCGATTCCATCATGACGGTCAAGCTGGTGAAGCGTGGTCTGATCGTATTGCAGGACTACTCGGTGCCCGTGCTGATGCGCGCGCGGATCGACGAGGTGATGAAGAAGGAGTTCAACATTGTGCAGGCCGACGAGGAGCTGCGCGCGGTGATCGAGAAGTTTCTGCCGGGCGATGTGGGCCTGATCCTGGTAGTCAATGCTTCGGGAGTGTTGATTGGCATTGTGGAGGCGCATGATCTGCTGCGGATTGAGCCGGCCGATCATCACTTCACGATGCGCGAACTGGCGCGCCAGGATTTTGTGATTGCTTATCCGGGCGAGTTGGTGGACCAGGTGCATCGCGACATGATGCTGAAGAACGTGGAGAACGTTGTGGTGGTGGAATCGAGCCGGGCTCTCAAGCCTGTGGGGACGGCGCGCGCGAACGATATTCTTCAACTCAGGCGCTGGCTGCTGGAAGAAGAGACCGGCGAGCTGCGCAGGGCGACGCTGGACAATCCGGAAGAAAGCGCCGGCGTGAAGCTCGGGTGAATGTCGCCCCAGCTGGCGTAGTTCGGTGGAAATGCGGAGCATCGCTTCAGGGTTTAGGGCATGACTGAAGGTCGTGCCCTGTTACAGAACGTAAGCGCTGAGATAGTTTTGGTAATTCAAGCGCGGACTTTCCATTTTGCGGAGAGTGCGGCGAGCTTTTCTTCCATGGTTTTCGGCGGCACGGGCACCTGCTTTGTTGCGGGGCGTGCAGCCGGTGCCATGAGGGCTTTCATCGAAAGCGCGATGCGCTTGGCGTTGCCGTCTACGCTGAGAACCTTCACCTTCACAATCTGGCCCGTCTTTACTACTTCAGCGGGATCTTTGACGAAGCGGTTGGAGAGCTCGCTGATATGCACGAGGCCGTCCTGATGGACGCCGATGTCAACGAACGCGCCGAACTTCGTTACGTTGGTGACGACTCCCTCGAGCACCATGCCGGGCTGCACATCGGCGATGGTGCGCACGTCTTCATGGAAACTGGGCGCGATGAATTTTTCGCGTGGATCGCGGCCTGGTTTGCGCAGCTCGCTCAGAATGTCGGCCAGCGTGTAGGAGCCGGCGGCTAGCTGAGTGCAGTCCACCTTCTCCAGTAGTTGCGGCTGCTGGATGATCTCCCTGGTTGTTGTTTTGAGCAGGGTGGCGATCTGTTCGACAACGCTGTACGACTCGGGATGAACCGCGGTCATGTCGAGAGGATTGTCGCCATCGCGGATGCGAAGGAATCCTGCAGCCTGTTCGAAGGTTTTGGGGCCGATGCCCTGGACGTCGAGCACCTGGGTGCGCGAGCGGAAACTGCCCTTCTCATTGCGATAGGTGACGATGTTCAGCGCGGTGCGCTCGGTGATGCCGGCGACGTAACGCAGAAGCGTCCAGGATGATGTATTGAGGTCGACGCCGACGCGATTCACGCAGCTTTCAACTACGTTCGAGAGCGAGTCTGCCAATTGATGCTGGTCGACGTCGTGCTGGTACTGGCCGACGCCGATCGACTTGGGATCGACCTTGACGAGCTCCGAGAGAGGATCCTGAAGACGGCGCGCGATCGAGATAGCGCCGCGCACCGTGAGGTCGAGATCGGGGAACTCCTGGCGCGCGATGTCCGAGGCGGAGTAGACGCTGGCGCCCGACTCGCTGACGGTGACGGAGAAGATCTGGTCGAGCGAGCGCTCGCGCAGGAACTCGCGCACGAAGGCATCGGTTTCGCGCGAGGCGGTGCCGTTGCCGATGGCGATGGCACGCACGTTGTGCCGCCGCAACATCGCCTCAAGCTTCGGTCCTGCTTCCTGCGTGGCCTGCTTCGAGGTGTGGAGGTACAACACATCGTGTTCCAAAAGCTTGCCGGTTTCATCCACGACGGCGACCTTGCAGCCGGTGCGCAGGCCAGGGTCGATACCGAGTACCCGGATCGGACCGGCCGGCGGCGCAAGCAGTACGTTGTACAGATTGTCGCGAAAGACACGGATGGCTTCGTCATCGGAGCGGCGCTTCAGCTCCAGCCGCACTTCGGCCTGAATGGATGAATTCAGAAGCCGCTTCCAGGCGTCGTCGATCGCGAGCTCGAGCTGCGGCGTCCAGTCGCCCGGTTCGCGCAGGATGTGGCGGCGCATGAGAGCAATCGCGCGTTCCGATTCGACGTCGATGAGGAAATAGAGCACGTTCTCGCTTTCGCCGCGGCGAATGGCGAGCATGCGGTGAGAGGGAATCGCTTTCGCCGGCTCCTTGTACTCGTAATACATTTTGAACTTCTGTTGCTCGTCGACGGCATCCGTGACTTTCCGGCTGACGACGACGCCCTCATCGAAGACGAGCTTGCGGAGCGTCTTGCGCAGGTCGGCATCTTCGCTGATCCATTCAGCGACGATGTGGCGCGCGCCTTCGAGAGCCTCGTCCTGCGTTGCCACGCCGGCGTCGGCATTGACGAAGCTGGCAGCAAAGGCTTCAAGAGGCACAGGCGTGGATTGCTGGGCCCACAGGTATTGAGCCAGCGGCTCCAGCCCTTTTTCGCGGGCGATCGTCGCCTTGGTGCGGCGTTTGGGCTTGTAGGGCAGGTACAGGTCTTCGAGCTCATTCCGGTCGAGCGTAGCTTCGATCTTCGCCTTCAGCTCATCGCTGAGTTTTCCCTGCTCGCGGATGGAGGCGAGGATGGTTTCGCGCCGGTCGAGCAGCTCACGGAAGTAGGCGAGCTTTTCCTCGATGGCTCGAATCTGCACCTCATCGAGATTGCCGGTGGCTTCTTTCCGATAGCGGGCGATGAAGGGAACGGTGCTGCCTTCATCCAGCAATGCGATGACGCCCACGATGCCGCGGACGGGAAGATTCAGTTCCTGGGAGATATGAACAATGATTTCAGCGGGGAGGGTCTTCTGTTCGGTCATGTGCGTTACTCGCTTATCGTACATGGTTACGCCTCGCGAAGCCGGTGGAAAACGAAGCCTTGGAATCAGCGAAAAAAGAAGTGATTTTGCTAGCTGATCCTCGCCCAGGGACTTGCGCGGCTGCCCGGGAAATTACGCAGCCTCAACGTAGTTCTGTACGAAAGCGCCGCTGCGCGCTAAGATGATTCCCGCAGAAACATATGCACATTTCATTGCGTATTACGCAATATCCGGATGTCATGAAAAGAGGCGTTCATGAAGCTCAGAGTCCCTGGACTGGTCGTTGCAATGCTCTTATCCACTTTCTGTCTGTGCGTTCGTGCGCAGACTCCCAGCTTTGATCCGGACGCGAGATTTCAGGGATCGAGTCTCGACGGGTGGCACACGGTGGGCAACGCGAAATGGCAGGCGTCAGGCGGGACGATTGCCGGCGATGGAGCGGCAACGAATGCGCCCGGATGGCTTTTCGCCAACCAACCGTACCAGGACGCGGGCGTGTATCTCGCCTTCAAATGCGAAGGTGCGTGCGATACCGGGGTCCTGCTGCGGGCGGAAAAATCGGGCGACCAGACGCGCGGAGTGCTGCTCTCCATCAAGGATGACGAATTGGGAGCATATCGAGTAACGCTCGATGCCAGCGGCCAGATCGTGGACCGTACCAAACTTCGCTTTGCCGGCGGTCAGATTCGCTTTGCACCGCCTGCGCCCGATCCGTCGAAGCCGGCGCCGGCGCCGTTCCGGTTCACGCAGATTCCCGCGCCTGCGGGCGTTGTGCTGCCCATCGAGCGGCCTGCCCAGGGATTGAAGAAGGGCGACTGGAACGACGTGGAGATTCTGCTCGACGCCGATATTCTGCGCGCGTTTTTTGACGGGGGCGGTGCGCAGGTGAGCACGGCGACGGAAGAGATGAACTCCTATGGGCCATTTGCGCTGTACGTGGGTGCTGGCGCCAGGGTGGAGTTTCGCAATGTGGCATGGAAGGACCTGGCGTTCAAGAGAGATCCGATCGAAAGAGTCTCTCCGCATTTCCGCGAACAACGGCTGAACTCGTTCTATTACGGATGGTCGGCGGCCGCGGCGGACTTCAACCGCGACGGCAAGATGGACATTGTCTCTGGGCCTTTCATCTACTACGGGCCGGACTACACGAGGTATCGCGAGATCTATCCGGAACAGGCCTACAACACTTCGACGCAGTACTCCATGGAGGACTGGGTGGAGCATGCGTACGACTTCACGGGCGACGGATGGCCTGACGTGCTGACGACGAGCCACGCGGGTGGAGGCAAGACCGGGGCCGTGCTGTATGTGAATCCGCAGGGTGCGTCGCGGCGCTGGCAGAGTTACACGGTGGTGACGCCTATCGATAGCGAAGAGACGATTCTTGCCGACATCGATGGAGACGGCAAACCAGAGCTTGTGTATATGGGCGGCGGCTACATGTGCTACGCCAAGCCGGATCCGAGCAATCCCACGGGTAAATGGATTGAGCACCGGGTTTCGGAGAAAGGACCGTGGCCGGCGCATGGCATCGGCGCGGGAGACATCAATGGCGACGGCAAGATGGACATCCTGGGCGCGGAGGGATGGTGGGAACAGCCGAAATCCGGCGTGGACGACGGTACGCCGTGGAAGTATCATCCGGTGGCCTTTGGCGACTGGGGCAGAACCTCGCCAGGCGGCTCGATGATGGCTGTCTACGACGTGAACGGAGATGGGCTGAACGACGTGGTGACCGTGCTGCAGGCGCATGGATGGGGCATCGCATGGTTCGAGCAAAAGCGGAGTGCGGATGGGGAAATCTCGTTCGTGCGGCACGTCATCATGGGGCGCACACCGGAAGAGAGCGCGGGCGGGGTTGTGTTTACGGAACCGCACGGCACGGCCGTCGCCGATGTGGATGGGGACGGCATACCGGACTTCATCGTGGGCAAGCGGCTGTATTCGCACCTTGAAGACTTCTACGATCCCGATCCGTATGGCGCGGCGGTCCTTTACTGGTACCGAACGGTTCGCGACCCGAAGGCTCCGGGCGGAGCCCGCTTTGTTCCAGAGCTGATCAACAACCGCTCGGGAGTTGGCTCGGATGTGTTGGCTGTCGACCTGAACGGCGATGGCGCGGTGGACATCGTGACCTCGACGCGCAGTGGGACCTATATCTTCTGGGGCGCACCGTCGAAAAAGACTAAGTAGCAGGCGGGCGAAGTTGGGTATTGCGGCTGGTCACGCATCGCGCGTGGCCGGCAATTTTTCGCTATGCGAAAATAAGCGGCTTTTTTCCAACAAGCTGCTGGGTTTCAACCACATCCGTCCCACCAATGTGACGAGCGGAGAATCGCTTTACTTCGAATTAAGGCGTTGAAAAGAATCCTTGACTTTCATTTCTTCGCGATGCTAACGTTTTTCCCGCTGCAAAGACCATTGCGTAGTACGCAACAGATTTATTTTCGGAGGTCGGCATGAAAGTGTTCAGAGCGTTGCTTTCAACGATTGCAATCGCGCTGCTTGGAGGGTTTCTGCTTGCGACGCCAGCACGGGCGCAGGAAACCTTCGGGACAATCGTCGGGACAGTCACCGATCCCCAGGGTGCTGTTCTGCCTGGCGCTACAGTGACTGTTACCAGCCTGGGAACGGGCGAAAAGCGAACTGCCACTACGGACGGACAGGGGAACTATCAGGTTCTGTCTCTTCCGCGCGGCGAGTACAAGATCGACATTACGAGCAGCGGCTTCAAGCACTATTCGCGCAGCCCGATCGACGTAGTCGTCGACCAGCAGGCCCGCGTGAACGTGGCGATGGAAGTGGGCACCGCGTCGCAGGAAGTGACGGTGAATGCGGCGCCGCCCATTATGCAGACCGAGAATGCTTCGCTGGGTCAGGCGGTGGAAGGTAAGGCGGTGCAAACGCTGCCTCTCAATGGCCGCAATGTGCTGGCGCTGGTGGCGCTGGTGCCGGGCGTTGTGCCGCAGGGGAGTTCCTTCGGCAATCTGAGCGGCCAGAACGTATTTGCCGCGGGCAACTACCAGATTGACGGCGGCAACGCCAACCAGAGCTCGGTGCTGGTGGATGGCGCCCCGGTGAATACGTCGTATGGCAACACGGTTGAACTGGTCATGGACCAGGACGTGGTGCAGGAGTTCAACGCCCAGACCCACGACAACACCGCGGAATTCGGCATGTACACGGGCGGCGTGATCAACATGAGCACCAAGTCCGGTACGAATGGCTTCCACGGCGAGGCCTTTGAGTACCTACGCAACACAGTGCTGGACGCCAATACGATTTTTGCCAACCGTACCAACCAGGGAAGACAGGCGTGGCACCAGAACCAGTTCGGCGCTAATTTCGGCGGCCCCATCAAGAAAGATAGACTCTTCATCTTCGGCGATTACCAGGGGTACCGGCAGACAGAGGGCTATCCGACCAATGTGACCGTTCCCACCCCGGCCGAGCTGACCGGCGACTTCTCAGGTATCACCGCCCCAATCTACGATCCGCTCACGACTTGCGGCTACAACGGGAATCCGGCCTGTGTCCAAGGCCAACCGACCCGGCAGCAGTTCTCCTACAATGGAAAGTTAAACGTCATTCCTCCATCGCGTTTCAGCACGGTGGCGAAGAACCTGATCACCTTCCCTTCGGGGATGCCTGCAGGCGCACCGGCCGGCGCAGGCATCTATGCTCCTCCCACTCCCGGCCTTGGCTCGAATACTGCTGAAGGTCCGGTGAACAACTTCTTCACATTGGCGAAATCGGGCGCCAAGAACGATCAGTACACGATCCGCGGCGACCAGAACCTGAGCGCCAAAGATACGATGTTTGAGCGCTACACCTGGTGGAAGTCTTTCAACCTGCCTACCGTCCCTTACAACAATGGCCTGATTACCGGAGACCCGATTTCTCCTGAGGCGTTTACAACGCAGCAGGGCGTGATCGGCGATACCTACGTATTCAACCCCACCAGCGTGGCTGATATCCACCTTTCTTATCTGAGGTGGAATTACGTCCGGACTCCCGGGTTCCTGGGCATCCAGGAAGGCACGGTCTTCGGCTGGCCCTCCTATATGAACTTTGGCACGCTCAACAACCTGGCGAAGTCCACTGCCGTGCCAGCTATCAGCACATCGGGGCCGATCAGCTACACCCAGGGCGGAGCCGGATACATTTTTTCGATCAACAACAATTATGTGATCGGTTCCACCTACCAGAAGATCGTTGGAAAGCACGCGTTCAAAGCCGGCATCGATCTGCGCCGGCTCGAAATGGACTACTTCCAGAACAACAACCCCGGCGGAGTGTTTACGTTCGACAACGTGTTCACTGCGGCCAATGCCTCGTCGCCTGGAACTACGGGCAACGCGTTGGCATCCTTTGAGCTGGGATACGTATCGAACAGCACATCGCAGACGGTCCAGGTTGCCCCACCGACGTTCCAGACGGTTTACTATCAGGGCTATTTCGGGCAGGACACGTGGCAGTTGACGAACAAGCTCACGCTTAGCCTCGGAATTCGTTATGAGGTTCCCGGCGTGTATGTTCCGCGGCATGGGTGGGGCGACACCTTCAACCCAACCGAAATCAACCCAGCAGTTACCAACAACGGGAATCCTGTCAAGGGTGCGTTCGACCTGGTCAGCACTTCGCAACATCCGGCATCCGGCGTGAGGAACGAGAACTGGGATAACTGGTCGCCGCGGTTCGGGGTCGCTTATCGCCTGAATGACAAGACGGTTTTCCGTGCAGCGTGGGGCAAGTATGTCATTCCGTCCGACGTCCAGTTTCCGGAGGCTCCTCTGCAGGCCGGAATCAACTTCCTGAACAACCTGATGGTGAGCACAACCAACGGCGAACAGACGCCCAATAACTCTCCAAGCCCTGGCGTCTACACGACCGCCAACACTCTGGACAACCCGTATCCGAACGGCCTGGTATCGCCGCCGCACCGCAACTCGAACTATCAGCAGGTCCTGCTCGGCGGCAACCCGCAGGCCCTGTATGCCAACGAGCCCAATGGTGAAACTTACCAGTGGAATGTTGCGATAGAGCATGAATTCCCCATGGGACTTGCTCTCGATGTTGCGTACTCTGGATTGCGTGGCGACAATCTCCCGGTCAGTTTGCCCATCAACGCGCTGCCCGATAGCATCATTTCGCAGGCTCAGACCGATGCCAATTGCTCTACCGGAAAGTTCGGAACGGGAGGTTGCTTCCTAACCCAGACGGTGGCTAACACACTAGCGGGAACACAGGGGCCGATCACCCAGGGCACTGATTCGAAGGCTACACTCACGCAAAATCAACTAGACCGGCCGTTCCCGCAATACGGCAGCATCAGCAACAGCGGCCACTACTTCGGCATCAGCAATTACGATGCGCTGGAAGTGAAACTTCAAAAGAGAATGTCGAACGGCGGCCAGCTCCTTGGCTCCTACACGTTCTCAAAGCTGATGACCAACGCGGAGTACCTGACCTCGTGGCTGGATTCAACCACGACCGCGGGCTATCAGGACTACAACAATCCGTCGGGTGAGTATGCGATGTCGAGCTTCGATGCGCGGCAAAGGCTGGTCGTGAGCTACCTCTATCCGCTTCCGATCGGCAAGGGCCAGCTGTTGCTGAGCAACCTCAACCCGGTTGCCAATACCCTGATCGGCGGCTGGGAATTGGATGGCATTTCAACCTTCCAGGAGGGTTATCCGCTCGGTCTCTCCGACGCGACCAACGATCTTTCGACCTACGCCTTCGACGGTACGCAAAGACCCTTCGTGGTTCCGGGCTGCAACCGGAAAGTGAGCGGATCGATGGCGAACCGTCTGGGCGTAGCGGAAGGAGAGACGCAAGGGTACTTCAACACAGCGTGTTTCCAGAGCCAGACGATCTCTTCGAGCCCCGTCTTTAACCCCTTCGCGTTTGGCACCGAGTCACGCACCGACAACACCCTGCGCACACCCGGCGTTGCGAACTGGGATATGGCGATCGTTAAGGACGTTCCTATCCACGAGAACCTGCTGTTCAACTTCCGTGTTGAGGCGTTCAACGTTTTCAACCGCGTGCAGTTTGGGCAGCCCAACGTCTCCGTCGGAAATGCATCGTTCGGGTCGATCACGAGCCAGTACAACAACCCCCGCATCCTGCAGGCCTCGGGGCGCATTACCTTCTAGCCCTCCTCTTGCTGGACCTGCCGCGCAGTTGCGGCAGGTCCTTTGCAATTTTTGTTGCGTTCTGCCACATCTGCAAGAAACAATAGAGCGGTTCCATAGTTTATATGCCCTTGCGGCGATGGTGTCTTCTCCTGGTCCAATGCGGGCTATCGTGATCGGCGGCGGGCTCGCCGTCTTCCTGATTGCGACGACTTCACTGGCCTACCGTGTCGTCGCTGCGCAATCGGATCACACTGCTTCTTCTTCGACGCACAAACCTTCCGCAACCAGATCTGCAACGGCAAAGCCTGCTGTCGATGACTATGTCGACCCGGGAATGTGCGCGGGTTGTCATCAGGAGATTGCCCGATCCTATGCAATGACCGGCATGGGGCGGTCGTTCAGCAAAGTGAATCCGGCGACGCCGGTTGTGGCATTCGATGGCGCCCGCCTAGAGAACCATGCGTCCGCGATGAGCTACGAGATGGTGACGCACGATGGAAAGCTCTTTGAGCGAAGATCGCAGGCTGGGTACCGCGGAGAGGAGACCAATCGGGTTGAGGAGCAGGTCGATTATGTGATCGGGTCGGGCAATCATGCGCGGACGTTTCTGCATCGCGATGCTGCGGGCCGGCTGATCGAGCTGCCGGTGAGCTGGTACGCGGAGGGCTCGGGTTCCTGGGCGATGAGTCCGGGGTACGACCGCAAAGATCAGGAAGATTTTCGGCGGGCGATTCCAGCGGGCTGCATGTTCTGCCACAACGCGTATCCGGCTTCGTTGAAAGGCTTCGATCCGGGATTTGCGGATCCGCCGGCGTTTCCTAAAGTGCTGCCGGAGGGAGTAGATTGCCAGCGCTGTCATGGGCCCGGGCGTGCGCACGTGCAGGCGGCTATCTCGGGCGCGAGCGCCGATGCAATTCGAAACGCGATCGTCAACCCAGCGAAGCTGGACCGCGATCGCCAGCTCGAAGTCTGCATGCAGTGCCATCTGGAGACGAGCAGCAGCCATATGCCGAACCAGATCGTGCGCTATGACCGGAATGCGTTTGGGTATCGTCCTAGGCAGCCACTGGGGCAATTCATGCTGTACTTCGATCCGGTGTCGAATGCGAGCGACGATCGCTTCGAGATTGCCCATGCGGCCTACAGGCTGCGCAAGTCGGCGTGCTTTCTGAAGAGCCAGATGACGTGCCTGACCTGCCACGATCCGCACAAATCTTACCGCGGGCCGGGGATGATGGAGCATTATGTCGCCGCGTGCCAGAGCTGCCATGCTGGAGTGAAGCACACGGTTGATCTGCCGCAGACGGAGACCTGCATCAGCTGCCACATGCCTGCGCGGCGCACCGACGACGCGGTGCACGTAGTGATGACGGACCACTACATTCAGCGGGAACGGCCGAGCCGGGATCTGCTGGCGCCGCGAACAGAAGCTGAGGCGAAACCATCCGATGCGGGAGGCGTGACGCTCTACTATCCGCCGCAGCTGCCGGCAACTGCTGAAAACGAACTCTACCTGGCGCTGGCCGATGTGAAAGACGGTTCGCACGGAGAGAAGGGAATTGAGAGGCTGAGGAGTGCGGTCGTCCAGGATGCTTCGGCGGCGCCGGAGTTCTACTTTGAGCTGGCCCATGCGTATCGAAGGGCCGGAGAGCGAGAGCAGGCGATTCACTGGTACGAGGAGGCGCTGCGACGGCGGGCTGTTTATCCGGCTGCGTCGAAGGAACTTGCGGCGACCCACGTCGATGAGGGGCACCTGGCGCAGGCGGCGGAGGTTCTGAAGCGAGCCAGTGTGACTTCGCCTGCGGACGGTCAGCTTCTCGCCGATCTGGGCAATGTGTATCTGCGGCAGAGCCAGATTGCCACTGCGCGGCAGACGTTGCTGCGTGCGCTGGCGGTCGATCCATCGCTTGCGCGGGCGGAGAATCTGCTGGGACTGACGGAGGTGCGGACCGGAAATCGCGCGCAGGCGGAGAAGAGCTTCCGCGATGCGATCGCGGATGAGCCGGACCTTGCAGAGGCGCATAGCAACCTCGGGAATGCGCTGGCCGGAACGGGCAACTATGAAGAGGCGGCGTACGAGTTTCAACGGGCGATCTGGAGCGATCCCAATTATGGGGAGGCTCATCATGGCTACGCACTTGTGCTGGAGCTGACCCACGCGTACGACCAGGCAGTTGCCGAGCTGGAGCAGGCTGCGCGCCTCGATCCCCAGGACAGCCAGGCCCATGGCGATTTGGCTGATCTGCTGGCGGCCCGCGGGGACTTGGACGGGGCGGCGCGGGAGTACGCGAGCGCGATCGAGCGCAATTCAGCCTCTGCGGAGTTGCGTTCGAGCCTGGGCAATGTTCTGGCGGCGCAGGAAAAATTTGCAGAGGCCGAGCAGCAGTTCGGGAAGGCCATCCAGCTGAAACCCGACCTGTACGAGGCACACCTGGG
>Ga0335073_10008569_pt1 | contig 14348 bp, 10 predicted proteins | sample Lox_Sample_22_FD_207093 | JGI IMG/M metagenome (GOLD analysis project Ga0335073, IMG submission 207093) | Soil microbial communities from Loxahatchee National Wildlife Refuge, Florida, United States - Lox_Sample_2.2 | ecosystem: Environmental > Terrestrial > Soil > Wetlands | place: USA... | reverse complement strand
GCCTTGTCTTTATTTTGCCTCCACCTCAATCCTCGTCGGTTTCGCTCCCGTAGCCTCCCAGTGCCCCTCACTTCTCTGTTTCCTTCGTGAACTCCAGGTGTACTAACACAGTCCGCTCAACACCGGAGGAAGTGACTGTGGCTTCGAATCCTAGCGGCTCATTGGTTTTACTTCTCGTCATAGCGCTGACCGAGATTTGGCTGGGCTTTTTGGTCAGATAGGCACCATCAGTAATCCATGCCCCGTATTCTGGCTTGTTTTTCCAAACATGGTGCAATGTTTCCAAAAACATTCTAGCACACGAGAAGCACCCTGCTTCCAACAGCAAGAGAGTTTTGATAGTGGGAGTATTAACGATGAACTTTCTCACGTCATCCTCTAATCCATTCAAATAGTATGCATTGAGGACATCAAACTGTAGTTCCAATCGCTCTAAAGGGAAATGACACTCTTCTAGCGTCGAACGTAAATAGGGCAGGTCGTCTGGCCACAAGTGGAATCTCTTTATGCAACCCAAACAGGCAAGCCTGGGGAATTGCGGAGATTTCACAAGGGTGCTGAAAAGAGCCGTATTGGAAAAGGTGACATGTCGGTATGCCATATTGGACGCTTCATGGTATATTTGCCGGCAAGTGAGAAGAACCGCGAAGCGCCTCTTGGCTTTGGTAGTTGACTTGCCGGAATGAATTCGACGACCCTCTGAGATGTCGGCAAATATGCAGGCCCATATATTGTCTCGCAACTCTCCAGGGAGGCCAAGCAGAGAGAGCTTAGGATACCGGAGGACTGCTGGAGGTCCGATAAGGAACTGATTAACCCGGTGTGGTGCTCTAGGCATCGTTGGCTTGCACACTCTTGCTGTACTGGTAGTCGGATGAAGATGGAGATGAGAGATGATAGGAATGCGAAGCTTTCAGCTTAGAAGTATGATAATCGGTTTGCATCGGATCCTTTAAACAGTGTTACACAACAGTATTCTTCCGGTTTCATTCATCATATACTCATCCGCGGCTCATATATACATTCGGCATCGCCAGCTCATCCTCACATCCTCAATATATGTACGTGTCTCATCCCATGTCATCTACACCTCCAGCTTCTCATGAAAGTTATCTTTTCGACACATCTCGTCCACGATGCATCGCACTGCGTCGTCACGGCTAGTAGTTCTCGTGAGCAGCAAACCTCATCTCACTATTACCGACATCGAAGACCGCCACAACATTCTGCAAAAACACATCACCGAGGATGTACGGGCCCTGACCACCGTCCTGCACGCCGGTCAGGCACAACCCCGTGTTCTGGTCCACAACGCCCTGGTAGATGAGGTCAGCGGGGTTGATAGTGAACGAGGTGCCGGCGATGGAGACGGAGACGGCGGGCGGGGTGGCCGTGCACTCGACGAAGTACGCGCCCTGGTCCTCTTCGTACTTGGCCGATGGCTTGAAGGCCTTGTTGAGGGCCTTTGCGACGGCCGACGGCGCGTACAGCAGCGTCGTGCCCGAATCCACGATGTACTGCGTCGACGCTGACTTGCTGCTGCCGTAGTTGAGGCCCGCCGTGATCGCGTAGAACGTGTACTCGTCGCTGCTGAACGACGACAGGTACTGGATTGGCGTGCTCACCAGGTTGGAGCTGCTGACGCCGGTCACTGGAGGAAGCCCGCCGAATGCAATGTAGCCGCCGGTGCCACGCTCCAGCGCGAGCGAGAAGGATGAGTTGGATAGACCTTGTGAGACCATCGTCTGGAAGAGTGGAGAGTATGGGTCTTGTTGGCTGTCATCGGCCGGATTTGTGCCATCGAACGCGGAAGTAAGAGCTTCATAGGCCAGACCCAACAGGCCACTTGATGTACTATCTCCCTGCCAGTAGGCCTCAGTGCCAAGAGCAACCTGAAAGGCTATTAGTGAAGGTTTGACGTGCATTATAGAACATTCTGCTAACCTCTTGCTGGCTAACGGTGATGCCGGCAATCGTGACATCCTCATAGCCCATAACACCAGTCACGAACTCGCCGTCTCCATAGGTAATGTTGAAATTCTCATTGGAGATTTGACCATCATCAAATGTACCAGCGAAAGGTGGTCCAAAGTCACAAGCCGACTCCGATTGTTCATTTCCGTTGGCATCAACGCATTTGAAGCCGGACTGGATCAACCATGTGTCACTGCTACCAGAATCGAGAATGACACTATAGCTGCTCCCAGCCCATTCGATCGACACGAGATACTCCTGGCCTCCAAGAGCGGCAGTCAAGGTCGTGGACGGCGTGGTATCTCGCTTCGCCGCTTGGCTTAGAATTGCATTAGACCTCGAAGCTTTGGTGCTCTTGACAATCGGCGCATAGTTGGAAGTCACGGCGTCCACATTTGACGCATCCCGGGCAGCGATTGAATACTTGGAAAGTTGGACTACAGCACCATAGGCCGACGGAAGTCCGAGTAGCAAAAGAGAAGAATGAACAAGTGATCCAAGCATGATTACGATGATGCGTCGGACAATATTAACTATGTACGGAGCGAACGGAATTAGACCAGAAGAAGTCGATGAGCTATGGGCTTGAAGTGAAAGCGGACATTAAATAGGAATATAACTCGATTCATATAAGGTTTGCCCAGGGCCTCACCCTCGTGTTATGCCAGCCGTCATGGGTGGCGGCAAGGTTACCGAAACAGGGAGTTAAGATTCGACTTCATCCCTACTGCAGACGATTGGAAGTGGGCTTCTGGAAAACGATGTGACGGTTCCTTGACTACAGAGATCATCCTGCTCAAGATAAGGCTCGGCCGAGTGAATGCTGACGGATGAAAGGTGCACGATCGTGAAATGATCTCACGGGAGGTGCGGAGGGAGATGCACACGACACCATATTTGGCAGTTCAAAAGGGTAAAGGCGCATGTTTATTCAGGGGCCACCCAGTGCGCTACCCTCAATTTACACACCAGGTAGTTGAGAAGTATTTGTAGTGGTTGCGGCAAATTATAACTTTGGCCAATGGCAGGAGTTACGAGGCATGTTTGTAGATGCGCGAAAGGGTCAACGTGCCGTGTCTTGGGAGATTCTCAGCTGGAAGCGCCTGTCGAATAGAATAGGAGAGCAGCGACGCCTTTGAGACGCCATCACCAACTTCAACCACAGCCCTATTCTTCGGGTTCGATGTTGCAAAACAGATGACTGCTGCAAACAGATAACGGCTCAGGTATTGAATCTGACAAGTTTAATTACACTTCGGAAAGCGCTGCTTTGTCGTTGGTAGGCAGGAATGTCGACTTTGTCAGGGCGATCGTCGGCGCGGCATGTCGAGGGTGTTTTTCAGCGCGCTGTGGCCTTTCAACGGCACGTCCGCTCAGAGCCTCCCTGCCTTACCCTTCTTAGGGCGTCATTGGGCTGTGGGCCGGGACCTTGCGGCGGCACATGTCAAAAGCGGGCTGGGAAAACAAGAATATCGGTGGGAAACGCGGTGGCGGCGCGGAGTGAGTTTCGAAAGGGCAGTTGGAAGAGCGTGGATGGATGGTATTGTATGGGAGCTTTGGGCATTACCTCGTGAGCCTGTTTGAACGTTTGCAAAGGCTGCGGGGTAATCTATCTGGTCATGCATGACCTGCTCATTTGTTCTATGGTCTAGAGATAGCGATGGAAGCGGGAGAGCATGATTATAGGTGCATCAACATGGCCCTATAATCGGCCAGGTGTCGATCATACATAAAGGACCTATGAGCTGAGCCACAAGTGCTGGTAGAAAACACCATGAGTTGCCTGAAGTACAATTTCCGCGGCAGTGGCAATGCTTGCCCGCATACAACGTTTATGCATGTTCCTTGCAGGCCGCCTTATGCTGTCGAAACCTAATCGATTTTTGCCTCCCCTTTTGATAGGTCATGCAACGCTCTTGACCAACGAAATCAAAGCATGGGCTTGCTAGTTTTGTTTGAGTCGAATCAATGCCACTCAGATGTTGTGACTGCATTGGATATAGGCAGGCAGGTGCTTGTCATTCCAATCTACCTATTTGCCATCCGATATGAGCTAACAAAGCTTAGCTGGCAACCGTTTCCCCTCTCTTCCGTTGCTATGCAGAGCTTCCGCAGTTCTATCACACTCTTGTCACTTCCATGATAAGCCGTAGGACGATATCATACGATCTCCGCACTACAGTACTGCCCTCTTGGGTAACAAGGTCCCAGTCATCCTTCATCGTCGGGAGCCGCCGTCCGAAGACGTACAGCGGAGATCCTAAGATGACATTCTGGAATAAGGTACCGGCTTTGTTGTGCTTCGATCTACTGCTGTGCCTTCAAGCATGTGAGTGTTCCACGATGGCCAAATAAATAACACCTTCCGAAGCTGGAGCATAATGGCATCCTCCTCTCGGCACAGCATTGAAATGTTCGGATGTCGTAATACGGCCTCTCAAAGGAGATCAGCGGATCCACGGCCCAGGTCCTAGATCCGAAAGTCCGTCGAAGAAGACATTATCGATCCCAAGATTCCAGTCCGAGTTAAAAGCGTAGCTTGGCATGAAACCATTGGTATCGAAAGAAATCGTAGGATAACCCAAGGTAGACATCGGCGAAGGGCCTGTCGTCATGTTGTTTCTAGGCTCTCTTGGTATGATACCTGCCATAATCGGACGGCTGTTTCGACTAGTCGGCGTATCGGGAACGAAGGGTAAGGTAGGTGACGGCTCAGCAGATGACGTTCCTTGTGGTCGAATGATGCTAACTTTGCCGAAGAAAGGGACATCCAGATTTGTCATTGAATTATTATTCTCCGCATCTGAGCAGGCCGACAACAAGGTACGGAGGACTTCAGCTCCTCTTCCAGTCATTCGATCTTTTGGGTTGTTTGTCGCAAATAGCTCCATGCCTTCTAAAGCTTGGCGGACCAGACTCAAATCAGTATCCAACGCCGTTCTCAAGTCACCTTTCTCAAATTGTAATTTTTGCAGTATCAACAGAATGATCGTAGTCGATGCAATGAACGCGAGAAAGTCCAGCGGTGCACAATAGATATGCGCATTTCCCGGTTTCCGCAGCTCGATATACCGTCGTAAAACCTCTTCACAAGACGTCATGCACGTAATCCTATTGTAGTTGAACCGCTTGTCTTTGACTGCTCGAAACGAGAAGGGAACATGTAAGAAAAACTTTAGTTGGTAAAACCACATTTGTAAGACGAGACGATGGTATTCTCCTGCGGTTTCTTGAGAGCGTGAGTCGTTCGACAGCTTAGGGATGGACCACCACGAGTCTGATAATTCTCGCTGAGCTTTATCTATACTCTCATCAATGATTTGACTCGGTGCGAGACTGCTAAACCCTTCCAAATAGGTTCGTTGGCCTATTGCATATGCAATTGAGCAGATGTGACGTTGAATAGCAGCTTGCGGGTTGATGTATCCACCGAACTCTGACTCTTCTGGCAGGAACACGCCATTGGGACTTCCACTTGGAAGAACCAGGAGCAAACTCAATCGACAGTCGTTCGCGATGATAATCTCCCAGAGTCGATTTGCCGCAGTGTCACCGTTTGCCGTGAGTGTGTCCGGGGAAGTCCTGCGCAAATCCTTTGGCTGGGGCATGCCATTGAGGTTGACAATGCTGAGGGCTCTACGGAAGATCAACCAGGCCTTTCTAATGTTTCCTACATTTGCGTGTAAGGTTCCAAGTAGAATGAGACATTCTAAGCCGTCCTTGGTGCATGCCAGCTCATCTTCGGACAGTATTCCTGATATTTTGGTTATGCATTCCTTGATATAGGGTTCAGGCGGGCCTCGCAACGGGAGTTGATTAGCTTCAAACTGTTTTGGAAGTTGTTGGATCCAAAGAATAATGTAGAGAAGGGCTTTGGCGATGACTACTGGGTGAGAATTTGCGATAGTTTCGAGGTTCAGGGATTGAGAGAGATTTTCCTGCCATGACAATCCCTCATCTAGGTTACCGAAGATTTGAGATGAAGCCCAAGAATCTGTGCAGATAGCCAGTAGATCGGTATCCTCCTGGGAGGGCAGTAACGAAACGAGATCCCGTCGATAGTCTTCCAGCCTTTGAGAAAGGCCGTTCGCCGGGCAGTCAGAACCGTCTTCGGTGCTGGTAATTGGCTTGGAGAAGAAAGTGTTTTGGAATAGTGCAAATACCGGAGCATTCCGTCCTAACATTGCGGGAGGGTCTTGGATCATCTCCGGTTGCTCCGGCGTTTGCGCGGTTGAAGCCTTTTTTGGATTGGAAGGAGAACGAATTGAAGGAGAATTGGTGGTAGCTTCGCGACCGGTAATCTGGGACAGTACGCTTTCGATCTGACTGAGTCTCTCGCTTACATCGGAATCCTGAGTAGGCTTTGCTTGGACTCCCGGTACCCGTTGCGTTGTTACATTGTTTGAGCTTCTCCAGAATCCGTCTGCACCCGGACTTGTCGCATGGCTATCGTCATCTCCTGTGTTGCTATTTGCGTCCTGGAGAACACAAGGAATACTTCTTAATCGACAGTTTGTGCAGATAGTATCGTTCTCTGTCGCCAGACTACATCGAACTTTTCGTCTCTTGCCTGGGAAGAAGTCAAATATGAATGCAAAACTAATTGTTCAATTTCTTACATTCAGTACAGCTTTTTGGCACACGATGAACTCGCCTCCTCTTGCGCTCATGCGAAGTAGCTGGAGCGGTCGGCTCTGTCATTGAGAGATATTTTGTGGCGGAGGTTTCAGAGCTCTCAATTCAGTGGCGGGGACGTCGCAGAGATGTTTTGAAGACGATCATTGAGGATAAACAACTGTGGCTTACCAAGCCTTAGCGTTCGCAACGACCGCTAACAACACTCTGCTTGTTCGGCACTATAGGGACTCTTATTCTACTTGGCTGACGACGGTGGCAGAGGCGAGAAATCCTTCGCTCTCCATTCATCGAAACGTCCAACGGCAACATGCGGATGAATTACCCTGTACCCAGCATTTATGGTGATAGCGAGAGCCACTTGTATTGTCCCAAAGTTCACGAAGATTAGAAAATAACTTGTGACATGGAGAAATCGAATAAATGATCACTTTGCATAGCAACATTATTGAAATATCAAGCTGAGTCATTGAACACACTCGATATCCATGAAAGTAATTAGCCACAGGGGTTTAAAGTGTTCATACCACCCGTACGCCGAGGACCGTAATGTTCTCCTTATCTGCCGAGAACAACCTCACTCAAAGATCATCTTCGTCGTCTAGCAAACTGTCGAGCAGACTCTCATCGCCTCTGGCTGCCTTACTCACTTCTCTGACTACAGTCTCATCGTCATCCTCGTCATCATATTCGTCAAACTCGACCATCACCGTGCCTTCGGCATCAGGAGGACCCGTGAAGCCTGTGAACTTGGTGCGCATTGTGACATCGAATTCGCTTGCATCGACCGCAATTTCAGGTTTTACGTCCGTCTTGTCCAATTCAGTTTCCATGTCGTCGCCAATCTCTGTGGCATCGATTGGCAATGCATCTTCCTCGCCAGATCCACTAGCGCTGACACCTTTGGTGTTTTCAGAGCTTGAATCGGCACCGTTTGATGCCAGAGCTTTCTGGATTGCACTTTGAAGCTTGGTAAGGGCGTTGCGAGACGAAGCGTCCGTTGCTACTTTGGCGTCCATTGCTTCGTTTACGAGTTCGAGCAGGCCTTGTAGCGTGGCATTTGGCGCAGTGGCATTAATATGAACCTTGCCTAGCATACTCAGGAAGATTTTCTTGTCTTCTCCTGTCGTAATGTTAGCGAAACCTAGGTCATCCAACACCAACACTCCAGAGATAGGATTGGAGTCAGGACGGAACCTACTGCTCGTGCCTGGCGTTAGGCATTTCTCCAACAACTCCTCCGCCAGCACCAAGTGGCCATCGGTCTCGCCTTTGTCGAGCTTCACTTCAACGTCCAACCGGTTCGAAACGCACTTCCTCGGGTCGGTCCAATCGCAAATTTGCGCCGCCACAAGACTCATGCCGACCATCTCCTCCTCGTCCTCCAACTCCTCTGCTCTCTCTGCCAGCCCGTGCATAACCGCCACGGCGATTCGCGCCAGCGCCTCCGCGTTCTGGCGCCGCGAGTGGCAGTACACCGGCAGGAAGTACGTCAGCGACTGTCTCAGCGACGGGTTCGTCTGCGTCTCCGGATCGAAGTAGGCGAGCACAAGCTGCTTGAGGAGATCCGGATCCTTGATGGTGCCGGCGAGCATGAGTTTTGAGAGGGCGACGCAGCCGGTGCTTTGGACCGTAGCATCAGGTGACCGCAGCGACTTCGAGTACATTTTGTGGACGGGCTTGATGAGCGGATTTTCAGTCGGTTCCGTCTTGGTGTCGCTACCGTCACTCGGCGTTGGAACGCTCGACACTCCCAGGAGAGATGGATGGCTGGTGAGAATGTCGGTGATGATTTGAATGGCAATGACTTGCAATGCTTCGTGGCCTTTGGAGAAGCAGTGTAGGAAGAGTGTTAGGTTTTCCTGGGCCAAGTTCTTGCTGAGGAGGCAGCAGAGACCGAGACAGATCAAACCTCGTTCTCGGATCGGTGCTTCTTGACTTCGAACTGCAGGGACGACGAGGTTATTGAGCATAGTAACCAAGTGGCTATTGTGCTCTAGATCGCATTGCACGTTTTGAAGCATGCACTGCGCGATGTGCAGACACTTCATGTTGACCATTATTTCGCGAACGGCCTTATCTTCATCGACTTCTCCCTCGTCTTCTTTTTGCTTCTTTAGCTGCTTTGGCTTGGTAGGAGTTCCATCTTCGCTCATCTCCGACACTGCAGAATGGAAACTCTCATCTAGATCTTCCTTTGATTCTTCTTCGCCCATGATGGCATCATGAACTTCAGCGACAGCCTCAAGGACGATACTGCAAAACTCTGCTTCTCCTCTCTTGCCACAAACCGTTCGTAGAACTTCGACGACCAATTTTGTGCATTCTTCGGGGAGTTCAGCCAGAGCTAAAGATTCTCTCATGATGGAGAACATCTTTCTCCTGCCCATCTCATCACTGTAGTCCAAAGTCAACGCAACATGCAGCATCTGCTCCACGCAAAACTCTTGCTGAACGGTTTCCTCTTCAGCCTCAGCATCATCGGGGTTGAGCGCAACCTGCTCAACGCCCTCAATGAGCCTGACGAGATGCTTCTGCAGTAGGAAAGCAAACTTGGTGACCTCTGGCATCTTGTCTTCAGCTAAGCTCTGCAGGCGCGTGTCATCACTATTGCGGCAAAACTCGTTGAATGAGCGCGCCACGAAGACCGCCTCAGGCGTGAGCTCATCGAAATAGGGATCGTCGAAGCGCACGAACTCGCGGTAGTCTGGGCGGCCGTCCCAGAACTCGCGCATAGCCTCGTGGGCGATGCCACCCTCAACACCGGCGTTCACCACATCCACACGCTCCAGTAGCTCGAGCAGGGCGTCGGCGCTGGGTGCGGCGGCAGCCAGCGGGCCGGGCAGCGCGTCCTCGCCCGCGGCGTCGCGCGGCCGCGCACAGTCCTCGATCCAGCGCTCGCGGAAGAGGCGTGCCGTCGCCGCGCGCACGCTCTCGTCGCGGTCGCGCAGCCCCCACCGCAGCAGCTTCTCGCGGTGCGTCAGCGACAGGTGGCGGAAGTCGCCGAGTGCGGGCAGCAGGCGGGCGTAGAGGGCGCGGCGTGTCGCCCCGTCCAGGTCGCGCGCCCGCTCCAGCAGGTACGGCAGCGTGCCCGGCGTGAACGGCAGGTTCAGCAGCAGCGCGCGCCGCACGTCCGCGCTTGGGTCATGCTGCAGCGCGTCTCGCAGCTTGTGCAGGATCCCGCCTGCGTCTTCGTCGTCGCTGTCATCGTCGTCGCAGCCTTCCTCGCTTTCGTCTGCCAGCCGGCCGAGGCCTAACACTGCTTGGACGCGCACGCTGCTCTCTTTGTCGCGCAGGCGTCGGAGCAGAGCGAGTCGGACGACTTGGAAGAGTTCGTCGTCAATGGAATCGAGCGTGTTTACAATATGTGCGATGATTTGAGTTGCTCGATATCGAATCGTCCGGTCTTTGGCAGCAATAACTTGTAGCACCATACCGAGGATGTGCGCAGTCAGTCTGCTTGTAGGCGTCTCCGGAAATACCTCACTGGTGTCTGCGTCTTGCGCTCGAAAATTCGCATTATCTACATCAATCAGCATCTAATCGCCACCAAACAACAAATAGACCAGTCACCAACCTCTATCGCTGGCCAGCTTTAAGAACAGTCCCAAGAACCGGACCAGACGGTCGCCGACGCTCTCGCTCTTCTTCACCGCCAAGATTCTCAAAGAGCACCTCGCAACCTCGTCATTGAATTCCGCTTCCCCAAAATCTTCATCAAACGCCATGTTCTTCTTCCCGCCGGCGTTGGTCGGCATCTCGTAGCAGCACAGCTCCTGCACCTTGCGCAGCGTGACGGCCAACTTACGCTGCGTCGCGACGCCCTTCTGAGCATCGGCGAAGATGGTGCATATGCGATCGCGCAGAGCCGTCTGCGGGCCTTCGTCGGGGATCTGCACGGCGTAGGCGGAGCTGCGTGTTGACGCAGAACGCGACTTCAGTGTCTGCGTCGATGATTGTTTGGATAATGTCGAGGCGGTTGAGTTGCGGTTGGCGCGAACGGAGGTGCGTCCAGGCATCGTGGAGAAGTTTGGTGCGCGATGCGCAAGAATCCGTAGGGAGTTGTTCTCGTTGCGTGGCCGGTTCAGGTGGTACTGTTCGTTGTTTGGAGTTGGGTTTTGGTCGTTGTTGATTTGTTTACTGAGACGGTTGGCGGGGATGCTGAGTGCATTTATGCCTTGCGGCCTGAAATGAGCTCATCGCAAGCTTCTAGCTCTACATGAAACTTAAGCCACTCGTGGCGCGGCACATTTGAGCACGTCTTCGACGCAATGGCTACAATTTCTCATCTGCTTCTTTCTCGCGTCTTGCACTCGTGAGCCTTTCAGTTTCTGTACCATGTTTCGCACTGTCGTCCGGCGCTTCATTGCCACCTCACGACTGGCGGCTGGGACCGTGCAGGAATTGACAATGGCAGAAATTGAGACTGCGTTCAAGCACGGCCTCGAAGTATCCAGAGCACAGGGCATAGCAAAGCGAGGTCTCATTGATGGTAAAGCCTCGGTTCCGACTCAATAATTTGAGTTTCCGCTCACTTTCGCTAGCCATTGGCAAAACGCCCATGATCAAGCTCAAGCACCTCTCTGAAGAAACCGGTTGCGAGGTTCTCGGCAAAGCGGAATTCCAAAACCCTGGCGGCTCCGTCAAAGACCGAGCTGCATTGTACGTAGTGGAAAACGCAGAAAAGCTAGGTCTTCTGAAAGCCGGTGGTACCGTGGTGGAGGGTACGGCAGGAAACACAGGTATCGGTCTGGCTCATGTCTGCCGCTCAAAAGGGTACAAATTGGTCATCTACATGCCAAATACCCAGTCGCAAGGGAAGATAGACCTCCTGAGGTTACTTGGTGCAGAAGTGTATCCTGTACCTGCAGTACCTTTCGACAACCCGGAGAATTATAATCATCAAGCCAAGAGACATGCCGAAAACATGGACAATGCTGTCTGGACGAACCAATTTGATAACATTGCCAATCGACAAGCGCACATCGAGACCACTGGGCCTGAGATATGGTATCAAACCGATGGTAAAGTCGATGCGTTCACCTGCGCGACTGGCACTGGAGGTACACTGGCTGGAGTGACACGTTATCTGAAAGAGAAGTCCAATGGTAGGGTTAAGACTTTCCTTGCCGATCCACCGGGTTCGGTTCTGCATTCATATATTCAAAGTGGCGGTAAGTTAATGGAGCGACAGGGAGGATCAATCACGGAAGGGATTGGTCAAGGAAGAGTGACGGACAATTTACAGCCCGAAATTCATCTCATTGACGGATCTCTTCATATTAGCGATGAGAAGACCATCGAGATGGTTTACAGATGTCTTGATGAGGAAGGACTGTACCTCGGCGCTAGTTCTTGCCTCAATGTCGTGGCAGCCAAAGAGGTGGCAGAAAAGCTAGGCAAGGGACACACGGTTGTCACTGTACTTTGCGACGGTGCATATAGATATGCTGACCGACTGTTTTCGCGAAAGTGGTTAGAGAGCAAGAAACTTCTTGGCTCAATACCGCCGCACTTAGAGAAGTATATTGTTCTACCGTAAGGATGTTTAGTCCTCGAAATGAAAACTGTTCGAACCCACACCGCCATCACTATAATTGAGCCATATCCCAGCAAGGGATTCTCCGCTCTCAATCATCTGTGCATAGTACTCAACTTGAGCTGCATCTGCGCATCCATCGCATGAACAACAAGAGCCAGTGGCTTGTAAGTCATTTCCAGGACTTCAACAGGTCTGTGATATGCTTAATTCTTGCAGTCGGCAATTGATTACCTCTTCTTGGCAGGAACTCCGTGCTCGGCATTTGGGATCATGCAGACGAGCTTAAAGGTAATCCTCGGCCAGAGTGTGACCATGCTGTATGCGGAGAGCTCTTCTGCGGAAATTCCGACTTTGAGTTCGGTCCCTTGTCATCTCGTACTCGCGCTGCTCTTCCAGTGCCAGTCAGTGGGGGTAAGTTTCTTTGCTGGAGTATCTCATGTCTCTATCAAAGGAGGGCTACTAGTGAGAACCGTTTCTCTTGTGGTAAGCATCGTTTAACAACAATGGGTTGGATTTCACGCATTGTTCTTGCTCTTGAACGAGTCAATTGGCGAAAAATAGAAGGTATTGAAGTCATAAGCCTTAGTCGTGCTTCAATCACAAGCTTAACTTCCGGAGAGTCACGATCTTGCCCTCTCTTCGACCATGGAGCTGAGCTCCCCGCAATTTGGGAGCTTGATACCCAAATAGGTCGTTCGAACGAGCGTATTGCTTGTCGGGAGAGCTCCAGGACCCAAGCTTCCACTTGATACCCCTCCAAATCAGATGTGAGTGAGGATGATGATGGGACGAAGTCTAATGCTAGCACTGAGTTTTGTGCGGGAGCCACACATCACAGGCCGCGGGACCATTCGTAAGTGCGCAGAGCTGTTTGAGCTGCGTACCAGGAACCACGCGTTAAGAGGTAGCTTATGGTTTCCCTGGTCGCCAGCGAATGAAGCAATAATTAACGGCGGTCCTAAAGGGAGCAGGCAGTCGAACGATCACACAGAATTAACTTACGGCTTTCCAGGATGTATTTTCACGGGTGGAGACGATAGTGCGGGATACGACAGTAATAATTTAGGCGGGGCCAATGAAGGAGTTTGTTTTTCTGCAGCGCAACGACTCAGCTCCTCATCACTTGGCACGGATCGTTCGGTAAGTAGATCTTGTTTGTGCTTTGGAACCGCGGAGTCTGGACTGCAGCCGATGCAAGTCGGTACCGTTCGAACAGAGAGCGCGACTGCCAATTACCTGCTATTACCTTCCCAAGGGTGTGGAATAGCGCGAGCTTTGGTCCGCGCTGGCGGTCAGCAAACCAGGAAGCCAATGCACCCATTGATGAAAATCCCTTCTGGGTGTATCTCGCTACCGCTGAACCGAACCAACAGACCCAGCACTGCTATGTTTCCTGCCTCCCTAATCGCGCAGAGAAGCCTTAATCACCATGCCATAGCCCTTCATGGCTGAAATCCAGTCAAGTGTCGAACGGTGGTTGCTGTTCCGCGAGCTTGGCTGCTTCAGCCAAAGGCTCTAGGTTCATCATCGTCATTGTTGATCAGTGCTCAAACAAACATTGAAGGAATGAGGAAGAGATGGGCGATGCGATGGTGAGCCTGCCGGCCCGCGAGCATTGCGTCTCCAGTGCTTAACTGCTTGTGCGGCGGGAATTCACTCCGACCTTGGAGACGCCTTTTTCACATGGCACGCGCTTGGATCGCTCTCTGCCGCCGCCAAATTTCAAGGATCAACAGTCGTTTCCTCCACGCAAGTCGAGGGCAATGGCTGATTGCTTGCCGCTCCCACGCACATGTGACGCGAGTCGAAGTCTACGCTTAGGCTCTCGTTGAGCAAATGCCCTGTGCCGGCCACTATTCCATTGATCGATTTCCCATCATCTGCTGCTCTACGCCACGCTTGAATCCACCACAGCACTATAGTCGACCGAAACCGAGTCCCGTTCCTGGTCTGTAGTCACAAGAAAGAAGCGGAACTTCCGTTCTGCAAAGAAGAATCACCTGCGCTTCGACCGCCGGCCCGTCAAGACATCTACTTCAGAGACTTTCAACACCACGTCCACCGCCGCTCTTCTATCCATGACCTTCTGCACCGTGTCCTCATCCCAAACGATTCCACTCCTCTACTTTCACTGAGCGCAGCCTTTGGTCACGCTTCCGCGCTCAACATGGAGCAGCAACTCGAGCGCGAACGTCCA